>Ga0210101_1000525_pt1 | contig 12540 bp, 11 predicted proteins | sample Muzzi_PWC_D1_FD_185534 | JGI IMG/M metagenome (GOLD analysis project Ga0210101, IMG submission 185534) | Wetland microbial communities from San Francisco Bay, California, USA, that impact long-term carbon sequestration - Muzzi_PWC_D1 (SPAdes) | ecosystem: Environmental > Aquatic > Marine >...
GGGTGATTCCGACCATCGGCGTGGCCGGCATGCGCGAAACCTGGATCGAGGATATTCGCAGCTGGCCGTCGCCGCAGCCACTGGACGACGGCACCTCGCTGCTCGCGGCGACCATTCGCGAACTGCCGCGCCACTTCGGCTGCCTCGGTTTGTCGCTCGGCCGCGAGGGTCGCCTGCGCATGCCGCTGCTCGATTACCAGCGCCTCAGGGCCGAACTGCCGGACCTCGACATGGTCGATTGCGCCGAACCGCTGCTGAAGCTGTTCAGCGTCAAGTCGAGCGCCGAAATCGACAAGATTCGCCATGTCTGTGAACTCGCTTCGGGCAGTTTCGAGGCGCTGCCCGGCATGATCGCGGCCGGCCAGGGCGAGCGCGAGATCCTGCGCGCGATGCGTATCGATCTGCTCGAGCGCGGCGCCGATCATACGCCTTATATCGTCTGTGCCTCGGGTCCCGACGGCTACGGCGACATCATCATGGGACCGCGCGATCGCATCGTCGAGAATGGCGATATCCTGATCATCGACACCGGCACCGTCTACGACGGTTACTTTTGCGATTTCGACCGCAACTTCGCCTTCGGCAAGGCTTCCGATACCGCGCGGCGGGTCTACGACACCGTCTACCGCAGCACCGAGGCCGGTCTCGAGGCCGCGCGGCCCGGCGCCACCACCACCGACGTCTGGCAAGCCATGTGGTCGGTGCTCGAAGCCGGCGGCGCGCGATTCAACGACGTCGGTCGCATGGGCCACGGACTCGGCGCGCAATTGACCGAGTGGCCATCGCTGACTTCCAGCGATAACACCCCGCTCGAGCCCGGCATGGTCATCACCCTCGAACCGGGCATGGATTACGGCGACGGCAAGCTGATGGTGCACGAGGAAAATATCGTCATCACCGATGCCGGCGCGCAATTGCTGTCCCGCCGCGCGGCCCCCGAATTGCCCGTGATTGATTGAGAGACCCGCCGCCATGAAAGCTTTCCTGATCGACTTCGCCGCCAGTCGCCGCTACTGGATCGGACTGGTGCTGACCGGTATCGCGCTCGAAGCGGCCGGGCTGTACTTCCAGTACCTGCGCGGCGAATTGCCCTGCGTGCTGTGCATCCAGGTGCGCCTGCTGGTCGTGGCTTTCGCGCTGATCGCGTTGCTGGCGTCATTCTTCACGCGCTCGCGGCTCGCGATGCAGCTGTTTCACGGTCTCACGACGCTGGTCATGCTGGCGCTGGTCGAGCGCAGCTGGCAAGTGCTGGCGGTCGAGCGCGGCTGGACTTTCGGCAGCTGCAGCATGGATCTCGGCATGCCGGAATGGTTCGCGATCGACAAATGGCTGCCATCGGTTTTCGAAGTGCAGACTTCCTGCGGCTACTCGCCGCTGCTCTTCTTCGGGATCACCATGGCCGAGGCGTTGCTTGTGTTTTCAGTCATTCTGGCGATAATAAGCGCGGCGTTATCGGTCGCCAGCTGGCTTGATTCCAGGCAGCCAAATCCAGCGACTTCAGATACTTAAAAGAATTTCACCAATCTTCACCTCATCGAGAGCTAATACATGATAGCCACAGCAGGGCGGGCATTCGCCGATAATTTCATGGGGCAATCGGCGGTATGGTACAAGTTGCTGATCGTCGCCTTCCTGATCATCAATCCGATCCTGTTTACCTTCAGCCCGTTCATCGCCGGCTGGCTGCTGATCATCGAATTCATCTTCACGCTGGCAATGGCGTTGAAGTGTTACCCGTTGCAACCGGGCGGCCTGCTGGCGCTGGAAGCGGTCATCCTCGGTATGACCAGCCCGGAGACGGTCTACCGGGAAACCATCGGCAATTTCGAGGTCATCCTGCTGCTGATGTTCATGGTGGCCGGCATTTACTTCATGCGCGAGCTGTTGCTGTTTACCTTCACCAAGCTGCTGATCAAGGTGCGCTCGAAAACGCTGCTGTCGCTGATGTTCTGTTTTACGGCCGCGTTTCTGAGTGCGTTTCTCGACGCGCTGACAGTCACCGCGGTGCTGATCTCGGTGGCGATCGGCTTTTACTCGGTTTACCACCGCGTCGCGTCGGGCAAGCATTTCCACCAGTCCGATCACGATCACAGCAGCGACAACGAGGTTCATACCGACCGTCGCAGCGAGCTCGAACAGTTTCGCGCCTTCCTGCGCAGCCTGGTGATGCACGGCGCGGTCGGCACCGCGCTGGGCGGCGTCTGCACGCTGGTCGGCGAACCGCAAAACCTGGTCATTGCCGAGCGCGCCGGCTGGGAATTCATGGAATTCTTTCACCGCATGTCGCCGGTCACCATGCCGGTGCTGGTTTGCGGCCTGGCCACCTGCGCGTTCCTGGAAAAGACCCGCTGGTTCGATTACGGCGCGGCCCTGTCCGACAACGTCTCGCAGATACTGACCGAATTCGATAACGAGCAGGAAGCGCAGCGCGATGACAGCATGACCGCCGCGCTGTGGGTGCAGGGCGTGGTCGGGGTCATACTGATCCTGTCGCTGGCATTTCACATCGCCGCGGTCGGTCTTGTCGGCCTGATGGTCATCGTCCTGCTGACCTCGTTCTGCGGCGTCGTCGAAGAGCATCGCATCGGCCATGCCTTCGAGGAAGCGCTGCCGTTTACCGCGCTGCTGGTGGTCTTTTTTACGGTGGTCGCGGTAATTCACGAGCAGCACCTGTTCAAGCCGATCATCGACCACGTGCTGGCGATGGAACGCGGCATACAGCCGATCATGTTCTTTATCGCCAACGGCTTGCTGTCGGCGATTTCCGATAACGTGTTCGTGGCCACGGTATACATCAACGAGGTCAAGGCCGCGCTGACCAGCGGCGCCATCGACCGCGAGCAATTCAACCACCTGGCGATCGCCATCAATACCGGCACCAACCTGCCGAGCGTCGCGACCCCGAACGGCCAGGCGGCGTTCCTGTTCCTGCTGACCTCCGCGCTGGCGCCGCTGATTCGACTGTCTTACGTGAAGATGCTGTGGATGGCGCTGCCTTACACGATCGTGCTCAGCGGTGTTGCGATGATCGCGATCCTGATCATCTACTAGGCTCGCCGGGGATTCGCCGGCGAGCGAACGGTCAGCTCGACGCGGCGCGCAACCGCGGGCGATTCAACTCCAGCCATTGCAGGGCGATGATCGTCGCCGAGGAGCGGATCCTGCCCTCGCGCACCCACGCAAAAGCTTGTTCCGACTCGGTGACCAGGACCCGTATATCCTCGTTCTCGTGCGCCAGACCGTGGATTCCACCGATGCCATCGCTGTCGACGAGGCCGCAATACAGACTGCAGAGTTCGCTGCTGGCCCCCGGGCTGACGTAATAGTGGCTGATGGTCTCGAGGCGCTCGATTTCGCAGCCCGATTCTTCTTTCGATTCGCGTATCGCGACCTGCTGCTCGCTTTCGCCGTCCTCGATGATTCCGGCGACGCTTTCGATCAGCCAGGGACTCTCGGGATCGTCGATCGCACCGGCGCGGAACTGCTCGATCAGCACCACCTGGTCGCGCCGCGGATCGTAGGGCAGGACCGCGACCACCGCGCCGCGATCGAAGATTTCGCGGGTAAAAACCGGGCTGTTGCCGCCGCCGAAGAGTTCGTGCGAAACGTGGTACTCGTCGAGGCGAAAGTATTTCTCGAACAGCCTGTGCCGCGCTTTCAGCTTCCAGCGGTACTTCATACGGGGTGCTCCGCCATCAGCCTTTCGACCTCGGCGAGATCTTCCTCGGTATCGATGCCAGGGCCGGGGGTTTCCAGCGCCGGCGCACAATGAATCGCATAACCGTTGGCGAGCGCGCGTAATTGCTCCAGCGCCTCGGCGGTCTCCAGTTGTGCCGGCGGCAATGCGCTGAAGGTTTCGATGAAGCCGACGCGGTAGGCGTAGATGCCGATATGGCCGAGGTACTGCGCATTGCCGCCGCGATCGTAGGGGATCGTCGAGCGGCTGAAATACAGTGCCCTGCCCCCGGCATCGTGCACCAGCTTGACGAGATTCGGATTGCGCGCGGCAGCGGCATCGATCGGCTTGTACAGGGTGGCCATTGCACAATCGTGGTTCACCAGGTTGCCCGCCACCTGGTCGATGTTGGCGGGCGGCATCAACGGCTCGTCGCCCTGCAGGTTGACGACAACCGCATCGTCGTCCCAGCCGAGCTTGCGAACCGCTTCGAGTATTCGGTCGGTGCCGCTGCGGTGTGCGGCGTCGGTGAGACAGGCACGGCCACCGAACGCCTCGACCGTTTCGGCGATGCGCGCGTCGTCGGTGGCGACCACCACCTCGCCGGCCTGCGAGCGCCCGGCCGCGCGGTAAACCCACTCGATCATCGGCGTGCCGCGAATCAGGCGCAGCGGCTTGCCCGGCAGGCGCTCGGACGCGTAGCGCGCCGGTATGACGATGCGAAACCCCGACATCACCGAATCAGCCGAGGGCCTCGACTTCCTCGAGAGACAATTCGCGGGCTTCCTCGGGCAACATCACCGGGATGCCATCGCGAATCGGGTAAGCAAGCCGCGAGGCACGTGAAATCAGCTCCTGGCGCTTGCGGTCGTAGATCAGCGGGCCCTTGGTCACCGGGTCGACCAGGATGTCGAGCAAGTGTTTATCCATGATGCCGTTCCTCCAGTAATTTCAGGATTTGCTTGCGCAATGCCTTGCTGAACTCGATCTGCAGCGGCACCACCCAGAAATTGGGGCGCGCGAAGGCCTTCAATTTTACCGCATCCTTGTGGGTCACGAGTACCGGCAGATCGGGCTTCAGGTTCAGATCGGTGGCGCTGAACTCGTGGTGGTCGGGAAACTCGTGCTCGATCAGGTCGATCCCCATCTGCAGGAGGCTCGCAAAAAAGATTTCCGGAAACCCGATTCCCGCCAGCGCGTGCACCTGGCGCCCCTGGAATTCGCTGATGTCGAGGCGTTGCGACGGATCGGCGAGATTCCACACCTCGCCCAGCGATTCGATGATCTGGTCGCTTTCGCGGTCGATGGCGATATCGACCTGCCGCAGGCGCGAGCGCGGTTCGCGCAACGGCCCGGCCGGCAGCATCAGGCCGTTGCCGAGCGATAAATCGCGGCTCACGGCGATTTCGATGTCCCGCTGCAGCGCGTAATGCTGCAGCCCGTCGTCGGACAGGATCAGGTCGGTTTGCGGAAACCGCTCCAGTATCAGGTTCGCGGCGCGCCAGCGGTCGGCGCCGACGCCGATCGGGCAGCGGCAGATTTCGGATATCATGTTGGCCTCGTCGCCGACCGCGCCGAGCGATTCGCCGTCGTGCAGTAATTGCACGTTGTGCTCGTTACCGCTTTTGTAGCCGCGCGTGATGATCGCCGGCTGGTAGCCCTGCTCGCGAAACAACTGGTAGAGCGCGACCACGATCGGCGTCTTGCCATTCCCGCCGAGGGTGATATTACCCACCACCACCGTGGTCACCGGCAGGCGCCGGGACTTGAACAGGCGCAGGCGATAAGCCATGCGCCGCAAGACGATGGCCAGGTAAAACAGCAGCGACAGCGGCAGCAGCGAAATCGACAACGGGTTCATCGACCACAGCCACCAGCCCTGGCGGCGTTGCGTCGACAGGCTCACCCAGTGCGACAACAGTGTCTTGTTGAGCACCGACGAGCGAATGATTCGCGGCCGCGCGGTTGCCCTGGCGGGGACCGCCTCGACGTCGTCGGGAAACTGCATCGAGTGCAGCCGGCGATAGATACCGTCGTTGTCGATCAAATCCTGGTGACTGCCCTGCTCGACGATCTTGCCCTGGTCCATGACCAGGAAATGATCGGCGTGCTCGATGGTCGAAAGGCGGTGCGCGATGACCAGCGTGGTGCGGTTTTCCATCAAGTGTTCCATCGCGTGCTGAATATGCCGCTCGGACTCGGTGTCCAGCGCCGAGGTCGCCTCGTCGAGAATCAGGATCGGCGCATCCTTGAGCAGCGCGCGGGCGATCGCGATGCGCTGCCGCTGGCCGCCGGAGAGCAGCACGCCGCGCTCGCCGACCTCGGTATCGAGACCGTCGGGCATGGTCTCGATGAATTCCCAGGCGTGGGCCTGCCTGGCGGCCTCGATGATCTGCGCCTCGTCGACCTTGTCGAGGACGCCGTAGGCGATGTTGTTGCGAATCGTGTCGTTGAACAGGCGCACGTCCTGCCCGACGTAGGCGATCTGCCGGCGCAGATCGGCGATTCGATAATTCTCGAGGCGTTCGCCGTCGAGCAGGATTTCGCCGCTGTCGTAATCGTAGAGGCGTGGTATCAGGTTGACCAGGCTCGACTTGCCGCTGCCGGAGCGGCCGACGATGGCCACGGTCTGGTTCGGCTCGACCTCGAAACTGATGCCGTCGAGAACGCGCTGTTCGCTGCGACGGTAAAACAACGCGACATCCTTGAATACGATTCGCCCTTCCGCACGCTCCAACGGCAACGTGCCCTCGTCGCGTTCGCTGTCGCGAGCGGTCAGCTCGAACACGCTTTCGCCGGCCGCGATACCCTTTTGTATACTGGCGTTGATCGCCGACAGCACGCGCATCGGCGCGAGCAGCATGGTCATCGCGAAGATAAAGGAGACGAAATCGCCGGTGGTGATGATCCCCTTCATCGATTCCGAGGTCGCGAAGGCGACGATCGCCGCAAAGGCGACGGCGACAATCAGTTGAATCAGCGGTGTACTGATCGCCTGCGCGATCGCCATCTTCATGTTCAACCGCAGGTTGGACTCGTTCATGCGGTCGAACTTGCCGCGCTCGAGATCGCCGCCGCCGAATATCTTGACGATGCGGTTGGCTTCGATCACTTCCTGCGCGACCTGGGTGACATCGCCCATGGAACGCTGAATATTGCGGCTGATGACGCGAAAGCGCGCCGATATCCGCACCACGATAAGAAATACGATCGGGCCCGCGACCAGGAAAATCGCGGTCAGTTGCCAGTTGAGCCAGATCATGTAGATCAGCAGTGCGATGATGCGCAGGCTGTCCTGGATGAACGCGGTCAGCGATGTCGATACCGACTTCGCTACCTGTTCGACGTCGTAGGAAAAACGCGTCACGATCGACGAGGTCGACGACTGGTCGTACTCGTCGCTGGTCAGGGTCAGCAATTTTTCGAACATCATCTTGCGCAGGGTGTTGATGACGTTACGGCCGATGTAATCCATGCAGTAATTGCGCATGAATACCGCGAACATGCGCACCACGAAAATCAATACGATGGCGATCGGTATGAACTTGATGATCTTCGGGTCGCGCTCGATGAAGCCCTCGTCGAGCAGCGGTTTCATCATGTAGGCGAAGACCGCGTCGGAGGCGGCGAAAACGACCATGCCGACGATCGCGACCAGGAAATAGGTCTTGTGCTCGAGCGCCACCGACAACAGCGCCCGATACGCCTTGATACCGGTCAGATTACCTCGGATCGGTTTCATGGCACTGGCTTCAGTGGCTTCAGGGCGGGCACCGGGCGGTTTACTCGATCGGCCGCGTGGTGGCGATCGACACCTGCCTCAGGCCGAGCTGACCGACCACGTCCATGGCCGTGACCAGCGATTGCACCGGCGAATTCGCATCCGACTGAATGACGATCGGCAGCCGGCGGCCTTCGAGCGCGCGCACCAACGCGGCACGCAGCGTGGCGCTGTTATTGCCGGTCAGCTCGCGTGAATTGACGAAAAAGCTGCCATCGGCATCGATCAGCAGGTGCAGTTGGCGCGGCGGCTCGGGCGCGGGGTTTTCACTCGCCTCGGGCAGCTTGATCTCGAGCTGCGAAGTGGTATCGAAGGTCGTCGACACCATGAAAAAAATCAACAGCAGGAACACCACGTCGATCAGCGGTGTCAGGTTGATGTTGACTTCTTCCTCGGTCTGGCGGTGATAGAAATTCATATGCTGCGTATTTACTAACCGAGTTGCTTGCGCTCGCCGTGCAGGAATTCGACCAGTTTCATCGCTTCCTGCTCCATGGCGACGACCAGGTCGTCGATCTTGCGCTTCAGGTGGCGGTGGAATATCAGGCTGGGTATGGCGATGGTCAGGCCTGCCGCGGTAGTGATCAGCGCCGAGGAAATGCCGCCGGCCAGTTGCCCCGGATCACCGACGCCGATCACGGTTATCGCGGTAAACACGCGAATCATCCCGATCACCGTGCCCAGCAGTCCGAGCAGCGGCGTGATCGTCGAAATGGTGCCGAGGGTATTCATGAACCGCTCCATTTCGTGCACCACGTGCCGGCCGGTTTCCTCGATGCTTTCGCGCACCAGGTCGCGCGACAGGTGACGATTGATCAGCCCGGCGGCGAGCACCTTGCCGAGCGGCGAACCGCGTTCGATTTCGGCGATATGCTGATCGGTCAGCGAGTTGCTGTTCAGCAGGTTCCAGATGCCAGTGAGCAATTTTTCCGGGATGACTTTCTTCCTGCGCAGGGTCCATGTCCGCTCGATGATGATCGCCGCCGCGATCACCGAGCACAACAGGATCGGGATCATCAGCCAGCCGCCGGCCTGAACCAGTTCGTACACGCGGGATACCTCGATTTGAAATGCCGCACATCATACTTGGACCGCGTATTTTTTACCATCGCCGCCAGATTCGCGCGGGCGCGCCGCGCAGGGCTTCGATACGCAGCCCGCGCACGCCGCTCAGCACCGAGATCGCGCCGTCTTCCGCGGTATCGTAGAGGCGGATTCCCCGCGCCCGGTAGCGATCGACGACCGCCGTCGACGGCAAACTCCAGCGGTTGTTCCGCGAACGCGTGAAGACCGCATAACGCGGCGCGACGTAATCGAGTAACAGCGGACTCGACGAAGTATCGCTACCGTGATGCGGTACCAGCAATAACTCGGCGGCGAGCGTCCTGCCGTAGGCACCGACCAGGCTCGCCTCGCGCGGGGTCTCGATATCGCCCGCCAGCATTACCCGCTGCCGGCCTTTCACCAGCAATACGCAGGAGCGATTGTTGGTGCTGTCGCCGGCGAGCGCGCCGAGAAAGGCGAACTCGATACCGTCCCAGCGCCAGGGAGCGTGACGATGACAGGATCGGACAGCGTCGGGCAGCGCGTATCTCGCCGCCAGCCGGCGCGGCGTACCGGACACCAGCGGCGCGCGCGGATAGGCGTCGAGCAATGCCGGCAGGCCGCCGCTATGATCCCGATCGACGTGGCTGACCACGACCAGGTCCGGCGCGCCGCTGCGCAAACGCCGCATCGCCGGCAGCAATACGCGTCCGGCGGCTCCCGGGGAACCCGGCCTGGCGGGGCCGAGGTCATAGACCAGGCTGTGGTCGCGCGTGCGCAGCAGTATCGAGGTACCCATGCCGACATCCAGGACACGGATATCGAATTCTCCCGGGCCGGGCCGCGCAGGCTGCCAGGCGAGCAACAGGGTCGCCGCCAGTAGCGCGCCGTGTCGTCCCGGCAAGCGGCGCGGTAACAGCAACCAGCCCAGCACCGCTATCAGCATCGCCAGCAGGGGCGCCGGGTAAGACAGGTAGACAGCTTCGAAGCCGTTGGCCAGCAGCCATTGCAGGCAGTCGAGCAACAAACCGAGGCCGCGGTCGGCAGCGCCCAGCAGCAGACTCGCGCCCGGCAGTCCGCCGGCGGCCAGCAGGCTGCCGAGCAGCACCGCGGGCAACAGCAGCAGGCTGACCGCCGGAATCGCCACCAGGTTCGCCGGCAGGCTCGCCGGTGCCCATTGACCGAAGATCATCATGCCCACCGGCGCAAACAGTAATGCAAAGTAAACTTGCACGACCAGCAGCCGGCGCCAGCCCGGCAGGGCCTGCGGTACGCGAAATTGCACGAACGCGATGACCAGCAACGCGGCACAGCTGAGCCACAGCGAACTCGAAATCAGTGCACGCGGATCGACCAGGATTATCGCCGCCACCGCGATCGCCAGCGATTGCAGCAGGTTGACGCGGCTCCTCAGCAATAATGCGATCAGCAACACCAGCAACATGACCAGTGCGCGCACCGTCGGCAGGCTGAAGCCGGCCATCGCCGCGTAAACACCGGCGGCGGCCATCGCCAGTAACGCCGCGAGACGCGGCCGGTTCGCCGCCGGACAAACGCCGAATCGCCAGATCCCCCGGCCCAGCGCATAAGCGAGCAGCGCCACCATGCCGATATGCAGTCCGGAAATTGCCAGCAAGTGCGCGGTCGAGCTGCGTTCTAGAATGCGCCGCTGCCGCGGCTCGATAGCGCCGCGATAACCGATCGCCAGCGCCTTGATCAGGCCGGCCTGTCCGCAATCGGGGCAATTTTCGTCGATGGCCTTCGCCAGGCGCAGGCGCCAGAGATGAGTATCGCAGCAGCCGGCCGGCGCCAGCCGCCGGTTGGCGGGCGAACCCCGCACGTGGCCGACGGCATCGATGCCCCGGGCGAATTGCCAGGCCGCGAAATCGAAGCCGGCCGGGTTCAGCGCAGCACGCGGCTGGCGCAGGTTGACCGCCAGTTGCCAGCGTTCGCCCGGCCGCGGAACCAATGCGTCCTGGTACCAGTCGACATGTATACGGCGCGGCAGCGATCCCGGGTAGCCGTCGATGCGCAGGTCGTCGAGGTAAAAACCGCTGCGCCCCGCGCGCTGTCGCACAATGCCGTCCACGGTGCCCTGCAACAACACCACGCGATTGTCGTAAGCGTCGATCAGGCGATGATCGAGGTCAACCTGCAGCAGTGCCAGGCACCAGCAATGCGCCGCCGCGGTCAGCAGCAGCCAGCGCCAGGCGGGGCAGAAGCGGCACAGCAACAGCAGCAGCGGCCAATAGGCTGACCAGGCACGGTCGGGCAGTTGATTGCCGTACACGGCGAGTAACGCGCCCGCGAGAATGGCGATTGCGTATCGAGGCATGCGATCCTTGCGCTGATTTCCCTGTCAAATCGATCCAGCGCTTTACAGCATATTCAGTTACTGCGGATAATACAAACGGCATGGCAAAGAAGTTTCTCAGGAATTTGTTGCCGCACCCTGACGTCATCATCAAGAATCGTGGCATCCGGCTTCTCGGACCGCGACTGCAGGACCCGTCACTGTGGCATATCAACCGCCGTTCGTTTCCGTTGGCGGTAGCCGTCGGCGTGTTTTGCGCCTTCATACCGATACCGTTCCAGATGGTGATCGCCGCGGCGGCGGCGATCTGGCTGCGCGTCAACGTGCTGGTCGCGGTGCCGATCGTCTGGATCACCAACCCGTTCACCATGGGGCCGCTGTTTTATTTCTGCTACCTGATCGGCGCCAGCATGCTCAGACTGGAGCCGAAAACCTTTCATTTCGAACTCAGTTTCGACTGGCTGCTGACCGGACTGGAACGAATCTGGGAACCCTTTCTGCTCGGCTGTTTCACGGTCGGCGCAATCAGCGCGCTGGTCTCTTACCTTACGGTGCGCATTCTCTGGCACCTGCACATCCTCGCGCACATCAAGGAACGCGCCAGGCGGCTGCACAACCGCCGGCGTCAGCGCGAGGAAGGCAAGTGAGCCTGTTACTGCCCGCCGTCATCGTCGCGGGCAGCGTGCTGGGCGGGGTCGGCCTGAACTTTTACCTGCTGCAGAAAGCCCACCAGACGGATACGCTGACCTGGTATGCCGAGCATGTCCTGTGCCCGCTGCTGCGCGTCATCGTGCTGCTGATCGTCGTCAGCCAGGTCTACCCGTCGATCGATGCCGAGACCACCAGTCTCGATTTCTGGAGACATCTGGGCGAGCGCCAACAACTGCAGGACATCGTCAACATCCTGTTCTTCGGCGGTTTGCTGCTGGCCTTTATCCCGATCATCAATCACCCGGTATTCGCGTTACCGATACAGAGCATGCTGACCATCGCGCTGGTGTTTCACTGGCAGTACGGGGCCGACTCGCCGAACCTGTGGCCGTCGCTGTTCACGCTGCTGAAAATCGTTGCCTGGATGCTGCTGGCCTGGTTGATCACGCGCGAACTCGGCATTCGTCTATCGCGAAAAATCGATCGCTGGCTGGTCGTCAGCGGCAGTATTCGGCCGCTGACCGATTCGCTCTTCATGCTGCTGCAAATCCCGGTGATGCTGATCTACGGCGAGTATCTCGCCGCGCAACCGGGCTGATCGCCCTCAGTCCTCGCGTTCGAGGATGCCATCGCGCAGGTGCCAGCGATGCTGCATGCGCGCGGCGATTTCGAGGTCGTGGGTGACCACCACCAGCGAGGTCTGCAACTCGCGGTTCAGCGCCAGCATCAGGTCGAGCATGCGCTCGGCATTCTGCCGGTCGAGATTGCCGGTCGGCTCGTCGGCGAGCAGGCAATCGGGCCGCGACACCAGGGCACGGGCGAGCGCCACCCGCTGGCGCTCGCCGCCCGACAGTTCCCCGGGTTTGTGCGTGCTGCGCTGTTCGAGGCCAATTTTTTCGAGCCAGTCGGCCGCGGTGGCGCGAGCCTCGCGGTAGGACATGCGCCGAATCAGCAACGGCATGGCGATATTGTCGAGCGCGCTGAACTCGGGCAACAGGTGATGGAACTGGTAGATAAATCCGAGGTGACGATTGCGCAGGCGCCCTAGCTCGGCCTCGGAGAGGCTGCCCAGGT
>Ga0210101_1000526_pt1 | contig 12528 bp, 9 predicted proteins | sample Muzzi_PWC_D1_FD_185534 | JGI IMG/M metagenome (GOLD analysis project Ga0210101, IMG submission 185534) | Wetland microbial communities from San Francisco Bay, California, USA, that impact long-term carbon sequestration - Muzzi_PWC_D1 (SPAdes) | ecosystem: Environmental > Aquatic > Marine >...
TAACGTATCTTATCCTGAACAAATGTCAGTGCCTTTGTAATCGCTTCCTCATCATCACGACTTTCCTGCTGCCAGGTTTTTACCTGCTGTTGCAATGCCTTTGATAATGGTCGATCCTGATGATAGAGATCGTCGGCCCAGCGACTGACTTCACGCCAGTTCTTGTACTCGGTTATCTGCAACCATGGATATGGGTCATACCAGCTCGGGATGTCGCCTTCGCTTTTGATGGGTTGGGAGTCATCGAGCCGCCAGCTATAGATACGCTTATCACCCTGGGTCGATTCCTGTTGCGTAACATCGACATTATAACTACGGCTATACAGGCGACGTTTTTTGGGCGCCACGACACGTACCGCAACGCGGTCAACTGCAACTTTCCAGCCCAGCGAATAGGCACTGAAGAATTTTCCTGAAAATACGGGATTGCGGCCCTTTATTGAGTAAGCATAGTCAATAATATCCCCGGCACGCACATCATCGAGGATCATCAGGGCACTGACCTCGCCGTTATACATATGCTTTTCGATATCACGTTCCTGTTGTATCAGACGCACCTGCTGCGGTTGTAAACGGTCAAAAGACTTGCCATTACGCTGCAGGGTGACATGGTGTATGGTCAGGGACTCAAAGTCAGGACGAAAATCAATACTGATCTCGGCGGCATCCTGGACACCGGATTCTGTCACCGGCGAATAGACGATACGGGTAAATTCAGTCGTATCCTTGTCACTGGCGCCCACATGGGTCTGCCATTCACTCAGCAGGTAGCGAACGGACTGTCCGGACAGGCCGATTTTCTTGGCGGGCAAGGGCGTCAGTTCGACCCAGTCCGGGACAGCCCCGGTTTCAAAATGGTAACGATTGGATTCAAAGCGATCGGTTGCCGCTGCCGCTGCCACTGCCGCCCAGCACAATAACAGTAATAATAATGGCAAACGCCCGTAACCGATTAATAAGGCCGTACTCCGCCCCATATCATGACCCCTCCTTGAACACAGATCTATCCCCTGGATCTCCGGAGAATGGCTGACGATACTGTGACTGATGTATATGCAGGCAATCCCGTTACAACGAGGGCTGCTTTAAAAGGTATCGGCATCCGTTGACCAAACTGGACTGCCGACCGGCGCTCAGCCGAACATCATTAACCAATTGATTACAAAAAGATTATAGTCGGGGGGATGCTGGTTCAGGCGGGTTTCTGGATCAATTCAATCTTGTAACCGTCCGGATCTTCGACAAAGGCGATGACTGTCGTTCCGTGTTTCATCGGTCCGGCCTCACGCACCACATGACCACCGCGTCGTTTGATTTCATCGCACATGGCATAGGCGTCATCGACCGTCACGGCGATGTGCCCAAAACCGGTGCCCGGTTCATAACGATCCTGATCCCAGTTCCAGGTCAGCTCGATCACGGCGGATTCGGATTCCTCGGCATAACCGACGAAGGCCAGCGTAAAACGTCCTTCCGGGTATTCATTTTGTCGCAACACGCGCATACCCATCACGTCGGTATAAAACTGCAGCGAACGTTGCAGATTGCCGACACGGAGCATGGTATGAAGGATGCGCATAATTAAAAAAGTGCCGAGGACTGAGTGCTGAGGACTGAGCACATAAACCTAAACCTTACCCCTGAGTTTAGCCGCAATGCGCAGGCGCAGGGCATTCAGTTTGATAAAACCGGCGGCATCCATCTGATCATAGCTGCCGGCATCGTCCTCGAAGGTGGCGATGGACTCATCAAACAGACTGTCCGTTTCCGACTGGCGCCCGGTGACAGTGACGTTACCCTTGTAGAGCCTGACCCGTACCTGGCCGTTAACATGCTGCTGTGATGTATCAATCAGGGCCTGTAGCATCTCGCGCTCCGGACTCCACCAGTAACCATTATAAATAAGGTTGGCATAGCGGGGCATCAGTTCATCCTTCAGGTGAGCGGCCTCACGATCCAGGGTCAGCGACTCGATCGCCCGATGCCCCTTGAGCATGATAGTACCACCTGGTGTCTCATAACAACCACGCGACTTCATGCCGACATAACGATTCTCGACAATGTCCAGGCGGCCGATGCCATTGGCACCACCCAGTTTATTCAGGTGGGTCAAGACCTCTGCAGGCGTCATTGTCTGGCCATCAATGGCGACGATATCACCCTGTCGATACTGCAGCACGATCTCGGTGGCCTGCTCCGGGGCCTGTTCCGGAGATACGCTCCAGCGCCACATCGCCTCATCAGGACCGGTCCAGGGATCTTCCAGGGGCCCGCCCTCATAGGAGATATGCAGCAGGTTGGCGTCCATGGAATACGGTGACTGGCGACCACGCTTCTGCTCCACCGGAATACCGTGCTGCTCGGCGTAGGCCAACAATTTTTCACGCGAATTCAGGTCCCATTCACGCCACGGTGCGATCACAGCCACACCCGGTTTCAGGGCATAGGCACCGAGTTCAAAACGCACCTGGTCATTACCCTTGCCGGTCGCCCCATGCGAAATCGCATCGGCACCGGTTTCACTGGCGATCTCGATCAGCCGCTTGGCGATCAGTGGTCGGGCGATCGATGTGCCCAGCAGGTATTCGCCCTCGTATACCGTATTGGCGCGGAACATCGGATAGACAAAATCGCGTACAAACTCCTCGCGCAGGTCTTCGATATAGATAGCCTTGATACCCAGGGCCTTAGCCTTGGCGCGCGCCGGCTCAACCTCCTCACCCTGACCGATATCGGCAGTAAAGGTGACCACCTCGCAGCCATAGACATCCTGCAGCCACCTCAGGATCACCGAGGTATCAAGACCGCCGGAATAGGCGAGCACAACTTTGTTTATTTTTTTCATTTCAATTTAACCATAAAATCAGCAGAAAAAATTCAGCGTCATCTCGAACCGGAGGCCCGTCTTTATGGGCCGTAGTGTGAGAGATCTCACCGACAGCAAGGCCTGATACAGGTGAGATCTCTCACACTGCAGACTTGTTCAGCAAGTCTTTGGTTCGAGATGACACGGAAGAGGGTTCCCCCTCACCCCTCACTCCTCACTCCTCACCCAGCACTCAGCACTCAGCACTCAGCACTCAGCACTATTTTTTACCTTTTTTCGGCGCGTAGATGTCGGTGCACGTCCCTTCGGCGACCTCGGCGGCAAAATTGAAGGTCTCGGACAGGGTCGGATGTGGATGTACTGTCAATGCGATATCCGCGATATCGGCACCCATCTCCAGCGCCAGCACCGCCTCAGCGATCAGCTCGCCGGCATTCGGTCCGACCATCGCGGCACCGATCAATCGATGATGCTCATCAAACAACACCTTGGTCATACCCTCATCGCGACCCAGTGACAGGGATCGACCACTCGCAGCCCAGGGAAATATGCCCTTCTCATAGGCAATGCCTTCGGCCTTGCACTGCTCCTCGGTCTTGCCCATCCACGCAACTTCCGGGTCGGTGTAGGCCACCGACGGGATCGCCCGCGCATCGAAGTATGACTTCATCCCGGCAATCACTTCGGCCGCGACCTTGCCCTCATGGGTCGCCTTGTGTGCCAGCATCGGCTGGCCGACGATATCACCGATGGCAAAGATGTGCGGTACATTGGTGCGTTGCTGTTTGTCGACGCTGATGAAACCACGCTCGTCGACCGCGACTCCGGCCTTTTCTGCATCGATCAGCAGACCATTCGGGCTGCGGCCGATAGAGACCAGGACACAATCAAAGGTATCGCTGTCCGGTGCCCCCTTGCCCTCGAAACGACACAGCAATCCATCAGTGGTCGGCTCAATCGCGGTGACCTTGGTACTGGTATAGATATTCTCGTAACGCTTCTTGATTCTGCGTTCCAGCGGCCGCACGACATCGCGGTCGACGCCGGGGATCAGGCCGGGTGACAGCTCGACGATCGTCACCCTGGCACCCAGTGCATCATAAACCGTGGCCATCTCCAGACCGATAATTCCGCCACCGACCACCAGCAAGCGTTCAGGTACCTCGTTGATCTCCAGCGCATCGGTCGAATCCATGACCCTCGGGTCGTGCCACGGGATGAATGGCAGCTTGGTGACGCGCGAACCGGCGGCGATGACGCAGTGATTGAACCCGACAACGGTTTTACTGCCGTCAGCTGCCTCAACCTCAAGCGTGTTGGCCGAGGTAAGGCGACCATAGCCATGGACGATTTGCACCTTGCGTTGTCTGGCCAGTCCCTTGAGTCCGCCGGTCAGTTTATTGACCACACCGTTCTTGTGACCGCGCAGTTGCTCAAGGTCGATCTCGGGTGAGTTGAAAGCCACGCCGATCTCGTGAAACCCGGCGGCCTCGTTGATCACCTGCGCGGTATGCAGCAAGGCCTTGGACGGAATGCAGCCAACATTGAGACAGACACCACCGATATTTTCATAACGTTCAATCAGCACCACCTGCTTGCCAAGATCCGCGGCACGGAATGCAGCGGTATAGCCGCCCGGACCGGAACCGAGGACGACGACCTCGGCATGGAGATCGACGTCACCGTTGTAGACGGCGGCAGCGGGTGCCGCGGCCTCCGTTTTCTCATTCACTGCTTCAGCCGTGGGCCGGGCGTCAGTAGCCGGGCTGGCTTCCAGCTTCAGTATCGGAACACCTTCTGATACCTTGTCACCGAGTGCGACCAGGATATCCCTGACAATGCCGGCCTGCGGCGACGGGATCTCCATCGAGGCCTTGTCGGATTCAACCGAGATCAATGAATCCTCTTCGGCAACCGTGTCGCCGACATTAACCAGTATCTCGATGACCTCGACGTCGGCGAAGTCACCGATATTGGGCACCTTGATATCAATCAAATCACTCACGCCAGGCTCTCAGGTTCGGTCAGGACATGGCTCAGGAAGGTGGTAAAGCGTGCACCATCGGCGCCATCGATGACACGGTGATCATAGGACAGCGCCAGCGGCAACATCAGTCGTGGTGTGAATTCCTTACCATCCCAGACCGGCTGCATCTTCGAACGTGACACACCCAGAATGGCAACCTCGGGCGCATTGACGATCGGTGTGAACTTGGTGCCACCGATGCCGCCCAGACTGGAAATCGTAAAACAACCGCCCTGCATGTCCGCCGGCTTGAGCTTCTTGTCGCGCGCCCTGACACTGATCTCGCCCAGCTCGATCGCCAGATCGACCAGGCCCTTTTTGTCGACATCACGCACCACCGGCACGACCAGACCATCCGCTGTATCGACCGCGATGCCGATACTGAAATATTTCTTGAATACCAGATGCTCGCCGCTGGCATCCAGCGATGAATTGAATCGCGGGTATTCCTGCAAGGCCTTGACGATGGCCTTCATCAGGAACACCAGGGGGGTGATGCCGATGCCCTTGGGTTTGTATTCGGCCACCATCTTCTTGCGCATGGCCTCCATCTCGGTGATGTCAGCCTCGTCGAATTGTGTCACATGCGGGATGGTGACCCAGTTGCGATGCAGGAACTGGCCGGTCAGTTTGTTGATCTTGGTTAATGTCCTGCTTTCGATCTCGCCCCACTTGGCAAAATCGATCTCCGGCAGCGGCGCAACCTGCAGTCCGCCGGCTCCCGGCATGCCTTGCGTCATCACCTGCTTGACGAAGGTCTTGACGTCATCCTGGGTAATACGCCCCTTGCGACCCGAACCGGTAACGCGGCCGAGGTCGACACCAAGTTCGCGGGCAAATTTGCGCACTCCAGGACTGGCATAGGCCAGGGCAAAACGGGCTTCATCGATACGACCCATTGACGGCGTCGTCGCAGCGGTACTCACAGGCTTTGCCGCTGCCACCGACGGTTTTGGCGTCGACGGTGGCGCGGTCTGCGGTGACGGTTCAGCCCCGGGTGCCGGCCCGCTATCAGCCGGTGACTCGGCGCTTTCTTCCGACGCTTCGAGCAACAGAATCAGACTGCCTTCGGAGACCTTGTCACCAACCTGCAGTTTGATTTCCTTGACCACTCCGGCCTCGGGCGCCGGAATCTCCATCGCCGCCTTGTCCGATTCGACCGAGATCAACGAATCCTCGGCCTGGATCGTATCACCCGGTGCGACCAGTATCTCGATGACCTCGACATCCTCGAAGTCACCGATATTGGGAACCAGAATTTCCTTAATCATTATTCACTGCCCCTCTGCCTACGCATACAGGGAATAGGTTTTTTCACTGTCGATCCCGTACTTCGCGATCGCCTCGCTGACCCTGGTAAGCGGAAGCTGCCCCTCGTCAGCCAGCGCCTTCAGCGCCGTGAGAACAATATGCACGCTGTTGATCTCAAAGTGTTTGCGTAACTGGGCGCGGGTGTCGCTGCGGCCGAAGCCGTCCGCCCCCAACACCTCGTAACGCCCCGGGACCCACTTGCGGATCTGATCGGCATAATTGCGGATATAATCGGTCGCAGCAATGAAGGGTCCGTTGCTGGCGCCTAGACAGCTGGAGACATACGGCGTCTTCGACTTGTCCTCCGGGTGCAGGCGATTCCAGTGCTCGATGTTATGCGCCTCGCGCGCCAGTTCGTTGAAGCTGGTTGCACTCCAGACGTCGGCGCCGATGTCCCAGTCATCGGCGAGCAGTTTCGCCGCCGCGATCACCTCACGCAGGATGGCGCCGGAACCCAGCAGCTGCACCTGAGCTGCACCGCCCCCGGCCACACTGAATTTATAAAGACCCTTGATAATACCCTGCTCAACGCCCTGCGGCATGGCCGGATGATCGTAGTTTTCATTCATCGTCGTGACGTAGTAGTAGACGTTTTCCTGGCGAACATACATCCGCTGCAGGCCTTCATGGATGATCACCGCCAGTTCATAGCTGAAGGTCGGGTCATAGCTGACGCAATTGGGAATGGTGCCGGCAAGGACCAGGCCATGGCCATCCTGATGCTGTAAGCCCTCACCGGCCAGCGTGGTACGACCGGCGGTCGCGCCAATCAGGAAGCCGCGCGCCTGCATATCACCGGCGGCCCAGGCCAGATCGCCGATACGCTGGAAACCGAACATTGAATAATAGATATAGAACGGGATCGTGCTGACACCATGCGAACTGTAAGCGGTCGCCGCCGCGATCCACGATGACATCGAACCGGCCTCGTTGATTCCTTCCTCGATAATCTGGCCGCTCTTGTCTTCCTTGTAGAACATGATCTCATCCTTGTCCTGCGGTGTATACAGCTGGCCGACCGAAGAATAGATACCGAGTTGACGAAACATGCCTTCCATGCCGAAAGTACGCGCCTCATCAGGTATGATCGGCACGACGTACTTGCCAATTTTCTTATCACGGCACAGCAGCGTCAACAGCCGCACATAGGCCATCGTTGTCGACATCTCACGTTCACCACTGCCTTCCAGTAACGGCGCGAAGATTGACAGATCCGGGACCTCCAGTGGCGGTACATCACAGTTCCGAACCGGCAGATAGCCACCCAGTGCCTGACGGCGCTCATGCAGGTACTTCATCTCCGGACTGTCCGCAGCCGGCATGTAATATTTGCCTTCCGCAGCATCCTCGTCGCTAAGCGGTATATTGAAGCGGTCACGAAAGGCGATCATTTCGTCGGCCTGAAGCTTTTTCTGCGAATGCGTACGCATCTGTCCTTCACCCGCCGCTCCCATACCATAGCCCTTGACGGTGTGCGCCAGGATAACGGTAGGCTGGCCAACGTGATTGGCCGCCTCATGATAGGCCGCATAGACCTTGTGTGGGTCATGGCCGCCCCGGTTCAGCGCCCAGATGTCATCATCTGTCATCTTGGCAACCATCGCTTTCAGTTCAGGATATTTACCAAAGAAGTGTTCTCGAACATAGGCACCATCCTTGGCCTTGTAGTTCTGGAAATCGCCATCGACGGCCTCCATCATTCGCTGCTGCAACAATCCGTCCTTGTCACGGGCCAGCAAGGCATCCCAGCGACCGCCCCACAGTACCTTGATCACATTCCAGCCGGCGCCGCGGAAAATCGCCTCGAGCTCCTGGATGATCTTGCCGTTGCCGCGTACCGGGCCGTCGAGGCGCTGCAGATTACAGTTCACGACCCAGATCAGGTTATCGAGCCGTTCGCGCGAGGCCAGTGTGATCGCGCCCAGACTCTCCGGCTCATCACATTCACCATCACCGAGAAAACCCCAGACCTTGCGGCCGATGGTATCGGCCAGCTTTCGATCCTGCAGGTATTTCATATAACGCGCCTGGTAGATCGACATGATCGGACCCAGACCCATTGACACCGTCGGAAACTGCCAGAAATCCGGCATCAACTTCGGATGCGGGTAGGATGACAGTCCGTTGCCATCGACTTCCTGACGAAAATGATCCAGTTGCTCCTCCGTCAGGCGTCCCTCGAGGTACGCCCGGGCATAACTGCCAGGCGAGGCATGCCCCTGAAAAAAGATCAGATCGCCGCCGAAGCCGTCACTCGGGGCGCGCCAGAAATGATTGAAACCTACATCATACAAGGTCGCGGCCGAGGCAAAGGTCGCGATATGACCGCCGAGTTCGGTTGATTTACGATTGGCCTTGACGACCATCGCCATTGCATTCCAGCGGACATAGGCACGAATCCGGTCCTCAATGGCTGGATCGCCGGGGCACGACACCTCCAGATGCGTCGGGATGGTGTTGACATAAGCGGTGTTCGCCGAAAAAGGCAGATGCGCCCCGGTGCGCCGACCCTTGTCGACCATCTGCTCCAGCAAATAATGGGCGCGCTCGACTCCCTCATTCTGGATGACCGCTTCCAGCGCATCAATCCATTCCTGGGTTTCGGCTATATCGATATCAATATTCTCTGCGTGCTGAGACATGGCTCCCACCTCATTAAACTCCATTAACCTGAGACCCTGGCTTGGACCCGGGCCCTATTGCCTGTTTCTTCAATCTTCCGGAATAACAACATGGCTGGCATGCCGGGTCCGGTCCAGCCCAACAGACCCATCACCGGGATGTGCGAATACATAGCGGGGGACGGCTTCAGTGACATGCTTGCCAACCTGCCCGATTCCAGTTATCTCTGTTCCCGCTGTACCCGTTAGGGCAAACTGTGTCAATCTATCATGAAACAAACACGCATGATCGTGGTTTTATTGGCCAAGGTCAAGAAACCGGCTTACCGCTTATATGAATATCAGCACCCATACAATCACATTGAAACAGCATAAGTCGCTGATCAGAAAAAATATTATCGATAAAACCGATCGCCTGCTGTTAATCCTGCCGCCGATGAAAAAAGACGCCAGGCAACCGCCAGCGTGGCCGGATTTCCCGTACTCCGAGTTACTTCAGAAACGCTGGAAAGACCGCGCTACCCCAGACAAGTCGCCCGCCCTGCTTGTCACCGACCTGCCAAACAGTCGTGCAACACGCATTTTTCTCACGAAAGCGAGCACAGACAGCAGCCCCTATGACAGGCTCAAGCAGGCGCGCGAAATTATCACCGTCGCCCTGGCCGATAATCCGACCTCACTGGTTCTCGCCATGACAGCGGGACTGGTTGAGGAACAACAAACACAGTTTGCCGAGGCCCTGATCAGCGCCACACTGGCTGCCACCCACACGCTGCCCAGTTTCAGGAAAAAGGATCCGACAACCAGAAAGCTGAACTCGATCCATATCTACGGCTGTAAAAAGACCCTCGACAGCGGGCGTCTTCAGGCCGAGGCCGACGGTAACAACCTGGCCCGCTCACTCACCGCCCTGCCACCCAACAAACTGGCACCCAGGGATTATCTCAAACAGATTCGGATCCTGGCCCGAACACAGGGCTGGAAGCTGGAATTCCTTGATCACAGGGCGTTGCTGGGTAAAAAGGCCGGCGCGTTCCTGGCCGTCAGCCAGGGAAGTGATCACAAGGATGCCGGTATCGTCCATCTGGCCTATAAACCCCCTACCAGTAAAGCCGGCAAGGCCAGGCGCCGCCTGGCACTGGTCGGCAAGGGCATCTGTTTCGACACCGGCGGTAACAACCTCAAGCCCGCCAGATACATGCATGGCATGCATGAAGACATGCAGGGCAGCGCCGTTGCCCTTGGTACCCTGTTGACATTAACCCGACTCCAGGTACCCTTTGCGATTGACTGCTGGCTGGCCCTGGCAGAAAACCATATCGGCCCGCGGGCCTACAAACAGAATGACATCTTCACTGCCTGTAATGGCCTGTCGATCGAGGTGATACATACCGATGCCGAGGGCCGTATGGTCCTGGCCGATACCCTGGCACTGGCGGCACGCGGCAAACCCGACCTGATCATCGATTACGCCACCCTGACCGGCGCCTGCATCCATGCCCTGGGTACACGCTACAGCGGTGTCTTCAGTAACCGCGACGCGTTGCGCGATATCCTGATTAATGCCGGACGCGACAGCGGTGAACGGGTGTGGCCCTTCCCGATGGATGAGGATTATGACGCCGCCCTGGAAAGCCAGGTGGCCGATGTCAAACAGTGCAGCCTCGATGGCGAAGCCGACCATATCCTCGCCGCCCGTTTTTTGCAGCGCTTCGTCGATGATTGTAGCTGGATACATATCGATCTGGCCTCAGGAAATAACAAGGGTGGCCTGGCCCATATCCCCAGTGATATTACCGGCTTCGGGGTGCGCTATACTGTCAATCTGTTACTGGACAATGGAGTCTGGGGTGCCATTACCTGAATTAGCCGAATTGAGCCATCGACTGGTCGATCTTGAAATAAGACTGACACACCAGGATGCCACCCTTGAGGCGCTGAATGAGGTGGTGATCCGGCAACAGCAGCAGATCGACACACTAAGCGATGAACTCGGCAAGGCCCGGCAGCGGCTCAGTGAACTCGACGCCAGTCCCGGATCAGCTGGTCGGCATGAACCGCCCCCACATTATTAACTGACATAAACCCTGCCGCGTTCGAGCGCGGCATATTATGTAGGAGCGGCTCCGCCGCGATGGGTCAGGGTTACGCCGAAACTATCGCGGCGGAGCCGCTCCTACACAAGCTCGCAATAAGCGACGAGCAAATGTAACAAGTTGTAAAGTGCCATTCCCATCTGACCCTGAAGCCCATATCCTGATATCATTAACCAATACAGAAATGCACTCCCAACAAAAAACAGGACCAACCATGAGCGAAATATCACCTCTCGTACAAGCCCAACAGCAGTTCATCACCGCCGTCGCCGATAATACCATTACCAGCGCCCCATGCCCGCTGGCCCAGGCCTATGGCCATGTCCTGGCCCGGGATGTCACGGCGCCCATCGACATGCCGCCCTATCACCGCGCCATTGTCGAAGGCTTTGCCATCAACACCGCGGATACACGAGCAGCAGCCGAGGACTCACCGGTCACATTCAGCACCAGCGCTGAGGTCAAACCCGGCGATACCAGTTGCCCCGCCATTGCCAGTGGCCAGGCCGTACGCGTATCAACCGGCAGCATCCTGCCTGACGGTGATATCTCGGTTGTCCGCATGTGGGAAGCCAGCATCGATAAAAGCGGCAGCGGCTTTACCATCAATCGACCGTTTCCACCCCGTTTTTTCATTGAAGACAAGGGCTGTGATCTGAAACAGGGGGCGGTAGCGGTAAAAAAAGGCACCCGCCTCGAAGCCCTGGATATCGGCACGATTGCCAGCCTCGGTATAGATACCGTTGAAGCCTGCCATCACCCGGTGGTGACGATCTTTTCATCCGGCGATGAGGTCATCCCCTTTACCGATCCGCTGACACCGGGCAAGATCCGTGACAGCAATTCCATCATGCTGGCCAGTGCCGTCACCGCCGCCGGCGCCACGGCCAGGATCGCCGGTATCATGAGGGATGATTTTGAGGCCTTCGTCGGCGCTGTCAGGCAGGCATTGACCGACAGTGACATGATCCTGATCTCCGGCGGAACAGCCATTGGCGGACGTGATTTCATCTCCGACCTGGTACGTGAGCTGGGTGATCTGATCATCGACGGGGTGCAGATGAAATCCGGCCGGCCGCTGATCATGGGTATCGCCGACGGCAAACCACTGGTGTGTGTTGCCGGCCATCCACCTGAGGCCCTGCGCGGCTTTAATCTGTTTGGGGTACCGGCGCTGAACAAAATGGTGGGACTGGATGCCCCGCTGCCTGAAGACGCGGCGCCGGCATTTAACTGAGTCGTTAACCTGGCCGCGTCATCCATGTAGGAGCGGCTCCGCCGCGATATTCCGGGCTGCCGGCTTACCTGGTTCCCACGCTCCGCGTGGGAACCCATACTAACCTGAGTGATGGCTGGCTCGGATAGAGTGGTATGTATTCCCACGCGGAGCGTGGGAACGAGAATACGTAGGGTAATCGCGGCGGAGCCGCTCCTACGATTACTTCACCACTTGCTGAAGCGCATGATAACCGGTATCAACAACTGTATTTTTCCTGTCGCCACTGACATACTTCAGGCATGCCGACCACACCAACCACACTGACGATTACCCGCCCCGATGACTGGCATCTGCACCTGCGCGATGCTTCAGCGCTGAAAACCACCGTGCCGCATAGCTGCGCACGCTTTGCCCGCGCGATCGTCATG
>Ga0210101_1000527_pt1 | contig 12522 bp, 8 predicted proteins | sample Muzzi_PWC_D1_FD_185534 | JGI IMG/M metagenome (GOLD analysis project Ga0210101, IMG submission 185534) | Wetland microbial communities from San Francisco Bay, California, USA, that impact long-term carbon sequestration - Muzzi_PWC_D1 (SPAdes) | ecosystem: Environmental > Aquatic > Marine >...
ACCTACGCACAGCTTCCTGACGCGGCCAAGTGGATACTCAGCCTGTGCATGATTGCGGGGCGGCTGGAATTCTATACCCTGCTGGTGATTCTCACCAAGCCGTTCTGGCAGCGCTGAGTCTGCTCCTTTGGCCCGGGCGAGGCTGTCCACCCATAAACACCATCTTCACCGCAGAGACGCAGAGGCGCAGAGGCGCAGAGGCGCAGAGGAGGTCTTTAATGAAAACATACAAAGACTGCGTCTCTGCGGTGAGTCTGTTTCATTAAGATACGGGCACGCCTGCGGATTGAGTCTGTATTAAAACAGGATGATAAATGGGTGATGTAATACACTTCAAAAAGCCAAAAGCTGCGGAGAAGGCGCGGGGCAAGACGCTATGCCGGGAGGGGTTCCATCGGTGGGTCATCTCCAGGGACAAGCAGTTCGATGTCCGGCAGGGGAGGCTGGTGACGGTCTACCGCTGCAGTCGCTGCGGCGCCACGAAGACGAAGGCGCTGTAGAGGCGTCGTCGGTCGACGTTACGGGAGGACCTCGGGATGACTGCGGTTGCCGGATCGAGGTGGGGTGTCGAACGGTTCCAGCTGATCGATCAGCGTCTCCCAGAGACCGGCGGCTTGCGGTCCGAACACCGCCGCCGGGTCGCCCTTCACCAGGTGCCAGTAGTGGTGTTCGAGTTCCTGCTCCAGTCTGCCCGGTGACCAGCCGGCATATCCCAGGTAGAAGCGCACGTCATCCGGCGGTTTGCGGTCCACGATCAATGTGTCCAGTACCTGCAAGCTGACGCTGGCCTGGATCGTGCCGGAGACCTGACGCATCAGCGCTGAGCCCGGTGAATTTCTGATCAGCATGACCAGCATATCGGGGTCCATGGGACCGCCACGGTATACCGGACTGGAAGCAAACGGCGTATCGGCGACGTAGGGCAGAGTCGAGGACAGGGGACTGTCGCCGGGGCGATTGACTATGAGACCGAACGAGGCCTCCTCGTCGTGCTGCATCAGGTAGACCACGGTCTGGCTGAAATTGGGATCCAGAAAGCCGCGTCCTGCGACCAGGAACATGCCCGGAGCGGGTGTCGTGACAGCCGGTTTCTGTTCCAGCGCGGATGGTGCAATGGCGGCGAACAGGCCGTTTGCGCCTGAAGTCAGAAGCAACAGGGACAGGACTGCCACACATGCTGCCAGGTACCCCGGCAGGTTTCCTGCGCCGTCCTTAATAGCTGACTACTCCCAGCGCCTTGCGCTCGATCAGCAGCAGGTCGGCGGCATTGAGGGGATCGTTGTCCGCAGGCTGTGGACTGCCGCCGACGAGCGGAGCGACCTTGCCACGCGCCAGCTCAGGCATGCTTAACGACATCAGTCCAAGAACCGCGCGCGAGGCGCGCAACACATCGGCAGTGTCGACCACCCGGTCGTCATTGATATCGCCCCAGACCGGGAAGCTCGTGGCGAGCAGCGGGTTGTACCCCGCGGTGTCTTCCATGCCATCCTTGAAGCCGTCGCCATCGGTGTCGGCGTTAAACGGATCGAGATCCGCACCCGGAGTATAAGTTGATGGATCGTTGTCCCAGTTGACCTCCTGAAAATCGCTCAGACCGTCGCCGTCGGCGTCATCGTCGAGCAGTGGATCGGTGCCGATGAGGATCTCCAGGGTGTCAGCCAGTCCGTCGTTGTCATCATCCGGATCACACGCATCGCCTGCGCCGTCACCATCCGTATCCAACTGGTTCGCGTTGGAATACTGCGGACAATTGTCCTGAGTATCCGCAACGCCATCGCCATCGGTATCGATGACGATCTGCCATGCCAGGGCATAGTCCCGGGCAAATGCACTCTGTCCGGTCTTGGGTTTGACCTGGAGTAGATATTTCCGCCCTGCGTTGAGTGCCAGCCAGAGGTTCTCGGTGTTTTCGTTGGAACTGGTCGAGTCGATCAGTAATTCTGTACCGTTGGTCACGTCATAGAGAAACAGATCCAGGTCACGCAGAGTCGCCGTTCCAGAGAACCCATTTCCGCTGCCCGCGTTTATGTATAGGTTCCAGACGAGCGCGGCCGACAGGATCACCGGAGAAGCCCCGGTCGCAAAGCGGTAGGAGGCGGTGGTGTTGCTTCCCGATGTGCCGCCGAAAGCAGGGTCAAAGTCGAAGCCGAAATCGCCGACGTAACCCGATCCGGCGATATCATCCTCATCGCTGTTCTGTTCGCCTGCGGCAATGATGTGATAACTGCTGTAGATATTGATCTGGCCGGCGCCGTAGCGTATATCCAGCCCGTTGGTGGAGCGATTAGCCGTATCGCTGCGATAGTCGGTGATATTGGGGCCGCTGCCGTTGGTCGTCAGGCGGTCCGCTCCCGCCATGAGTGTGGCCTTGATGACTTCGGAGCGCTCCGCGTTGTAGATGGTCATACCCTCGCGATTGGTGGTCTCGGTCACCACCGGGTCTGTCGAAAGGCTGGAGTTGTTGTGACCGAGATCCACCAGCACAGCGGCCGCGGCGGCAACCACCGGCGTCGCGGAACTCGAGGTGGCGAAGGGCGCGACCAGATGCGGGCGTGTTCGGCCCGCGGTGTAAATCGTATCCAGTACGGGGGTGCCTCTGCCGTTGATCCCGTCGGTTTTCCCCACGGCGATGACGTTGTACGCACCGGCCAGCAAGGGCGAATTGGTGCTGGCACTGTTCTTTTGTCCGACGACCTGGATGAATTCATCAATGTCTACCACCCAGTCGATACGCCGCAGCAGAACCGAATTCGCTGCTGTGTCATTGTAACTACCAATCCAGCTGTGGTTTGCGATGCGACTCGGGGAACTCAGGGGTCTAAAATTGCTCGTAATTCGCAGGAAGCCAGTATCCAGCCAGTCATCGGCCAGGTAGGCATCGATGGTGCCGATTCCCGACGCCATGGAACTGGTGTTTCCGTAGAAATTCTTTCCGACCGCGGTCGCGTGTCCGGAATAAGGGCCGGATAGCAGCGTCTTGTCCGTAATGGTCTTTCCGGTGAATTGCGAGTTGGCCAAGTCGGGCAGGTAGCTGTATATCACGGGATCGGCATTGGTATCCGCTTCGGCCTGGGTTACCGCTAAACTGGTTCCCGTTGGTAAGCTGCCGCCGATTTCCGCCAGAAGCCGGGTGTACCCGATGTCACTCTTGTAGTCAGCATGCGATGCACTGTAGCCGCAAAGCAAAAGACAGAGCAGAGAACAACGGATACCGGTTCGCATAGTGATAAAAAGACGTCTCAGATAGAAACAATGTTTTTCAGATTGAGAGTTTTTTGTATATGGATTTTTAAAAACCCCGGTGATTTGGATTCAGACGTGAAACAGTCGATTGCGGCAGTATATTGGTGCCCGGTTACGCTCGAGGATTATCAATAAAATTCCGGAGCAGTCCGTTACTACTGCTTGCGCAATGGAGTAAACAGCAAGGGAATCACGATCATCAGGAGGAATCCCACGGTGTTGAGTGTCCACTCGAGCCGCTCGGACTGGACCAGCAAAGCCGCGACCATGAGAACCGAGCCCGGAAGCATGGCCGTCAACCAGGACGGGTAGCTGATGCTCGAAGGCTTTTTACAGGCCGCGCAGACGGCGGAAATTCCGGGGCTCAGGATTGCCTTTCGCAACGGCGAGATGCCAGGTTGATCACAGTGAGGGCAACGCATCATGGGGATTCTCTTCATAGACAAGTTAAAAAAAGAAGCAAGATTCGCGCCTTGAAAATCGAATGTCTTGTCAGACAAAGGCCTGGATTTAATGATTCTCCGACATAACCGCCGAGAATGTAAAGTTAATCGACAGAAAATAAGGATTTCCTGTCATCGAGAGGAAATCGATTTTTTATATTTGCCTGGATTGGCTGTTTCGCGAGTGTGAAGAATACTTGCTTCCAGGCGGTCAGTAACTGACTTCACCCAGCGCCTTGCGCTGGATCAGCAACAGGTCCGGCAGGTCGAGGTCGGGACTGCCAACGGGCGGATACTGCGGCGCGCCGTTGGCGAGTGGTGCGAGGTTGCCCCGCACCGATTCGGCATCGGTCAGGTCGATTAGACCCAGCACGTCGCGGGTCGCCATCAGTACATCCGCCGCGTTCACGGCGCCATCATCGTTGATATCGCCCCACATCGGCGAATCGGTATTGTCCAGCGGGTCGTGATCGGCCGCGATTTCCATGCCGTCCCCGAAGCCGTCAGCGTCGGTGTCGGTGGCCAGTGGGTTGAGATCCTCACCTTCAACATAGGTTAAAGGATCACCGCCCCAATCAACTTCCTCATAGTCCCTCACACCGTCACCATCGGTGTCCGCGAGCAGCGGATCGGTGCCGAGGGAGGCTTCCAGGGTGTCTGACAGGCCATCGTTGTCATCATCTGTATCCGCCGAATCCGGAATGCCGTCCATATCGGTGTCCGCGATGGAAAGGGCGGAGTAAAGATTCAGTCGCCCGTGCTGGCTCCAGGCCAGGAAGTTCTGGCCCAGCGCCCCCGTGGTATTCGCACCGTTTTCAAGGTGGCTGCGAACAACGGCGTTGCATGGGACGCCGCTTTGACTCACGCAGGTTTGCGGTGCCTGACCGGGAAACAGGTGAGCCCAGACCAGCGCAGCCGCCCCCGCCACGTGCGGGCTGGCCATGGAAGTCCCGGAGTACCAGGTCAGGCAGCCCTCGGTGGCGGGATCGTAGGGTTCAAACAGGATATCGGCGTAATACTCGCAGACAGAGACCGGTATTGTGGAAAGTATATTTTCCCCGGGCGCCATCATGGATATCCAGCTGTTATTGAAGTTGGAAAAGGACGCCAGGTTGTCAAAGCGGTCGGTTGCCCCGACTGCAATCACCTCGCCATTGGCAGCCGGGTAGATTTGCGTCGTATTATCGCCATCATTGCCTGCCGCGGCCACCAGCACCACCCCATGATTCCAGGCATAGTTTACCTCATCCGTTTCAACATTCGGCTGGCTGGGAATTCCCACTGTGCCAGCGTTCACATCGATCAGGTCGCTGCCATAGCTCATGTTGATGACGTGGTAGCCATGATCAGCCGCGTAGCGGATTGCCGCCGCGGAGGCGGACACCGGGCAAACACCGGTGGTTACCGTAATGTCAGGTAAGCCTGGGTCGGGCGCATATACATACTGGAAACAGGTCTTCAGGTTGCCGATCGATGAATTCCAGCCCACGCCTGCCACACCGATGCCGTTGTTGGTGTTGGCGGCGGCGATGCCGGCAACGTGGGTGCCGTGCTGGACGATATCCTCGAGCGTGTTGCTGTATTCACTGACGAAATTGACCTGCTCGACACACTTGCCCGCATGTTCAAGGCTGCCGCAATCGATACCGGTATCGAGGATGGCGATCTTCACCGAGGCATCGCCGGTCGTGATGTCCCAGCCTTCCGGTGCATCGATGTCCGCATTGTTCGCCCCGTAAAGGGGGCCGAAGAAGAATATTCCATTCGGGTCGGTTAGCGGCTGCCCGGTATTGTTCAATCCCCATTGTTCCGCGAAATAATCCCGATCAGGGCCGCCGAAGAGCGGCGAGTAATTCTCCTCGTCGGGGATAACCAGCACGCGGTAATAGTCCGGTTCGGCATAGGCGACGTTCGGATTGGCGCGATACCGGGCAAGCGTGTTCAGCACCGTACCGTCGGATACCTCGACTACCTGGACATCGATGCCGGGGATGGCCTTGAAGGAGCGGCCGCCCGCCTGGCGATGCGCCTTGCCGACCTCGGAGGCCGCGGTACCGGGCTTGAAGTGGACCAGCACGCGATCGGGTGCAAACGGCGGGGGAGGGGTCGCGTGAACAATGCCCGGCATCGGTGAGACCGCCAGTGCCTGCCGGACGAACCCGGCGGATAACAGCAACAACAGGACCATCAGGGGTGCAGTTCTCATGGTCTCATGCTCCGGGAAGTGTTCCCGATCAGTATGGCCTGGAAAATGGCGGAGCCTTCCGCCGTTATTCTGATAATGATCGGCCCGTCGGCTATTTAATTAAAAGCCTAGCCCTGTATTGTGTGAAAATACAAGAATCACATGAATTTCTTCGGGTTTGAGGTGGTGAGGTGGATCTTGTTGGTTAATACCTGTTCGGCTGTTGTCGTTATGTTATGACATGGCAAAGTGATCCGTGGGTCGCGAGTTCAGCTGCGATACTGGTAACACTGAACGATGTGCGTCAGCCCTGGGTTGCTCAACATCACCCGGCAGGCAGCAATGACATAGCCGTTTCTTCATTCCCGAGGAGAGGACCCGCATGCGATACCGTTGGCTCTTGATTCTGGTTATGTTTTGCATGGCGCTCCTGTCCTCGCGGGCGGGCGCCGCGGTACCGGTGCCGGAACCGCTGCGGCCATGGGTAGACTGGGTCTTGCACGATGCGCCGCAGGCGCAATGTCCGTTTCTCTACAATGCGCCGCAGCGCCACTGCGCCTGGCCGGCGCGTCTGGAGCTGAAACTGGACGATGCCGGCGGGGAATTCACGCAGCAGTGGCAATCGTATGCCGAAACCTGGCTGCAGCTTCCAGGTGCTGCCGAACACTGGCCGCAGTCGGTGACGGTCAATGGCGAACCCGCGCTGGTGAGTCTGGATGCGGGTCGGCCCGCACTCCGGCTGCCGGCCGGCAGCTATCGGGTGGCGGGCCGGTTTCTGTGGGAGCGACTGCCGGAAACGCTGCTGATTCCACCGGCCACGGGGTTGATCGCACTGAGCATCGATGGGAAGGTGACGCCGTTTCCGGATCTGGAAGGCGACGGCCGCTTGTGGCTGCGCGGTCGGCAGGCCGGTGACCGGACACAGGACGGGGACCGCCTGGAACTCCAGGTTTTCCGGCGCATCGTCGATGACAACCCGCTGCGCGTGCTGACCCGGATCGAGATGGATGTCTCCGGCGTGCAGCGGGAGGTGACCCTTGCCAATACCCTGCTGCAGGGTTTTCTTCCACTGAACATCAGCAGCAAGCTGCCGGCGCGACTCGAGCCGGATGGACGTCTGCGTGTGCAGGTGCGCCCGGGCCGATGGACGGTGGAGATAACCGCGCGCGCCACGACCTATGTCACGGAGCTCTCCCGACCGGCTCAGCCCCCTCCATGGCCCGGAGAAGAAGTGTGGGTCTTCGAGTCGAACAACAGTCTGCGCCTCGTGGAACCGAATGGCCCGGCCAGCGTCGATCCCGGCCAGACGCGCCTGCCGCAGGACTGGCGGAATCTTCCGGCCTGGCGCGTTTTGCCGGATGACAGTCTGCACTTCAAGGTGATCCGGCGCGGCGACCCCGAACCCGAGCCGGACCGGCTGGTGCTCGATCGCAGCATCTGGCTCGATTTCGACGGCAAGGGTTACACGCTGCGGGACGGGATCTCCGGCAGCATGACGCGCGCCTGGCGCCTTGAGGTTCAGCCTGACATCAAACTCGGTCAGGTCGTCATCGACGGGATGCCCCAACTGATCACGACCCTGCCCGGCTCGGACAAGGCCGGTGTCGAGGTGCGCCGCGGCACGATAGCGCTTAGCGCGGACAGCCGTTATGAAAACTCGACCACCACGCTGCCGGCCACAGGTTGGGACCAGGATTTCCAGCAGGTCAGCGCCACCCTGAACCTTCCGCCCGGCTGGAAGCTGCTCGCGGCGAGCGGTGTCGATCAGGTGACCACTACATGGCTGCAGCGCTGGACCCTGCTCGACCTGTTTCTGGTATTGATCGGAGCCCTGGCCGTGCTGCGTCTGTGGGGTTGGCCCTGGGGCCTGCTGGCGCTGCTGACCCTGGGACTCATCTGGCACGAGCCGGACGCGCCGCGCTTCGTATGGCTCAACATCCTGGCGGCCATCGCACTGCTGCGGGTGTTGCCGCCCAACCGTTTCCGCGGCGCCGTTGTCTGGTATCGCAACCTCGGCCTGCTGAGCCTGGCCGTGATCGCGGTTCCGTTTCTGGTCAATGAGGTGCGCACCGGCCTCTATCCCCAGCTGGCCCACCCCGGCAGCTCGTCGACTGTTTACGATCGGGCGCTGCCCGCGCAGGCCCCGGCGCCCGCATCATCCGTCAGGGACGAGTTCCTCCTGAGCGAGCGCGTGGGGTCCATGGCGAAGCAGGCCGCCGTGATGGAGGGCAAGGCGCGCGTCAGCCCGGTGTTCGAGAGCATCGATCCGAAAGCCAGGATACAAACCGGTCCCGGCCTGCCGGATTGGCACTGGACGTCCATCGGTATGAGCTGGAACGGCCCGGTGGAGCGGGGGCAGAGCCTCGGCCTCACGCTGCTGTCACCCCCGGTCAATCTCGCGCTTAACCTGCTGCGGGTGTTGCTGGTGAGTGCACTGGCGTTGCGCCTGCTGTCCTGGAAACCGGGCCGGGGATTCGCCTGGCCGACCCGCACCGCGGCCGTGGCGAGCGTCCTGCTGCTTGCACCGATGTTGCTGCTTGTGTCGCCGGACGGAAAGGCCGATTACCCGGACGCCGGCCTGCTGCAGGAACTCAGGACGCGCCTGCTGGAACCGCCCGAGTGTCTGCCCACCTGCGCCCAGATTCCACGCATGCAGATCGTGCTGAACGGGAAGTCGCTGCAGGCGCGCCTCGAGGTCCATGCCCTGGAGGACACCGCCGTGGTGTTGCCGGCCGACACGCGCCAGTGGCTTCCGGCACAGGTGACCCTGGACGGGTCGCCGGCAGCTGCCCTGTTTCGTACGCCCGCGGGCGAATTATGGATCGAACTGCCGCGAGGCCAGCACCAACTGTCGCTGGCGGGCGCGGCCCCCGCTCGCGATACCTTTCAGCTTTCGCTGCCGCTTCGGCCACGCCGCATCGAGATCGACGCCGAGGGCTGGGTCGTCGCGGGCCTGCACGAGGATGGTATCGCGGAGGGCCCGCTGCAATTCACGCGGATGAGTTCCGCCACCGGCGACAAGCAATCGACTACCCTGGAGCCGGGTACGCTGCCGCCTTTCGTGCGGGTCGAGCGAACCCTGCGCCTCGGGCTCGACTGGAGCGTGGAGACGCGCGTCGTGCGCCTGTCGCCGCTCGGGAACCCTATTGTGCTGGACGTGCCACTGCTCGACGGCGAGTCGGTGATCAGCGACGGGGTGCGCGTGAACGACGGCCAGGTGCAGGTGAGCCTGCCTGCCGGCCAGCAGGTCTTCACGTGGAGTTCCCGGCTCGACAAGCGCCCGGTGCTGACACTGCGCGCGCCGGACACCCTGTCGTGGAGCGAAGTGTGGCAGGCCGAGATCAGTCCCGTCTGGCATGTGGATATCACCGGTATCGCCGTCACGCACCATCAGGACCGCAACAGCACCTGGCTGCCGCAGTGGCTGCCCTGGCCCCGGGAGGAGGTGCAACTCGCGATCACGCGGCCCGAGGCGATACCGGGCCAGACCCTGACCATCGATGCCAGCCGGCTCGAGGTCACCCCGGGCATACGCTCCACCGATGTCGACCTCACCTTTGCCCTGCGCAGCAGCCAGGGGGGGCAGCACACGCTGCAAATCCCGCAAGGGGCGCAGCTGCAGGCGGTGAGTATCGACGGTCGGTCACAGCCGATTCGCCAGGCGGGACGCGCCGTAACCTTACCGGTTTCCCCCGGGACGCAGCAGGTGGCGCTGCAATGGCGTGAACCGGCGGGTATCACCGGCATCTTCAGGACTCCCGCGGTGGACCTGGGTGCGCCCAGCGTCAACAGTTCGATCACGTTGCGGCTGGGAGAGAATCGCTGGCTGCTGTGGGCCGATGGTCCACGACTGGGGCCGGCGGTGTTGTACTGGTCGGTCATCGTCATCATCGTGCTGGTGGCTGCAGGACTGGCGCGCACCGGTCTGACGCCCCTGCGGATGCGACACTGGTTTCTGCTCGGCATCGGAATCAGCCAGTCTCCCGTCCAGGTCGGCCTGGTTGTCGTGGGCTGGCTGCTGGCGCTGGGTCTGCGGGCGAGACTGGAGCCGGGGCGCAACACCCACCTGTTCAATCTCGCCCAGATCGCCCTTGCCCTGCTGACCCTGGTTGCCCTGGCGATGTTGTATTCGGCCGTCGAGACGGGACTGCTCGGTTTGCCGGAGATGCAGGTTGCGGGCAATGATTCGACGGCCTATGTGCTGAACTGGTACCAGGACCGCGCCGGGGAGAATCTGCCGCAGGCCTGGATCATCTCGGTGCCGATCCTGTTCTATCGTTTCCTGATGCTGGCCTGGGCGCTGTGGCTGGCACTGGCCCTGCTGCGCTGGCTGAAATGGGGCTGGACCTGTTTTACCACCAACGGTTTGTGGCATGCGGTACGCTTTCATCTACCGGGCAGGTCTTCGCCGGATGCCGCAAACGCGGAGAAGTAGCTGAATGGTTATCAGCCGGCATGAGCGAGGCCGGCGGCCTGTTGATCGAAGGAGGAGAAGCTGATGGTGAGCAACCCCGGGAGAATCCGTTCAGTAACGGGTGTTTTGGTCGTGCTTCTGGCTGTGCTCGCGTTCGGGGCGCTGTTCTACCGCATGGTGGTTTCCATGGAAACGATTACCGTATCGGTCAGTCGCATGAGCGACGATGTGGCGTCCATGAGCCGGGAAATGACGGCGATGCGGGAATCCATGCAAAACATGGAGGGGCATATGGAGCAGCTGGGTACCACGATGGGACAAGGCGCCCGGGAAATGCAACGGGTCAATCCGATGCGCATGATGGAAGGTCTGTCCCCGGGTGCAAATTGATGCCCATCCATAAAAAGTGAATTCACCGCAGAGACGCACGACTGCAGGGACGCAGGAGGTAGAGCAATGCATGGAGCAATTGCCGAAAGAACGCAGAGCAGTTTATTGTGGATTATGTAATTCATGACACTGCATTTAAATAATCGTCTGTGACTAAATAGCCACGGAAGCACCGGGTAAAAAACACGGAAAACCACAGGTTGCAATTAATTTGTGTGCTTCCGTGGCTATAGTGACATGGCTGCAGAACTTGCCTGGAGGCGTCATGATTAATGCACTGTTCGATAGTTTTTATACAAGAAAGTTTCTTTGCGTACTCTGCGTCTCTGCGGTGAAAATGGTGTTAACAGGTGGGCGCAAATCAGTATCCGACAAGTGTGAAACCACGTGCGCAGGCAGATTATGAAGCAGGAGTGACGATGTACTGGGAAGAAAGCGATAAGGAGAAGCCAGTGTCCCGCACGGTTGACGTGGTCGATCTGGTCTTCCCGATCGCCTGCCACACACTGCCGGTCGATCACAGCTACGCGCTGGGTCAGGCGGTCGTGCAGGTGCTGTCCTGGTTGCCGGATGAAGAGGGTTCCGGCGTGCACCCGATCCAGGTGGCGATCTCCGCGCATGGCTGGGAGCGTCCCGCAGGCGCCGACGATCTGCTGCACCTGTCGAAACGCACCCGTTTGGTGATCCGCATCCCGCGCCACCGCATGGAGGATGCCAGGGCGCTGGTTGGACGGGAGCTCGATGTGCGGGGACAGCCGCTGAAGATTACCGGTGAACCGGTCGTGAGACCGCTGCAGCCCAGTGCCACCCTCTATTCGCGCAACGTGGCGCTGAATGCGGACGACGAGGACGCTTTTCTCCGCGCGGCTGCGGAGCTGCTGGAAGGGCTGGATATCCTGGTGCGCAAGATGCTGCCCGGCAAGATTACCGTGATCGACACACCCGACGGACCGCTCGCCACGCGCAGCCTGATGCTGGCCGACCTTTCCGCGGAGGAATCTCTCCGGCTGCAGCAGCATGGCCTGGGTCCCGGCCGCTATTTCGGTTGCGGCCTGTTCATCCCCTACAAGGGAATCAAGACAGTCAAGCGTGAAGCCATGGAATAGGTATGCGCAGGTCGCTGACTGAGACTCTGGCAAGCGAATTATCGACTCGCTGCGTCCGGTCGCGTGGCGTACATTCTCCCATCCTGTCTGCCTGGACGGTCTTCCATCGACGCGTGTTCCGATGCATTGACAAGCCGGTCGGTTCACGATTCACTTCGCGCACCAATCGGGACACTGAAGGGGATTTGCCTATGGATCGATACCGCGGGTTTGCCGCCTTGCTGCTTGCGATGGCGCTTTTGTCGGGCTGTGCCACACCCACGGCGAAGATTCATTACACACTCAAGGAGCATCCGGATTCCCGGCCGTTGCAACAGGTGGTGCTGTTGCCGGTGGATGTGAATGTGAAAGAGATGTCGGCCGGCGGGGTGGAGGAGGAAGTTCCAGAGTGGAGCCGCAAGGCCGAGGAGAACATCCGCTCGGCACTGCTCATTGCCAGGGGCACGGAAGGGGGTTGCTGCATCACCCGTATGGTAGACAGTTCCTCGCTTACACCCGAAGAACGTGAGAGCCTCGAGGAGCACCTGGCGTTGTTCAACACCGTGGCAGCCAATGCCATGTGGGTTGATCTGCCCGGTAATTCCGCGTGGCATTTCAAGTCGGAACATTTTGACTACACGCTGGGCGATGGTCTGTCCTTCCTCAAGACCCGGTACGGGGTCGACGCCGGCCTGATCATCCTCGGCGAGGATGTGGTCACCACCGGCGGGCGCAAGGCGATGGCGATTCTTGCGGCGGCGG
>Ga0210101_1000529_pt1 | contig 12513 bp, 17 predicted proteins | sample Muzzi_PWC_D1_FD_185534 | JGI IMG/M metagenome (GOLD analysis project Ga0210101, IMG submission 185534) | Wetland microbial communities from San Francisco Bay, California, USA, that impact long-term carbon sequestration - Muzzi_PWC_D1 (SPAdes) | ecosystem: Environmental > Aquatic > Marine >...
CCTCGGGGTGGTCGGCGAGGGCGTCTGCGATCAGCCCGCGCACGTCGGCGGCGAGCGCCTCGAGCTCGACCGTGGTCGGCGGGTCGGCGGAGATATGCCGCTCGGTGTGGCGGACGACGCCGGCCTGCAGCGAGTCGTGGAAGGAGACCTCGCTGCCGGTCCCGACGATCATCTCGGTCGAGCCGCCGCCGATGTCGATCACCAGGGTCGGCTCGTCGGGCGGATGCTCGGCGGTTGCGCCGCGGTAGGTGAGGCGGGCCTCCTCCTCGCCGTCGAGCACGCGCGCCCCGAGCGCGAAGCGCTCGCGCAGCTCGGCGACGAAGGCGCTGCCGTTGGAGGCGTCGCGCACTGCCGAGGTGGCGATCGCGGCCGGGTGCTCGACGCCTGCCCTGCGACAGGCATCGACGTAGTCGGCGATCACCCCGCAGGCGGCCTCGATCGCCTCATCGGACAGCTGCCCGGAGAGGTCGACGCCGCGCCCGAGACGGGTCACCCGGCTCTGCCGCTCGCGCACCGAGACGGCGCCGTCGACGTCGGCGATCAGCAGCCGCGTCGAGTTGCTGCCGATGTCGATCACCGCGACTCGTTGAGGGTTCTCCGCCATGGGCAGCGGCACTCTAGTTAAGGTCGGTGCGTGGGTACGGACGTCCTCGACAAGCGCGGCTACGAAAAGGAGCTGAGGCGGCTGCAGGTCGAGCTGGTCCGGCTGCAGGAGTGGATCGTCCACGAGGGGCTCAAGGTCGTCGTCCTCTTCGAGGGGCGCGACACGGCGGGCAAGGGCGGCGTGATCCGCCGCATCGCCGAACGGACCAACCCGCGCGTCGTGCGGCCCGTCGCGCTCGGCATGCCCAGCGACCGCGAGCGCAGCCAGTGGTACTTCCAGCGCTACGTGGCGCACCTGCCGGCGGCGGGGGAGATGGTCCTCTTCGACCGCTCCTGGTACAACCGCGCCGGGGTCGAGCGGGTGATGGGCTTCTGCAGCGACGCCGAGTACGAGGAGTTCATGCGGACCTGCCCGCAGTTCGAGCGGATCGTGCAGGGATCGGGCGTGAAGCTGCTCAAGTACTGGCTCTCGGTGAGCGACGAGGAGCAGGAGCGCCGCTTCGAGGAGAGGCTGAAGAACCCGGCGAAGCGCTGGAAGCTGAGCGCCGTCGACGTCGAGGCGCGCGCCCGCTGGGTCGACTACGCCGAGGCGAAGGACGAGATGTTCGCCTACACCGACACCAAGGACTCGCCCTGGTTCGTGGTCGAGGCCGACGACAAGCGCACCGCCCGCCTCAACCTGATCGCCCACCTGCTCGACCAGATCCCCTACGAGCGCGTCGACCGCGAGAAGATCGAGCTGCCGCCCCGCCAGAAGCGCGCCTACGTCCGCCCCCCGGCCGACACCCAGACCTACGTGCCCGAGCGCTACCGGGTCGAGTAGCCCGCAAGCCCGCCTGCGACCCCGACCGCAGGCTTGGCCCCTTGCCGCCCCATTGCTAGCATGGACAAACCGCCGCGGGGTGGAGCAGCCAGGTAGCTCGTCGGGCTCATAACCCGAAGGTCGCGGGTTCGAATCCCGCCCCCGCTATCGGCGAAAGCCCTGCAAACGCAGGGCTTTCGCATTGGTTGGGTGGTCGCGCAAAGGTCGCGGGTACTAATTCGGGTACTGATTTCAACGCCGAAAGCGTCGTTCCGGCGCCCTCCGGCCACCCTCCAGGCACGAAATACTGCCGTCCACAGCCATTTTCGTTCGACCTTCGGGTTGAATCCCTGAGGGTCGAGCCAGAGGCGAGGCACGCCTCACGGGGCCCCTAGCCACGCCGCCAGTTGGTAATGGCGCCTTCCGCCAGCGCCGGCGCTACGCTTTGGGCGTGACGATTCGCGAGAAAGCCGAGCGACTGCTCAATGAGATGCCCGAGGAGCAGGTGCCCGCTGCGCTCGATGCGCTGCAGGAGGTCGAGCGCTACGCCGGCACGCTGAAGGTGCTGCGCAAACGCCACCCTGAGAAGAGTGAGAGCGACCTAATGGAGTCGCTTGCGACGATCAAAGAAGGCGACGAGGCGATCAAGCAGATCAGGGCGCGCTTCGAGGGAATTCCTTCTGAGGAGATAGAGCGGGAAGCGGTCAAAGCCGTGCGCGAGGTGCGTGCGGAGGCCGCGAGCTAGCGGCGAGCCGCCGGTTGAAGCGACTCGTCCTCGACCCAAATGCGCTGGCCTCGGGGATCGTCGCCCCGCACAGCGACCGGCCGCCGAGGCTGCTGTTCGATGCTCTCGAGAGCTTGGCGTTCGAGGTGGTCGTCTGCCCAGAGCTGCTGGCCGAGCTGCGGAAAGCGTTGCGCAAGCCCTACTTCCGCGACAAGCTGAGCGCCGAGGAGGCGCGAAAAGCCATCAGGCGGATCGACGTAGTCGCCATCTCGCACGACGACCCCGTCGATGTCAAGCCGACCCTGCGAGATCCCAAGGACGACTACCTCCTTGCGCTGGGCCGTCAGGCAGGGGCCGAGGCGATCGTCACCGGTGATAAGGACCTGCTCGATCACAAGGGGCAGCTCGACCCGCCCCCGGTCAATCTCCGTGACGCCTGCGAGTCGCTTGGGCTGATCGACTGACCTGGCTACCGCAGCCCCGGCAGACTGGCAGGGGGCAGGCGAAGGCAGCGTCCTGCTCGCCTGAGGCGCTGCGTGCCTGTGCGGGCGTCCTCGACGTTCGAGGTGGTCTGGGCACGTAGGGGTCAGCCTCAGCAAGGCGCAGAAGGGTGTCTCGCAGCGGCGCGGGAAGCGCACGTTGACAATCAGCGGTAGCCGCCCTCGAAGTCCTCGGAGAGGCGGGCCAGCTCGTCCAGCTTCTCACGACGGTTCTCCGAGCGAGCCCGCCTGTAGGAGAGGGCATCCTCGAGGCGGACGCGGCGGTGGGTGCCGACCCGGTGAAAGGGGATCTGGCCTTCATCGAGGAGCTTGACCAGGTGAGGCCGGGAGACCCGCAGGAGGTCGGCTGCCTGCTGGCTCGTCAACTCCTCCCCCTGGGGGGCGAGCACGATCGTCTGCCCCTTCGACATCGCGTCGACGACCAGGCGCAGCGCCTTAAACGCCGAATCGGGGATGCCGATCATCTCCCCGCCGGGGCCGAGCAGTCGCGCTTCCCCGTGCTCGCGATAGATCTCGTCGATCTCGGCATGCAGCCGGGCGATGACCTCCGCCTCGGCAGGGTCGGGGGTAACGAGGCTGTCGTGAGTTTTGGAGGCGGCCATCCTTCCGTCCGGCGTTCCTGACGAAATGTACCTGATAAACGTAATAACCGCAACAGACGCAATTAGCGCAATGGTTGTTCCACCACGGTATTGCCTACAGGCCGAACTTGGACTGGATTTCCAAGTCCGCGAGCTCTACGGTTGCGATTCGCCCCGCAGGCATCTCCCTACCCTGGTTCCTCGTACCGCCGGGAATTAGTCGGGTATGCTCGCGGCGTGCTGCGACGGGGACGGGGAGAGCCATTGGTGCTGCTGCACGGGATCCTCTGCAGCGAGCTGGTCTGGCGCCACGTCGTTCCGCTTTTGGCTGAGGACTTCGACGTGATCGCCCCAACGCTCACTGGTCATCGTGGCGGACCCGAGCCCTCGGCCCGCCCGGTCCACGTCGTCGACTTCGCCGACGACCTCGAGCGGCAGCTGGACGAGCTGGGCGTCGGCCGCGTCCATCTAGCGGGCAACTCGCTCGGAGGGTGGATCGGATTGGACCTGGCGCGGCGCGGCCGCGCTCGCAGCGTCTGTGCGATCTCGCCGGCAGGTGTCTGGGACGAGGAGGACTCCGATCACGACCGGGTTATCCGTGCTTTGCGTCGTAGTGTGCGCGACGCGCGGCTCGGCCGCCCGTTCGCGGGCGGCCTTGCCAATATCGCCTTGGGTCGCCGCTGGGCGTTGAGGCTCGTCGCCGTCCACGGCGAGCGAGTCCACCCTTCGGAATTCATCGAGGTCGGGGCCGACGTGCGCGGCTGCTCTGTCTGCGAGGATTTCCTGGCCGATAATAAACAGCTCGAAGGTCTCGACCCGGCACCGTGTTCAATTACATTGGCCTGGGCCGCTGAGGATAGGCTTTTCCCGGCCGAACTGTACGGACCGATGTTCCGCGACCTCATCCCGGATGCAGAGCTCAGGGTGCTCGACGGTGTTGGACATATACCCATGCTCGACGACCCACAACTGGTTGCCGAGACGATCCGCGCGGCTGCCGCCCCTTCAAGCTGAACACGTCCGGCAGGACTGTGGCCGCATGACTAGCGGCCTCGGGCTTCGTTCGGCCGCCACCGTCTCAGCCGCTCAGACTCAGATCCGTGAGTAGCGCCCCGCTGCCGGCTCGTTGAGCCGTGGGCCAGCTTCCGGGTGGTCCTCCAAACCAGCAGAAAAGCCCCGGAAACGAGGCTGTCGCACAAACCCCGGGCCTGAGTCGCCTTCACGTCCGGGGCGCCCTCGAGCATTGACCCGTCCCCGAGCGCGGAGGTGGGCGATGCCCCAGAACTTCATCGAGTGCGACCGCGACCTTCTGCCCCCTTGCGGCCGCGCTTGCGCCCGAGCTCTCCCGCGTCGCGTTGGCGGCGCCAGCTCGAGAGGTGGGAGGAGTAAAGGCCCTCGCGGCGCAGCAGCGCTCTGAACCGCCCCGGCTTTCTTGGAGACGCTTTTCATTGGGAACTCAACTCCGCCAGGTAGTTCGCCTCGAACTCAGCGGGCGGGATATCACCGCAGGCTCCATGGAGCCTGCGGTGATTGAACCAGTCGACCCAGGTCAGGGTCGCCAGCTCGACATCGGAGACCGTCTTCCACGGTCCCCTCGGCTCGATCATCTCGGTCTTGAAGAGGCCGATCGTCGTCTCGGCCTGGGCATCATCACAGTCGTATGCATCGCCGACCGAGCCGACGGAAGGGTCTACGCCGGCGTCGATGAGCCGGCGGGTGAAGGTGAAACTCGTATATTGACTGCCGGCGTCGGAGTGGTGAATGAGCCCGGCCCCGACCGGGGAGCCCTCGTGGTCGCGTGACCAGAGCGCCATCTCGATCGTGTCGAGGACGAGCTCGGTCTTCATCGATCGGGCAGCGCGCCAACCGACGATCCGGCGGCTGAAGACGTCGATCACGAAGGCGACGTAGGCGGTCGCCTCCCAGGCCGCCACGTAGGTGAAATCGGCAACCCAGAGCTGGTTGGGAGCGGTCGCGGTGAAGTCGCGATCGACGAGATCCGGAGCCCGCTCAGCCTCGTCGTCGGAGAAAGTCGTGCGGACCCTCTTGCCGCCCCTGATCGCCCCTCTGAGGCCGTCTGCGCGCATCAGGCGCTCGATCTGGCAGCGAGGGGCGGCGATGCCCTCGCGGCCCAGCTGCCGCCATGTCTTCTCGGCGCCGTAGACCGAGAGGTTCTCCTCGTGGACCCTGCGGATCTCGGGTAGGAGCTCGCGGTCGCGAAGAGCGCGAGCGCAGGGGTTGCGCTCGCGCTCCTTGCGCGCGTAGTAGGTCGAGGGGGCGAACTGCAGTGCCCTGCAGATCGGCTCGACCCCGAATCGGTCGCGGTGGGCGTCGATGAAGAGGCTCATCTCCTCGGCATCGGCGGGTCGAGCTCCCGCGCGAAAAAAGCCGAGGCCGCCTTGAGGATCTCGTTGGCCCGGCGCAGCTCCTTGTTCTCGCGCTCGAGCTCCTTGATCCTGGCCAGCTCCTCGCTTCTCGGGCCCGGCTTCAGGCCGCGGTCGCGTTCGGCCTGGCGGACCCAGTTGCGAAGCGTCTCGGCCGCCATCCCGAACTTGGGTGCGATCGACTGCATCGCCGCCCACTGCGAGCGATGCTCGCCCTGGTGCTCGAGCACCAGGGCGACCGCCCTCTCTCTGACCTCCGGCGGGTACCTCCGATTTCGTGACATGACCTCATCCTCTCAGGGGATTTGGTCTCCATCGAAGCCGGGGCGGTTCAAAGAGGAGGGCCTGCGCAACTGGTATGCGGATACCCGCCCTGCCCGGCCTCCTGTCGACGCGCTGCTCAGCCAACGGGTGATCATCACCTGGGCGCGGCAGGATCACACCGCGTACGCCCATCTGCTCCGGTGGGCTTCCGGGATCGCCTTCGCCGCGACCGTCGTCATCGGTTTGATCCTCGGCCTCTCGCTGGGCGAGTATCTGTTGCGTCTCGGCGTTCCTGTGCTGCCGGCATGCCTCGACGTGCTCGACATCGCGAAGGCGAATGTGCAAGTCGCGAGCACCAAGAAGCAGCTCGAGCGGCGGGCCGACAAGTTGCTTGAGCACGCGCGTACCAATGAAACGCCGCCAACTATCGCGGAGTGCCGGGAGTTGCAGGACGGGATCTACGCCACCCGGCTCCTACCTGGAGTGCCGAACTGGATGTATGCGATCACACGCCGTGAGCGACAGCAGAACATGAAAGGCACTGTCGAACACCAGGCTTCGACCCTGCCGGCGGCGTTGCAAGAGGGTGCTCCTTCCACGCGGATTGCCGAGGCATAACACGGCGTGACATCCACGACCGTCGTTCTATGCTGTGCCGAGACTTGACATTGGCAGTCAGCTTTCGTCGCTTACAGGAGGCAGCCGCGACGGCGGTGTTTGGTCGTTTGCGCTGGTGATGGAGATTTCTATCCTGGGCAATGTACGTCGTGTGCCCTTGCGTGTACCCTAGAGATATGGTCGAGCGAAACCGTCGCATCAACGTCACCCTCGAGCCCGACTATGCTCAGAAGCTGTCGAGCCTGGCTGAGCGCACGCACGTTCAGGAGGGGACGCTCGCTCGCTCGCTTCTCTCCAGTGCGCTCGACGAAGCCGACCCGGATGCGTCGCGGATCACTGAAATCCTCGACGGGATTCCCGGTGCTTGGGAGCGGGCGCAGGAGTGGATCGAGCAGGCTCGGCGCGGCGAGACGGTGCCGCTCTCCGAGCTCTAGTCGATGTCGGCGATCGAGGTCACGCGTCTGGCGCGTGACGAGCTTCGCGAACTGATCGAGACACGCCGGCTCCCGGCCGACACGCGGCGCGAGTGTCGCGCACGCTGCTCATGCTGGAGGAGTTCCCCCGGGCCGGTAAGCAACTCTCCGGGGTCTGGCGGGATTGTCGGGCGCTAATCGGTCCATGGGGGTGGCTGATCGTCGTCTACATGTACATCGATGCCGAGGATCGAGTCGTCGTCATCGCCTTCCACGACGCTCGGACGTCCGATGCTGCGATCGCCAGGGATTGACGCTGTTCGGCATCCACGCCGGGTACTAGGTGGGTACTAAGTTGAGCGAAACAAGGGCCAACTCGGACCAACTCGAACCGCTTGAACAAGCCAAAAACCAGCCTGGTCAACCACCGCCAGAGAACTCATAACCCGAAGGTCGCGGGTTCGAATCCCGCCCCCGCTATTCCTCATGGATAGTGACCGCAGAAACGTTCTCGCAGCGTCGGTCGACCCCGAGAGGGCCGTCGAGACGCCGACGACAATCGATGCGGACGAGTTGGGGAAGGCTCGTCTCGACGAGCGCTGGCGCGAGTTCTGCTTGAACGCCGAGCGCTATGTCGCCGAAACGACCCGGCCGAGCGCGCGGGTTGGCCAGCGCGCCTAACCGCCGACGAGCGGCAACCAGAGCCGGCTTCGCTGAATTCCGTCGGCATCTCTGCGCTTGGTGAGCGAACTGCGAAAGCCAAAACGCTGACGCCAATAGGTCTCCATGGCGGCGTCGAATGGGTCTATCGCGATGACAGCCGCGCCGACGTGGCGAGCGCCGATCTGGGCGATGCCGGTTGCGTGGCGCAGGATCGTCGCAGCGTCGATGTCGGCGTCGTCCGCCCGGGCGAGCCAGAGGATCAACGCCGCTCCTTGACGCGGATGCCGTGCGGAGAGCTTCTTGCGCTGCTTTGTCCGTAGCTCGACTTCGCTCTCATGCCGAGGGAGTAGAAGCCTGCGATTTCGCCCGCCATGAGGAGCACGTATGTCGCGATGTGGCTCATCTCGCTGAGGGCGCGTTCCTTGAGCCATGCGGCAGCCAAATCTCCCGCACGTCCCGCCGGAGCGCTGAAGCGTTCGATCGCCGTGGCCAATGTCGGATCCGCACTGAGCTGCTCGGCGGTGAGATGTACCCACTCATGGTCCGTCAAGTGCCTCAGACTATCCGTTGCACCGCACCCTGGCCCGCAAGCCGGGCCCACGCATATACGTCCGGGGCCGGCACCGAAGACAGCGCCGGCCCCCTCGACACCTACCTCACCGCGCGGTCGCCTCTCTTGGGAGCACAGATAGGCTGCGACCGCAATGGCAATGACGAATATCCGGACCGTGGACTTCGAGGACCGAGAGGCTCCGGCTGGCTTTCGCTCGCGGCGAGCGCGGATCGGCTCCGAGCTCGGCATGGAATCAATCGGCGGGAGCATCTGGGAGGTTCCGCCGGGAGAGGCCGCCTATCCCTACCACTTCCATCTCGCCGACGAGGAGCTGGTGATTGGGGACGCGGTTCGATTTGCCCTGGGAGAAGAGGGTGCCCACCAGCTCCTCAACCCGACCCAGGAGGTCGTTCGCTTTCTCGCCGTGAGCAACAGCGGGCGACCGGACATCGTCGTCTATCCCGACTCCGACAAGGTTCGTGCGGCCGAGCGGCTTCCAGCCGGAGATGGCTTTTCCGCCTCTTTCCACCGCGCAGACGCCGTGGACTACTGGGACGGCGAGGCCCGTAGCTAACTCGCCGGAGCCGTGCTGGAACATCGAGTTGAACGCCCGCGACGGCGGTCGGGCGCAGTCACTGGCGCCGTGCGAAGCGTTCAGGGCAGACGATTGCAGCGAACTGATCCAGCGTGACGCTGTGGAGCGCCTGCCGAAAGGCCGTTTCGTCCCGGTACTTCATGCGGGTGCCTCTTCAAGGCGACGCTCGACGAACTTGCGAACGCGCGCTGGGCGTTCAGACGCTGCCTCGGTCAGCCGGCGTTGCGTGGTCATTCCGCGCTCCAGCGCCTGCCCAATCGCCATCTCGACCTGCTCCGGCTGGACCCCCGCTTCGAGGGAGTCGACGATGGTCCGCTCCGGGCTCGTCACCGGCAGTCGCTCGACGGTGCGGATCTCCGCTTTCGTCGGCGGTCGGTTCAGGGTGTGAAGGCGCACGCCCGTCCGGCGGCGCTGTCCCCGCTCTGCACGCGGCAGCGTGAGGTGAATGGCGTGAGGGATCACGTCGGAGAGCCCGTGGAGCTTGAGGGCGCTTTCATGAGAGACGACGGCCCCAGCGTCGCGCAGGGGCAACCAGGCGGCCATGAGGTGCTCGTAGGGGCTCGAGGGGAAATACCGCAGTCGGTAGAGCCCGCGACGGACCCGTTCGTAGCGGCCGTCGGGCCGGGCATGATGGCGCAGCGTGCTGCGATCCATCCCTGCGGCGACCGCCTGCTGCGCGGTGAAGTAGCCCGCCTGCGCCTCTGCCTGTCTATAGAGACCGCCGTGGTCTATGTCAGACATATAGAGGATATAAGCACCCAAATCAATGACGATCCAACTCTTGGCGGCTCGGCGTTGATGGCAATCAGCAGGTCGAAGATCGCTTTGGCCTGCTCGCGCCGGAGCTGGTCGTCGAGGGCCGATCCGGGCGGCGCCTGCTCGCCTACGCCGGGCGGCGCGGTGCCGGGACGCGAGGAGCCCCGACGGGGACGTGCTGCTCGAGGAACGTCAGCTGATCGGCGACGACGCGCTCGAATGCGTCGCCGACGTAGATGTCGAAGTGCCCCTCGGGGTAGAGGCGGATCTCACCGCGCGGAGCCTTGCGGGCGTGGCGCCGGGTGGCGCGGGCCGGGGCGACGCTGTCGGCCTCGCAGACGCAGAACAGGATCGGGCAGCGGACCCGCGCGGCGTGCCGGCCGGGGCGGCGCCGGGTGATCTGGAGCGCGACCCGAGCGGCGACCTCGTTGCGAAAGGCGAGGTCCGCCGGCATCAGGGCGCGGTAGCCGGCCTCGACGTCGGGCGCCGACATCAGCGCCGCCGACCCGGGTGGCCCGGCGAGGGCGACCATGACGGGCGGCCTCCCGGCGAGAGACCCGACCGCGTCGCGGATGGCGAGGGCGCCGACCTTGGCCGAGGTGCGCGGGCCGGTCGCCAGCGCCGAGGCGATGCCGTCGGTGAACGGGCACTGCGAGATCGCCGCAACGACCTCGCCGTCGTCGGCCGCGGTGACGATCGCGTGCCCGCCGCTGAAGGAGGTGCCCCAGACGACGACTCGGGCCGGGTCGACGTCCTCGCGTGAACGGGCGAAGGCGAGCGCCGCCCGCCAGTCGGCGAGCTGCCGGTCGATGTCGAGCAACTGCCGCGGCTCGCCGCCACTGGCGCCGAAGTGTCGATAGTCGAAGACGAGGCAGGCATAGCCGGCGGAGCAGAACCGCTCCGCGTAGGCGTCCAGCCTCATCTCCCGGACGGCGCCGAGTCCGTGCGCCATGACGACCACGGGCGGCGGCTCGGAGCCCTCGGGCAGGTAGAGCCAGGCGGCGCAGCGATCCGGGCCGGACTCGAAGTCGACATCGAGGCGCTTGCAGGCGTCCACCGCGGCATCGGAAGAAGACACCGGCGAACCGTATTCCAAGACAACACAGTCCTGGGCGATGCTGCTTACACATTGCGTAATGTATCGTCTTCGCAACGGAAGATGACGGGGAATGCGGAAAGCGTCGCGGGGGGAATCGTCACGGGGCTCAGGTCCCGCGGTCTGCTCCTGCCCACCTTGGACTTCGAGGGGTCGCTGCAGCTTTCGAGGGCCCTGTTCGCGGGCGAGGTTCTCGCCCGCGATGGATGTGTGGTCGCGCATGCGCAGGCTGAGCGGGATGGAGACGAGCTGACCCTCGAAGAGCTCTCGGAGCTTGGCGCACTCAGGCAGGCAAGCGTCGATGAGGACGGGCTGCGCGAAGCGCTGTTGCGCCATGACGCCGCCATTCCGGTGTTGGTCGCCAGGCGGGGCGCGCGCTTCGAAATCTCCGTTGCGGCAGGCGATCCTGGCCGCGCCGGCGACCTGGCCGAGCAGATTGCAGGCCGTCTGCGGATCGAGCGCGAGGCGTCTGACACGCGGGTCTCGGTCGCCTTCTGGTCTGGCGCCGGGGGCGGATTTCCCGGCACACCCGAACCGCGCTGGCGCCGGCTGCACCTGCCGCGGTTCGCGACGATCGAGCACAACTACAGGTCCCAGACAAGGGATCGGCTCGCCGAGCTCTTCTCATGGCGATCGGGCGACGGGATGCCGGGCCGGCTCGCCCTGTGGCATGGACGGCCGGGCACCGGCAAGACCTGGGCGCTGCGCGCGCTCGGCCGCGAGTGGAACGGGTGGTGCGACCTGCACTACGTGACCGATCCCGAGCGTCTTCTCGGTGGCGACACCGGCTACATGCTGAGCGTGCTCGCGAGTCGCTCCGAGCCGCGAGACGAGGACCTGGACGACCTCCTCTCCGGCGGCGAGGTCCGGGGCGACCGCGAGGATCGCTGGCGGCTCCTCGTTCTCGAGGACGCCGGCGAGTTCCTCGGCGTGACGGCGCCGGCCGAGGTGGGGCGGGGGTTTGCCCGGTTGCTGAACATCGCCGACGGGCTGCTGGGTCAGGGATCGAGGGCGCTGATCCTCGTCACCACCAACGAGCCCCTGGGCAAGCTCCACCCGGCTGCCTTGCGGCCGGGTCGCGCGATGGCCGCGATCGAGTTCGTCCCGCTTCGAGCCGACGAGGCGACGGCGTGGCTGGCCGAGCGTGGGATCGACTGCAGGGTCGACTCTGCCAAGACCCTCGCGGAGCTGCACGCGATCGCCGCGGGTCGACAGCCCAGCTCCGCGGAGGCCGGCGGTCCGCGGACGCTGGGCTTCTCATAGCCGCCCGTCGATCTGTGGCAGCCGCTCGAGCCGGGGGTGCGGGCTGCCGGCCGGCGCGGCGCAGGGCCGCGAGCAGGTCGCGCAGCCGGCGCATCACCAGCGGGTCGTCGTGACCGCATGCGAGCACCTGCTCGAAGCCGAGCTTGACCAGGTCGTCGAGGTCGGGGACGTCGGCGAGTAGGCGGGGCGCCCCGTCCTCGCCGAGGCGGACCGTCGACGGCTGCTCGGCGCGGACGACCGCCAGGTACCCGTGGCCGTCGCACTCGATCGGGTGCCCCTGCATCGCCTGCATCCGCCGCTCGGCCTGGTCCGCCGCCTCGCGGTCCTCGGGCTCGACGCCGATCCCGACCGGGTATGGGCGCTCGAGCTCGGGCCGCGCATCGACGGCGATCGAGCTGATCACCGAGGCCGGCTGCAGCATGCTCGCGATGTGCCCGATGAAGAGCGCGAAGAGGGCGAGCGAGCCGAGCGCGAGCACGACGGCGAAGGCGATCGAGATCGAAGGGACCTCGTCTCCGAGCGTGCCGATGCTGCCGAGCCGGGCGAGCGTGGCGAGGCAGTAGACGAAGGCGCCGAGGAAGGCGGCCAGGGTCAGCTGGCTGATCAGGTCGCGGCGGAAGCTGCGCAAGACCCGCGGGCTGAGCTGGTTGGTCGAGAGGGTGAAGGCGACGATCGTCACCGAGAAGGCGATGCCGGCG
>Ga0210101_1000531_pt1 | contig 12482 bp, 11 predicted proteins | sample Muzzi_PWC_D1_FD_185534 | JGI IMG/M metagenome (GOLD analysis project Ga0210101, IMG submission 185534) | Wetland microbial communities from San Francisco Bay, California, USA, that impact long-term carbon sequestration - Muzzi_PWC_D1 (SPAdes) | ecosystem: Environmental > Aquatic > Marine >...
GATCAGATGATCGGGCTCGCCCGCTCGGCGCGGGTGAAGATCCCGAACAGGAAGCCGAGGAAACGGAGGGCGGTGGGTTGAGCGAGGCCAAGGAGACGATCGGCGTCATCGGCGTCGGCTGGGTGGGGCTGGTCACGGCGAGCTGCTTCGCCGAGCTCGGGCACCCGGTGGTCGCCCGCGACATCCTGCCCGCGAAGGTCGAGTCGCTCTCGCGCGGCGAGACGACGATCCACGAGCCCGGTCTCGACGAGCTGCTCGCCCGCAACGCCGAGCGGCTCACCTTCACGACCGAGACCGGCGAGCTGCTCGAGCGCGCGCGGCTGATCTTCGTCTGCGTCGACACGCCCCCGACCCACTCCGGCGACGCCGACCTCTCGCGGGTCCGGGCCGTCGTCGAGGAGCTGCCCGAGGACGGCGACCAGGTGCTGATCATGAAGAGCACGGTGCCCGCCGGCACCGGCGAGGCGATCCGGCGCGACCGGCCAGGCCTCGCCTACGTCTCCTGCCCCGAGTTCCTCAAGGAGGGCACCGCGGTCGAGGACTTCATGCATCCCGACCGGGTCGTGATCGGCGCCGACGCCGGTGACGAGGCGGCCGGCGACGCGGTCGCGGCGCTCTATGAGCCGCTCGGCGGCGAGGCCGTGCGCACCGACGTCGCCAGCGCCGAGATGATCAAGCTCGCTTCCAACGCCTTCCTCGCGACCAAGATCTCCTTCGTCAACGAGATCGCCAACGTCTGCGAGGAGGTCGGCGCCGACGTCGCCGAGGTCGCGCGAGGGATGGGCCTCGACGAGCGGATCGGGCCCAAGTTCCTCAGGGCCGGCATCGGCTGGGGCGGCTCCTGCTTCGGCAAGGACACGATCGCGCTGAAGAAGCTGGCGGGCAACAGCGGGTACCACTTCCAGCTGCTCAGTGCGGTGATCGACGTCAACGAGCTGCAGAAGCGCCGCGTCGTGCAGAAGCTGAAGGGCCATCTCGGCTCGCTCGCCGGGCGTCGCGTGGCCCTGCTCGGGCTTGCGTTCAAGCCCGACACGGACGACATGCGCGATGCGGCGAGCCTGGTCCTCGCCGCGCGCCTCGAGGGCGAAGGGGTCGATGTGGTCGCCTACGACCCCGTCGCCACGGGACGCGCGCGCGACCTGCTGCCCACGGTCGAGTTGCGCGACTCGGCGCTCGCCGCGCTGGAGGGCGCCGACGCCGCCGTGCTGGTCACCGAGTGGCCCGAGTTCGCCGCGCTCGACTGGGCGCAGGCGGCGGGGCGGATGGCGCAGCCGCTGCTGATCGACGGCCGCAACTTCCTCGACGCCGAGGCGATGCGTGCCGCCGGCTTCCAATACGAGGGGATCGGCAGGGCGGTCGGCGCCGGGTTCGAGAAGAGCGTCTCCTAGCGATGCAGGCGATAGTTCTCGTCGGTGGCGAAGGCACCCGGCTGCGACCACTGACCAACTCGGTGCCCAAGCCCGCCCTCACCCTGGTCGACCGGCCCTTCCTCGCCTACATGATCGAGTGGCTGGCGGCGCACGGCGTCACCGAGGTCATGCTCGCCTGCGGCTTCCTTCCCGACGTGCTGCGCGAGGCGCTGGACGGAGAGGAGGACCGTGCCGGGGTGCGGATCCGCTACGCCACCGAGCCCGAGCCGCTCGGCACCGCCGGCGCGATCCGCTTCGCGGCCGACTCGCTGGGCGCCGACCTCGAGGAGCGCTTCCTGGCGCTCAACGGCGACGTGCTCACCGACCTCGATCTCGGCGCCCTGCTGCGCGCCCACGACGGCTCGGGGGCGGCGGCGACGATCGCCCTGCACCCGGTCGAGGATTCCTCGGCCTTCGGCCTGGTCCGCAGCGACGAGGGTGGGGGGGTACTGGAATTCCTCGAGAAGACGGGCGAGCGCGTGCCGGGCGAGGTCAACGCCGGGATGTACGTGCTCGAGCGCCGCGTGCTCGACCTCGTCCCCGCCGGGGCCAACGTCTCGATCGAGCGCGAGGTGTTCCCGCGCCTCGTCGGCGCCGGGCTGCGCAGCCACCTGCTCGAGGGCTACTGGGTCGACATCGGCACGCCGGAGCGCTATCTGCAGGCGAGCTGGGACATCCTCGAGGGCAGCGTCGCGACGCGGGTCGAGCCGACCGGGGACGGCGTCCTGGTCGATCCCGCCGCCGAGGTCGCCGCCGGGGCGCGGATCGGCCCCCGCGCCGTCGTCGGCCCGCGCTGTCGCGTCGGCGAGGGCGCCGAGCTGCGCGACTCGGTCCTGCTCGAAGGCTGCACGATCGGCGAGAACGCCAGGGTGCGCGACTCGATCCTCGCCCCGGGGACGACGATCGCCGCCGCCGCCGAGGTCGCGGGGACCGTCGCCGCCGATGGCGAGATGGTCGAGGTCTGATGCTCGACGACGTCCTCGCCATCCCCGACCACCTGCGCGACGCCCTCTGGCGGGTCGAGTCGGCGCGCCTGCGCCGGCGCGAGTCGGCCGGGCTGATGGTCTGCGGCATGGGCGGCTCGGCGATCGGCGGCAACCTCGCCGCCGCGATGCTCGGCGAGCGGCTCGAGCGGCCGATGCCGGTGATTCGCGGCTACGCCCCGCCGAGCTGGCTGAGTGCCGAGTGGACCGTGCTCTGCTCGAGCTTCTCGGGCGGGACCGAGGAGACGCTCGCCTGCTACGCCGCCGCCGGAGAGGCGGGCGCCCACCGGGTCGTCGCCGCCACCGGGGGCGAGCTGGTCGAGGCCGCGCGCGCGGCCGGGGACCCGGTGATCGGCCTGCCCGGCCTGCTGCCGGCGGCGCGCACCGCCGTCGCCTACGGCACGGTCTGTGCGGCCGAGGCCGCCGCGGCGGCCGGGATCGCGCCGCGGATCGCGGCCGAGGTCGAGGCCGCCGCGTCCTTCCTCGAGACGCAGAGCGCCGACCTGCGTTACCGGGCGGCCGAGATCGCGGCCCGCCTGCAGAGCGCCGCGGTCGTCGTCTACGGGGCCGAGCTGACCGTGGCCGCGGCGCGGCGCTGGAAGACCCAGGTCAACGAGAACGCGAAGCTCGCGGCGTTCGCCTCCGAGCTGCCCGAGGCCGACCACAACGAGATCTGCGCCTGGAATCCCGACGTCGCCGGCGGGGGCGCCCTCGCCGCGGTGCTGCTCGAGGACCGCGGCCAACACCCGCGCCTGGCCCGGCGCTTCGAGCTGACCGCGGCGCAGATCGAGTCCTCCGGCGCCACCGCGATCCGCATCGAGGCGGCCGGCGAGAGCCGCGCCGAGCGCCTGCTCTGGACGGTGATGCTCGGCGACCTGGTCTCGCTGGAGCTCGCCGGGGCCCGCGGCGTCGACCCGCTGGCGATCGAGGCGATCGACCGCCTCAAGTCAGCGCTCGGCCGCCCCTGAGGTTGCGGGCGGCGTTTCTCCGTATCCTTCGCCTGGAAAGCTAACGAGACGAAAGGAATCGATGGCAACCGCCACCGCCACCGAGAGTTACAAAGTCGCCGACATCGGCCTCGCCGACTTCGGTCGCAAGGAGATCGCTCTGGCCGAGGTCGAGATGCCCGGCCTGATGCAGACCCGCGAGGAGTTCGCGGCCGAGCAGCCGCTGAAGGGAGCGCGGATCACCGGCTCGCTGCACATGACGGTGCAGACCGCCGTGCTGATCGAGACGCTGACCGCGCTCGGCGCCGAGGTGCGCTGGGCCAGCTGCAACATCTTCTCCACCCAGGATCACGCCGCCGCCGCGATCGCCGCCGCCGGGATCCCCGTCTTCGCCTGGAAAGGCGAGACCCTCGAGGAGTACTGGTGGTGCACCGAGCAGGCGCTGCTCTGGCCCGACGGCGAGGGGCCGAACATGATCCTCGACGACGGTGGCGACGCGACCCTGCTCGTCCACAAGGGCGTCGAGTTCGAGAAGGCGGGAGCTGTGCCCGACCCGGCCTCGGCCGACTCCGAGGAGTTCCGCGTCGTGCTCGAGACCCTGCAGCGCTCGCTCGAGGCCGACCCGCAGCGCTGGACCGAGATCGCCGCACAGATCAAGGGGGTAACCGAGGAGACGACCACCGGCGTGCACCGGCTCTACCAGCTGGCCGAGACCGGCGATCTGCTCTTCCCCGCGATCAACGTCAACGACTCGGTGACCAAGTCGAAGTTCGACAACCTCTACGGCTGCCGGCACTCGCTGATCGACGGAATCAACCGCGGCACCGACGTGATGATCGGCGGCAAGGTCGCCGTGATCTGCGGCTACGGCGACGTCGGCAAGGGCTGCGCCGAGTCGCTGCGCGGCCAGGGCGCCCGCGTGATCGTCACCGAGATCGACCCGATCTGCGCCCTGCAGGCGGCGATGGAGGGCTACGAGGTGCGCAAGCTCGACGACGTCGTCGGGACGGCCGACATCTTCGTCACCGCGACCGGCAACAAGGACATCATCACCGCCGATCACATGGCGCGGATGAAGCACAACGCGATCGTCGGCAACATCGGCCACTTCGACAACGAGATCGACGTCGCCGGGCTGGAAGGCTCGGATGCCGAGCGGGTGAACATCAAGCCGCAGGTCGACGAGTGGCGCTTCCCCGACGGCCACTCGATCGTGCTGCTCTCCGAGGGCCGCCTGCTCAACCTCGGCAACGCGACCGGCCACCCGAGCTTCGTGATGTCGAACTCGTTCACCAACCAGGTGATCGCGCAGATCGAGCTCTACGGCCGGCCCGACGGGTTCACGGCCAAGCAGGTCACGGTGCTACCCAAGCACCTCGACGAGAAGGTCGCGCGGCTGCACCTGGCCGCGCTCGGGGTCGAGCTGACCGAGCTCAGCGAGGAGCAGGCCGCCTACCTCGGGATCCCGGTCGAGGGCCCCTACAAGCCCGATCACTACCGCTACTGAGCCGATGAGAGCGATGGTCCTCGCAGCCGGGCTCGGCACCCGGCTGCGACCGATCACCTACGCGCTGCCGAAGCCGATGGTGCCGGTGCTCAACCGGCCGGTGATGGAGCACACCGTGCGGCTGCTGGCCAAGCACGGCTTCGGCGAGGCGATCGCCAACCTGCACTGGTTCCCGGAGACGATCGAAAGCCACTTCGGCGACGGCTCGGCCCTCGGGGTCGAGCTCACCTACAGCCACGAGCAGCGTTTGCTCGGCACGGCCGGCGGCGTGCGCAACGCCGCCTCCTACCTCGGCGACTCGTTCCTGGTCGTCGCCGGCGACGCGCTGACCGACATCGACTTCGGCGCGATGCGCGAGTTCCACGAGTCGCACGACGGGCTGGTCACGATGGCGACCAAGCGGGTCGCGGAGACCGACCAGTTCGGGGTTGTGATCGCCGGCGAGGACGGCCGCATCCAGGGCTTCCAGGAGAAGCCCGACCCGGCCGAGGCGCTCTCCGACCTCGCCAACACCTGCATCTACATGTTCCGGGCCGAGGTCTTCGACTACTTCCCGGCGCCGGGGACGAGCAACGACGCCGGCCCCGACGACCCGCCCGAGTTCGCCGACTGGGCCAAGGACGTCTTCCCGGCGCTGCTCGAGGCCGACGTGCCCTTCTACTCGCACGAGATCGAGGCCTACTGGAACGACATCGGCAACCTCGACGAGCTGCGCGACGGCAACCTCGACGCGCTGCGCGGCGCGGTCGCGGTCGAGCCGGGGGCGCCGGAGGTGAGCGAGGGGGTGCGAGCGGCGAGCCCGCTGGAGGGGGTCGAGGCGAACGCCCCGGTGCTGGTCGGCGAGGGGGTCGAGATCGGCGCCGGTGTGCGCATCGACGGCCCGGCGATCGTCGGCGACGGCTGCCGGATCGGCGACGGGGCGATCGTCCGCGACGCGATCCTGCTGGCGGGGGTCGAGGTCCCGCCCGGGTCGGCGCTGATCGGCGGCATCGCGGCGCGCGTGACGAAGTCTTGACGATGTTTGACAGCTAGCGCGCCACACGCGCGCCGCCGGCCCGCACGATCGGGCCATGAAGCTGCTCCACGCCGTCGCCGCCGGGCTCGTGCCGCCGCTCTGCGCCGCCTGCGGGCGCAGCTGCCGGCCGCAGGGGGCGCTGTGCACGCGCTGCTCGCGGCGGCTCGCCGCAGCCGACCCGCTTGCGGGGGCCGGGCCGGCGGGTCTCGACCGGGCCTGGTCATCCGCCCCGCACGAGGGCGTCGCCCGCGACCTCGTCGCGGCGCTCAAGTTCCGCCGCCTGCTGCCGGTCGCCGAGCTGATCGCCGAGCGGATCCAGTGGCTGGCGCCGGGGGCGATGCTGAGCGGCACGATCGTGCCGGTGCCGACCGCGCCGCTGCGCTCGCTGGCGCGCGGCTTCGACCCGGCGGCCGAGATCGCCGCGGCGCTGGCGCAGCGCAGCGAGCTGCCGCTCGCCCGCTGTCTGGCCCGCCGTGGCCGCGCGCGCCAGGTCGGCAGGCGGCGGGCCGAGCGGATCGGCCACCCGCCGCTGATCCGGGCCAAGGGGGCGGTGCCGCGCAGCGTCCTGCTGGTCGACGACGTGCTGACGACCGGCGCGACGCTGGCGTCCTGCGCCCGGGCCCTGCGCGCGGCCGGAGCGACCCGGGTCGCCGCGGTCACCTTCACGCGGCGGCTGTGAGTGCCGGTCCGAATATCCGTAGAAGTTCCCCTTGTCGCGGTCCGGGTAGCGGCGTAGCATCGAGATCCCCAACAGAGGAGGCCAAATATGCGGATCGAGGTGCGCGGGCGCAACGTCGAGGTCGATGAGGAGCTGCGGGAGCACGTCCTGAAACGGTTCCGCCGCGTCGGCAAGCAGGTCTCCGAGCTGGCCACCCTCGACGTGACGATCTGGGAAGAGCGCAACCCGGCGATCGCCGACAGCCAGGTCGCCGAGGCGACCCTGCGGCTCAAGGGGGTCACCCTGCACGCCAAGGAGTCCTCGCCGGAGATGGCCCACTCGGTGCACGAACTGGCCGAGGACATCCGCCGCCAGGTCAAGAAGCACCGCGAGAAGCGCCGCAAGCGCAGCCGCACGCGCAAGCTGGTCAACCAGATGCGGGGTAGGCCCGCCACGGAGTAGGAGGGACACCCGACCCTCTAGCTTGGGGTAGCTACCCTTGGGTCCATGGCTAACGCACGGGACATGGTCACGCGCGCGCTGCGCGTGGGTGAGGGTCGGAAGTTCAAGGCCTATGAGAAGCGGGCGCAGAAGATCAATGCGATCGAGCCTGAGATGGAACTGCTCTCCGACGAGGAGATCCGGGCCGAGGCGGATGCGCTGCGCGAGCGCGCCAAGGGGGGCGAGTCGCTCGACGATCTGCTGCCCGAAGCCTTCGCGCTGACCCGCGAGGCGGCGAAGCGGGCGATCGGCCAGCGCCACTTCGACGTGCAGCTGGTCGGCGGCATGGCCCTGCACGAGGGCGCGATCGCCGAGATGAAGACCGGCGAGGGCAAGACCCTGACCGCGACGCTGGCGGTCTTCCTCAACTCGCTCGGCGGCGACAGCGTCCACGTCGTCACCGTCAACGACTACCTCGCCCGCCGCGACGCGGAATGGATGAAGCCGGTCTACGACGCGCTCGGGGTCAGTGTCGCGGCGATCCAGGACTTCGACGACCACGCAGCGCGGCAGGCGAAATACGCCTGCGACGCCGTCTACGGGACCAACTCCGAGTTCGGCTTCGACTACCTGCGCGACAACATGGCCGACGCGCTCGAGCACTGCGTGCAGCGCGACCACAACTTCGCGATCGTCGACGAGGTCGACAACATCCTGATCGACGAGGCGCGCACGCCGCTGATCATCTCCGGCGCGCCGGAAGAGGCGGCGCAGATCTACTACCAGTTCGCCCGCCTGGCGCGGCAGATGGACGGCGTGCCCTCGAAAGACCGGCTCAAATCGCTGGGCGAATCGAAGGACACCTCCGAAGCCGAGCACGACTACGAATACGACGAGAAGCACAAGACCGTCTCGCCGACCGAGCGCGGCGTGAAGAAGGCCGAGGACTTCCTCGGCGTCGACAACCTTTACCTGAGCGAGCACGGCAGCCTCGTCAACCACCTCGGCCAGGCGCTCAAGGCCGAGTCGCTCTACAAGAAGGACAAGGACTACGCCGTGGTCGACGGCGAGGTGATGATCATCGACGAGTTCACCGGCCGCATCCTCGAGGGCCGGCGCTGGTCGGAGGGCCTGCACCAGGCGGTCGAGGCGAAGGAGGGCGTAGCGATCGGCGAGGAGAACCAGACCCTGGCGACGATCACCCTGCAGAACTTCTTCCGCCTCTACGACAAGCTCTCCGGGATGACCGGGACGGCGCTGACCGAGGCGACCGAGTTCATGAAGATCTACAAAGTGCCCGTGGTCGAGATCCCGACCAACCGGCCGATGGTCCGTGCCGACCTCAACGACCAGATCTTCAAAACCAAGGACGGCAAGTGGAAGGCCGTGCTCGACGAGATCGTCGCCCGCCACGAGAAGGGCCAGCCGATCCTCGTCGGCACCGTCTCGGTGGAGGTCTCGGAGATGATCTCCGGCGAGCTGACCCGGCGCGGGATCGAGCACGCGGTGCTCAACGCGAAGCCCGAGCACGCCGAGAAAGAGGGCGAGCGGATCGCCGAAGCGGGCCGCCGGGGCGCGGTGATGATCGCGACCAACATGGCCGGCCGCGGGGTCGACATCAAGCTCGGCGGCGACCCCGAGCACATGGCGCACAAAGCGCTCAAGAAGCAGGGGCTGGAGCCGGGCGCCGAGGGCTACGAGGAGGCCTTCGAGGCGAAGGTCGCCGAGCTCGAGCCGCAGTGCAAGGCCGAGGCCGAGGAAGTGCGCGAGCTGGGCGGCCTCTACATCTGCGGCACCGAGCGGCACGAATCGCGGCGCATCGACAACCAGCTGCGCGGCCGCTCCGGCCGCCAGGGCGACCCGGGCGAGACGCGCTTCTTCCTCTCTGCCGAAGACGACGTGATCCGCCTCTTCGCCGGCGATCGCATCTTCAAAATCCTCGACCGGCTCGGCCCCGTCGACGAGGAGGGCGAGGAGATGCCGCTGGAGGCGAAGATGCTCTCGAAAACCGTCGAGGGGGCGCAGAAGAAGGTCGAGGAGCAGAACTTCCTGATCCGCAAACGCGTGCTCGAGTACGACGACGTGATGAACGAGCAGCGCCGCATCGTCTACAAATACCGCCGCCAGATCCTCGAAGGGCGCGACATGTCGGACATCGCCCGCGACGAGATGGAGGGCGTGATCGAGCGTCTCGTCGACGAGTACACGCCGGGCGACGAGCTCGACGAATGGGACATGCCGGGCATGGAGCAGCAGCTGCGCCAGATCTGGCCGGTCGGGGTCGAGGTCGGCGCGATGGCGCCGGAGACGGTCGACCGCGAACAGCTCAAAGACGCCCTCGACGAAGACGCGATGAGCGCCTACGACGACCGCGAGACCGAGCTCGGCGAGGAGCTGATGCGCTATCTCGAGCGCTCGATCCTGCTGCAGACGATCGACAACCGCTGGCGCGAGCATCTCTACGACATGGACTACCTGCGCGAGGGCATCCACCTGCGCGGCTTCGCCCAGATCGACCCGCTCGTCGCCTACAAAAACGAAGGCTTCGCGATGTTCGAGGAGCTGATGAACTCGATCTGGGAGGAATTCAGCAAGCTCGTCTTCAACGCCGAGATCGAAGTCGATCCGGCGCAGCTGGGCGACGGGGCCTTCGCCGGCAACGGCGGCGGGCCGACGGCGCTCGACTACTCCGGCGGCACTCCGGACGCGCAGCCCTCGGCCCTGGCCGAAGTCGCCGCGGGCGGTGGCGGTGGGGTGATGGTGACCGAAGGCGGCACCGGCCCGAACGGCCGCGGCAACGGCGCCCCGCCGGCCGAGGCGATCGAGACGGTCGTGAAGGACGAGCGCGAGAAGGACATCGGCAGGAACGACCCATGCTGGTGCGGGTCCGGCAAAAAGTTCAAGAAGTGCCACGGCGCCTGATAACCGGCGCATCTCGGGGTCCTCGGTCGGTCGTCCGCGGGTCACGCACTGAAGTGCGCTCCCCTTGACGCCCTCCCTGCGTCCCCCGACCTGCTTGGTTCTCAGGCGCCGTCACGCCAATGACTTCTTCTGATCCAGTCAGAGAGTTCATTCGAGCGTTCAACGAGCGGGACCTGGATGCGTTCGTTGCCGTGCTCGATCCGGAGGTGGAGCTGCATTCCATGAAGGGGCTGCGGAAGGGGAGGGAGGCTGCTCGACTCTGGGCCACCCGACCGCCGGGCGGGGTGCAGCAGACGATCGAGCTGGAGGAGTTGTACGAGGACACGGATCGGGCGGTGGCCCTGATCCGGCGGGTCTGGCACTGGGACGAGGACGGGTCGCACGCGTCGACTGACGAGCTGGCCTGGCTCTTCGAGCTGAGCGGCCGTCGCGTCCGCAGCTGGCGGCCCTACGAGGACCGGGCGACGGCGCTGCGCGCCGGAGGCTTCGATCGCGCCGCCCGCTAGCTTCCGGTGCGCCTTTCGCACCCATGGGGTCGGAAAGGCGCACCGGAACCGATTAACCTGCCCGCATGGCCGACGCCGCCCAGACCGAATCGGTCCCCGCGCGGCTCGCCGAGATCCGCGAGCAGTTGAAGCTGCTCGCGGACTACCTTTGACCCGGCCTCGCTGAAGGACGAAGCGGAGCGGCTCGAGGCGGAGATGGGCAGGCCCGGCTTCTGGGACGACCAGGAGGCGGCGGCGCGCACCTCGGCCGCGCACGCACGCGCGCAGCGCAGGCTGGAGACCTTCGAGCAGCTCGAATCCGAGGCCGGCGACCTCGACGAGCTCGCCGAGCTGGCGGGCGAGGACGAGGAGATGGCGGCCGAGCTGGCGAGCCAGCTCGGCTCGGTCGAACGGCGGCTCGCGGCACTGGAAGAGGCGCGCCTGTTCAGCGGCGCCTACGACGCCGGCGACGCCGTCGTCAGCGTGCACGCCGGCGCCGGCGGCACCGACTCGCAGGACTGGGCGGAGATGCTGCTGCGCATGTACCTGCGCTGGGCCGAGGTGCGCGGCTTCGAGGTCGAGATGAAGGAGGCCTCGCCGGGGGAGGAGGCCGGGCTCAAGTCGGCGACCTTCCTCGCCCGTGGCGAGAACGCCTACGGCCTCTTCGCCGCCGAGCGCGGCGTCCACCGGCTGGTGCGGATCTCGCCCTTCGACTCCTCGGCGCGGCGCCACACGAGCTTCGCCCAGGTCGACGTCGGCCCGCTGGTCGACGCGGGGGTCGAGGTCGAGATCGACGACGCCGACCTGCGCATCGACACCTACCGCGCCTCCGGCGCCGGCGGCCAGCACGTCAACAAGACCGACTCGGCGGTGCGGATCACGCACGAGCCGACCGGGGTCGTCGTGCAATGCCAGAACGAGCGCTCGCAGACCCAGAACAAGGCGGTCGCGATGCAGCTGCTGCGCTCGAAGCTGATCGAGCTCGAGGAGCGCAAACGGGCCGAGGAGCTGGCGAAGGAGCGGGGCGAGGTCAAGGAAGTCGCCTGGGGCTCGCAGATCCGCAGCTACTTCCTGCACCCCGACCAGCGGGTCAAGGACCACCGCACCGGCTACGAGGCCGGCGACGCCCAGCGCGTCCTCGACGGCGACCTCGACGACTTCATTCGCGACTACCTGAACAAGACGGCAAAGTCGTCGGCGAGATAGGCGCTGAGCGGCGTCAGGGTGTGTCCGGGCGTTGCCGGGTTCTCAGCCAACCCTGGTCGTGCTGACCTTCGGGCTCGGGCAGGAGGGCGCCTTGATGCGGACCACGATCCGCCTGGGCTGCCGCTTGCCGAGCTTCTTGACGATGCGGACTGCCCCGCTCCGTCCCAGCTTGCGCTTGAAGGTGCCGATGCCGCGGATCTGGATCGTTGCCTTGGTTGGAGTGCCGGTGGTGTAGCCGATCGTCAGCTTGAGCTTTTTGCGCTTCAGCGAGGCGTGGGCTCGGGCGCTGCGGATCGGGCATTGGGTGGCGGTGCTGCGGCCGGCTTCGGCGGAGCCCGGGACTTCAGCGCACAGCGCATCCGCTTCGGCTTGAGGAATTTCGCCTTCGTCGGCTTCTTCTTCGGCGAATTCGCATTCCGCCTGGGCGAATTCGGCTTCGTCGTCTTCTTCGAATTCGAATTCTTCGTCTTCTTCGAAGGAGGGCGCTTCTTCGAGGGCGAGCGGGGCTGCCGGCGGCGGCTCCGAGGCGGCCTGGGTGGCCTTCGCGCCGAGCAGCAGGGTGGCGAGGAGCAGCGGCAGCACGAAGGCGCATAGCCAGGCGATGCGGGCGATCCTGTTAGCTGTCCGCGGCGCGGTCGTGGCGGTTTCTCCGTTCACGCCTCCCTCATCGGCCTGCGACCGACCCGCTTGAGAACGGCAATCCTACTCCCCTCCGGGAAGCACGCCCTCCATTTCCAGCAGCGCCTGCTTCATCGGCAGGCCGCCGCCGTAGCCGCCGAGGGCGCCGCCGCTGCGCAGCACCCGGTGGCAGGGGACGACGATCGGGATCGGGTTGGCGCCGCAGGCGGTCCCGGCGGCGCGCACGGCGCGCTCGTTGCCGGCGCTGCGGGCGATCTCGGTGTAGCTGCG
>Ga0210101_1000532_pt1 | contig 12457 bp, 12 predicted proteins | sample Muzzi_PWC_D1_FD_185534 | JGI IMG/M metagenome (GOLD analysis project Ga0210101, IMG submission 185534) | Wetland microbial communities from San Francisco Bay, California, USA, that impact long-term carbon sequestration - Muzzi_PWC_D1 (SPAdes) | ecosystem: Environmental > Aquatic > Marine >...
GGCGATGAGCGATTCCGCGGCTGTGACCGAGGCGGAGCGCGCCGTGGCGGAGGCCGTCGGCGAGGCGAGCGACGCCGAGGGCGCTCGGTTCACGTTGGAGCTGAACCAGGACCAGCGGGACATTCGCGACTGGGTGCACGGGTTCGCCGAGGGCGTCGTGCGCCCGGCGGCGGAGGAGTGGGACGAGCGCGAGGAGACCCCCTGGCCGATCATCCAGGAGGCCGCCAAGATCGGCCTCTACAGCTTCGAAGCGCTCGGCCAGTTCTGGGCAGACGAGACGGGCCTGACGCTGCCGATCGCCAACGAGGAGCTGTTCTGGGGGGACGGCGGGATCGGCATGGCGATCATGGGCACCTCGCTCGCCGTCGCAGCGATCTTCGGGCAGGGGACCCCGGAGCAGATGGGCGAGTGGATCCCGCAGTGCTTCGGCACCGCGGATGACCCCAAGGTCGCCGCCTTCTGCTCGTCGGAGCCCGACGCCGGCTCCGACGTGGCGGCGATCCGCACCAACGCCAAGTACGACGAGGCAAAGGACGAGTGGGTGCTGAACGGCCAGAAGGCCTGGGCGACCAACGGCGGCATCGCCGACGTGCACGTGGTGATCGCCTCGGTCGACCGCGAGCTGCGCTCGCGCGGCCACGCCGCCTTCGTGATCCCGCCGGGGACGAAGGGTTGCGAGCAGGGCGCCAAGGTGAAGAAGCACGGCCTGCGCGCCTCGCACACCGCCGACGTCCACCTGGACGAGTGCCGCATCCCGGGCGCCTGCCTGCTCGGCGGCAAGGAGAAGCTCGACGAGCGCCTGGCGCGGGCCCGCGAGGGCAAGCGCTCCAAGTCGCAGGCGGCGATGCAGACCTTCGAGGCGAGCCGGCCGACGGTCGGTGCGCAGGCGATCGGCATCGCCCGCGCCGCCTACGAGTACGCGCTGGAGTACGCGAAGGAGCGCGAGCAGTTCGGCCGTCCGATCGTCGAGAACCAGGCGATCGCCTTCGCGCTCGCCGACATGAAGCTGGAGATCGACGCCGCCCGGCTGCTCGTCTGGCGCGCCGCCTGGATGGGGCGCAGCGGGCAGAAGTTCGAGAACGCCGAGGGCTCGATGTCGAAGCTGAAGGCCGGCGAGGTCGCCGTCTGGGCCACCGAGCGGGCGATCCAGATCCTCGGCGGCAACGGCTACACCCGCGAGTACCCGGTCGAGCGGATGCACCGCGACGCGAAGATCTACACGATCTTCGAGGGCACCTCGGAGATCCAGCGCCTGGTCATCTCCAGGGCGATCTCCGGCGTCCAGATCAGGTAGCGGCGCGCCCTCCGCGCAACTCCCGCAGCGAAGCTCCCGGCGCGTCCGACATCGAACCTGCTGCAGCAGGGCAAAACTCCGATGCGCGGGGAAGCCCGGCAGTCCTCTGGGCGAATTGACGTCGCACGCGCGCTCCGCGCGCTTGGCGACCAACATGCTGCGCGGCTAGCGCCGCGCAAGAGCCAGATTGCATATCGCCGCTTCGCGACATTCGCCCAGAGGACGACCGGGCTTCCCCCCGGCAAGCGCATCGACGACAGGCTGTGCCCCCAACGATCTCCACCAAAGTGCTAGTCGCGGCTGATTCTCAGGTGGAGGAAGACGCCGAGGTTGTCGGTCTCCCCGTCCGCGTGGCCGGCGATCACCGCGTGGCAGATGCCGGTTCCCTGGTGCTCAATGCCCTCTGCGATAGCGGGGCCAAGCTCTTTTGCGTCCTGGCGAGAGAGATGGCCGACCTGTCGGTCGTCGATCTTCACCATGATCGCATTCTCGTCATAGGGGTTTGTCGGCTCGGGCACCAGCTCAGCCATGCACTCGAAAAGGGTGTCCTCGCCAGGTTTCCAGCCGCAGGCCGCACGGATCGCGGGCTGGTATTGGGACTCGCCGACCACGTCGATCCGCTCCTCGGTGGCGACGCTCGTCGCTACCGCGTAGGCAGCAGCCCGCTTCTCCTCTCCGCCTAGCAACCTCTTGAGTAGACCCATGAGGTAATCAGCCTAACGACGGTCTGGTGAGAAGGGACGGCCGGGGTGCTCTTTCGGGAATGTGGCCGAAGGCCGCGATATGCAATCTGGTGTTTGCACGGCGGTAGCCGTGCTCGGACTTGGTCGCCAAGCGCGAAGCGCGTGCGACATCGATTCCCGAAAGAGGGCGCCGCCGCCCCTCACCCCTTGCGCTTCTTCAGGCCCGCCCTGCGCAGGCGCTTCGCCGCCTGCACCTCCCGCTTGTCTGGCCCTTTCTTGTTCGGCCCGGGGGTCTCGAGGGTGGCGGGCAGGCCCTCGAAGCGCGGCTCGGAGAGGAAGGCCTCGAGGCCGTGCTTGCCCATCTCGCCCTGGCCGACGTTGGCGTGGCGGTCGCGGTGGGAGCCGAGCGGGGCGGCGGCGTCGTTGACGTGGACGCAGCGCAGCCGCTCCAGGCCGACCTTCGCGTCGGCCTCGTCGAGGATCGCCGCGAGCGAGTCCGGATCGGTGACGTCGTAGCCCTGGACGAAGAGGTGGCAGGAGTCGAGGCAGAGGCCGAGCCGCTCGCCGCCCCCGGCCAGCGCGATCAGCTCGGCGGTCTCGTCGAAGTCGCGCCCGAGCAGGCCTTTGTGGCCGGCGGTCTGCTCGAGCAGCAGCGGGCAGCTCTCGCTGTCCTTGAGCGCCGCGGCGATCGTCTTCGCCGCTCGCTTCATCGAGGGGCCGTGCGGCTCGCCTTTCTGCGCGCCCGGATGGAGGACGACGCCGGCGGCGCCGATCGCGTCGCCGGTGCGCAGCGCGTGCACGAGCGATTCGAGCGACTTCCTGCGCAGCTCTTTGTCTTTGGAGGCGCAGTTGATCAGATAGACGGCGTGGATCACCGCCGCTTCGACCGGCGAGGCGTCCATCGCCTCGCGGAACGCGGCGAAGTCCTCGGGGCCGTACCTGGTGGGACGCCACATCCGCGGGCTCTGGTTGAAGATCTGGATCGACTCGCAGCCCCGCTCCGAACCACGCTCGATCGCCCTAACCAGCCCGCCTGCGGTGGAAACGTGGGCACCGAGGAGCATGGCCTTGGCATCCTATTGCGGACCCGCCCTAGCCCGACGGGCCTTCTGTTTCTTCTCTCTCCCTCTGTTCTTCGAGCTGCTCCGCAGTCTTCACGGCTTCCTTACCGACGTTTTCGGCTGCTGCGTCCAGCTCCTCTGGGCTTCCCACAGAGTGGACGTGCGGTTCGGTGTACTGCGACAGCGCGGTCACGACCGCTTCGAGTTCGGTGCCTCCACCTTCGATGCCACCGAACGCGGCCAGCCTGGACTGTGGCTGCCCGGCCTGGAGGCTCCCGGATGCCTGCTCTTCGCCCTCCGGCGCCAGTTCGAACACTTCCACCCCTGGGATGTGTCTGGGCGGCGTCTTGGCGAGTATGTCCTCGATCTTTCCAGCATCGTCGTACGGGCAGCGTTCCGACGGGGTCGTGAAGATCAAGATGCTCCTGCTCTTCGGTGCGCCCCGATCTATCGGCTCCCGGTCGAATTCGTTCAGGGCGGCGGCCACCGCGTCAACGATGCTCGCGTTGCCGGTCGGATGCTGGCGCTGAGCCTTGCTGATCACCTCGTCGGCGTTGCCATCCGCGAGGTCGACGAGCGGTTCGCTTTCCCCCTCGCAGCTCGCAGGGGTGCGGCGGAGCCCGACTCCTGAGTCATCCAGTTCCTTGACCGCCTTCGCAATTCCCCGCGCGGCGGAGGCGAGCCTCGTCTTGTGATTCTTGCCAAAGTGCTCCCCCATCACGGAGGACGTGTTGAGTACTACCTCGACCCAGCTCACCGGAGGCGGCTTCGATGGAAAGAGATCGTCGAACAGGTCGGCCAGCTGCCCCCGAAGCGCCAGCACGGCCGTCACCAGGGCGACGGCGGCCGCGGTGCCCTGGAACAGGCGGCGCTCGTAGAACGGGGGCTTCTCTTTGCCGTTGCTCATCTAAACGATCAAGAGGCAGGAGTATATTGCGCGATTCCTGTTGGGATCCGGTGCGGCCGTCGGCGAGCGCGCTGTGGAAACATGCCCGCCGATCAGCCCGTGCCCGCCGACGCTCCCACTCGCTTCAGGTTCGCCCCCTCGCCCACCGGGGCCCTGCACATCGGCGGGGCGAGGACGGCGCTCTACAACTGGCTGGCCGCCCGGCACTCGGGCGGGGAGCTGGTGCTGCGGATCGAGGACACCGACCGGGAGCGCTCCAGCGAGGAGAACGTCGCGCAGATCCTCGACGCGCTGGGCTGGCTGGAGCTCGACTGGGACGAGGGGCCGCTCTCCCAGGCGGCGCGCGGGGATCGCCACCGCGAGGCGCTGGAGCGGCTGCTCGACTCCGGCGCCGCCTACCGCGACACCGCCACGGCGAAGGAGGTCGAGGCCTGGAAGGCCGAGCACGGCGCCGACCGGGGTTACCGCGGCGAGCCGAGCGCGGAGCCGGGGGCGGCGGTTCGACTGCGGGTGCCGGAGGAGGGCGAGACGGTGGTCGAAGATCTGATTCACGGTCCGGTCCGCTTCCCGAATCGCAGCTACGACGACTTCGTGATCGCCCGCGGCGACGGCTCGGTCCTCTACAACTTCGCGGTCGCCGTGGACGACGCCGAGATGCGGATCAGCGACGTGGTCCGCGGTGACGACCACCTGTCGAACACGCCGAAGCAGCTGCTGGTCCTGGCGGCGCTCGGCCACGCGCCGCCCCGCTACGCGCACCTGCCGCTGCTGCACGGTCCCGACGGCCGCAAGCTCTCGAAGCGCCACGGCGCCGCCTCCGTGCAGGAGCTGCGGGGGGCCGGCTACCTGCCGGCGGCGGTCCGCAACTACCTCGCCCTGCTCGGCTGGGGCGCGGACGACGATGCCACCGTGATCTCGACCCCGGAGCTGGTCGAGCGCTTCCGGATCGAGGACGTCGGCAAGGCCGCGGCGGTCTTCGACGAGCGGAAGCTGCGCTGGCTGAACGGGCGCTACATGCGCGAGCTGCCGCTCGACGAGTACGTGCGCACGGTTGCTCGGCACCTGGGGCGAGAGCCCGATGAGCGCCTCCGAGCGGCCTGCGAGATCGTCCAGGAGAAAGCGCAGACCCTGGATGAGGTCTGGCCGCTGATCCGCTTCCTCTTCGGCCCGCCTGTCGAGGACGAGAAGGCCTGGCGCAAGGTGATGAAGGCCGAGGCGCTGCCGTTGCTCGAGGCCTCGCGCGCCGCGCTGGAGGCGGCTGACGGCTTCGGGCCGGAGGCGGTCGAGGCAGCGCTCTCGCCGCTGCCCGAGCGGCTCGACGTCAAGCCGGGCCGCGTCTACCAGCCGATCCGCGTCGCGATCAGCGGCGGCGCCGTCTCGCCGGGGATCTTCGAATCGCTTGCCGCGCTGGGGCGCGAGGAGTCGCTGCGGCGCATCGACGCCGCGATCGTACGCCTAAGCGCATAACAACACCCAGTATTGGGGAGGCCCGCGCTAAACCGTGCGTCCTCGTTTGCCGATGACCTCGACGAGGGATCCAGTCGATGCCGGCCACGAAGAAAAAGCCCAGCGGGAACCCCCAGAAGACGGCGCCCGGTGCCCGGCTCGCCGCCGCCTTCGAGGCGGTGGAGAAGTTCCCGGCCCTGATCGAGTCCCAGGCTCGGGTGATGCGGGCCGCGACCGCGGAGACGGCGCGGGTCGCCGAGCTGGTCGAGGCGGTCGAGGCGGATGTCGCCCTTACCGTCGCCGTGCTGCGACTCGCCAACCGAGGCGGGGGCGCCGCCGTGGGGAGCATTCCGCAGGCGGTCGACCTGCTGAAGCCGTCCGGCGTGCTGGCGATCGCCGGCACCGCCCCGGTCTTCGACTTCTTCGAGCCGAACGGCGGCTGGGAGCTGCGCCCCGAGCAGTTTCGCGTCCACGCCCTCGCCGCCCAGCAGGTCGCGGTGCAGATCGGCCGCGAGGTCGCCTGGCCCGACCGCGACGAGCTGGTCGTCGCCGCGACGCTGCACGACATCGGCCGCCTCGTCATCTCCAAGCTTCACCCCGGCAAGCGCGCCTACTTCGACGCCTCCTCGCGCACCCCGGAGCAGCGGATCCGCGAGGAACGAGAGCAGCTCGGGATCGATCACGCGCTGGTCGGCGGTGTTCTGGCGCGTCGCTGGAACGTGCCGCAGCCGATCGCGGTGGCGATCGAGCGCCACCATGCCGAGGATGCCGACGGCCTCGCGGCGATCGTCGCCGCCGCCGACATGGTCGCCCACTACGCGCAGGGCGAGGCGGTGACGCCGGAACGGCTGCGCGCGGTCTCGAAGCGCTGCGGCCTCAGCCCCGACGGGCTGCGCGAGCTGCTCTACGAGCTTCCCTACCCGCGCGGCGATGCCCCCCGGGTGACCGAGCCGTGCCCGCTCTCCGCGCGTGAGCTGGATGTGCTCCGCTTCCTCTCCGAGGGCATGGTCTACAAGCAGATCGCCGGCGAGATGCAGCTCTCGGTTTCGACCATCCGCACCCACCTGCACAACGTGTACGGCAAGATCGGCGCCGTGGACCGCGCCCAGGCCGTGCTCACAGCTCGCGACAGAGGGTGGATCTAGCAGCTACTCGATGAGCGCCTCGCGCAGGGCGATCGCCACGGCGTGGGTGCGATTGCGGGCGCTGAGCCGGGCGAGGGCGTTCTTGGTGTGGGTCTTGACGGTTTCCTCGCTGAGCCCGAGTTCGCGGGCGGCGACCGTGGTCGATTCGCCGTTGGCGAGCAGTTGCAGGATCTGGCGCTGGCGGCCGGTCAGCTTGCCCCGGCTTCCCTTCGGCGGCACGGCGGGGTCGACGAAGCGCTCGTTCTCGAGCGCCGAGCGAACCGCGCGCACCATCTCCTCGCTTCGCGCGGTGCGGGCGACGTAGGCGGTGGCGCCCGCCTGCAGGGCGGCGGTTGCGATGTGCCGCTCGGCGCGCTCGCCGTGGGCGACGATGCCAAGCGCGGGGGCGGAGTCGCGCAGCGCCCGGATCGCCTCGTTGCCGCTCGGCGCCCCGTCTTCCGGTTCGCAGCGCAGGTCGACGACGGCGACGTCGACGCTGCCCACGTCGCGGATTAGGTCGATCGCCTCGAGGCGACTGGCGCTCTCCTGGATCTCGAAGTCTGCGGCCAGGGCCTCGCGCACGCCGAGCCGGACGAGCGGGTGAGGATCGATCACAAGGCAGTGTGGACGCTCGCTGAGAACGGCTCGATCCTAACCCAGCGGGTCCGCGGCGTGCGGTAGAAAGGACTTGGTGATCTCGATCACTTCGAAGTCCCGCTACGCCGTGGTGGCGATGGCCGAGCTGGCCCGCTCCGGGGAGCGCCCGGTGCCGATCAAGGAGCTGGCGGAGCGCCGCGGCATCCCCGAGCAGTTCCTCGAGCAGCTCTTCTCGACTCTGCGCAGGGCCGGCCTGCTGACCAGCCACCGCGGGATGAAGGGCGGCTACACGCTCTCCCGTCCGGCCGACGAGATCACCGTGCTCGAGGTGGTCCAGACGCTCGACGGCAAGGTGGGCCAGGAGGCCGACGAGGCGGGCGGCATCTGGGCCGAGGGCGTCGGCGCCCTGCGCAAGGTCTTCGGCCAGACGACGATCGCCGCCGTCGCCCGCCGCGAGCTCGAAGAGGCCGACTCGGGGATGTACTTCATCTAGCCGGGGCCGCAGCGGCAGTGCGACTTCGCTTGTTCAAGCGGTTTCTCATCCGGCTGAATCCGGTTGTTTCCTGTCTGACTGGCGCACCACTGGCGCATCAGTGGCGCACGGGAACCGATCTTCGCCCGCTCCCGGCCGGGCTTCCCGTCGCCCGGCTACCATTTGGACCGTGACGACCCGCGAGAAAGCCCGTTCTGTCTTGGACCATCTGCCCGAGGATCGGGTGGACGCAGCACTGGCTGCACTTGAGGCGGTGGAAGGGCGCGATACCTCCGTCGAGGCGATCCTCGCCCGCCACGGCGAGCAACGGCTCAGCCCCGAGGAGTTCGACCGCCACTTCGGATCGTTGCCGACCGACGCCGAGGGCTGATCGTGGCGCAAGACAAGCCGGAGCCGGTCTTCCCGGTCGGCTTCGATGAGGACGCGCTCGCCGAGGACCTTGAGCGCCTGTCCGAGGGCGCAGGCGAAGCTCTGGACGCGTTCCGCAGGGAGCTACGACGCAACGGCGGTCTCCCGCAATCCCGTCTCAAAGCCTGCCATGACGAGGGGCAAGACCGCACGATGCTCGGCGGCTGCGTCAAGACATACATCCCGTGGCCGAATGGCCGCTTCGGAGCGGTCTTCGTCGCGGTGAAGCACCCGAATCGCCCGCTGGGCCTGCGTGCGTTCGCCTTCGGAGTTCGCCATCATCCACCCGAGTCGAACGCCGAGGCCGTCTACGAAGTCGCCCATCGGCGACTCAACAAGCAGGCATCGTAGGCTGATCATGGAGTTGACCGCTCGCATCCATATCGAGGAAGGCAGCTACTGGACCGACGTTCCCAAGCTGCCCGGCTGCTTCGCCTCCGGCGACACGCTGGACGAGCTTTTCGATTCCCTGCAAGAGGGCGTCGTGCTCTACGTGGCCGACGAGGGCAAGCGAACGGCCCGCTGCACGTCGCGGCGGCGACCTTGACGGACCAGCCCCTCACCGCTGCATAGGGCAGCCGCCGTGCCTCCTAGGCTGGTGGCGTGGTCTTTGCGACCTTCAGCGAAGTGGTGTGGGAACTCGGCCTGCCGGCGTCGGTCGGTGCTGCGGTTGGAGCGACCGCCGGTGCCCTGATCGCCCACTATGCGGCGAAGTCGCGTGCGCGGGAAGATCATGAGCGGACCCTGGAAGCACTAGCTTGGAGGGACGAGCGCGAGGCTGCGCTGCGCGTCCTTCGGGCGGCCGAAGACATCAAGAAGATGCGACGCGAAAGCCCGGAGTGTGTCCGGAGTGGGGCACTCCACAACGCGTGGAACGAGCGCGTGTTCGCGTCGTCGCTTTTGGTACGGGACGACGACCTTGCGGGTCGCGCCGACTCTGGCGGGAAAGTGATGTTCCTGGCCTACCTTGTCGCTGATCAGGAGAATCCGGACTATGCGGTCAGTCGGGCGGCAGAAGACGTGGAGGACTGGGCCAGAGCATGGCTCCGCCGGGAGAAGCCTCCCGAAGCCCACATCCCTCCGGCCGATGAGGTCGGCAAACTCGCCAGAAGCCGTGGCGCAGGAAACATCTCAATTGAGCCACTGAACGAATTGCTCGACAAGCGGGTGTAGCTCAATGCCCGCGGGGACTTCGCCCACCATCTCAGATGGCGTGGCCTAGAGAAGCAATGCTTCGCCCCATTTCTCCGCAGTTTCGGCCCAATTGCCCAAGCTGACGAGATCCCACTCCAACCTCTCGTAGCTCCAGCTAAACGAGTGAAGGAGGTCATCCTCAGGCTTCGCGAATTGGCGGGGCTTTAAAGCTATGCGAAGGGCGGTCCTCTCTGCTTCGAATCGGAAGTACTTATTTGCGAACCTAAGTTGAACCTCGATCAACTCAGGGTCATCAGGATCACCGTGCTCCGGATCGAGCAACGCCAGGTGGAATCCATTGGCGGGCATCGCTGGCGGCTCTCTTGTGTCGAGACGGCGAAACTCGTCCTTTGCCCGATCTATCTCGGCCAGGAGGTCGTCGGGGATCGGCAAGTATTTCTGCTCAAGCATCGCAGCGTTGCGGTGGTATTCGGCCTGGTCCGGATGCCCTGCCCTTGTCATCACTTCCTCCATGTACGCAGCGAATGTCCGCGATAAAAAGACTGCCGCCGCGGCCCCCTGTTCCGTTCCGAGATTTCGGTCTACGTACTTCGCGCCGCGTCGGGAGACTCTCTTTGATGATCCAGGGAAGCCCAACGGGTCACGCATGTCGATCAAGAGCCACGCCCCGCATTCGACCATGTGAAAGACCTGAGACTTCTCGCCCCGACTTGGTTCTAGAAGCTCAAGCTCGTAGCTCTCGAAGCCGAGCATGGATGAGATCGGCTTCATTATTTGGTGTAGTGCTGGTTCTACCTCTCTGGGCATCCTGCGACTCTATCCCGCTCACCAATTTGCCGTGATGACTACTCGACAGTGGTGCTGCGACCGGCTTCTAAGGCGGGGGGTGGCCGACGATGAAGCGGCTTTGACCCTTGCTGTCAAGCATCGGGTCGTCGAGCATGGATTTGATGGTCTTCTCGGCAGCAGTGACGTTTCGTGCCCTGACGCTAACCTCGATGCTCCCGTCGTTCTCGATGGCGACATAACTGAATCCCCCAACCATCCGGAGGTGATCTCGGATGGCCTCAAGGTCTACGTCATCATCCTTGGGGGTGACGGCGACGATCCATCGGGGCGTTCCTCCTCGGGGTGGCATTCGAGGAAGGTAGGCGAGCACCCGGACTGATTCTCAAACAGGCAGGTAACTGCGAGGTGCAGCGTGACCTTTTCACCCCGACCTACCCGCCAAACAGCACCGCGAAGGCGGCGGTCAAGGGCGCGCAGTGCCCGACCCCCGCAGGGGGTTGACGGCCGCCGGAGCGGTGCCACAATCGCCGGTAGGTCGGGGTTCAGAGGCCGATCTCCATCGAGTGCCCCATGTCGCGGCTGAGATCCCTTGCCTGCGCCCTTTGCAGCTCGACCTGGCGCTGCTGTAGGCGCTGGCGGGCCTGTTCGCGGCTCCAGTCGTGCTCGTGTCCGCGCTCGCGCCCGAGGGCGTGCTGGGGGTCCTTGATCCCGTTCTCCTGGCGGTAGCGCTCGATCTCGGTGACGCCCTTGTCCCATGACTTGCGCAGCCCGGGGTCGCTCGGGCGCTCGCCCAGCTCCTTCGTGATGTAGGAGGGCGGGGAGAGCTGGGCCGCGGTGATCGCGGCCTGGCGGCGCTCGGCGAGAACGAGATCGGCGTTGGACAGCTCGGCGCGGGCCTCGTGACGGACCGGCGGCATCTCGCGCAGCTCGGCGCGTAGGCGCTCGACCCGCTCGCGAACGTCGGCCTCGATCACTTCGGCCTCGGGCAGCGCCTCGCGACGGACCTTGCGCGGCGCGGCTTCGGCCGCTTCGCGGTCGCGAACCGCGCGGTCGAGCGCCTTCTCCTGGCGTTCGATCCAGCGCTCGGCGCTGCGGCGGCGGTCCTGATCCGCGCTCTCCCTGTTCGCCTCGCCTGCGAGCTCGGCGCGTCTGGAGGTCAGCTCCGCGCTCGGCAGGCCACGAAGCTCCGAGCGCAGTGACACGTCGTGCGCGGCCCGCTGCGCGCGGTCGCGTTGCGATGCTTCGGCGATGTGGGGGATGCCCCCGCGAAGGTAGGGGTCGTCGGGGGCGATCTCCTCGCGGGTCCCTTGAATCTCCGGCGTGGCGTAGATCGTCGTCTCGCCGCGAGAGCGCGAGGTGGCCACATACAGCTCCTGCTTGTCCATCGAGGGGTCGGCGGCGACGAAGGCGCGGTCCACGGTGGTGCCCTGCGCCGAGTAGGTGGTGACGGCGTAGGCGTGCTGCAGCGCGGGGGCGTCGGAGTGCGGGTTGGTCTTCGCCAGGTAGTCGGCATCGACCTCGACCGTGCGGGCCTGGTCGATGCCCTCAAGCACGACGCGGCGATTGTCGGGGTCGACCTCTGCGATCTGCCAGCGCTCGCGGTTGGCAACGTCGGCGGCGTGGTCGTTGACGCGGGTGATGACCTGATCGCCGGCGGCGAACTGAGCTTCGCCGACCTCGATCTCATGTTCTCCGAGCTGACTCGCCTCGCGGCGCAACTCGCGCGCCATCGCGTTCAGCCGCTCGACCTCGACGTTCTGCTTGGCGACCATCACCGCGTCCTCGCCTGCATCGAAGGACTCGTACCACTCGGCGACCATCGCCTCGCGGCGAGCGTCGGCGTCGGGGGCGATGACGACGCGCTCCTGCGAGCGGTAGAGGTCGAGCGCCTCGGCTCCCTCGCCCTCGCGGATCAGCCGCGCCCCTTCGCGCTCGACCTCGGACTCGTGGCGGATCACCTCATCCAGGTGGATCGGGTCGCTGCGCTCGGCCAGCGCGCGGAACAGGCCGCCCGCCTCGATCTCCCCGAGCTGCTCGGGGTCGCCGATCAGGACGAGCTTTGCGCCTGCTTCCTCGGCGTGGTGGACAAGCCGCGCGATGTCGGCGGAGTTGACCATCCCGGCCTCATCGATCAGGAGAACAGAGCGGAAGGCAAGCACTTCTTTGCCCGCCAGCTCCGCACGCTCAAGCTCACCGAGCAGGCTGGCGACGCTGGTGGCCCGCAGTCCATCGGCGCGCAGCACGTTCGCGGCGCGCCAGGTCGGCGCTGCCACGCGCAGCTCCATCCCCGCTTCGGACCAGCCTCGTGCCGCTGCGAGGACCGCGTAGCTCTTGCCGGTCCCGGCCTCGCCGATCACGACGCTCACTCCCTCGCGGTCGGTGAGCAGGCGGCGGACCATCGCGCGCTGGTCGGCCTTCAGGGTCGAGTGGGCGGTGAGAACCCGCTCGGCGACCATCGCACCGGCTGCCCGCGTCCCCTCGGTGCGCATCCGCTCGGCGG
>Ga0210101_1000533_pt1 | contig 12453 bp, 10 predicted proteins | sample Muzzi_PWC_D1_FD_185534 | JGI IMG/M metagenome (GOLD analysis project Ga0210101, IMG submission 185534) | Wetland microbial communities from San Francisco Bay, California, USA, that impact long-term carbon sequestration - Muzzi_PWC_D1 (SPAdes) | ecosystem: Environmental > Aquatic > Marine >...
CATCTGTTCGGCAAAGCGCTGCTGCTCGTCATGGCTGCTCTTGTCGCCGAATTTTTCCTCATCGGGACCGGTTCCCTGCTGCCCGGCCTGCTGTTCAGAGGTTTTGTCCTCTGCCTGCCGGTTTTGTTCCGCCGTATCATCCGACTGCTTGCCGGCCTGATCACCGGTCTGATCCTCGGACTGATCGCCTGCCTGAGACTGGTCACCCTGATTTTGCTGATTCGCGTTCTGCTGGTTTGACGCATTTTGTTCCTGTTGCTGCTGGTCCTTGTTCTGTTCATTCGAATCCTGCCGGTCCTGGTCCTGCTGTCCGGATGATTCGCCGGACTGCTGCTGGTTCTGCGACTGCTGGTCGTCCTGACTGTTCTGGTCCGACTGGCTGTTCTGCTGATTCTGCTGCTGCATCTGTTTTTTCACAAGATCGAGGTTATAGCGCGCATCGGCGTTGTTTGCATCCAGTTCCAGCGCCTTTTGATACGCGGCGACGGCTTCCGGGTAGTTGCCCATGCGCGCCAGCGCATTGCCCCGGTTGTAGCTGTCTTCGCTGCTGTTTGCCTGCTTCAGCAGCTCGCTGGCTTTCGCATAGTCGCCGGCGCGGTACAGCGCGGCGGCTTTCCATTTCGGATCATTGAAGTGTTCCGCGGCCTGTCTGGCATCGCCGGCCTCGAATGCGTGCATGCCTTTCTGGTCCGGGCTGCGCCACAGGTGGTCGAGATCGAGCGCCCAGGCGGGCTGCGGCAGCGGCAGCACGCATATCGCGATCAGCAGCAGCCAGCCGCGGCGCGGCCACAGCATCACCAGCAGCAGTACCGGCAGCAGCAGCCACGGACCTTCTTCGCGCCAGGTATCGGCGCTCAGATCGGTGTCCTCCGTGCGGCTGCTGTTGCGCGCCGAGTCGAACAGTTTTTCCAGCCGGTTGATGTCGGAATCGTCCACGCGCATGCCGGTGTACAGGCCGCCGCCGGCCAGCGCCGCCTGCTGCAGGGTTTTGGCCTGCAGGCGCGGGATCACGATCGCGCCGCCGGCGTCCTTCAGAAAGCCGCCGCTGAGCGGGATCGGGCTGCCGTCCGCGGTGCCGACGCCGAGGATCGAGACGCGGTGGCCCTCGGCGTGTATTTTCTCGATCGCGGCGCGGTCCGACGGTCCCAGCCCGTCGGTAATCAGCAGCACATCGCCGCTGGCGATACCCGCCTGGCGCAGCAGCTCCGATGCCTTTGTCAGCGCCGCCGCGGCGTTGCTGCCCTGCGCCGGCATCAGCTCCGTGGTCAGCGTCGGCACCAGGTTCCTGATCGTATTGGTGTCGTCGGTCAGCGGCGTCACCGTGAATGCGGTGGCCGCGTACACGACCAGCGCGGTCTGGCCCTGGCGGTGCGCATCGAGCATGTCGAGCAGCTTCAGCTTTGCGCGTTCGAGGCGGGAGGGCTTGATGTCGGTGGCGTTCATCGACTGCGACAGGTCCAGCCCGATCACCAGCGCGGACGCTTCACGGAACACCGGCTGCGGCAGTTTTTTCCACACCGGCCCGGCCAGCGCGACCAGGCTCAGGCTGGCCGCGATCGCGATCAGCAGCAGCGGCAATCGGCGGTTACCGCCGTCACCGTCCTGCGCGAGCACGTGCGGCAGCAGGCGTGCGTCACACACCGATTTCCAGCTGCGGCTGGCTGTGTTGTGTTTGCGCATCAGCACGATGAAGACGAGCAGCGGCAGGAAACCGTAGAACCAGTCGGGACGCAGGAAACGCAGCTGGTCGAGCATCGGCAGCAGATCCGTCAGAGCGTTCACGAGCGTCTCCACAATGCCGCCAGCGCGTACATCGAGGCCAGCGCCAGCGCCGCGGCCAGCGGCCAGTAGAACAGCGACCAGGTCGGGCGGTAGCTGCGGGTGTCGCGCTCGACCGGTTCGAGCTCGTCGATCAGCTGGTAGATCTGCTGCAGCTCCCTGATATCGTGGGCGCGAAAATAGCGCCCGCCGGTGGTTTTGGCGACCTGTTTCAGCGAGGCTTCGTTCAGCTCGCGGCTGCCGGCCGGGCCGATGCCGATGGTGTGGATTTTAAGGCCTTTTTCGGCGGCCAGTTCGGCGGCCTTCTCCGGCGTGATTTCACCGGCGTTGCTGACGCCGTCGGTCAGCAGGATCAGCACGCGGTCCCGGGTGCTTGCATCACTCTGGTCGGCGGCGAGGCGCTTCACCGCGAGGCCGATCGCATCGCCGATCGCGGTCGCGCGGCCGGCGAGGCCGGTGACGGCTTCGTACAGCAGCGTCTTCACGGTTTCGCGGTCGAAGGTCAGCGGCGCCTGCACATAGGCCTGGTCGCCGAACAGGATCAGGCCGATGCGGTCGCCGACGCGTTTGTCGATGAAATCGCCGGCCACCGCGCGGGTCGCGTCCATTTTGGAAATGCTGCGAAAGCTGTGCGTGAACGGCTGGTCCATGCTGCCGGACAGGTCGATCGCGAGCATCAGGTCGCGGCCGCTGACCGGCAGTTCGATGCTGTCGCCGATCCACTGCGGCCTGGCTGCGGCCGTCAGCAGGCACAGCCAGATCAGCGTGAACAGCAGCAGCGGCCAGCGCCCGCCCGCGCCGCGCTGGATCGAAACCGCGGCGACCGCGTCGAAGTCGTGCAGCCAGGGCACGCGCAGCGCGGCTTCCGCGTCATCGGCAGCCGGCGGCAGCAGCCTGCGCAGCAGATACGGCAGCGGCAGCAGCGCGAACACCCACGGCCACAGCAGCTGCAGGCTGCCGGATTTGATGCCGTACAGCACGGAATCGAGCAATGCGCCTGCGTTCAGTCCGGCGATATTCATGTCGCGTGACCGTTCATTCGCGCGGTGTTCGCCTGCAGCCAGTTACGGCACAGCGCGATCAGCTCATCGATGTCGCCCTGATCCGCATCGAGGCTGTTCGCATACGGTGCGCTGGCCAGCAGGCGCCCGGCGCCATCGCTGAAACCCTTGTGCATCGATGTGCCGTCCAGCCACGCGAGCCAGCTGTCGCCGGTCAGCGACGCGGTGTCGCGCCGCGGGTACAGGCTGATGCCCGCGCGGCGCATCAGCACCGACAGTTCGCGCACGAGTTGCAGCGCATCGCGCTGCTGGTTGTACATCGACTCCAGCTGGCTGAGCTGTTCGAACACGCGCTGCCGCCGGCGCCTGCGCAGATGCCAGTGGCGCAGCAGCGCGATCGCAACGGCGGCCAGCAGCGCCAGCGCGAGCAGCATCCACCAGCCGGGCGCTGGCGGCCACCAGCTCACCGGCGCCGGCAGGTGGATGTCGCGCAGCGGCAGGTCCGCCGGCGGGAGTGTCGCGGCCTGCGGATTCATCGAGGCGCGGCCCGGAACTGGGTTTTCTGCGTGGCGCGGATGCCGAGTCCCTGCTGCAATGCGGTCAGCACGTCGTACGTCGTCGCGATGGAGAAAAAATACATGCGGTGCTGGCGGCACAGTTTCGTCAGATCGAGCTGGCGCTGCAGGAATCGATGATGATAGTCGCGCCGTAACTGCTCATTCGCGCTGCTGAAGCGCAGCAGGCGTTTGCCGTCGCTGACCTTGTAAACGCCCGGCGGCGGCAGTTCCGCTTCCACCGGGTCGTAGATCTGGATCAGCACCACGTCGTTGTGGCGCGCGATGCTGGTCAGCTGGGTGATGCCGTGCGCGTCGAGTTCGTGGAAATCGCTGAGCAGGAAGATCAGGCTGCCGGGATGGCTGACCTTGCGCAGCCGTGTCATCGCGGCCAGGGTGCTGGCCGTTTGCCGGGCGTTCGATGACCAGGCCGGGTGGTCGCAGATGCGGCCGATCAGTTCGAGCACCGCGGACTTGCCGCGCCGGGGCTTGAGTTCGGTGTGCCGCTCGCCGGCGAACAGCAGCGCGCCGAGGCGGTCATTGTGCGCGTTCGTGCTCCACGCCAGCAGCGCCGCGGCCTGCGACGCGATCACGGCCTTGTACGCGCCGCGGGTCGCGAACATCATCGACGGGTTCAGGTCCAGCCACAGCAGCACCGGGCGTTCGCGTTCCTCGCGGAATACCTTGGTGTGGGGATCGCCGGTGCGCGCGGTCACGCGCCAGTCCATGCTGCGGATATCATCGCCCGGCAGGTACAGCCGCGATTCCTCGTATTCCATGCCGCGGCCCTTGAACGAGGACAGATAGGCGCCGCCCTGGCGCGCGTGGATACGACTGTTCTGCAGCAGCAGCCGGTCGGCCTGGTAGCGCAGCCGGATCAGCGTCTGCGGATTTGGCCGGATGATGTCGTCGGCTTGTGTCGCCTTGCTGCTCAAGTAATAAACCTAGGGAACCGCGATGCGCGAGATCAGTTCCTGGATGAACGTGTCCGGGGTCACGCCCTCCGCTTCGGCCTCGTAGCTGAGGATGATGCGGTGGCGCAGCACGTCGTGCGCGACGGACTGGATATCGTCGGGATCGACATAATCGCGTCCGGCCAGCCACGCGTGCGCGCGGGCGCAGCGGTCCAGCGCGATGGTCGCGCGCGGACTGGCGCCGTACAGCGACCACTGCGCGAGATCGTCGCCGTAGGCGCCGGGCCTGCGCGTCGCCAGCACCAGCTGCATCAGGTATTCCTCGAGGTTGTCACCCATGTAGAGTTCGAGCACTTCGCGGCGCGCGTTGAAAATGCTCTGCTGGCTGATCCGGTGGCCGTTGCCGGTTTTCATCACGATGCCGTTCAGCGCTTCGTCGCGCGCCAGCGACAGGATCTGTTTCTCGGCGCCGGCGTCCGGGTAGTCGATGCTGACGTGCATCAGGAAGCGGTCGAGCTGGGCTTCCGGCAGCGGGTAGGTGCCTTCCTGCTCGATCGGGTTCTGCGTCGCCATCACCATGAACAGCTGCGGCAGCTGGTAGGTGGTCTTGCCGACCGTGATCTGGCGCTCGGCCATGGCTTCGAGCAGCGCCGACTGCACCTTCGCCGGCGCGCGGTTGATCTCATCCGCCAGCACCAGGTTGTGGAACAGCGGGCCCTGCTGGAAGACGAAGCTGCCGTCCTGCGGCCGGTACACGTCGGTGCCGGTGAGATCGGCGGGCAGCAGATCCGGGGTGAACTGGACGCGATGAAAATCGCTCTCGATGCCGTCGCTGAGAATTTTCACGGCCTTGGTCTTCGCCAGGCCGGGCGCGCCTTCGACCAGCAGGTGGCCGTCGCACAGCAGGGCGATCAGCAGGCGGTTGACCAGCGTCTCCTGGCCGATGATGTGTTCGCTGACGTGCTGGTGTAACTTGAGTACGTTTTGTTTTTCTGACATGGAAATCGGTCCTTGCGCCCGTTGACATGATTCGAATTCGTTTTAACCGAGTCGGTGAAATCACGGCGGCTCCGGGTAAACAGAGTCTCCGTATGGCGCATGAATGCGCCGTCATTTTCAATGACATATGTTATTGAAAATGGAGAAAGCAAAAATCGCAATTTGCTTTTCGTGCTCTGACAAGTTATGGACGAACTTGTTCAGCGCTATTTCATGGCGTTCAAACGCTCTGGAAGCGGGCGCGCTGCGCGGCTGGTATCTTACCCTGCTTTGCGTGTAGTATCCGCGCTCAAGGGCCTGTTAACTGGCCCGAGAGTGAATTTCAACATCGGGTGCCTGGCCGTGTGCTTTGGAAAGAACACGGCCGGGATAATCGGGAAGACGGTGAGCCGTGGATGTCAGTACCTTGAAAGAGTACTGGTGCATTCAGGCGAAACCGGCACTGCCCCCGCAACGGTGATTGGGTTTGCCCGCATATTGCACGAAGGCGGACAAGTAATTCGGACATTCTCGCATCCTGTCACGGCTTGCAGGTATGAGCATTTCGGTGGTCGGATACAGTTTGTCCTATTTGGCTTTATGAACAATCTGGCTGCGCATCTTGAACGATCCCCTTTGATCCATAGCTAAGGCTATGAATCTGCAGGCGATCGTTCAACCTGCTTTACCAGCTTGCCCATAAATTCCAAATCCTTCATGCAATATGCGGGTTAGACGGTCGTGAACCACTGCGAGTAATCGCGGGAAGGTGACCGAAGACGTCTGGCGGCATGCCAGGCGACCCATCAGTCCGGAGACCGGCCCGCTGTCTGTTATTTCCTCGTTGCGGCGGGCGACGATGGTGACGGGCACCGGCCTTGCGGCGTGCTTTTCCCGGTTGCCTCCAGATTATTCTTTTTTGGAGGTCTTTCATGAATCAATATCATTGCGGCGGTCTGCTGTTGCTGACCGCGTTACAACCCTTCGACGTTATCGCGGCCGGCGATGTGCAGCAGGTGCCCACGATTCTGGTCAGCGCGACGCGCACCGAACAAAGCACGCTGACGACGCCGGCGAGCATCAGTGTGATCACGCGCGCGGACATCGACGCCAGCGGCGCGCGCCACCTGGTCGATGTGCTTCGCGGCCGCGGCGGCGTGCAGATCAGCGACAGCTACGGCGACGGCAGCCGCGCCGCGGTGGTCGGCATGCGCGGTTTCGGCGAGACCGCGAACGCGAACACGCTGGTGCTGGTCGACGGCCGCCGGCTGAACAACCCGGACATCGCCGCGCCGGACCTGAACAGCATTTCGCTGGATGATGTCGAGCGCATCGAAATCGTGCAGGGCAGCGCCGGCGTGCTGTTCGGCGACCAGGCGGTCGGCGGCGTGATCAACATCATCACGCGCCGTCCCGGTGCATTGCGGCATTCACTCAAACTGGGCGCCGGCAGCTACGGTTCAAAGCAGCTGCACGCGATGACCTCGCAGGCGCTGGGCAACGGTTTCGATTACCGCCTGTCTGTGGAGTCGCGCGACAGTGACAACTACCGCGACCATAACGAGGCGTCCTATTTGAACGCGTTTTCGAAGCTGGGTTACGATTACGCCGGCGGCTCGGTTTTCGGCGAGCTGCAGTACGTCAGGGACGAGCTGAACACGCCGGGCACGCTGTTCAGCGATGAAGTCGCGGCCGACCGCCGCCAGGTCAGCCCGAACTTCGCCGCGGATTTCTCGGACCTGCAAACGCGCAGCGCGCGGCTCGGCCTGAACCAGTCGCTGGCGGACGACTGGTCGCTGGAAGCCGAACTGACCGGACGCGACACCGACGGCGCGTTCCGGCTGAGTTCGGTGTTCGGCGCCGAAACCCGGGACAGCACGCAGCAGCGCACGGTGTACGAATTCACGCCGCGGCTGATCGGCAGCCTGGGCGGCACGCTGCTGACGCTCGGCCTGGATGCGATCGACAGCGACTACGCGCTGGCTTCGCGCTTCGGCGACCAGATGAACGATCAGTCGCAGCGCTCGCTGTACGCGCAGGCGGTGACGCCGCTGAGCGACAGCCTGAACCTGACGCTGGGCCTGCGCCATGCCAGCGTCGAAAACGATCTGCGCGATACCGGCACGTTCGCGATCTACCCGAACGGGCAGGCGGTGGATGACAATGTCAGTGTCGGCGAACTCGGTCTCGCGTGGCAGGCCGACGACCACTGGCGCTTGCTGCTGCGCGCCGACCAGAACTACCGTTTCGCGAAGGTCGATGAATTCATGTCGCCGGCGTTCGGCCCGACGTTCGCGCCGGTGATCCTGAAAACGCAGGAAGGCCTGTCGACGGAAGCCGGCGCCGAGTGGACGGTCGAAGCTTACCGGGCGAAGCTGATCGTCTACCAGCTCGACCTCGACAACGAAATCGCATACGACCCGGTGAATTTCGCCAACATCAACCTCGACACGACCCGGCGACGCGGCGCGATCACTGAATTCAGCTGGCAGGCCACGACAAAACTCGCTTTGAACGCGAGTTACACCTACACCGATGCGCAGGTCGTCAGCGGTGCGTTCCAGGGCAGGAACATCCCGCTGGTCGCGAAGCATTCGGGCCTGCTCGGCGGTGATTACGTCTATTCGGACAGCTGGCGCTTCTACGCCGAGCTGCAGGCGCTCGGCGAGCGCGTGTTCTCGGGTGATTTCGACAACGTGCTCGACCGCCTGCCGGGCTACGGCGTGGTCAATGTGAAAGCCGAGTACACCCGGAAGGATTTTTCACTCGCCGCGCGTATCAACAACCTGCTCGACAAACAGTACAGCGATGTCGGCCAGCTCGGCTTCGATCCGGTCACGTTCGCCGCGCGCGAAGCGTACTTTCCGTCGCCGGAGATCAACCTGGTGCTGACAGCCGCATGGCAATTCAGATAATCTAGCGCGATGACATTCCGCAATGAACCGCTTTTCGCCAGCACCGCGCTCTCGGTGGTATTGCACCTTGCGCTGGTGCTGGCCTTGCTGCAGCTGCCGGCCTTGCCGCTAACGGCCGGTAACAGCCTGCGGATCGAACTGCTGCATGCGCTGGCCGCGCCCGAATCCGCTGTGCTAATGTCGGAGCAGAAGTCTCAACCACCGCAGCAGCCGGTATCTGCACAGGCGCAACCGCTCGATGATTCACTGACAACACGGAGCGCCGCTGACGATCCCGCGCCGTCAGTCGCGAAAGCACAACCGCTGGCTGCGGTTCGAGAGGCGGTGGCAAGCCGCGGTGAACAGGCTGAAGGCGCCGATGCGAAATTCTCAGACATTCAGGCGAACACGCGCACAGCCGCGATGCTGGAACTGCTGCACAACGAGATCAGCGATCACAGGCGCTATCCGTATCTCGCGCGCCGCCAGCACCGTGAAGGCACCGCCCGGGTCGGGTTCGTGCTGCATCCGGACGGTCGTATCGACAACACCGCGCTGCTCGAATCCAGTCGCAGCCCGGCGCTGGATCATGCTGCGCTGTCCGCGGTCGCGGCGATTTCGCCGTTTGAACCGGCCAGTGAATACCTGACTCAGGCTCAGACCTTCAGCGTCGATGTCGTCTTCAGCTTACGCTAGTTTGATATGGCAAACCGGCTGACGAAGATCTACACGCGCACCGGCGATGCCGGCGACACCGGCCTCGCGGACGGTACGCGCATCGGCAAGCAGTCCGCGCGCGTGCAGGCGATCGGCGATGTGGACGAGCTCAACAGCGTGCTCGGGCTGCTGGTGTGCAAACTGCGCGTAGCTGCGCACAGGGAACTGGTGCAATCCATCCAGAACGAGCTGTTCGACCTCGGCGCCGAGCTGGCTACGAACCACAGGTTCATCAACGCGGATAACACGCGCCTGATCGAACAACGGCTCGATGAGATGAACACGGCCCTGCCGCCGCTGAAGGAATTCATCCTGCCCGGCGGTGATGAAGCCGCCGCGGTATGTCATATCGCTCGAACGGTCTGCCGGCGCGCGGAACGCAGCCTGGCCGCGCTGGTGAATGAAATCGATGCCGATGTGCTCGCGTACATCAACCGCCTGTCCGACCTGCTGTTCGTGCTCGCGCGCGACATCAACCGCGAACAGGGGCGTGACGACATCTTCTGGCAGAGCGAGCGCAGCCAGAAATAGGCAAAGAATTGTGTCCGCGAAGAACGCAAAGGACGCGAAAGTACAAAAAGCGGTTTTATTGTCGTCTCGCGAAGCGAGGCAATAATTGATTCAATTCGCGTGTTTTGCGTTTTTCGCGGACTAAACGGTTTTTCACCATGATTCGCATCGGCATCGATCTCGGCGGCACCAAAATCGAAGGCATCGCGCTGTCCACGCAGGGCGATGAGCTGTACCGCGAGCGCGTGCCGACACCGGCCGGTGATTATGAAGCGACGCTGCGGGCGGTCAGGGACCTGGTATACGAAATCGAACGCGCGCTCGGCGACAGGGGCAGCGTCGGTATCTGCACGCCCGGCGCGATTTCGCCGGCCACCGGCCTGATGAAAAACTCGAACTCGGTGTGCCTGAACGGCAGGCCGCTGCACACCGATCTGCGCAAACAGCTCGGGCGCGATCTGCGTATCATGAACGACGCGAACTGTTTTGCATTGTCCGAGGCCACCGATGGCGCTGCCGCCGGCGCCAGAGTTGTGTTCGGCGTGATCATCGGCACCGGCACCGGCGCCGGCATCGTGGTCCGCGGGCAGGTATTGCAGGGCGCGAACGCGGTCGCCGGTGAATGGGGCCACAACCCGATGCCGTGGCCGCTGGATATCGAGTTGCCCGGCCCGGAATGCTACTGCGGCAAAAGCGGCTGCATCGAAACGTTTCTGTCCGGTCCCGGTATGACCCGTGACCACGAACTCTACGCCAACGTGATCCTGGATGCGGAAACGATCGTGGCAAAGGCGGTGTTCGGCGATGAAGACGCGATCGAGACGCTGCAGCGTTATGAAGACCGTCTCGCCCGCGGTCTTGCGCATGTGATTAATATACTCGACCCGGATGTGATCGTTCTCGGCGGCGGCATGGGGAATATCAGGCGGCTGTATCACAATGTGCCCGCGCTGTGGGGCAGCTACATTTTTTCGGACCAGGTCGATACCCGGCTGCTGCCACCGAAGTTCGGCGATTCCAGCGGCGTGCGCGGCGCGGCGTGGTTGTGGAACGATTGAACAGGACTGGAAATACAGGGAAAACCGCGGAGACGCAGAGAATGTATTATTCTGGGTGGCAGGCATTGATGCCCGCACATAATTTTCGCTGCTGAATCTATTGCTGTTTATTGAACGTATAAAAGCTTTTTCTCTGCGCCTCAGTGGTGCGTATTTAACAAGGTATCCTGCAATGAAGATGCATGTATCACTGTTCGTGCTGTTGTTTTCAATGCTGGCGACAAACGTGCTGGCGCAGTCGTATATCGGTCTTGGCTGGGGGCCGAGCAAGGTTAAGGCCGATCTGGGTGGCGGCGCGGCACTGGATGAAAGCAGTTCCGGCACGAAGCTCTTCACCGGTTACCGTTTCAACAAATACATTGCTATCGAAGCCGCGTATTTCAATATCGCCAAAGCCAGCGTCGGGCGGGTGATCGTGAACAATGCGCCGGTCAGCGCCAGCGCCGAGATGCAGGGCGTGGCGATCTACGGCGTCGGACTGTATCCGTTATCGAAACAAGCGGATGTCTACGTTAATCTCGGTGTCGTCGACTGGAATGCGGATATCCGCGTAAACAATATCACCGCGCACAATGACGCAAACGATATCCTCACAGGTATCGGCGCCGCCTATGCGTTCACGCGCAACGTCGCGGCTTTTGTCGAGTGGAACAGCTTCAATTCTGACAATCCCGAACTGTCGATGCTGGGGCTGGGCTTTCGTTTCAGCTTTTAATCGTCGAGCAGGCAACGCTGCTAACAAACACTAACCCGGATCGTAATGAAACTGCCATATTTGTTCGTAATATCACTGCTGCTGACTTTGTCAGCCTGCGCGCCAAAGACAACCGACTTCAAACACACGCTGTACGTGTTCGGCACCCTGGTCGACATCACTCTACACGACACCACGCAGCAGCAGTCCGATGCCGCGGTCGACGAGCTGGAAAAAACCTTCCAGCGCATGCACCGTGACTGGCATGCGTGGCAGCCCGGCGGCGAACTCTACGATCTGAATGTCGCGATCGCCGCTGGCCGCAGCAGCACCATCAGCGATTTCACGATGCCGCTGCTGGTGCTGTCGACAGAGCTGTACCACCAGAGCGGCGGCCTGTTCAACCCGGCGATCGGACGCCTGATCGCGCTGTGGGGTTTCCACCAGGACGAACCGCCGACCGGCGCGGTGCCGGACAAGGCGCAGATCGCGCAGCTGGTCGCGCGCCATCCGGGCATGGACGACCTCGTCATCGACGGGCACAACGTCAGCAGCCGCAACGACAGCGTCGATCTCGATTTCGGCGCATTCGCGAAGGGCTATGCGCTGAACCTGGCGATCGACCGGCTCGCCGCTCACGGCATCCATAACGCGATCGTGAACGCCGGCGGCGACCTGTGCGTCGCCGGCCGCCACGACAAGCGGCCGTGGCGCATCGGCATCAGACACCCGCAGGGGCAGGGCATCATCGCCGCGGTCAATGTCAGCGACGGTGAATGCGTGATGACCTCGGGCAACTACGAACGCTACCGTGAAGACCAGGGCATCCGCTACGCGCACATCATCGATCCGCGCGACGGCATGCCGGTGCGCGAGATCGTGTCCTCGACCGTGATCGACACCAACGGCGGCCGCGCCGACGCCGCCGCGACCGCGCTGTCCGTCGCCGGTGCGAAAGACTGGTACAGGGTCGCGCGCGACATGCAGCTGAAGTACGTGATGCTGGTCGACGAGACCGGGCGCGTGTACATGAACCCGGCGATGGCGGACCGCGTCGAGTTCGAAAACGAAACCGTGCTGACGACGATCAGTGAACCGTTGTAGTACGAAGGAAGGTGTCGGAGTCGGCCGAGCGCTGAATTCGTGTTCCAGACGTGATCTGTCAGGTGCCCTGCGATCTTTGTGTAACACCGAACAGCCGACTCCGACACCTCGGCGAATGGTCTATGCCGCGGAAAGCCGCTTCACATCGAGCTCACGCCGGTGTTGCTCCACTTGCCAGAGATCGTATTGTGTTTGCTGGTTCAGCCAGCTTTCAGACGATGTATTGAACGCGATCGACAACCGAACCGCC
>Ga0210101_1000535_pt1 | contig 12438 bp, 13 predicted proteins | sample Muzzi_PWC_D1_FD_185534 | JGI IMG/M metagenome (GOLD analysis project Ga0210101, IMG submission 185534) | Wetland microbial communities from San Francisco Bay, California, USA, that impact long-term carbon sequestration - Muzzi_PWC_D1 (SPAdes) | ecosystem: Environmental > Aquatic > Marine >...
CGCAGCCGTTTCGAGGCGCGGACCCTGGGTCGCACCGTAAGTGCCGTGCGGAACCACTTCGATGCCGGTGGCGGCGGCAGCTGCAATCAGCATGCCGCGCAGGTCTTCACAGTAGGGCCGGGTGAAATCGATATGCGTGACCTGGGTGAGCCCGGCATCGAAAAAGGTGTGCTCCCGCGACCAGGTGTAATCGATGATCTGGTCGGGTATGGCGATCGCCCGGGGTGGCATATCCTTGCTGATGCCGCCCACGGCGCATACGGCAATAATGCGTCGTACGCCGGTTTCCTTCAGCGCCCAGAGGTTGGCGCGATAGTTCACCCGGTGCGGGGCGATGGTGTGCGCATCGCCGTGGCGGGCGAGGAACACGACCTCGGTTCCGCCCAGCACGCCGTGGGTCAACGCACCGGAAGGCTCGCCATAGGGCGTGTGCATGACTTCGCGCCGCACGATCTCCAGGTTCTTCAGCGATGTCAGCCCGGTACCGCCGATGATCGCGAGTTCCGGCATGCTGCTACCCTTCCCCCGCCCTGGCATGCCGTACGCCGAGGGTGAAGATGCCGTTGAGATTGCGCAGATATCCCTTGTAGTCCATGCCGAATCCGAACACGTAGCGATCCTCGACCGCCAGTCCGGTGAAGTCCGCGGTCATGCCGGCGACACGCCGATCATGGTGCTTCTCGACCAGGACGGCTGTGTACACCCGCGCCGCGCCGCTGTCACGGCAAAACTCGCTGATGGCTTTCAGGGTATGGCCTTCATCGAGGATGTCATCGACCAGCAGAACGGTACGTCCCCGAAGAGACAGATGCGGCTTGCACAGCCAGGCGATTTCCCGCTCGCCGGTCGTCTTGCCGCGGTAGCGCGTGGCATGCAGGTAATCGGTTTCCAGCGGGAAGGACAGACGGGTCAGCAGATGCCCGGTCGGAATGATGCCGCCGTTGAGAACACATATCACGATCGGCAGCGTGCCGTCGAGCGCCATCGTGATCTCATCCGCCATGCGGTCGAGGGCCGCGGTGACCGCCTCGGAACCGTGCAGCATGACAGCCTCGTCCTGTATCTCTCGAAGCGCCGCGTCAGTCAACGTCATTGTCGATAGTCCATCCCTGTATGCCGGTGTTGTTCACCCGACATGGCCTCAAAAACCCAGATCCAGTTCCGGTTCCGGCTCGCATCCCGTGACCGCGGCCACGGCCTGCTGCCAGCGCGGATCGCGCCGCAGTCCCGTGAGGTCCGGCGCCGGACGCCCGTGCAGGCGTGCGAGGCGGGTGTGCGTGACCGGGTTGCTGTACTCGGCGAGCGCCTCGGCGACCCGCCCTGCCTGCTCGCGGGCATTGCAGACCAGCACCATATCACAACCGGCCTCCAGGGAAATCCTCGCCCGGTCGCTGTGGTCGCCGGCGTAGGCGGCTGCTTCCATGCTCAGGTCGTCACTGAAGACCAGTCCCTGAAAGCCCAGCCGATTTCGCAGCACCTCCTGTATCCAGAACGGCGAGAAACCGGCCGGGTTGGTGTCCACTTCGGCGTAGACGACATGCGCCATCATCACGGCGGCGAGTCCGTAATGAATCATGCGCTCGAACGGCACCATGTCCCATTGCGCCATGTCCGCGTAGGAGCGCGGATCGACGGGCAGTTCCTGATGGGAATCCGCCACCACGGCGCCGTGTCCGGGAAAGTGCTTGCCGGTCGCCGCCATACCCGCCTCGTGCATGCCGCTCTGGTAGGCATGCGCCAGCTCCGCCACGACCTCCGGCCGGCGGTGCAGGGCGCGATTGCCGATCACCGTGGAAACGCCGTAGTCAAGGTCGAGCACCGGTGCGAAACTGATGTCCACGCCAACCGCGCGCAGTTCGGCGGCCATCAGCCAGCCGGTGACCTGGGCAAGGTGCCGCGCCCGCGTCCGGTCGCTGTCGTAGAGTTCGCCCAGGCAGGCGAGCGGCGGCAGGCGGGTGAAGCCGTCGCGGAAACGCTGCACCCGCCCGCCCTCCTGGTCGACCGCCACCAGCACATGCGGCTCGCGCGCGGCATGGATGGCGTCGATCAGCGCCCGCACCTGTTCGGGGGATTCATAGTTGCGCGCGAACAGAATGACCCCGCCGACGGCGGGATGCGCCAGCAGTTCGCGGTCTTCCGGCGTGAGTTCCAGGCCGGTGACATCCAGCATCAGCGGGCCGAGTGTCATGTCCGGGCCGCGCTGCTCACCGGGACAGGGACTGGCCGATTACACAGCGTCTTTTTCCATTGGGACACGATTCTGATTTCCTCCAGTTCAACCTGTCTTTACTAGGGCCTGTTAACACTTGTATGGTCGTCGCGACGGAGGCCATTTTTTCGCAACACAAGGCAGCGCAAGTGCCGTGTAGTTACGCTACACAAGTGAGCGCTAACGCCGGATTGCGGGAAAATGGCCCCGTCCCTGCGGGTTGCGCCTGAAATCAGGCCATGCGGCGTTGCTCGTCGTTCATTTAGCACCACTAAACTTCGCTCCTCGCGCCTTGCCTGGCCTGATTTCAGGCAGCAACGCGGCGATCATACAAGTGTTAACAGGCCCTAGTGACGCCCGGCGTGCAATGCGGGTTATTGTCTCGCTGCAATGATCAGGCGTTTATCGAGCCGGTCGCGCAGGCGATCGCCCAGCAGGTTGACCGACAGCACCACGGCGCAGATCGCCGCACCGGGCGCCAGCACCAGGTGCGGCGCCACCAGCATGTAGCGCGTGCCGTCGCGGATCATGGCGCCCCAGGAGGCGCCCGGGGGCTGCACACCGAGGCCCAGAAACGACAGACCGGCCTCCGCGATCACCACGGCGGCAACACCAAAGGTGGCCTCGATAATCAGCGGCGCGGCCATCAGCGGCAGCAGGTGCCGGATCATGATACGCACCCGGCCGCTGCCCAGGGACTCGGCCGCCATGACGTGCTCCCGGTGCTTGAGCGAGAGCACCTGCGCGCGCGACAGGCGAGCATAACCGACCCAGCCGACGACGGCGAGCGCGATGACGACGTTGTCGATACCGGGACCGAGCAGTCCGGCGAGCGCAATGGCCAGCAGGATGCCCGGGAAGGCGAGGAAGATGTCGATGACCTGGACGATCACCCGGTCCCACCACCCGCCTCGATAGGCGCTGACAGTGCCTACCACGGTGCCGAGCAGCGCCGAGAGGCTCACCACACAGGCGGCCACGAGAAAGGAGGTGTGCGCACCCACCAGCAGGCGCTCGCCGATGTCACGGCCGAGGTCGTCGTAGCCGAGCCACGCACCCGGTCCGGGCGGCGCCAGAATGTGCGCCAGATGAATCAGGTTGGGCGTCAGCGGCAGCACCCAGACGCTGACGGCCAGCAGCCCCCAGATCGCCAGCACACCTGACGGAAACCAGAGCCGCATCACCCGCCGCCTCCCAGGCGAATGCGCGGATCGGCCCAGGCGTAGGCGATATCCGTCAGCAGGTTGACCAGCACGTAGCCGACGCTGATCAGCAGCACGCAGGCCTGCACTACCGGATAGTCGCGCGACTGGATCGCCTCGATGGTCAGCAGCCCGATGCCCGGCCAGGAGAATACCGTTTCGGTGATCACCGCACCGGCCAGCAGGGCGCCAAGCTGCAGCCCTAGCAGGGTGATGACCGGCAGCAGCGCATTGCGCAGGCCATGATGGAGAATTACCCGCTGCGGCGGCAGCCCCTTCGCCCGCGCTGTGCGGATGTAATCCTCGCCCAGCACTTCCAGCATGCTGCTGCGCACCATGCGCGAGAGCACCGCCGCGAGACCGGTGCCCAGGGTCACGGCCGGCAGCACGACCGAGCCGGCACCCTCGCGCCCGCTTACCGGGAACCAGCCGAGCCACAGCGAAAACACCAGGATGAGCAGCGGCCCCAGCCAGAAGTTGGGAATGGAGACGCCGAGCATGGAAAACGCCATAGCGCCGCCGTCCCACGCGCTCCCGCGGCGCACGGCGGCGAGCATGCCGAGCGGCAGGGCCAGCGTCAGCGTAACGGCGAGCGTCACACTGGCGAGCAGCAGGGTCGCGGGCAGGCGCTCCTGCAGCAGGTCGGTGACCGGACGGCGCGACTGCAGCGAGGTCCCCAGATCGAACTGCAGCAGGCCGTGGAGGTAATGCGTGAACTGGAGCATCACCGGCTGGTCCAGTCCGAGGGCGACGCGCAGGGCTTCCCGGTCGGTTGAGGAGGCGGCCTCGCCCAGCATGATCTCGACCGGGTCGCCCGGAATCAGGTGGATCAGCAGGAACACGATGCTGATCACCCCGAACACGACCAGGACGGCCCCGGCCAGGCGCTGTGCAAGATAGCTGAACATACGTGTAGGTCGGATTGCGGGCGCGGGTCGGAGCGGGTCTGTTGTATGATGCGATTATCGGACCGGACCAACCATAGACAAACATTTTCCCGCAGGCAAGCGAAACCCCGACGATGAACGGCTTCCTGTCCTTCGTGCTGCTGGCGGCGCTCGGTTACGGCGCCTTCGCCGGATTCATTTATTTCATGCAACCGCGCCTGCTCTATTACCCGAACCTGCCGACTCGCGAGTTGACGGCCACCCCCGCCGAGAACGGTCTGGACTACGAAGCCGTCACGCTGTACACCGACGACGGCGCGCGCCTCAGCGCCTGGTTCATCCCGCATCCGGCGCCGCGCGCCACCCTGCTCGTCTTCCACGGCAATGCCGGCAACCTCTCACACCGCATCGAGTCGATCCGGCTGTTTCACGACCTCGGCCTTTCGGTGTTCATCATCGACTATCGCGGTTACGGCCAGAGCGAAGGCAGTCCCAGCGAAGCAGGCACCTACCTCGATGCCGCGGCGGCCTGGAACTACCTGGTTGATGAGCGGCATATCGCGCCGCAGGGGATCGTGATCTTCGGCCGTTCGCTTGGCGGCGCCATCGCCGCGGAGCTCGCGAGCAACACCCGACCCGCCGCGCTGATCATCGAATCGGCCTTCACTTCGGTGCCGAACATGGCGGCGCGGCTCTACCCCTGGCTGCCGGTGCGCTGGCTGAGCCGCTACCGCTATGACACGCAGAGGGCCCTGGAAGCGATCACCTGTCCGGTACTGATCATCCACAGTCGCGAGGATGACATCATCCCCTATGCCGAGGGCGAGCAGTTGTTCGCGCACGCCCGAGAGCCGAAACGGTTCCTGGAAATTCATGGCGGGCACGGCAACGGCTGGATGGTCAGCCGGGAGGTCTATACCCGGGGAATCAATGGTTTTCTGGACAGGCACGTCGAATTACACCTCTCGAACTAACCAAGCCCGCTCCTGCAAGTGGATTGTTCCTTATTTCTGGAAAATCCTTGTCCTGTCGGCAACAGAAATTACCGACAATGGCTCGGATATCGTCGGCCGATCTGCCCGACAGAATCCGGTATACTGTCCCCGCTATCGCAGGAGGACCTATATGAAGGATCAAATCGGAAGTCTACTGCCGCACACAGCAACGGTGTTCATGGGTTTCTTCGCCATCATGAACCCGATCGCAAACACCTCGATCTTCCTCGGGCTCACCGCCGGAGACGACGCCGCCACGAAGCGGCAGGTGGCGCGCAATGCGCTGCTGCTGACGTTTGTCATCATCGTGATCGTTGCCGTTATGGGCAAACTGCTCTTCCAGCTGTTCGGCATCACCCTTCCCGCCTTCCGCATTACCGGCGGAATACTCATCTTCTTCATCGGCGTGCAGATGCTGCAGGGAGAGCACTCCAGCGTTCACAAGCCGAGCGACAGCGACCTGGAGAAAAGCCGCGACGCCGCGCTTGCCATTGCCGTTTCACCGCTGGCGATTCCGATACTCGCCGGACCGGGCACGATCGCCACCGCCATGAACTTCGCCTCCGCCAGCGGGATAACCACCCTGCTGATCACCATCGGTGCCTTCGCCATCCTCTGCCTGATCACCTACGTCTCGTTTGTCTCCGGCGAGCGCATGATCAAGTACCTCGGGGAAAATGCCGTCAACGCCATCACGCGGCTCATGGGCCTGATCCTGGCGACGATCGGCACCCAGATGGTCATCGCAGGAATCAGCGGACTGCTATCGCCGGCCCACGGCTAGGACTTGCACGCGGTGAAACACAGGGAACATATCCGATTGGGGCTTACTACAGGGATATCGTTCTTATATTAAAGGACCAATGGCCACGGAAGCACACGGAAAACACGGAATATTCACGGATAATTTCTGTGTCTTGCGTGGATTCCGTGGCTATTTATCACGATTTCGACTTGACTAAGTGCCATTCGGAACAGACCCGAATGCATTTTCCTGAGAGCAACTCGAGTAATTCGGGGCAAATCTATTTGCAGGAAACACCCCAATAAATAAGCCGGACATGGTCAGGGTCTATACTTTACAGCGTGGGTCATGACGGATGGGTAACGGCAATGAGCTTCAGGATACACATTACTCTCTTCCTGCTGGTGTTTTGCCAGCTGCCGCAAGTCCAGGGCGCCGATACGACCGGGAGGGAAGTCACGGACAGCCGCGTCGACGCGCTGCAAAGCGATGCCGGTGCGGCGCCGGGTTCCGTGCTGCCGGCGACCGCGATTGACACAACGGAAATCCCCACGATCAACATTGCCGCCGGTGCATCCGACGATCAGCCGCTGCCCTTCTACCGCATTGGCGAGAACACCTATTTCCTGTACGGCAACATTGCCACGGTCGACGAGAACAATCGCGGCTGGAACGGCAACGCGGGCTTCATCGTCACGCCGGAAGGAGTCATCGTCATCGACACCCTGGGAACACCCAGACTCGGACAGCGCCTGATCGCCACCATCAAGGCGGTGACCGACCGACCCATCCGCTATGTCATAATCACCCATAATCATCCGGATCACGCCTACGGGTCAGCAGCCTTTCAGGGACTGGAGGGGGTGACGATCATCACCCATAAGGGCTCGCTCGACTACACACAGTCGGATATCCAGACACGCTCCGTGGAATACCGCCGCGAGCTGCTCGGCGATGACATGGAAGGATTCGAACCCGTCAGTGCCGACCTCTACCTCGACCTCCCGCGTTTCGGCAGCCACAGGATTGCACTGGGTGATCAGCTCATCGACATCTACAACACCGGCAGGCATCACTCCTATGGCGATCTGGTCGTGCATCAGGTGAACGACGGCATTCTTTGGATCTCGGACCTGGCGTTCAACCAGCGCACGACCTTTCTCGGTGACGGCGACAGCCGGCAGATCCTGGAAGCCCAGGACTGGCTCATGTCCCGCTTCGGTGATGCGAAGCTGATGGTGCCAGGCCATGGCAGCCCACAGCGTCCGCCGTTTTCCATGGTGGAAAACACGCATCGATACATTGAACGCCTGCGCGAGTCCATGCGCAAAGCGGTGGAAAACGACATCCCGTTGCTGGACGCCGTCGATCAGGCCGATTTTCCGGACTGGCGCGATACCCGACTGTACGAATCCAACCAGCGCGCCAATGCCAATTTCATCTATCGGGAGATGGAGCAGCAATTCTTCGCACAATGAATACCCGGCTCCTGCCGGGTACGTCGCATGACGGCGACAAGAAAACCCTCGCATTTCCCATGTGTTATGACTTCCTGATTCCCTGGCCGTCACTGCACGGTGACGCTATTTAAGGTTCCCGCCCCAGTCATAGCGTCAAATTCTGCTGTCTCCCAATCAATTCAACCGCTTACCGGACCTGGTGCGATATCTGCTGAACATCGCTGAGAAACCGGCCTTCGGGTGCGAACGATCTCACCCTATCGGCTTGAACGGGGGCGGCGGATAAGGCAGCCGTCAATACCACTGGTGATGGACTCATCATCAAACCAACGAAGAGGTAATGCCATGAAACCTGATCGATCGCTGAGAACTGCCATGCCGGCGGGTGTCACCGCCGCCGGTCTGATTCTTGCCGGGTCCCTGTACAGCGGGATGATCCAAGCCACACCGACTTACCTGAGCACGGTAAACAGCTATTGCAACGCCAGCTACAGCTGCTCGGAGTGCCACACCAGTCCACCGGCGCTCAACAGCACGGGCCAGGCGTTTGCCGCGTCGGGCCACGACCCGGCATCCCTCTGTCCACCAACAACACAGCCGACCTGCACTGACGCGGACGGCGACGGCTATGCCGTCGAAGGCGGCGAATGCGGACCCGTCGACTGCAATGACGGCAGTGCCGCGGTCAACCCAGGCGCCGTGGAGAACTGCACCAACGGTACCGACGACAACTGCAATGGCCTGGTCGATACCCAGGACGCGACCGCCCTCGGCTGTCCGACCACGCCCACCTGCACCGACGATGACGGTGACGGCTACGCCTTCGAGGGCGGTGCCTGCGGACCGACCGACTGTGACGACAGCAACCCTGCAGTCAACCCCGGCGCCGTGGAAAGTTGCACCAACGGCACCGACGACAACTGCAACGGGCTGATCGATACGCAGGATCCCGCCGCTGTTGGCTGTGCAACCACGCCCACCACGTGCACCGATGCGGACGGCGACGGTTATGCCATCGAGGGCGGCGGCTGCGGGCCCGTCGACAGCAACGACAGCGACCCCACCGTCAACCCGGAAGCGACGGAGGACTGCTCGAACGGCATCGACGACAACGGCAATACTCTCATCGACGGTGCCGACCCGGCCTGCGCGGTTTGCGTGCCGACATCAAGGGTCGAGAAGAAAAAACGCGCCTGCACCGACGGTGCCGACAACGACTGCAACGGTCTGGTCGACTGTGCGGACCCGAGCTGCTCATCCACCCGCAGCTGCAAGCCCGCGCGGAAGAAGCATCGCCATCACCACCACGAGGGTGACGCGTATAACGGCAACGAGAACGACGCTGAACAGGAGCGTGACGACGACAACGACTAATTGTCGCCGACGGCCAGGGACGGCCGGTAACAGGGTGTGACCAAGGGACCGGAGGGGTTAACTATTTACCCCTCCGACCCCGAATGGCACTTACCTTAAGTCGAAATCGTGATAAATAGCCACGGAATCCACGGAAGACATAAATTATCTGTGAATATTCCGTGTTTTCCGTGTGCTTCCGTGGCCATTAGTTCTTTTATTTTGAAAGATTGCCAGGCAATTACACGAACGACACAGACATCGTCTACTGACTCTGAATTCAGTCGTCGGTCTTTTCCCGTATCGCGTCACCGGTTTCCTCGATCTTCTCGCCTGCTTCCTCAACCGTCTCGTCGATCGTGTCGCTCGCCTGCTCTGCCGCCTGGTCGATCTGTTTGCCGGCACGCTCTGCCGGTCCTTCACTGGACTCGCAGCCGACAACGGCCGCACCCAGTAGCATCATAATCATGATCAATGCCGGTTTTACTTTCATGTCGGATCCTCGTTTTGCGTGAGTGAAACATTTTGATGGTAGCGCGGTACAGCATAGTCGTGACAGGACCGTCCCGCCACCCTGAACTTCACGATATATCCGTGTCCAGGAAACGCATGCCCACCCTTATGATTTCTTGATAAGACCGATAAGGAACAGCAACAAGGCGGCGCCCGCGGTTGCGGTAATGATTGAGCCGATCAATCCGCCTGCAGAGATGCCAAGCAAACCAAACACGAAACCACCCAATACCGCGCCTATGACACCGACAACAATATTACCCAGCAGACCGAAACCACCCCCTTTCATCAAGGTTCCGGCCAACCAGCCAGCCACGGCGCCAATTGCCAGGAATATGATCAATCCTGTTATATCCATGCGTTCACCTCCGTTCTTAAGTTCTATGGGTTAACTGCAACGTGATGAGTCAAGATTCCGTCAGACTATATAGAGGGTAGTAGAAATCCGAATGATTTCCTCTTCGTCCTCATTAGTTTAAGGCGTTACCAATCACTGACTGCAGCGCGGCCGCGCCGGTTGACGTGGTTAGCAAGAAGAATGCACCACTGTTCAGCAAGACCGTCATCCAGAAAACAGTGCGGAATGATGCTTTCCTCGATTTATGGCGTAACTGCCGTTGGGCAACGAGCGCTCCTGGCCAACCCCCCATCAGAGAAAGCAGGTGCAGTGTACTTTCCGGGGTTCGCCAGGCGCCTTTCTCGGCTGCCGATTTATCGTGAGCATATACACAAAATGTCATAAGGCTGACTACCATATAAATTCCGAGGACCAGGGAGGGCACTCTGGATGCAAGCACAGCAATGCCGACGATGACGAGAAAAACAGCCGCGATAATGACTGACAGCGGTCCATACTTCCTTTGCATATCCTGTGGAAGCCGGTCACCCGCCAGGGTTGCCTTCACCGCGCAGGGGCGCCCCTGGTTATCGGTAGACAGATCATAGGTGACGACCTGATTGATCTCGGGGCGTCGATTACGGTTGCTGAAGGCTTTGATATGAACAAACACCCGCTTTCGACCGTCAAACGGCGTGATAAAGCCGAATCCCTTTTCATCGTTCCAGGATGTTATTTTACCTTTAGTGCGCATGTCCTTTGCCTATATAACACCATGCACCAGAAACGCCGCGCTATTCTCTGCGTCCCAGCCCTGCAGGGGCGAACTGGTTGCATTTGTTGTGTGTGTTACTAACCAAAGAAACACGCATTCTCGTCCCGGTCTACTAAGTCAAAAAACGCCTCGACGGACCTTACTTCCGGGGCAAGGTCATATCGATGCCATTTCATGTCTTGCCGCTGCCAGTATACTTTCCATGTGCCTTTTGTCCTTACGTAGGTACATTTTGCGACAGATATTTCGATTGTGTTTTCCGGATTCCTCCATTCCGGGCGGATCTCAAATACTACTATGCTCTGCTCTTCAATTCGGCATCCCATATCGAGCTCTTTGCGAATATGCGGTGGTGGCCGCCGTTTCTTCATAAAGGCAGCAATCGCCTTCTCGCACTTCTTTAACTCGAATTCACTTAGCGACATCGATTTGCTCAGGCATAACGGTGCCCTTGAGCCGCGGCCGACAAAGGAGGCCGTCGGTTATCGAAGGGCTTGTTAGAGTGCTTACGCGGACCAATAGTATAATGGGCTGCCCAATACACCATGTGCTCCTAAATTGTTTTCACTGGTCCCCCAAAAGCAGTAGGGTGCACATTAGATAATCCACCGGAACAAACCGGTTCCCCGCTTTCAGACAGATGACGTGTTCGAGGATTTCTCATCTCACTCCAGTGCCGCTTCCTGAATCACCACCTTCGTACCCACCGGCACGCGGTCGAACAGGCGGATGACGTCGTCGTTGCGCATCTTGACGCAGCCGTGGGAGGAAGGAGCACCCATGCGGTCCTCATCGGGGCAGCCGTGAATGTAGATGTAGCGGCGCATCGAGTCCACCTCGCCGAGGCGGTTTTTGCCTGGCTCCTCGCCGCACAGCCAGAGGATGCGGGTCAGGATCCAGTCGCGTTTCGGATGCAGGCGTTTGAGTTCCGGGGTGTAGAGTTCCCCGGTCGTGCGGCGGCTGATGAACACGGTGTTGGGCGCGCAGCCATCGCCGATCTTCGCGCGAATACGGTGCCGGCCGCGCGGGGTGCACTCGCTGTGGATGCGTTCCCCCGGGCCGTTGCTGGCAGTCGCGATGGCAACGTCCATGACGACCTTACCCGCCTCGATGAGCTGCAGGCGTTGTTCGTCGATGCTGACGCGGATGAGCAAGGGGTTATTCTTCATGCGGTGATTATACGGAAATATTAATGTGGAATTGGCTTCAAACGGTACACACACTTTTCACCGCAAAGACGCAAAGGACGCGAAGAAATTCATTGGCAAAAAACATTCTGTAAACTTTGCGTTCTTTGCGGTGAAGTCGTTTCATTACGTATCACCAGGAATGTCCTGTACACACGTCGAACCCTACCGTAATAATATTCGGTGAACCTCGCTTAACGCGTCGTAGTTGCCATCCGGCGCGAGGCGGTAGCCCTCGATATCGTCACGGACGGCGCACACCTGGTCTTCGTACCAGAGCGGGAGATAGGGCAGCAGCCCCAGCAGTCGCGCCTGCACCGCGCGGTACGCCTGCGCCTGCGCGTCCAGCATGGCGCCCTGCTCCGCCCGGTCGATCAGCGCATCCACCTCGCCATCCTCCAGTCGCCCGCGATTGGCACCCTCGGGCGGCAGCGAGGCGCTGTGAAAGGCGTAGCGGAAGATGTCCGGCGTCTTGATGCCCACCCAGGCGAGGCTGTAGAGCTGAAAGCGCCCTGCCTTGATGTCGCCATAGAACGTCCCCCAGTCGTAGCTCCGCAGTTTCATGTCGATGCCGGCCTCGGCCAGTTGCTGCTGGATGACGGTGGCGATGCGCACCCGCACCGGGTCGGTCGAGGTCTTGTAGTCGAGTTCCAGCGGGTGATCGGCGTCATAACCGGCCAGCGCCAGCAGGGATCGCGCCGCCTGCGGATCGTAGGGAAGCGACTTGAGCGCGGGATTGCCCGCCCAGTGATCCGGCGGTAGCAGCGCCGCGGCC
>Ga0210101_1000536_pt1 | contig 12437 bp, 11 predicted proteins | sample Muzzi_PWC_D1_FD_185534 | JGI IMG/M metagenome (GOLD analysis project Ga0210101, IMG submission 185534) | Wetland microbial communities from San Francisco Bay, California, USA, that impact long-term carbon sequestration - Muzzi_PWC_D1 (SPAdes) | ecosystem: Environmental > Aquatic > Marine >...
CCCGCCACATCCAGTCCGGCCTACAAGGAGGAGATCAAATGGAGGCAGCAAGTCAACCGAATTTGCCCGACAACGCACAGCGCGGCTTCTTCGAGTCGCTTTTCGACACCCGCTTCGACAGCCTGATCACGCCGAAGCTGATCCGGCTTCTCTACATGATCAGCATGATCGTGCTGGCGATCGGCGTGGTCATCGCGATCATCGCCGGCTTCGTCAACGACGCCGGTACGGGTGTCATCACCCTGATCCTCGCGCCGATCGTCGCCTTGATCTATCTGATCGTCGTCCGGGTCTACCTCGAGCTGATCATCGTCATCTTCAAGATCCGCGAGGGCGTCGGCGACGTTGCGCAGAACACGCGGCGGCCGGGGGCGTAGGGTTCGGACGATGACGGAGGAGCCAGAGCAGGGCGTGACCGCGGGCGACGGATACGCGATCGCCTCCCTCGCCGACCTCGGCGAGGGACCGGGCTTCCGCAAGATCCGCAAGGCCCTGGGCGTGACCGCGTTCGGCGTCAACGCGATCGTCCTGCCACCCTCCTACGAGACCGGCAGCCACTACCACGACCGGCAGGAGGAGCTGTACTTCCTGCACCGCGGCCAGGTCGCGATCGAGTTCGGTGACGGCACCATCTTCGAGCTCGGCCCGGGCGGCCTCGCCTGGGTCGACGCCCCGACGGTGCGCAGGATCCGCAACCTGAGCGACTCCGAGGAGGCGGTCTACGTGATCGTCGGCGGCAAGGACGGCTACGTCGGCCGCGACGGCAAGCTGCCCGAGGACGAGGTCAGCCGCTTCGGCGACAACGCCCCGCCGGCGGCCTAGAACTCCGTCTCGATCCAGGGCATCATGCCGCGGAGGTCCTTGCCGACCTCCTCGACCTCGTGCTTGGTGCCCTCCTCGCGCATCCGCGAGAGGTTCTCGCCGCCGGCGCGGTTCTCGGCGATCCACTCCTTGGCGAACTCGCCGGACTGGATCTCGTCGAGGATTTTCTTCATCGCCGCGCGGGACTCCTCGCCGATCACCCGCTTGCCGCGGGTCATGTCGCCGTACTCGGCGGTGTTGGAGATTGAGTAGCGCATCCCCTGGATCCCCTTCTCGTACATCAGGTCGGCGATCAGCTTCAGCTCGTGCAGGCACTCGAAGTAGGCGAGGCGCGGGTCGTAGCCGGCCTCGACCAGGGTCTCGAAGCCGGCCCGGACCAGCTCGGAGGCGCCGCCGCAGAGCACTGCCTGCTCGCCGAACAAGTCGGTCTCGCACTCGTCCTTGAAGCTCGTCTCGATGATCGCGGCGCGGCCGCCGCCGATCGCCGCCGCGTAGGCGAGCACGAGGTCGTGCGCTTCGCCGCTCGCGTCCTGGTGGACCGCCATCAGGCAGGGCACGCCGTGGCCTTCCTCGTACTGGCGGCGGACCAGGTGGCCGGGGCCCTTCGGCGCGACCATGCCGACGTCGACGCCGGGCGGCGGCACGATCTGCTCGAAGTGGATCGAGAAGCCGTGCGCGAAGAGCAGCAGGTTGCCCGGTGCGATCCCGTCGGCGATCTCGGCCCCCCAGACCTCGGCCTGCCTCTCGTCGGGGAGCAGCACCATGACGACGTCGCCGCGGCTCGTAGCGTCGGCGATCCCGAGCACCCGCAGCCCGGCGGCTTCCGCCTTGGCGCGGCTGGAGGAGTCGGGGCGCAGACCGACCACGACGTCGACCCCCGAATCCTTCAGGTTGAGGGCGTGGGCGTGCCCCTGCGAGCCGTAGCCGAGAATCGCGACGGTCTTGCCCTCGAGCTTCGAGGGGTCGGCGTCCTTGTCGTAGAAGATGTCGTCGGTGCGCATGTCGGGGCAGGCTAGCGGAGCGCCCTGCGCAGCAGCTTGCCGGACGGGGTGCGCGGCAGCGCCGCCGCCAGCTCGACCCGCTTCGGCACCTTGAAGCCGGCGAGCGACTCGGCGCAGTGGCGCCGCAGCTCGTCCGGGGTGGCCTCGGAGCCGTCGGCGAGCACCACGACGGCGGTCACCGCCTGCTGCCACTCGGGGTCGTCGCGGCCGATCACCGCGGCGTCGGCGACCTCCGGGTGGCGGAGCAGCACCTGCTCGACCTCCGCGGGGACGACGTTCTCGCCGCCGCTGACGATCATGTCGTCGATCCTGTCCTCGACGTAGAGGAAGCCCTCCTCGTCGATCCGGCCGAGGTCGCCGGTGTGCAGCCAGCCTTCCGCGTCGACCCGGCTCGGTGCGACGGTCGGCCCTCGGACGAGGATCTCCCCGTCGCGGATCCGCAGGCGGGTGGTGAGCAGCGGCCGCCCCGCGGAGCCGAGCTTGCGGCGCGCCTCGGCCGGGGCGAGCGTCGTCACCTGGGAGCAGGCCTCGGTGAGGCCGTAGGTCTGGACCACCGTGGCGCCGCGGCCGACCGCCTCTTCCAGCGGCTCCTCCGGCACCGGGCCGCCGCCGATCAGGATCGCCCGCGGGCCGGACAGGTCGGCGCCGGCCTCGAGCAGGCGGGTCAGCATCGTGGTCACCAGCGAGACGACCGTTATCTCGTCCGCCTCCAGCGCCGCCGCGACGCGGTCGAGGTCGAAGCCGTCGTGGATGACGGCGGTGGTGCCGTAGATGACCGAGCGCATGACGATGCTGAGGCCCGATATGTGGCTGAGCGGCAGGCAGCAGAGCCAGCGGTCCTGCGGCTCGACGCCGATGTTGAAGGCGGAGCCGACGGCGTTCCAGAGGAAGTTGCCGTAGGTCAGCTCGACCGGGTCGGGCCGGCCGCTGCTGCCGCTGGTCAGCACCCGGCAGCAGGGCGCGTCCAGGTCGTGCTCGCCGAGCAGCGGCAGGTCGGCCTCGGTCTGGGTCAGCTGGCCGGGATCGCTGAGGTCGACGGTCGGCTCCTCGGCGGCGATCACGGCCGCTCGCTCCGCGGCGGTCAGCTGCGGGCCGAGCGGCAGCAGCACGGCGCCGACCTTCATCAGCGCGTGGACGAGGACGACCTGCTCGCGGCGCGGCTGCATGGTCAGGGCGGCGATCGAGCCGCGCCGCACCCCGTGCGCCTCGAGCCGCCGCGCCACCCAGGTCGCCTCCGCCTCCAGCTCGGCGTAGGTCACCTCGGCGCCGTCGGCGAGCAGCGCGACGCCGTCGGGACGGCTCTGGGATCTCTGGGCGAGCCAGTCGTCGAGTTTCATCGAGGGCGGGATATCGTGCCCATCATGCCGAAACGCCACAAGAGCGCACCGCCCGAGGGCGATCTCTACGCACCGCTCGAGTGGCAGCCCGTCGCTGACTACGACGACATCCGCTATGAGAAGGCGGGCGGGATCGCGAAGATCACGATCGACCGACCCGAGGTGCACAACGCCTTCCGCCCGCAGACGCTGATCGAGATCTCCGCGGCGCTGGAGCTGGCTCGCGAGGACACCGAGGTCGGGGTGGTGATCCTCACCGGGGAGGGTCGCGACGCCTTCTGCTCGGGCGGTGACCAGACCGTTCGCGGCGACAGCGGGTACGTGGCCGAAGGCGCCTCGCTCGGGCGCTTCCACGTCACCGACCTGCAGGTGCAGATGCGGCGGCTGCCGAAGCCGGTGGTGGCGATGGTGGCCGGCTACGCGATCGGCGGCGGCCACGTCCTGCACGTCTGCTGCGACCTGACGATCGCCGCCGACAACGCGCAGTTCGGGCAGACCGGGCCGCGGGTCGGATCCTGGGACGGCGGCTTCGGCGCCTCGCTGCTGCGCGACCTGGTCGGGACCAAGAAGGCGAAGGAGTTCTGGCTGCTGTGCCGCCAGTACGACGCCGAGCAGGCTCTCGAGATGGGCCTGGTCAACGCGGTCGTCCCGCTCGACCGCCTCGAGCGGGAGACGGTCGCCTGGTGCCGGGAGATGCTGGCGCTCTCGCCCTTCGCGCTGCGCCTCGTCAAGGCCAGCTTCAACGCGCACGAGGACGGCTACGCGGGGATCCAGCAGCTGGCCCACGACGCCAATCTGCTCTTCTACGGCAGCGAGGAGGCACAGGAGGGCCGCGAGGCGTTCAAGGAGAAGCGCACGCCGGACTTCTCCAGGTACCCGAGGCGGCCATGAGGATCTGGCTGATGGCGGCGAGGCCGAGGACCTTGCCGGCGGCGATCGCACCGGTGCTGGTCGGCACCGCGGCCGCGGTCGAATGGGCGGGGAGGCTGCCCCGCCTCGGCGCCTTCCTCGCCGCCCTGGTCGGATCGGTGTTCATCCAGATCGGGACCAACCTCGCGAACGACTACTCCGACGCGAGGCGGGGAGCCGACACTGCGGACCGGCTCGGGCCGGTGAGGGTGACATCGTCGGGACTGGTCGCACCGCAGAGGGTGCTGGTCGCAACCTGGGTGGCGTTCGGCGTCGCGGTCGCCTGCGGGATCTACCTGACCGCGGTGGCAGGGATCGTGATCCTCTTGATCGGCGCCGTCTCGATCGCCGCCGGCGTGCTCTACACCGGCGGCCCGCGCCCCTACGGCTACGCCGGGCTGGGCGAGGTGTTCGTCTTCCTCTTCTTCGGCCTGATCGCCGTCAACGGCTCCTACTACGTGCAGGTCGAGGAACTGGCGGCGCTGCCGCTCGGGCTCTCGATCTCGGTCGGCTTCCTCGCCACGGCGATCCTCGTCGTCAACAACGTCCGCGACATCGAGACCGACCGCCGCGCCGGCAAGATGACCATGGCGGTGCGGATGGGGCGAACCAGCGCGGTCGGCCTCTACCGGATGCTGGTGCTCGGCGCCTTCGTGGTGCTGCCGATCGCCCTGGTCGCCGGCGACGCCAGCCTGCTGCCGCTGATCGGCCTGCTGGCGCTGCCGCTGGCGGTGCCGCCGCTGCGGACGATCGGCAACCGCACCGACGGGCCGTCGCTGAACCGGGCGCTGGCCGGCACCGGCGCCCTGCTCGGCGCCTTCAGCATCCTGGTCTCGCTGGGGCTGCTGCTATGAAGCTCGCCTCGGTCGAGGTCGTCCCCTACGCGCTGCCCTTCCTCCGGCCCTATGTGACAACTGCCGGGCGGCTGGAAAAGCGCGAGATGGTCCTGCTGCGGCTGCGCGACCGCGACGGCCTGGTCGGGCTGGGGGAAGCGGTGCCGCTCTCGCTGCGGGGAGGGACGAAGCTGGGGCGGGTTGTGGAGGAGCTGGAGGCCCTCGCCGGGCTGGCGGAGCTCGACGAGGCGGTCCTCACCGATCCCGCCGTCGCCCTTTCGCCGCCGGCTCGCTGCGCCGCGACGACGGCGCTGCTCGACCTGCGCGGCAGGCGGGCGAGCGCCGAGAGCTCGCTACCCGCTGAGCCCGTCGCGCCGGTCCGCTGCAACGCGACCCTGGTCGCCGGCGAGCCGTCTGCCGTCGTCGCCGACGCCGAGCGCTGGGCGGTCGACGGCTTCTCCACCTTCAAGCTGAAGCTGGGAACGGGCGACGACGTCGGTCAGGTGCGGGCGGTGCGCGAGGCGCTCGGGCCCGAGGCGCGGATCCGCATCGACGCCAACGCGGCCTGGGACCTGGCCGCGGCGAGGCGGATTCTGGCGGAGCTGGAGCGGTTCGAGATCGAGCTGGCCGAGCAACCCGTGGCGGGCGTCGACGAGGCGGTCGCGCTGGCGGCGTCGACCTCGATTCCGCTCGCCGCCGACGAGAGTGTCGCCAGCCGCGCCGACGCGGCACGGGCGGCGGCAGCGGGAGCCTTCGCCCTGACCGGCATCAAGCTCAGCAAGGTCGGCGGCCCGGAGGCGGCGCTGGAGATCGCCGAGCTGCTGCCCGCCTACCTGACCAGCGCGCTCGACGGCCCGGTGGGGATCGCCGCCGCGGCCCAGGTAGCGCAGTCGCTCGGCGACCTCGGCCGGAGTGCCGGCGAGAGCCTCGCGCATGGCCTCGCCACGCAGCGGCTCTTCGCCTCGACGGTCGCCTCGGCCGAGTGCGAGCTGCGCGGCAACATGCTGCACCCGCCGGACGGTCCCGGCCTCGGCGTCGAGATCGACGAGGATGCGCTGCAGGCGCACCGTCTCTGATGGACCCGACCAACGCCAACACCGCGCTCGCCTCCGCCCTCGTCGAGGAGCTGGCCCGCTGCGGGCTGCGCCAAGCGGTGCTCTCCCCCGGTTCGCGCTCCACCCCGCTCGCCGTGGCGCTGTGGCGACAGGCGGAGATCGAGGTCAGCGTGATCGTCGACGAGCGCTCCGGCGCCTTCTTCGCTCTGGGCGCGGCGCAGGCGAGCGGCGCGCCGGTCGCGATCCTCTGCACGTCGGGCACCGCGGCCGCCAACCTCCACCCGGCGATCTGCGAGGCCGACCATTCCGCCGTGCCGCTGATCGCGCTGACCGCCGACCGGCCGCCCGAGCTGCGGGGGGTCGGCGCCGGCCAGGCGATCGACCAGCTGAAGCTCTACGGCGACTCGGTGCGCTGGTTCTGCGAGGTGGGGACGCACGAGGCCGACGACGAGGGCCTGCTCCACTACCGCTCCACCGCCTGCCGTGCCTTCGCCGCGGCGCGGGGCGAGCCGCGACCCGGGCCGGTGCACCTCAACCTCGCCTGGCGCGAGCCGCTGGCGCCGCTGCCGGTCGAGGGCGCCGTGACGGCGAGCGAACCGCTGGCCCTGGAGGGGCGGGATCCGCGGCCGTTGACCGCGGTGACCTCGATCGACCTCGAGCCCTCCGGGTTCCTGCTCGACGAGGTGGCGGGACACATCGCCGCGGCGAGCGCCGGCGCGATCGTCGCCGGACGCCAGCTCGACCGCGAGCTGCGCGAGCCGCTCGCCCATCTGGCGGCGGCCGCCGGCTACCCGATCCTCACCGAGCCGACCTCGCAGTTGCGCTGCGGGCCGCACGACCGCTCGCACGTCGTCACCGCATACGACCTGCTGCTGCGCGATGCGGGCTTCGCCCGCGCCGCAGCGCCCGAGCTGATCCTGCGCTTCGGCGAGATGCCGACCAGCAAGCCGCTGCGTGAATGGCTGGCGGCGTCGAACGCCGAGGAGATCGTCGTCGACCCGCTGGGCGGCTGGAACGAGCCGACCCGCCGCGCCGCCGCGGTGGTGCGAGCCGACCCGACCGAGCTCGCGGCCGGCTGGGCGGCGCGACTCGGCGAGGAGCGCCCCGCCCCCGCCCTCTGGCTGGATGCCGAGCGGGCCGCCCGCGCCGCGATCGAGGCGGAGCTGGAGGGCATCGACGCGCTGACCGAGCCCGGATTGCAGCTGGCGCTCGGCGCGGCCTACCGCGACGGCGACCTCGTCTACACCGCCTCGAGCATGCCGATCCGCGACCAGGAGTCGTTCCTGCCCTCGACCGAGGCCGACGCCCTGTTCCTCTGCAACCGCGGCGCCAACGGGATCGACGGCCTCCTCTCCTCGGGGATCGGCGCCGCCCGCGCCAGCGGCCGGCCGACCACGATTCTCACCGGGGACCTCGGCCTGCTGCACGACCTCGGCGGCCTCGCCGCGCTGCGCGAGGTCTCGACCCCGGTCCGGATCGTCGCGATCGACAACGGCGGCGGCGGCATCTTCGACTTCCTGCCCCAGGAGAGGGCGCTCGATCGCGGCGAATTCGAGGCGCTGCTCGACACCCCGCGCGGACTCGACGTGGCCAAGGCGGCGGCGCTCTTCGACCTCCCCCACCGCCGCCTCGAGGACCTCGACGACCTACCCGAGGCCCTCGCCGCCGGCACCGGCCTGATCGAGGTCAAGACCGACCGCCGGGCGAACACCACCTTGCACCAACGCCTCGCTAGCTCAGCAGCGGCAGCAGCGCGTCGAGCTTGACCTCGGTCTCGGCCAGCTCGGCGGCCGGGTCGGAGCCGGCGACCACGCCCACACCGGCGTAGAGGCGGGCCTCGCGGTCGCGCAGCAGGGCGCTGCGCAGGGCGACGCAGAACTCGCCGTCCTCGGTCGCGTCCATCCAGCCGACCGGACCGGCGTACCAGCCGCGGTCCATCCGCTCCAGCTCGGCGATCGCCGCGGCGGCCTCCAGCCAGGGCTCGCCGCCGACCGCCGGGGTCGGGTGCATCAGGCCGGCCAGCTCGACCGCGGAGTGCGGTTCGGCGAGCTGGGCGATCACCGGCGTCGCCAGGTGCTGGATGTTGGCGATCTTGACCAGCTCCGGCTCGGGCGCCGTCTCCACCCAGACCGCGTGCGGCCGCAGGGCGCGGACGATCCGCTCGGCGACGATCCGCTGCTCGCGGCGGTCCTTGTCGCTGCGCAGGAGCTGCTCGCCGAGATGGTCGTCGACCGCCGGGTCGGAGCTGCGCCGGGTCGAGCCGGCGAGCGCCACCGTCTGGGCGCTCGCGCCCGAGCGGCGCACCAGCAGCTCCGGGCTGGCGCCGATGAAGGCCGCCTCGGGCGTGCCGGCGCAGAAGCAGAAGCAGGACGGGAACTGCTCGCGCATCGCGCCGAACACGGCCGCCGGGTCGTGGGCGGAGGCGGCCTCGACGAGGACCTCGCGGGCGAGGACGACCTTGCTGATCTCGCCGCCCTCGATCCCGCCTGTCGCCGCCTCGACCGCCCGCTCGAACTCGCTCGGCGGGTGCACGCTGCGGATCGCCGCCTTCGCGGTCGGGTGCGGGTCGAGCAGCGGCAGCGGGTCGGTCCGCAGGCCCGCGATCCTCGCCTCCAGCCGGCCGACGACCGCGTCCGGATCCGCTCCGGGTCCGACGAGCGCGTTGAGCGTCAGGAACGTCGTCTCCCCCCGCCGGCAGAGCGACAGCGCGGGCAGCGCCATCGCGGCCGGCGCGAAGGACGACCAGGGCGGCGATCCCGCACCCTCCGGGTCGAAGGCGAACCCCCCGGTCCAAACCGGCCCGGCGCCCGAGGGCAGCCCGGCGGGCTCGTCGACCACGGCGCCCTCCTTGAGCGCCAGGCACTCCTCGGCGACCTCCCCGAATCTGCCTCCACCGCGCGAGGTCGCCTCGTGCGCGACCCCCAGCGCCGCCAGCGCGAACTCGCGGTCCGGCTGCTCCCAGCAGAACCAGCGGTCAGACGCGAGGCGGGAGGCGAAGACCGCGGCGCAGGGATCGACCGCGACGACCGGCGCAGTGACGCTGACCAGCGTTCTCCCGTCCCGGGCGAGAGCGCGCTCGACCGCCGGTCGGAGGCTAGTCGCCGCCTCTTGCAATCGCGATCTCTCCGGTCCGGACCATTTCGATCAGCCCGTGCGGGCGGATCATCCGCTCGAACGCCTCGATCTTTTCCGCCGATCCGGTCACCTCGATCGTCATCGTGCGCCGCGCCACGTCGATGATCTTCGCCCGGAATATCTCCGCGAACTGGATCACCTCGGCACGGTTCTCGACCGCCGCGGAGACCTTGAACATCGCCATCTCACGGGCGACCGTCTCCTCCGGCTCCATGTCGCGGATCTTCAGCACGTTGACCAGCTTGTGCAGCTGCTTGGTCACCTGGTCGATCGGGTGGACGGCGCCGTCCAGGGTGAGGGTGATGCGCGAGACGCTCGGGTCGTCGGTCGGCCCGACGGCGAGCGTGTCGATGTTGAAGCCGCGGCGCGAGAAGAGGCCGGCGATCCGCGCCAGCACGCCCGGCTTGTTCTCCACCTGGATCGAGAGGATGTGCTTGCGCCCGCTCAGCTGCCCGGGGGTGTGCAGATCCTCCAGCCTGACGGTCTGAGGAGTGCCCGCCTCCATCAGCGCACCGCCTTCGGCGCCTCGACCATGTCGCGGGCGGCGGAGCCCGGCGGGATCATCGGGTAGCAGTTCTCCTCCTGGGCGACGCGCACGTCGAGCAGCACCGGGCCCTCGGCCTCCAGCGCCTTCGCCATCGCGCCCTCCAGCTCGCCGGCGTCCTCGCAGCGCATCCCGGTCGCGCCGAACGCCTCCGCCAGCTTCACCCAGTCGGGGCTGGCGCCCATCTGCACCGAGCTGTAGCGGCGGTCCCAGAACAGCTCCTGCCACTGGCGGACCATGCCCATGTAGCCGTTGTTCATGAGGAAGATCTTGACCGGGATCTGCTCGGTGACGCAGGTCGCCAGCTCCTGGCAGGTCATGATCAGGCTGCCGTCTCCGGCCAGGCAGACGACGTCCTCGTCGGGGCGGGCGACCTTGGCGCCGACCGCCGCCGGCAGGCCGAAGCCCATCGTCCCCAGGCCGCCCGAGTTGATCCAGTGGCGCGGCTCCTCGAAGCCGTAGTACTGCGCCGCCCACATCTGGTGCTGGCCGACGTCGGAGGTGACGATCGCCTCGCCGCGGGTCGCCCGGTGCATCGCCTCGATCATGAACTGCGGCTTGATCTCGCCGTCGGCTCCCGGCTCGTAGCGCAGCGGGTGCTCGCGCTGCCAGGTGCGCAGCTGCTCCCACCAGGGGTCGAGCCGGGAGGCGTCGGTCTGCAGCGACCGGTACTCGCGGGTCAGCTCCGGCAGGACCAGCTTCGCGTCGCCGACGATCGGGATGTGGGCGCCGACGTTCTTGGAGATCTCCGCCGGGTCGATGTCGATGTGGATCACTTTCGCCTGCGGGGCGAACTCCGACAGCTTGCCGGTGATCCGGTCGTCGAAGCGGGCGCCGATCGCGACGATCAGGTCGGCGTTGTCCATCGCCCAGTTGGCGGTGACCGTGCCGTGCATGCCGAGCATCCCCAGCCAGCTCTCGTGCGATGCGGGGATCGCGCCGAGCCCCAGCAGGGTCGAGGTGACCGGGAAGCGGTCGCAGGCGGCCAGCTCGCGAAGCTCCTCGGAGGCGTTGGCGTTGATCACGCCGCCCCCCGTGTAGAGGATCGGGCGGCGGGCGCCGGCGAGCGCTTTGGCGGCGATCCGCACCTGTTTGATGTTGCCCTTCGACATCGGCCTGTAGCCGGGAAGCTCGACCGGCTCGGTGCGCGGCGAGTAGTCGATCTCGGCCCGCGAGAGGTCCTGCGGGACGTCGAGCAGAACCGGGCCCGGCCGCCCGGTCGATGCGACGTGGAATGCCTCGTGCACGTACTCGGGAATCTGGCGCGGGTCGGTGACCTGAAAGGAGTGCTTGACGAAGGGCAGCGTGGCGCCGAGGATGTCCGCCTCCTGGAAGCCGTCGGTGCCGATCAGCTCGGTCCGCACCTGGCCGGTGACGAACACGGTCGGGACCGAGTCGAGCATCGCGTCGGCGATCGAGGTGACCAGGTTGGTCGCGCCGGGCCCGGAGGTGGCGAAGGCGACGCCGACGCGGCCCGAGGCCCGCGCGTATCCCTCCGCGGCGTGGCCGCCGCCCTGCTCGTGGCGGACCTGGATGTGGCGGAAGCCGCTGTCGACGACCGCGTCGTAGATCGGCAGGTTGGCCCCACCGGGGATGCCGAAGACGTGCTCCACGCCCTCGGCCTTGAGGCTTTCCATCAACGCGTCCGCAGCTCTCATGGGAGAGCGATGCTACCAGCGGGGCTATGCCCGGCCAGCAGGGGATTTCGCCAGGCTCGCTGCGGGGTTCCAGCGCGTGTGCGGGTCGATCGAGCTCTCGATCACGTTGCCCTTGTAGCGCTCGATCGCCCCGATGATCGACTCGATCAGCTCCTCTTTGAGCAGGGTCGGCTCGAGGCCGAGGTCGAGCAGCTTGGTGTGGGTCGCGTTGTAGTAGTGCTGTTCGGGCTCCACCCGCGGGTTGTCGAGGTGGTTGACCTCGACCCTGTAGCCGAGGTGGCGGCCGGCGTGGCGGACCAGCTCGGCCAGCTCGGCGACCTTGAACTGCTCGGTGAACTGGTTGAAGACCCGGAACTGGCCGCGCTCGGCCGGGTTGGCGACGGCCAGCTCGACGCAGCGCAGGGTGTCGCGGATGTTGAGGAAGCCGCGGGTCTGGTGGCCGGAGCCGTAGACGGTCAGCGGGTGGCCGATCACCGCCTGCACGCAGAAGCGGTTGAGCACCGTGCCGAACACCTCGTCGTAGTCAAAGCGGGTGATCAGCCGCTCGTCGCGGGCGGTCTCGGTGGTCTCGATCCCGTAGACGACGCCCTGGTTTAGGTCGGTGGCGCGCAGGCCCCAGACCCGGCAGGCGAAGTGGATGTTGGTCGAGTCGTGGACCTTCGAGCAGTGATACAGCGAGCCGGGCAGCTTCGGGAAGGGCAGGGTGTCGGTGCGGCCCTTGTGGGAGATCTCGATGAACCCCTCCTCGATGTCGATGTTGGGGGTCCCGTACTCCCCCATCGTCCCCAGCTTGACCAGGTGGGCCTCGGGGCAGTGGTCGCGGAGGGAGAAGAGCAGGTTGAGGGTGCCGATCACGTTGGTGTGCTGGGTCTCGACCGCCTGCTCGCGCGAGGCCATCGAGTAGGGCGCCGAGGGCTGCTCGCCGTAGTGGACGACCGCCTCGGGGCGCAGCTCGGCGATCGCCTCGTCGAGGAACTCGCCGTCCTGCACGGCGCCGACGTAGCGGCGGATCTGGGAGCCGCTCAGCTCGCGCCAGGCCTCGATCCGCTCGTCCAGCTCGCGGATCGGGGTGAGCGAGTCGGTGCCGTGCTCGGCGTGCCAGCGGCGGCGCGAGAAGTTGTCGAGGACCGCGACCTCGTGCCC
>Ga0210101_1000537_pt1 | contig 12434 bp, 10 predicted proteins | sample Muzzi_PWC_D1_FD_185534 | JGI IMG/M metagenome (GOLD analysis project Ga0210101, IMG submission 185534) | Wetland microbial communities from San Francisco Bay, California, USA, that impact long-term carbon sequestration - Muzzi_PWC_D1 (SPAdes) | ecosystem: Environmental > Aquatic > Marine >...
CTACGCTCACGGCCACTCGCTAAAATCCGCCTTGCACTCACGGCGCTCGCGACGCCAGAAAAATCCCTAAAACAGCCTGGATCTGGCTGCTGCGCGCGAGTACATGGATGTACGAGTGCCGGGCGCGCCGGGAGCGCGGCCCGGCCCGCGATTGCGGCGTTGGATTTTAGCTCGGACCGATCGCGCACACCCGTGTGCCCAAGCGTCTTGCGCGAAATACGGAATTCTGGGAAAAAATGGAGCCGGGGGAGGTCTCTGCCGTTGTGAGGGAGTTAACTGGGCAAAATTCCACGCAATAGCGGGAGCAATACGTAAATGTATGCGGCCGGGTTGCGCTCCCGGCGCACCCGGACTGGGTGCATCCCTGCACCCAAGCGCTATGCCTCGAATCCCTGATATTTAGGGATCTTTTTGCTGTTTGGAGGATTTGGGCGTCGCGAGCGCCTCGAGAGCAAGGCGGAATTTCGCGCAATGGCGCGAACAGTACGTTCAAGTACGGGAGCGTCTTGCGCGAAATTCCAACGCGGCTATCGTGGCGCGCAGCAGCCCAAGAGAAAAAGGCCGTCCCTGGCCTACGTGATATCATCAATATTCGGGGGAGGAGGTATTGATGTACACGACAGTTATATATAGACCATTTTCAGAATTTCCATAGTGAAAATTTTCATAATTTATGAGTGAGAAAATCGAGGCCGCGCTACGCTGGGCCGCCGGGCAAATCGCCGATTGCAGTGAAAGCGCGCGCCTCGATGCCGAATTGCTGCTCGCGCATTGCCTCGACAAACCCCGCAGCTATTTATACAGCTGGCCCGAAGAAACCCTCGACGAAGCCTGTTGGCAGCGTTTTCAGCAGCTCGTGGATGAGCGCCTGCGGCCCACGCCGGTGGCATACCTGCTGGGCCGGCGCGAATTCTTTTCGCTGGACTACGCGATCAACCCCGCGGCGCTGGTGCCGCGCCCGGAAACCGAGCTGCTCGTCGAACTCGCCCTCGAGCGGATTCCGGAGGGAGCAGCCTGGCGGGTCCTCGATCTCGGCACCGGCAGCGGAATCATCGCGGTGACCGTCGCCAGCCGTCGGCCGGATTGCCGGGTCAGCGCCTGCGATCTCGATTCGCGCTGCGTGGCGCTGGCGCGCGAAAATGCACTCCGCCACGGGGCCGAGATCGAGGTTTTCGAGTCTGACTGGTACCGCGGCTTCGCGTGCGGCACGCGTTTCGACCTGATCCTGTCCAACCCGCCTTATATCGCCGCCGGCCATCCGTTTCTCGCCGCCGGCGACCTGCCGGCCGAACCCGAGCTCGCGCTGACCCCGGGTCCGACCGGGCTGGAAGCGCTGCGGGCGATCATTGCCGGGGCGCCCGAATATCTCGAACCCGGCGGCTGGCTGATGGTCGAGCACGGTTACGATCAGCAGGCGGCGGTCGGCGAGTTGATGTCGGCGGCGGGATTTATCGAGGTGCGCTGCGAATACGATTTCAACGATCTGCCGCGCGCCAGCGTCGGTAGACTCGCGGGGCGGTGAAGCAGGTCTGTGGGGCCGGTGTGTAAAAAATACCGCTAAACCGACGGTTGTCGGGAATTCCTCGGGCCCGGATCCACTACTGGGCTTTCGAGATCCCCGCTTGCGCGGGGATGACCTTTGCGCCTGAATACAGGCGCAAAGGTCAATGCAGTCCGGCGTCCTCTTCGCTGAGGCTGGCGAGTTGTTCGGCCTGGTATTCGTGGATCAGCGGTTCGATCACCTGGCCGAGGTTACCCTGCATGACTTCGTCGAGCTTGTATAGCGTCAGGTTGATGCGGTGGTCGGTAATGCGGCCCTGCGGGAAATTATAGGTGCGAATGCGCTCCGAGCGGTCGCCGCTGCCGACCAGCGATTTGCGCTCGGCGGCCTGCTCGGCCTGCTGTTTCTGCTTTTCGGTGTCGTAGATGCGCGCCTGCAGCAGGGACATCGCGCGCGCCCGGTTCTTGTGCTGCGAGCGTTCGTCCTGGCACTCGACCACGATGCCGGTGGGCAGGTGGGTCAGGCGGATCGCCGAGTCGGTTTTATTGACGTGCTGGCCGCCGGCGCCGGAGGCCCGGAAAGTATCGACGCGCAGATCGGCCGGGTTGATCTCGATCAGTTGCACTTCCTCGCTCTCGGGAATGATCGCCACGGTCGCCGCAGAGGTATGCACGCGCCCCTGCGACTCGGTTTCCGGTACCCGCTGCACGCGGTGCGCGCCGGATTCGAACTTGAGTCGAGAGTAAGCGCCGGTGCCGATGATGCGGGCGATGATTTCCTTGTAGCCGCCGTGCTCGCCCTCGCTGCTGTTGAGCACCTCGAGCTGCCATTTTTGCGATTCGGCGTAGCGGCTGTACATGCGGAACAGGTCGCCGGCGAAGATCGCCGCCTCGTCGCCGCCGGTTCCGGCACGAATTTCCAGGAACACGTTGGCTTTGTCCGCGGGGTCCTTCGGCAGCAGCAGCTTTTGCAGCTCGACTTCGAGGGTTTCCAGGCGGTCGGTGTTGGCGGCGATTTCTTCCTCGGCGAGCTCGCGCATCTCGGCGTCGTCCTCGGCGAGCATTTCGCGCGCCGAGTCGAGCGCCTCGCGAGCCTGCTGGTATTCGTTGAAATTGCCGACCACGTCCTCGAGCTGGGCGTATTCCATCGACAGGTTGCGAAACCGGTTCTGGTCGTTGATGACCTCGATATCCGACAGCAGGCCGGCGATTTCCTCGTGCCTGGCGCAAAGCGCCTCGAGCTTGTTCAGCAGGGATTCCTTCATCTATTACTGGGAATCGTTACCGAGCAGGGATTTGAGCAGCTCGACACGCTCCTGGTCGTCGTTTTGCAGCGCCTTGCGCATTTCGATGGTGGGCTTGTGCAACAGCTTGTTGGTGATTTCGTTGGCCAGCCGCTCGAGCGCCTGTTCGGGATCGGCATCGTTGCGCAGCTGGGCGAGGGCTTTTTCCAGCGCCTGCCGCTTTACCAGCTCGGCGCTGTCGCGCAATTGCCGAATCTGGTCGGCCGACTGGTGCGTGCGCAGCCACTGGTTGAACGCGGTGACTTCCAGATCGACGATTTCCTGGGCCGCCTCGGCGGCCAGCTCGCGCCCGCGCAGGTTTTCGTCGACCACGGTTTTCAGGTCGTCGACGGTATACAGGTAAATATCCTGCATGTTGCCGACCTCGGGTTCGATATCGCGCGGCACCGCGAGGTCGACCATGAATATGGGTCGCCGCTTGCGTTGCTTCAGGGCCGACTCGGTCGCGCCCTTGCCGAGAATCGGCAACTGGCTCGCGGTCGACGAAATCACGATGTCGGCACGCGGTAGCTGCTCCGGCACGGCATTGATCTGTACCGCCTCGGCGCCAATTTGCCCGGCCAGCGCGCGGGCGCGATCGAGGCTGCGATTGGCGATCGTCATCGAGCCGATCTGCTGGCTGCGCAGGTGCCGCGATACCAGTTCGATGGTTTCACCGGCGCCGATCAACAGCGCGTGCAGCTTGCTGAGATCGCCGAAGATCTGTTTCGACAGGTTGACCGCGGCAAAGGCCACCGAGACCGGGTTCGAGCCGATCTCGGTATCGGTGCGCACGCGCTTGGCGACACTGAAGGAATGCTGGAACAGGCGATCCAGGATCGCGTTGACGGCATTGCCGCCGCGCGCGAAGTCGTAGGATTCCTTCAACTGGCCGAGAATCTGCGGTTCGCCGAGCACCATCGAATCGAGACCCGAGGCGACGCGAAACAGGTGACGCGCGACTTCCTGGTCGCAATGCCGGTAGATATACGGCGACAGGCCGTCGTCGTTGATCCCGTGGTGGGTGGTCAGCCAGTGGGTGATCACTTCGCTGCAGTCCGAGGACGCGTCGCAGTAGATTTCGGTGCGATTGCAGGTCGACACGATCACCGACTCGTTGACTGCGGGGATGTCCTGTAATTCCCCCAACGCCCGCTGCATCTGCTCGGGCGCAAACGCGACTTTTTCGCGAATGTCGACCGGAGCGGTCAAATGGTTGATGCCGAGGGACAATAAAGCCATATTTCGATGCAAGGATGCTTGTCAGCCGCAGATTTTCGGGTATAAATCTGCCAAATACAACAATCTGGGAACATTTGGGGCTGAATACAATCTGAACCCGAAGTGCTAAAATTAAAAGATTTACTCGAATGGAGACCGGCTTGAAAGTTGTCAGCCTTTCCCCTCGCCTGGCCCTGCTGGTGCCTGCCCTGTTGCTGGCCGGCTGTGCCGGCCTGCAATCCTCGCCTTTCGGCGGCGGCGACCTGGTCGGCCGGCAGCAAGTCGAGGTGACCCCGAGCCACGCCGCGAATCACGCCTACGCCGACGCTGCCTATGCGCTGCTGGTCGGTGAAATCGCCCTCAACCAGGGGGATACGGAGCTCGCAGTAAAAGAATACCTGCAGTTGGCCCGCTCGCAGGACAATCCCGCAATCGCCGAGCGCGCGGTGCGCATCGCCGTTTACGGCGAGGACCTGGAGGCCGCGATCGAAGCCGCGCGACGCTGGATCGAACTCGACCCCCAGCGCATCGAGGCACGCCAGGTTATTGCCGCGATCTACATACGCCAGAACAAGCCCGAGGAAGCTTTCAACTATCTTGCCGACCTGATCCGCACCACCAGCCTGGACGATTCCGAGGTATTCCCGCCGCTGCTCGGTATTCTGGCGCGCGAAAAGAATACCAATGCGGTGCTGGAGGTTTCCCAGCGCCTCGCATTTGAATTCCCGGACCGTGCCTACGCGCAGTACCTGCACGGTATGCTGGCGGCGCAAAACGGCCGTGTCGAGGAAGGCCTGCGCTATCTCGATCGCGCGAGCGATATCGAGGAGATCGAGGGAGTACACGCGGCGCGCGCCAAGTTGCTGCTGCGTCTCGGCCGGCCCGACGAGGCCGTGGTCAGCCTGCGCAAGGCTGTCGACAAACACCCTGACGACCAGAATCTGCGCCTGACCTATGCGCGCCTGCTGGTCGACGTCAAGCAATACGAAGAGGCGCGCGTACAGTTCGAAATATTGCACAAGGCGTCGCCGGACGATCCGGAACTGCTCTATACGCTCGGCCTGTTGTCGCTCGAATCGCAGCGGCTCGACGATGCCGAGAGGTACATGATGATGCTGGTGCGGCTCAACCAGCGCGAGGGCGAGGCGCAGTACTACCTGGGGCGCATCTACGAAAACCGCAAGGAATACGAACAGGCCATCGAGTGGTACGGCAAGGTGCATGTCGGCGAATACAGCTTCGACGCGCGGCTGCGCATTGCCAATATGCTGGGTACGCTCGGCCGCACCGACGAGGCCGTCGAGCAGCTCGACGCGATGCTCAAGGGCAGCCAGTCGGACGGTTCGCTGGTGCGAATTTACATCGCCAAGGGCGAACTGTTACGCGCCGCGCGGCGTTACCAGCAGGCGATGGATGTCTACGATACCGCGCTCGAGATCGTACCCGGTAACAGCGACCTGCTCTATGCGCGTGCGCTGGTAGCCGAAAAGCTGGGGCGTATCGATCTGCTCGAGGCGGATATTCGCACCATTCTGAAGACCGAGCCGGACAATGCGCATGCCCTCAACGCGCTCGGTTTCACGCTGGCCGATCAGACCGATCGCTACGAGGAGGCCTATGGCTACCTGAAACGCGCGATCGAGATCAATCCCGACGATCCCGCGATCATCGACAGCTGGGGCTGGGTGCATTACCGCATGGGCAAGTACGACGAGGCGATTCGCCTGCTGCGCAAGGCGCTGTCGCAGTTCGACGACGCCGAGATTTCGGCTCACCTGGGCGAGGTGCTATGGGTCAGCGGAGACCGCGAGGAAGCGCGTACCGTATGGCAAAGGGCGCTGCAAAAATCTCCCGACGATCCGACGCTGCAAAAAGTCATGCAGCGATTCAACCCCTGAAGCGGGTCCTTCGACCGCGAGCGCTCGTCGCAGCCTTGCTGGCGGCGCTGACCCTCGCCGGCTGCGCCCGGCAAGGCGGCCTGGTCGACGAGGCCGTCGTCGAGCGCAGGTGGGCCGCACATCAGAAGGCGATGACCGACTACCGGACCTGGGACCTGCACGCGCGCGCGGTGGTCCGGCATTACACCGAGGTCTACAACGTGGGCCTGCAATGGAAACAGGATACGGGGCAATTCGTGATGCTCCTCGAAGCGCCATTCGGCCAGGGTGTATTTCGTATCGACAGGGATCCCGGCGGCAACTATCGCCTGCTGCTGCCGGACGGCCAGTTGTTCGTAAACCGCACGCCCGAAGCCCTGCTCGAAGACGTCTTTGGCTGGTCGCTGCCGATCGGTGGCTTGCGTTACTGGATTCGCGGCCTGCCGCGGCCCGGCAGCGAATTCCGGGATCGGCTCAACGATTCCGGGCTGGCCCGCTCGATCCATCAGGATAGTTGGTCGATCGAGTTCAGGGAGTATTTCGATAACGCGGGCGAACCGCGCCTGCCGCGTCGCCTGAACCTGGCGCGGGACGATTTTAACATCAAGCTGGTGATCGAGCGCTGGCAGCAATCCGAGGCCGTGCACCCGGACGCCGACCTGTTCCCCGAGTTCAACTGACATGGGCGAGGCTCTGCGAGTCGATTCCCCGGCCAAGCTGAACCTGATGCTGCGCATCACCGGCCGCCGCGAGGACGGCTATCACCTGCTCGAGACCGTGTTCCAGTTCATCGATTTGTGCGACCGGCTCGAATTCGAACTCGATTCGGCGCCGCGAATAACGCGCCACGCGCCGGCGTCGCCGGTGGCGGAAGCCGACGACCTGCTGGTCCGGGCGGCGCTGCTGCTGCAGCGGCGTTGCGGCGTGCGCCGGGGCGTGCGCATCAGCGTCGACAAACGCATACCGATAGGGGGCGGCCTGGGCGGCGGCAGCTCCAACGCGGCTTCGTGCCTGCTGGCGCTGAACCGGCTCTGGGAGCTCGGCCTGTCGCTGGATGAACTGGCCGCGATCGGCCTCGAGCTCGGCGCCGACGTGCCGGTGTTCGTGCACGGCCGGGCAGCCTGGGCCACGGGCGTCGGCGAACGCCTGCAGCCGATCGATTTGCCGCTGCCGGAATACCTCGTTATCGACCCCAAAACCCCGGTTTCCACGGCGCGGATATTTGCCGCGGAAGAATTGACACGCAACTGCGATCCGCTCACAATACGCGCCTTTCTGCGCGGCGCGGGCGGTAACGTCTGCGAATCGGTAGTGCGCAAACGCTACCCGCAGGTGGCCGCGGCGCTCGACTGGCTCGGGCAGCACGGCGCGGCGCGGATGAGCGGTACCGGTGGTTGCGTGTTTGCGGCCTTCGATAGCCTTGAGCAGGCGGAACGGGTAAAATCCCGGGTTCCGGGCGAGTGGGCGGCGTTCGTTGCCAGGGCAATGAACCGTAACCCGGTACACGGGCAACTGGGATTGCCGAAGACAGATTAATTGGGCCGTCGCCAAGTGGTAAGGCACCAGGTTTTGATCCTGGCATTCGTTGGTTCGAATCCAGCCGGCCCAGCCAAACGAAGGGGGCTTTCGTCGGATTCCCGCGAGTCGCGGAGGCCGGCGTGAAGCCCCAAAGTTTTTAAAAGCGGAAGAGCTCGATGGTTGGCAATGTAGCCTCGAACGATCTGATGGTGTTCACCGGGAATGCCAACCCGGAATTGTCCAGGAAGATCGTCGGGCACCTGGAAATACCGCTGGGCATTGCGTCCGTCGGTACTTTCAGCGATGGCGAAATCTCGGTCGAGATCGGCGAGAACGTGCGCGGCAAGGATGTGTTTATCATCCAGCCGACCTGCGCGCCGACCAACGACCACCTGATGGAGCTGCTGGTGATGATCGATGCCATCAAGCGGGCGTCGTCGAACCGGGTGACAGCGGTGATTCCGTATTTCGGTTATGCGCGCCAGGACCGGCGGGTGCGGTCTCAGCGGGTGCCGATTACCGCCAAGGTGGTCGCCAACATGCTGACCAGCGTCGGTGTCGACCGCGTGCTGACAGTCGACCTGCACGCCGACCAGATCCAGGGCTTTTTCGAATGCCCGGTAGACAACGTCTACGCGTCGCCCATCCTGATGGGCGACATCTACAAGCAGAAGTACCCGGAGATGATCGTGGTCTCGCCGGATGTCGGCGGCGTGGTTCGAGCCCGGGCCATCGCCAAGCAGCTCGACGAAGCGGAACTGGCGATCATCGACAAGCGGCGGCCGCAGCCCAACATGTCGAAGGTGATGAACATCATCGGCGACGTCAAGGGCAAGACCTGCATCATCGTCGATGACATGGTCGACACCGCCGGCACGCTGTGCGAGGCGGCCGGGGCGCTCAAGGACAAGGGAGCGCGGGGCGTATTTGCCTATTGCACGCACGCGGTATTGTCGGGCAAGGCAATCGAGAACGTGCAGAATTCGGTCATGGATGAACTGGTGGTCACGGATACCATCCCGCTGTCTGCAGAAGGCGCGGCCTGTACCGGGATCCGCCAGGTATCGGTGGCCGGGATGCTCGCGGAAACCATCCGCCGCATCCACTACGAAGAATCGGTCAGTTCGTTGTACATGGACTGACGATCGCCGCGAACCGGTTCGCGCTAGAGCGCGAACGGCGAAGGGTGTTAACGAATCCTGCCTGGTCGCAAGGCAGGTCTCCGTCCGCGGACGGATTTTTTTATTTTTGGAGTACAGCAATGTCAGAAACGATACATTTGAATGCTGAACTGCGCTCTGACTCGGGGAAAGGTGCGAGCCGCCGCCTGAGACGCCAGGGCCTGGTTCCGGCAATCGTATACGGTGGGGATCGCGAGCCTGCGCAAATCAGCATCGCCCACAACGAGTTCATTCACGAGCTCGACAAGGAGGCGATTTACACGCAGGTTATCGAGTTGCGCGTCGCGGACAAGAAGCAGGACGTCATCCTGCGCGACCTGCAGCGCCACCCGTACAAGAACAAGGTGATTCACGCCGACTTTTACCGCATCGACGAAAACAAGCCGATCAAGGTCGTGGTGCCGATTCACGTCGCCAACGCCGACAAGTGTGTCGGCGTCAGGAGCGATGGCGGTGTCATGAGTCACCTGGTGACCGAGGTCGAGGTTATCGCGCTGCCCAAGAACCTGCCCGAGTACCTCGAAATCGACGCGCTCGAACTGCACCTCGGCGAGACCCTGCACCTGACCGACATCCCGTTGCCGGAAGGCGTGAAGATCGTCGCGCTGACTCACCTCGAGGATGTCGAGGACATCGAGCACGACGACCACAACGTCGGCGTGCTGACGGTGTTCAAGCCGCGCGAGGAAGTCATCGAGGAAGAAGCACCCGAGGCTCCGGAAGCGCCCGAGGTCGAAGGCGAGGAAGCCGAGGCTGGCGAAGGCGAGGAAGCCTCTGGCGAATCTGGGCAGGACGAGTCCGGCGACGAAGACTAGGTGGCCGCTTGCCTGCGTTGACCGCAGATATCCGTTTGATAGTCGGCCTCGGTAACCCCGGGGCCGATTACGTTGATACGCGGCATAACGCCGGTTTCTGGATGATCGACCTGCTCGCCGCCGACCGCGGCGAGAGTTTTCGGCTCGATAAGCGTTACAACGCCGAGGTCGGCAAGCTGCATGTCGACGGGCGTGATGTGCACTTGCAGAAACCGCTCGCCTTCATGAACCGCAGCGGCCAGGCGGTGGCCGGACTGGCGCGTTATTTCAAGCTCGAACCGGCACAGATCCTGGTCATGCACGACGAACTCGACCTGCCGCCGGGCACCAACCGCATCAAGCTCGACGGCGGTCACAGCGGCCACAACGGGTTGCGCGACGTCATCGCCCATCTCGGCAGCCGCGAGTTTTTTCGTATTCGCATCGGTATCGGCCACCCCGGCGACAGCCGCGCGGTCACCAACTACGTGCTGCGCAAGCCTTCGGCCGCCGACCGCGAAGCCATCGAAGCGGCCAACCGCGACACGCTGGCGGTGATGCCGCTGTTGCTGGAAGGGCGCGTCGACAAGGCGATGCAAGCCCTGCACTCTTAAGGATATAACGATGGGATTCAAGTGTGGTATCGTCGGACTGCCGAACGTCGGCAAGTCGACGCTGTTCAATTCGCTGACCCGCGCCGGCATCGCTGCCGAGAATTACCCGTTTTGCACCATCGACCCGAACGTCGGCGTGGTCGAAGTGCCCGACCCGCGCCTGCAAAAGCTCGCCGAAATTGTCAAGCCGAAGAAAATCGTACCGACGACGATGGAATTCGTCGACATCGCCGGGCTGGTCGCCGGCGCGTCGAAGGGCGAGGGCCTCGGCAACCAGTTCCTCGGCCACATTCGCGAAACCGACGCCATCGCGCACGTGGTGCGCTGCTTCGAGGACGACGATATCGCGCACGTCGGCAACGCGGTCGATCCGCTCGCCGACATCGAGACCATCAATACCGAACTGTTGCTCGCCGACATGGAATCGATCGCCCGGCAGGCCGAGCGCGCCGCCAAGCAGGCCAAGTCACACGACAAGGAAGCCATGGCGAAGAGTGAATTCATGCAGGCGATCCAGGCGCACGTCGAGTCCGGCGAGCCCGCGCGCAGCTTCGAACTCGACGACCGCCGGCGGCCGTGGATGAAGGAGCTACACCTGATCACCGCGAAACCGGTGCTGTACATCGCCAACGTCGCCGAGGACGGCTTCGAAAATAACCCGCATCTCGACGCGGTACGCGCGTATGCCGAGGCCGAGGGCGCCGAAACCGTTGCCGTCTGCGCCGCGATCGAGGCCGACATCGCCGAGCTCGACGCCGCCGAGGCGGCCGAGTTCCTCGCCGAGATGGGCCTCGACGAACCGGGCCTGAACCGCGTGATCCACGCCGGTTACCGGCTACTGCAGCTGCAGACCTTTTTCACCGCCGGCCCGCAGGAAGTGCGCGCCTGGACGGTGCGCGCCGGTTCCACCGCGCCGCGCGCGGCCGGACGCATACATACCGATTTCGAAAAGGGCTTCATTCGCGCCGAGGTCGTCGCCTACGACGATTTCGTCGCCGGCAACGGCGAGCAGGGCGCGAAGGACGCCGGCAAGTGGCGGCTGGAAGGCAAGGATTACGTGATGCGCGAGGGCGACGTCGTGCATTTTCGCTTCAACGTCTGACGCGCCCGACGCGCGCTGGTGTGCGCAATTACGGCTGGTTATACTGCGCGGGATTCCTCCTGGCCGTTCGACCCGCATGAACAATCCCGCGATTCCCGGCGCCGAGTTCCTGCCGCTCGATGAAATCCGCTCGCTGCAGCGCGAACGCTGGGCGCGGCAAGTCGAGTACCTGCAGGCCCGATCGATTTTCTACCGCGAACAATTCCCCGTTCCCCTGCCGCAATCGCTGGACGCGTTTGCGGATTTTCCGGTGACCGACAAGCAGATGCTGCGCGACGACCAGGCCCGGCACCCGCCGTTTGGCAATTACCTCGCCAGCAAGGAAAACGAGGTGCGTCGAGTGCATCGCACTTCCGGCACCACCGGGGTGGCGATGAACCTGGCGCTCAGCCATGTCGATGCGGAAATGACCGCCAGCGTTGCCGGCAGGGCGCAGTCCGCGGCGGGACTCGGGCCCGGTTACCGTGTCGTGCACTGCCTCAACTATTGCCTGTGGATGGGCGGCTATACCGACCATGCCGGGCTCGAGGCCACCGGCGCGACGGTCGTGCCCTACGGGGTCGGCGGTTCCGAAGGCCTGATTCGCGTGATCCGCGAACTCGGTATCGACGCGATTTCCTGCACGCCGTCTTATCCGGGTTTGCTGGAACAGGTGATCGCCGAAAAATTTCCCGGCCTCGAGCCGCGCGATCTCGAGCTGCGGCTCGGCCTGTTCGGCGGCGAACCGGGGCTCGACGAACCGGCGTTTCGCGAACGCCTCGAATCGACCTGGGGTTTCAAGGCGCGCAACGCCAATTTCGGCGTCTCCGACGTACTCTGCAATTTCGCCGCGCAGACCGAGCACTGCACCGACCTGCACCTGCTGGCCTGCGACGTGCTGTATCCCGAGCTGATCGATGCGGATTCCGGCGAGCTGCTACCTTGGCGGGAGGGTTCGCGCGGCGAGTTGGTGCTGACTCATCTCGCCAAGCAGTGCCAGCCGCTGCTGCGTTTCCGTACCGGCGATATCATCGACCTGGTCGCCACCGACATCGCGGAGTGCGGGCGCACCGCGCCGCGTTTTCGCGTCGTCGGGCGCAGCGACGACATGGTCGTGGTGCGCGGCCTGAACCTGTTTCCGGCGATGATCGGCGGCGTGCTGCACGGTTTCGCGGAGTTATCGGGCCAGTGGCGCGTCGAGCTCGATGCGCCGCCGCCTTACGATTCGCTGCCCATCGACGCCGAACTGGCGCACCCGGTCGAATCGGCGGCCGGCCTCGCCGCAGCCATCGAGGCCGAGATCAAGGCCCGGCTCGGCGCCCGCGCGCGGATCAAGCTACTCGCGGCGGGCAGCCTGCCGCGCAC
>Ga0210101_1000538_pt1 | contig 12420 bp, 7 predicted proteins | sample Muzzi_PWC_D1_FD_185534 | JGI IMG/M metagenome (GOLD analysis project Ga0210101, IMG submission 185534) | Wetland microbial communities from San Francisco Bay, California, USA, that impact long-term carbon sequestration - Muzzi_PWC_D1 (SPAdes) | ecosystem: Environmental > Aquatic > Marine >...
CCCTTGCGCTTCAGCAGGTCCATGGGTCTCGGCCCGGCCTCGGGGAGCATGCGGTCCAGACCCGGCAACTCATCCAGCACCCGCAGGATGCGGATGAGGTTCGACATCTGCATCGAATGCCCGGCTTCCAGTCGCTCGAGCGTGCGCTTGGCGACGCCTGCCTGTTCGGCCACGGCCGCCTGGGTCAACTGAAGGTCGAGCCGGCGCCGCGCAATCCGCTGTCCGATCTCGGCAAGAATGGCATCATCCGCCAGAAGTTTGGATATCTTCATGATCGCCAATATTAACGAGTAATAACAAATATCCGTCAAATTACGTCATATATGACGAATTATAATAGATGATAGGAATTACTACAAATCGTAATATTTAGCGAGTTATAGCATTTAAAATGCTATATGTCGTTAATAATGGCGAAATGTTGTCTTTGCAGCATTGATGTCCAGTGCGCCGTCACAGTCGCGGTCGGGTGGAAACTACCCATTCCGGTGAGGCATCCTGCAGTGGTTTCACCCCGATCTTCCTGTAAGCTCATGATTTTTCGGATGTGGGTTCCGCAACCGGTTCCGCAGTTGCCCCGGTGCCTGCTACGGGCGGCGCCAGGAAGGCGCGGGCCAGGGCCACGTAAATCGGTTTCTTGCAGACCAGCCGCGAAACGCCGAAGGCGATGAAGGAGGTGGCCATCAGCGGCAGCAGCAGGGAGTGATCATTGGTCATCTCCATGACGATGATGAAGCCGGTCAGCGGGGTTTGCACCACGCCCACGAAATAGCCCACCATTCCCAGCATGATGAGCACCTGGGGCGAGAGCTGGGGGAACCACGGCGCGAGATCCGCACCCACCCCGGCGCCGGTGGCCAGTGACGGGGCGAAAATGCCGCCCGGAATACCGCTCAGGTAGGAGGCCACGGTGGCGAAGAACTTGTAGAAGGGATAACCGGTGGTGATGGCCTGGCCGCTGGCGATGATCTCCCGGGCCTCGCCGTAGCCGGTGCCGTAGCTGAGGTTGCCCGAGGCGAAGCCCGCCGCCGCGATGGCCAGGCCGCAGCCGGCGGCCACATACATGGGGTAGCGCAGGCGCAGGGGCGCGATGCGCTCCGAGCCACTGATGAGTATCTGGCTGAACAGCCCGCCGAGCAGCCCGCCCACCACGCCGCAGACCGGGATGGCGAACCAGTCGTGCCAGCGTTCCATGGCCGCGATACTGGTCCCGAAGTAGTTGTAATTGCCGAGCACCGCCTGGGCGGTGATACCGGCGAGGATCACCGCGGTGAGTACGATGCCGTTGGTCTTCTCCTCGAAGCTGCGGCTGAGTTCCTCGATGGCGAACACCACCCCGGCGATGGGCGTGTTGAAGGCCGCGGCGATGCCTGCCGCGCCGCCGCCGAGGATGAGCGCCCGCTCAAGATAGTGGGGCGGAACGTGCACCCGGCGGCCGAGGGCGAACATGATGGAAGCCCCCACGTGCACGGTGGGTCCCTCGCGGCCGATGGAGGCCCCGGACATGAGACCCAGCAAGGTGAGCAGCATCTTGCCGAAGGCGATGCGCATGGACAGCACCTTCGAACGCAGTCCCTGGTGGCGGCGCGCCTCCAGGGCGGCGAGCACCTGGGGGATGCCGCTGCCCTGGGTGCCGGGAAAGTAGTGGCGCGTCAACCAGCTCACCAGCATCAGCCCGGCCGGGCAGAGGATGAAGGCGAGCCAGGGCGAGAAGCCGATGCCAAAGGTGAACAGGCCGTTGGCGTGATCGGCGGCGATCGCGAACAGGGTTGCGGCCACTCCCACCGCCAGCGCCCCGCCCCAGAGGGCGAAGCGGATCTGCCAGGCGTTGCGCGAGGTGAGATTTACCCGCTCATCAAAGCTCCGCAGTCGTCGCCTGATCACAATCCAACCACCTGCCCGCCGTTCTCGACTTCCCCGGGTTCATCCGCCGGCACCGTGGCGCACTCGAGGAAGATGCGCGCCTTGCAGTCGCGGCAGACCGACATGTCCATCTTCTCGAAGATGGTCCGCAGCGCCACCGATTTGCCCGGGAAGATGTTCTCGGGGCCGATCTTGCTGACGGCGTGGCACTCCTCCAGCGATTCCCGCAGCCCGGACTTCGCATTGATGAGGTAGAGACCGCCACCCTCCGCACGCCGCCGCTCTGCCTCGTTGGCCAGCACGTCGGCCCCGGCGATGTCCACAAAACTGATGCCCTGGGCGACGATGGCGAGGTGCTTCTGATCCGGGCGCCGCTGCTCGAGCCGGGCGAACTTCTCGCGGATGTAGGCTACCGAGCCGAAGAACAGTGAGCCGTCGATGCGCATGATGTGCAGCTGCGGGCATTCCTGCATCGGGCCGAGTTCGCTGGTGAACTTGCGGTTGGGCATCTTCGGGTCGGGTACGCGCGCGAGAATGCGCGGCCGCGAGGCGCGCATCAGATAGAGCATCAGCGACAGCAGGATGCCCGCCAGGATGGCGAACTCCAGGTCCAGAAACAGTGCCGACAGGAAGGTGACCGAGAAGATGGCGCGCTCCGAGTTGGTAGATGAAAAGATGTGCTTGATCGCGGGGAAATCGATGAGCCCCCAGGCGACGATGAACAGGATGCCCGCCATGGCGGCGGTTGGCAAGTAGGCCACAAGGGGTGCGATCGCCAGCACGATGAAGATCTCCAGGAAGCCGGCGATCATGGCGCTGATGGGGGTCTTCGCGCCTGCCTGGAAGTTGAGGCTGGTGCGGTTGAAGGAGCCGGTGGCCACGTAGGCGGAGAAGAAACTGCCGGCGATGTTGGAAAGCCCCTGGCCGATGAATTCCTGGTTGCCGTCCACCAGCTGGCCGCTGCGGATGCCGATGGCGCGGCCGATGGACACCGCCTCGGTGAGCGCGAACAGGGTCATCGCCAGCGCCGCGGGGGCGAGGTTGCGGATGGTCTCCAGGGAGAAGTCGGGCATCGACAGGGGCGGCAGGGTCTGCGGCAGCGCGCCGACGGTGGTGATGCCGGTGACCTGATCGCCAAGGCCGAGGTTCAGCAGCACCCCGAGAGTGGTTCCGGTCAGCAGCGCCACGATCAGGAAGGGCACTTTCGGATAGAAGCGTTTCACCACGAGACCGGACACCAGGGTCAACAGCGCGATCGCCAGGATGTAGCCGTTGACATTGGGGATCTGCTGCCAGAAGTGCTCGAGGGTGACGAACAGGTTGCCCTCCCGCGGGATGGGCACGCCGAAGAAGTTCTTCAGCTGCTTGCTGGCGATGAGGATGGCCGCACCGGTGGTGAAGCCGACCACCACCGAGTGGGAGATGAAGTTCACCAGGGTGCCCATGCGCGCCAGTCCCAGCACCAGCTCGATCACCCCCACCATGAAGGTGAGCGTCAGCGCGAGCCCGACGTACTCGGGCGTCAATGGCTCTGCGAAGGCACTCAACGAGGACAGCAGCACGATCGAGGCCGCGGTGGTGGGGCCCGACATCAGGTGCCAGGAGGAGCCGAACAGGGCGGCGATGATTGGCGGAATCATGCCCGCGTAGAGGCCGTACTGGGGTGGCATGCCGGCGATGGAGGCGAAGGCGACGGCCTGCGGCACGACGACGATGGCCACGGTGAGGCCGGCCATGAGGTCGCTGCGGATGGTTTCCGGGGTGACGCGGTTTTTCCACCGCAATGCTGGCCAGACGCGCAACAGCCAGGCGGGATGATGAGTTCTCGACATGGGTTAGTCCTTCATTTCAGTAGTGGGGAAAGGGGAATACCATCCGCGCACCACCCGGTGCAGGGTGGCGGGCGGCGGCAAGGGTGTGCAGGAGACTCCCGCGAACCCGGAACCGCAGGCGGCGAAAGGGCCGCACGAGGCCGGGGCGGCGGGCCAGCAGTCCCGTCGCCGAGTCGGCTGCCGGGGGGTCAATGGTGCTGTCCTTTGAGGATGCGGAAGCGGGTCGGGGGAATCGGGCGTTCGGCCTCGCGGCCGGGTTGCGATTCGCCCGCCGCGGCTGTGCGACCGACGCGACAGAGCGGGCGGCTAACGATGCGCGCGGCGCTGATCGGTCGGCCGGGGAGGTCGGTGGCGATAAAATGGGGGTGCTCGAAGCTGACGCCCCCCTGGGTGCGTGCGGATTCAGCCATCAAACCCGTCGCCCCTGCGGCGCCGGTGGTGTGATGGATGAATCCCATGTGTCCGTCTCCTGTTCTTCAGTTGATTAGAATAATCTAATAAAAGCAATATTCGGACCAACGATCATCTCAACCATCAATCAATGACTTATCCTCCGATTCAGGGTTTTCTGCGGCTTCCGCCGCCGTTCCGGATCAACGCAATGGAGGGGAAGCTACATATTTTGTAGCTCGCATTATGGAGCGGAGGGTTGAAGGTTCGTGTGGGCCAGCTCGGCAGAAGGACGCTTGCGTGGCCCCGGCTGTTGTTAACCGGCTACATAAATAGTCAGGAGTCACGCGGATCGTATCAGTGGCATTCCGTGTTCTTCCGTAATGTGATTCCGTGGCCAAACGGATGTTCGTCGGTACAACGCCTGTCTGGAGTTTGCCTCATGCCGCATTGCGCGACCGCAGCAGGCGATACGCCAGCATCTTCGCGGCGTTGTCGACGAAGAACCAGGTCAGCGCATAGGCCCACATCCACAGCGCGTACTCCCAGCCGATGGGCGTGATAAGGAGGCCGTAGACGGCGATCAGTGTGCCGAGGATCTCGGTGCCGAAGGTGGCCGAGAACAGCAGCGGCGCCGGGAAGGGGCGCTGCCAGAACCAGCCCTCGGTGCGCGTGATGTACAGGGTGCTGTGGCCGGCCACGATCAGCTTCAGAAACATCATGCTCTGGATCATCTCCTCCGAAAATCCTTTTTCCCTGAGGATGAAGAACAGCAGAAACGAACCGATCACGCCGGTCACGCCGAGCACCGTGGAAACCGTCAGCATCTCGGACAAGTTCCAGCGCACCGGCCGGGCATTGACCCGGGTGTTGTCGTAGGCAATGGCCAGGATGGGGAGGTCGTTCAGCAGCGCCAGCAGGATGATCATCAGGGCGGTAATCGGGTAGAAATTGAACACCACGATGGACAGCGTCATGAACAGGATGATGCGCACGGTCTCGGCGATGCGGAACGTGGCGTAGCTCTTCATGCGCTCGAAGGTGATGCGCGCCTGCTTCACCGCCTCGTTGATGACGCCCAGGCCCGGCGCGGTGAGGATGATGTCCGCCGCGCCGCGGGCGGCATCGGTGGCGTTGGATACGGCGATGCCGCAATCGGCCTTCTTCAGCGCCGGGGCGTCGTTGACGCCGTCGCCGGTCATGGCGACGATGTGTCCGGCCTTCTGCAGGGTGTCGACGATGCGGTATTTGTCCTCCGGCACCACCTCGGCGAAGATGTTCACCGACTCGATCATCTCGACGATGGCGGATTCGTGGGTATGGATAAACTCGCGCTCCAGCAGGCGCGTATCGTACAGGGACTTCACCGTCTCCATCACTTCGCCGGCGAAGCGCTGCGCCTCCTTGCGGGAAACCTCCGGCCTGAGGCGCTGGTAGATGGCCGTGGACAGCACCTCGGCCAGGGCCAGCAATTCGTTGCCGGCGCTGCCGGAGAGCTGCTCGGCGCGCAGGGTGCGCTGCTCCAGGCCCAGCAGCGCGCCGATTTCGCGGGCGATGGCCATATTGTCGCCGGTGACCATCTTCACCTCGACGCCGTAATCCTGCATGTCGGCGATGATCTGTTTTGAGTCATCGCGCGGTGGATCGTAGAGGGTGATGAGCCCCAGCAATTCCAGCGGCGCGTCGCCGCGCTTGCGGCCCACGGCCAGGGTGCGGTAGCCCCTGGCGGCCAGCGTGTCCACCTGTCGGCCAACCTCCGCCGCCTCCTCATCGGGCAGCTCGGCCAGGGCGAGCAGCACCTGTGCCGCCCCCTTTATGGCGACGAAGCGTTCGCCGTCTTTCTCGATTTCGGCCTCGGTGCGCTTGCGTATCGGATCGAAGGGGGTGAAGCCGAGCTGGCGATAGCTGCGCCAGTCCGCATCGTGCAGCGTTTCCTCGAGGTGACGGAAGATCGGCAGCTCGATGGGGTCGTTGTTCTCCTGCCGGGAGGCCAGCGCCGCCACCCGATAGAGCTCGCCTTCGCTGTAGCCGGCTCGCACCACCGGCTCGGCCACCTGCATCTCGTTTTTGGTCAGGGTGCCGGTCTTGTCGGAGCAGAACACGTCCATCCCGGCCAGTTCCTCGATGGCGGTCAGCCGCGAGACGATGGCCTGGCGGCGCGCGAGATTCATCGCCCCCACTGCCATGGTCACCGACAGCACCGCGGGCAGCGCCACCGGGATGGCCGCCACGGTCAGCACCAGGGCGAAGCGGGCGATTTCCAGGAACGCCTCGTGGCGGAACAGCGAGACCATGACGATCAGCAGCACCAGCGCCACGGTGATCACCATCAGGAAATCGCCGATACGGATCACCATCTTCTGGAAATGGCTGCTTTCCTCCAGGCCGGCTTTGGCCACCAGCGCGACGACAGTGTGAAAGTTGGTGTTGGCAGCGGTATTGACCACCACCGCCAGCATTTCGCCCTGCTTGACGATGGTGCCGGCGTAGGCCACGTCGTTGAGTTTCTTGCTGACCGGAAGCGATTCGCCGGTCAACGCCGACTGGTCGATGAGCAGGTAGTCGCCCTGCAGCAATTGCACATCGGCGGGCACGATATTGCCGATGCGCAGCCGGATGACATCGCCCGGCACCAGCTCGCGCGCCGCAAGCGTATTGAACGCCCCGTCACGCAGCACGATGATTTCCGCGGTGAGACGCTGTTTCAGGGCCTTCAGCGCGTTGAGCGCGCGGTGTTCCTGGAAGAAGTCCAGTCCGGCATTCACCAGCAGCATGATGGTGATGATGACGAAGTCATCCCACTTTTGCACCACGGCAGAGAGCAGCGCCGCCAGTTCGATCATCCAGGGAATCGGGCCCCAGAAGCGGCGGAACACGCGGTGCCAGAGCGCTTCTTCCTTTTCCTCGATTTCGTTGTAGCCGTAGCGGGTCAGGCGTTGCCGCGCTTCGGACTCGCTCAACCCCCGGGCGGCATCCACTTCCAGGCCGGCAAGCGTCTCGCTGACGTCCTGACGGGCGTAGTCATCGGTGCGTATTTCAGCGTTCATGGACCTTCCTTTGGCTGTGTGACGGGTGCATCCGTCAATAAACCGTTCACCCTGTTGGCTATGACTTCGATAGCGGTTTTTAGTTTTCGAAAAAAAAATTTCGACGCAATTCAACGCCGTCACGGACCGGGCCATGCGGTGGCGAAATCAGCTGCTATTATGATTCAAGCGGAAGGAACTTTATTGCACGAGCGCCATCATAAAACTCGCGTGGAAGGTTGTTGTAACGGTTTCACAAAACTTAATACAAACGCCACATTTTCGTAGCGTGCCGCAGCTCTCCTTCCATGGACGCTGGAAGACACATGTCAACCGGAACCGGGCAACAGGAGGTAAGGATGAGTTTGGAACACCGCTGGAGTACTCGCAAGCAGGTCTGCCTGGAAGCCATCGTCTTTCATCGTTCGCTGGGCCTGCTGCCCGTCAGGATTCTGGACATCGGTCTTGAGGGGGCGTTCATCACCGCCGAACGACTGGACCTGCCGGTTCCGGGGATCGTTGAATTGACCTTTGCCATCGATATCGACGGCAAAAAAATCATTTATCACCTGAACGCCATGGTGATGCATCACAGCCGCAATGGCTACGGCGTGATGTTCAAGGAATTCAAGCTCGAAGCCTTCCGAACGCTGATGGATGTGCTCTACGCGGCGTGATACCAGCAGCGGGGGCAGACTCGATGATCGGTCGGGCCAGAGAGTGATCAGCCGAAGAAGGCGCCGGCCACAGATTGTTTCAGGAAATTGCCGATTAACGTGGCACGTTCAGGCGGCCAGCTCGGTCAGGCCGCGTGAAAAGGCGGCCAGGCTCGCGCTCGGCAGCATCACCAGGCGTTTCTCGTGGCGGTTGCAGAATTGCCTGACCCGGTCGGCCGCGTCATGGCTGACGCTGTCCAGGGGGCAAAACACCACATCGGCCTGGGACAGAATCATACCCAGCGGCGGGCGGTCGCCGTTCAGGCCCCCGTCGTGGTGCACGAAACGACCGTTCTGACGTTCCACGAGGGCATGGAAATGCGCGCATTGCCGTGTCCCGCCGCCGACAAACAGAATGCAACGCCCGCTCAGGTTGATACCGGCCAGGCAGTCTTCGCGCTCCACACACGTGCCGCAGTCCTCCAGCAGCAGCCGCTTCAGCATCGTTTCGAGGGCTTCGCGCTCGGCCTGCAGATCCGCCAGTTGGCCTGCCAGGTGTTGATGCCCGTCACCGTTTTTCATCGCCAGCTGTCTCCATTCACTGACACTGGCCTCGGCGCGTTCCGCCCGCAGCCGTTCGCTGGCGAGCAATGCCGCGTAATCCTCGACCTGCTTTCGCAACCGCAGCGCAAGGGATTCCCTTTCCAGCGCGGCCAGTCGTTCCCGCACCCGATCGAGATCCTCTGCCGGCGTCTGCGCCAGTACCCGGTGTCCACGCCGGCGGCGGATAGGGAACTTCCGATTCGCAATCTGTGCGCCGGCCCTCGACTCGTCGTCGACGGACTGTTTCGTGGCCCACGCGCTCGCTTGACGTAGACGTGTCGGCGCCGCGCTGTCGGGTCGGCGTGCGGATCCGGCGAGGTGCGCGGCTTTGTGCATTTCCTCATGCGCCCGATCAAGCAATTCCGCCGATGCGTGAGGATGAGTGGCCAGGGCCCAGAAGGCGCCCGCCAGTTCGTCGGTTGCAGCGGCTTCCTTCCACCGCGTTTCCAGCGCGGCGGTGGAATGTGCTGCGGTGAAATGAAGAATGGTATGCCAGTATTTCCGGTCCAGGAGTTTGTGCAGCCGGCGGGCGGCGGCTGACGGCTCACCGGCGATCCCGACAAGCGAACGCAGGACAGCATCTTTCGCCGGGTTCTCTACGGAAATCTTCAGCTTTCGGCAAAGCCCTTCAAGTTCCCGCAGAGAAAGGCACGTCCCGATGAGGCTATCGTGGCAGGACCTGTCGATCTGCCAGATTTTTCGCCGACCGTCATGGTTACCGGTTACTGGGCTGTTATCAGTCGGTTTGTACTCCTTGGCGGTATCCATGGGCAGTCCACCCCCCTCTTCATTGATTCGTCGTTTACGCAAATGATAACGATTATCATTACGATGTCAATGGAGGCTTACGGACTTCCGGGACATTACCGGTCGTGACGTACCGGCCGCCGCGCCATGCCGCTGTTCAGGCGGACGGAAAACGCCAATAAAAGCCCCTCGACGAGGGGCTTTGCTTGTTGAAGGTCCGGTTCCCGGCGGGGCTCCGGTCCTGGTTCGAGGCGATCTCCTCCAGCTGTTTGGCCTTACCTGGCCGTCGAGACCGGCTTCCCTGCCGTTCTTGCCGCAGGCGACGCTCATCAGCGTGGAGTAGTACACGACCGGGATCTTGAAGTTGGTCTTGTACTTCTGGTTGATGTGGTTCTGGTAGACCTCGATGTTCATCTGGCAGACCAGGCAGGGCGTGACGATCACGTCGGCGCCGCCGTCGTAGGCCGATTCGATGATGTTCTTGATCAGCGCCTGGCTGGTGTTGCCCAAACGGCGCTTACCTTTAGTTCCGATAAACGTACAATGGCCCGGTATCGACCAGGCGAGTGCCGAGAAGCTCGTCAAGTTCGCGCACATGACGCGCAACCTGAAAGGCAGCGGCCTGGAGGAGGGCGCGAGCACGCGGTTGCTAGTGCACGCGGCGAGGCTGATCGGGTCGGGGGTGAGGCCGGTGGTCGCGTGCCGGTCGAGTATCGCCGAGGCGTTAACCGATGATGCGGAGATGCTGGCGGCGGTGCATGAGTAGAGTGCGTCGGTTTTTTAACAAATAATCTTTATGGATAGGGATAAGTCATAGCCATGGGGATCTCAGAAGAAATTACGAAGTTCATGCGAGCCCATGAGTCGCCTGTGCTTTTTGCTGGGGCTGGTGTGTCTGCCAAGGCGGGAGTGCCGACATGGGGAAGTTACTTGGCGATGCTGGCTGAATTTGCGCGTCAATTCGACATTTATACGTACCATATTATGATGGAACGAATACGAGAAGGGGCCTTTACTGATGCTGCTTCATATTATTTTATGTGTAGAAAGATACCAGAGGCTGAGAAGTATAAAACACTAAATGAGCCGCTCCGAGGTTATGACCATACGAAAGTTCTCGATCTGGTGAGTTTGCCGTTCACTGCATTTATTACAACAAATTATGATCGAGTGCTCGATGACGCCTTTGCTCATACTAGGAAGGTTGCTGCGGTTGGTGTTCAATTGGGAGATCCGACTCTTAAATCAGCTCCATATTCAACTGATATTTATATTGCACGTATCCATGGCCGCAGCGAAGTGCCAGAGACAATGGTTTTGGATAGTGACCATTATGAGAAGCTTAAAGAAAATACTGCATATATTGACTATCTTCGACATATCTTCACTAGAAGACAGATTTTATTCGTAGGCTTTTCATTTTTAGATCCTGCTATTCGAACTGTACTTGAGGCGGTGCGTGTCAATGTTGGTCGAGTCCATGATGGACGCCATCATGCATTGCTTCCGACAGGTTCAGATTGTGATTTTCTTGACGAGCTGGAACGTTACAACATTTCAAAAACTTTCTATGATCCATCGGATAATCACGCAGATCTATGGGCTGGAATCTCTTCTGCAAATAAGAACCTAACTGAAAAAATAGAGCCCGATCATAAGCAATCTTTGAAAACGTTTGCTTTGAATTCTGCGCATCAATATTTGGCGGCGTGCTATTGCCGAACGCAGCTTGGCTCAAGATTAAATCCTCTCCGAAATGCTGTAGCAGAGGGCATTATAGGTCATTACCTAATCGAACAAGGTTCTAAGGGAGCTACTACGGATAATCTAATAGATAAGGTAAGAGAACATCTGTCTTTGTCGAACTCAGATGCAACTAATCTTGTTGGGGACGCGATTGGATCGTTACTTAAGGATGGTCTATGCAATCCAAGTGGAACGGACTCGGGCGCGATAGTGTGGACAGGTAAAGAAAACGACTCATATGACTCAGCAATAGACTTTCTTGTGAACGGTTCATTGAACCGATTTGTTGTTCGTGAGGCAGGTGTAGTATCAAAAGAGCTAAAAATCTGCTTAAAAAGCTTCTTTGAGAAGCTGATATTGCTTCGTGGATGGGATTTGGGGGCGGCATTCGCTGCGAATCGACCTCCGGAATATGTCGACGTTCTCTCTGTGATGAGAGATGTTGAGTTGTGCCATGTGCATGGGCTCGCATCTCAGATTGTAGGGGTGAGTCGTGCTGTATCAGATTTAATTAAGAACCCAAGCATAGATGAGTCTAAATATCTTGCTGAGCTTGGTCGTGTTAGCTTTGCTTTGGAACTAGTAATCCAGTCGCCCCATGATTACTTATTTCATAAGCTTACACTCCCCCAACGCGTATATTTAGATGCAAATGTTTTAATGCCCGCCCTTACGGTAGGTCATCCGTATCACGAGATATATAAAGGAACAATTGATAATTTGCTCGATGCTGGATCGAGATCGTTGGTATCAATACACATAGCAGCATACTCTGGATTTCTAAATGAGGTAGTTAGTCACAGAAGATTGGCTATAGATGAGTTTGGTCAAATTGATAAATTGGATTTAGCAACCTTGCGTCGTAAATCCTTGCTTGAGGATACGACAAATATGAATGTGTTTATCGGTGCGTATGCAAATTTATTTGCTAAAGATAATAATCTTTCATTTGAAATGTTCCTCAAAAAATATGCACCTTATGAGACAGAGGCTGATTTAAAAAGATGGCTTGTAAAGCAGGGAATATCGGTGCTGAATGATAGAGAAATGCAACGTAATACGAGTGATTATCCAAATATTTTGCATGCACTAGAGATTGGTTACGCAGATTCAAAAACTTGGAAGTATAAGGATGCGCGTCTGGTTAGGCATGATGCAATTCAGCTCGCGGCCCTGAATGAAGATGCGAAGGTCGGAATTAAATCACTTTTCGTGTCTGCAGATAAAAGACTAAGGGACGTTATTTCAGGAAGTTCTTTCTCGGGATTGGCTAATCACATGGTAAGCCATGTCGGTTTGACTCAATTGATAGATTTGCTGATTGGCAACCCTGTCGAAAGCCAAGGACTAAGCAGAATATTATGGGCTGGAAAACTTTCTGATAAGACTGAGCAAATCCGCAATTATTTGATAGATATTGCTTTGGATGAATATGATGACGCCATAGCTATGGAAATGAATAAGGTCGTGGATACTATTGCGGAGGATATTATTATTGACGCAGAAAATGAGAGCATAGAGATACCCCCGCATGATACTCAGGATGAGAAAAAACTT
>Ga0210101_1000539_pt1 | contig 12361 bp, 5 predicted proteins | sample Muzzi_PWC_D1_FD_185534 | JGI IMG/M metagenome (GOLD analysis project Ga0210101, IMG submission 185534) | Wetland microbial communities from San Francisco Bay, California, USA, that impact long-term carbon sequestration - Muzzi_PWC_D1 (SPAdes) | ecosystem: Environmental > Aquatic > Marine >...
AAGGCGCACGACGTCGAGGGCGACGCAGGCGTACTTGCGCTACGTTGAGGAGACCGAGCGAGTGCAACGCAGCAGGCGCGGGCAGATGCGCCGGTGCAGCAGAGCAATCGTGAAATATCCGGGCTAGGCCGTCATCGCTCCTCTTGCCACTTCTCCAGGTAGCGGTAGAGCGTTGCGCGCGAGACCCCCAGCAGGCGGGCCGTCCGCGACCGGTTTCCCCGGGCCGTGCGAAGGGCTCGCGCGACGGCGGCCTGATCGAGTGCGCCGGGACTGGTGACGGCCCGCGGCGGGCGGCGGGCGTGCTCCGCGATCAGCCGCGGCATGTGCTCCGGCAGTAACTGGGAGCTCGCGGAGGTGATCAGGGCGTGGCGCACGGCGTTCTCGAGCTCGCGAACGTTTCCGGGCCAGGGATAGCTCGTCAGGAGGTCGACGAGCTCCGGCGACAGCTCGGGAACCTCTTTGCCGTACTCCTCGGCCGCCTTGGCCAGAAGATGCTCGGCCAGGACCAGGACGTCTCCGGGCCGATTCCTGAGCGGCGGCACCGTCACGGGGACGACGGCCAGCCGGTAGAAGAGGTCGCTGCGGAACCTCCGGTTCGCGACCGCCTCCTCCAGGTTCCGGTTTGTGGCGCAGAGGACGCGGGCGTCGGTCCGGCAGGTCCTTTCCCCGCCGACCCGCTCGAACGTTCCGTCCTGGAGGACGCGAAGCAGCGCGACCTGCATGTCCAGGCTCAGCTCGCCGACCTCGTCGAGGAAGATCGTGCCGCCATGGGCGAGCTCGAACCGTCCTCTCTTGAGGCGCGAGGCACCGGTGAACGCCCCTTCCACGTGGCCGAAGAGCTCGCTCTCCAGCAGGCCCGGCGGGAGCGCGCCGCAGTTGACCGACACGAGGGGGCCGTCCCTTCGCGCGCTCTCCTCGTGGAGCGCCGAGGCCACCATCTCCTTGCCCGAGCCGCTCTCGCCCTGGATCAGGACCGGTACGTCGGACCGGCCGACCCCCCGGATCGTCTCGAACAGCTCGAACATCTCGGGGTCGGTGCCGAGGATGCCGTGCATTCCGCCCGCATCGGCCCACCGGCGGAACTCCCGGAGCCGGTCGAGGCCCTCGAAGATGACGATCGCGAAGCGCTCGTCCATCATGCCGAGCGCCGAGACCCTGAGCCCCACCTCCACCACGTGGAGCGCGCCGCGCGTCTCGAGCTCGACGCCGACGGTCGTCCGTTGCTCCCGGTTCTCCTGGAGCGCCCGGCCGACGAGCTTCCAGGTGCTGCACGCGAGGCAGAGATCACCGGCGGAGCATCCACGCCGCCGGTTGGAGAGCCCGGGACAGGAGAGCACCTCGGCGCCGGGCCTGCCCACGACAGAGCCCTTCGGAGCTCCGAGGGCCGCATCGAAGACCGCGTTGCTTTGGAGGATGCGGTGCTTCCGGTCCACGAGGAGGCCGCCGCAGGTGTTCGATTCGAGCAGGGTGTGCAGGATGTCCAGGGAGTCCAGCGGCAGGTCGGAGAGGGCCCAGGTGTGGCGTCGAGGGGAGGAGGTGCCCATGGTCAGCGCCTCCGTTCGTGGCGGTCGGCCCGGCGATAGAGGGTGGCCCGCGAGATCCCGAGGCGGCGAGCCGCCTCCGACTTGTTGCCCCCCGCCGCGCGGATCGCCCTCTCGATGGACTCGGCCGTGGGCCCATCCCGGTTCCTGCTCGCCTGGTCCCCGCCGTGGTCCTGGGACAGCGGCGCTCCCCGGGCGACGACGGCGGGAAGATTCTCGGGGCGGACCGGCTCACCCCGGGACGTGATCAGGGCGTAGCGCATGGCGTTCTCGAGCTCGCGCACGTTCCCCGGCCAGGCATAGGCCTCCAGGGCCGCCAGGGTCTCCGGCAGGATGGTGGGCGGCGGCAGGCCGACCTCCTGGGCGGCGCGCGCCACGAGGTGCTCTGCCAGGAGCGGGATGTCGCCGGCACGTTCACGCAGCGGCGGCAGGCTGATCAGCACGACACACAGGCGGTAGTAGAGGTCGAGCCTGAACCTCCCGGCCTCGACCTCCCGTTGCAGGTTCCGATTGGTGGCACAGAGTACGCGCGTGTCCACTCGGGTCGTGGCCTCGTCCCCGAGGCGGTCGAGGGTGCCGTACTGGAGCACCCGCAGCAGCTTGACCTGAACCTCGGGGCTCAGCTCGCCGACCTCGTCGAGGAAGATCGTGCCCCGGTCCGCGAGCTCGAAGCGCCCCCGCTTGTCGCGGATGGCGCCCGTGAACGCGCCCTTGACGTGGCCGAAGAGCTCGCTCTCGACGAGCCCCCCGGCCAGGCCCGCGGCGTTGACGGTGATCAGGGAGTGTTGACGGCGCGCACTCTCCTCGTGGAGAGCCCGGGCGACCATCTGCTTTCCCGTGCCGCTCTCGCCCTCGATCAGGACCGGGGCGTCGACCGGGCCCACGTGGCGGAGCATGTCGAACAGGTAGAGCATCTGTGGGTCCTTGCCCACCATGCCGTGGAAGTCGTGCCCGGCGCCGGCGCGGTGCAGCCGCTCGAGGGGCCGCAGATCCTCGATCACCAGGCCGGCGAGCCGCTTGCCGTCGAGAGAGAGGGGCGCGGCGCAGAGCGGCAGCGTCACTTCGTGGGAACGGCCGCCGGCGAGCAGGCGGAAGGAGGTCGGGCTTCGCCTGGTTTCGTTGCGCTCGAGGGCCGCGAGCGTGATCTCCCGCGCCGCGCACTGCAAGCACTCCGCGCTCTTGCCACAGCCTTCCGGATCTCTCTTCGCGTAACCGCACAGGAGCGCGTCACCCAGGCATTTGCCGATGTGCTGCCCCCGGGGTGAGCCCAGGGAGGCCTCGAACGCCCGGTTGATACAGCGGATGCGGCGGTCTCGATCGATCACCAGGACCCCCCGGGTCGGGTCCAGGAACTGCCGCATGAGCTCTTGAGGGGTCGGAGGGGGCGCGAGGGTATTGACCCGGGCCTTGCGCCGGTGACCCTGTCGCGATGTCGGGGGTACCTTGCCCACTCGAGCCTCCCTGCTCTCTCGACTTACCTGTCTCACCTGTCTCGGTGTCTCAGCTTTCAATGATACACCACGCCGGCCGGCACGCGCCGGAGAGCCGGGCGGAGCAAGACTGGATGTCTTGCTAAGTCTTTTCTCTTCAATCTCTTGCAAGAATCTCTCGCGATTCTCTCGGAGACGGTGGCGGTCGATGGAGACAATCCCCGGCGCCGGCACAGTCCTTGCGCTATCCGATATTTCGCATGTCAGGAGCCTAACGCGGCGAGTGACTCGCCCGTCGCCGGCTGGTTTGTATCGGCCCCGGGGCTCGGGATGTTTCGAAGCTCGCAGAGAGCCCTGAGACCGACGGTGAGTGGACCTACGCGAGAGAACGAGGAGGCAGAACCATGACGCGAGTTTCTCGAATTCTCAGCCGGGTGGGAGTGCGACGGCTTGCGGTTGCCTGCGCCCTGATGCTGGCCACGGCCACCGGGGCACTCGGAGCGAGCCTCCCGGGGCTGACGGTGATCGGCGTCGACGGCGCCGGCAACGAGACTCCTTTGGCCGACTACCGGTGGCAGGTGGAGGAGGACCTCTTCTACCACGTGCCCGTGGTCGCGGGGGTTCCCCAGTCCGACGAGGACACCCTGGCCGTGAGCTTCCATCGCAGCTATATGCCGGTGGTGGCCAAAGGCTGCGCGGGGGACCCCGTGTGGGCCGCGGCGGGCGCCTGCACCGAGCTCCCCTTCGTCGACGGCGGCAGCCACTACTACGTCTCCGTGGTGCCGCGGTCGGGCTACAGCATCGGCGGTGCCGAGTACGTGCCGGGCGTGGGCGCCACCGTCTACGTCAACCAGCACCCGATTCCGACCGCCCAGATCTCCATCCTCGTGTTCGAGGACAACTTCCCGATCAACAACGCTCCAGATCTGCCCGGGGAGGACCCGGCGAACCCCGGCGCCACCGATATGAGCGGCTTCGCCATCGTGGTCGAGGACGCGGGGGGCCGCTACGGAGCGTCGGCCGGCGTCCAGTCCAAGGATGCCTTCGGCAATCCCCTGGGGACGATCTACGACGCCCTCGGCAACCCGATCGGCTTCGAGCCGCTGGTCACCGACTCGACCGGCCGGCTGACGATCAAGAACCTGGCCCCCGGCAAGTACGGCATCCAGGCGGTGCCGCCGGCGGGAGCAGGATGGCAGCAGACCTCGACCATCGAGGGGACCAAGGTGATCGACGCCTGGGTCAAGGCGAACGAGCCCCCCTTCTTCGCCGAGCTCGGCCCGCCGGGGTTCCACGTCTTCATCGGCTTCGTCAGGGAGTTTGCCGACCCGACAGCGCTGACCGGCGGCGCCACCCTCACCGGCACGGTCGTCAACCAGCATCTGTCGAGGCCGCCCGACTACGCGTTCTACAACGGGACCTGCTTCGGTCACACCACGCCCTGGGTCGGCTTGAACGACCTCTCGGTGGGCGTCGGCAGGGCGATCTTCGCCGGCCCCACGGACGCGGACTGCAACTTCTCGATCCCGAACGTGCCGGACGGCAACTATCAACTGGTGGTCTGGGACTCGAACCTGGACTTGATCTACGCCTTCAAGGGGATCTCGATCGTCGGCGGGGTCTGCAACACCCCGACCGGCTGCACCCTCGGCGAGGTGCCGGTCTTCCAGTGGTTCCACCGCCAGGAGCACTTCGTCTACAACGACCTCGACGCCGACGGGGTGTACGAGCCCCTCGACGGCGAGACGCCGATCCTCGAGCAGGCGCTGAACCTGCGCTGGCGCGACGGCACGCTCTACCAGACGAACGTCACCGACGCCGAGGGCCTTTTCGCCTTCGACCAGACCTTTCCCTTCTTCTCCTGGCTCGTGGCCGAGGTGGACTTCGCCCGCTTCGAAGCCACGTCGTTGACCGTCGTGGTGGACGACGGCGGACCGATCCCGCTCGGCGGCGTCCCCGGGCCGAGCCCGGACGACGATCTCACCTTCGGCGGCGCGATCAACCCCCAGGACCAGACCAACCCGACCGATCCCGCGTGCGGCCTGATCGCCGGAGGGGCTCCCTGCGAGGAGAGCGCCACCCACCGGATCGACGTCGGCCCGGTGTTGCTGGCCGGCTTCCAGGGCTTCATCGGTCAAACCACCGCCTTCCAGTGGGGCAAGCGCCACTACGGCGACGGCGAGAACGGCGGCATTACCGGCATCGTCTACTACGCGGTGACCCGCGCCGAGAACGATCCGGAGCTGGCCGCCGCCGAGCCGTGGGAGCCGGGCATCCCGGGCGTGACGGTCAACCTCTATGAGTCCCTGGGTGTCGATCCCGAGACCGGCGTGGCCACCCCCGGGGCGTTGCTCGCCACCACCACTACCGACAGTTGGGACGACGCGCTTCCCACCGACTGCAAGTGGGGCAACGGCGCCACCGGCCCCTTCCACTTCGATCCGGACGGGCCCGGCCCCCTCGGCAAGGACACCGACTGCTACGACGGCCTGCGCAACTTCAACCAGGTTCGCCCGGCGGTGTTCGACGGCGGCTACGCCTTCGGCCCCAGCTTCGACTGTGTCGCCGAGTTCGGCGGCACCTGCCCGGCCTGGCTCAACGTGCCCGACCCGGTGGCGAACGTGGGCTATCTCAAGCCCGCGCACTACATCGTCGAGGTGGTGCCTCCTCCCGGCTACGAGATCGTCAAGCCGGAGGACAAGAACGTCGACTTCGGTGACGAGAACCAGCCGTCGCCGGAGCTCCTGCCGCCCCCCTGCGTCGGCGCGCTCCACCTGCTTCCGCCCTACCTGACCCTCTTCCCGGACGAGCAGATCGAGACGCCGCTGGCGTGGACGACGGGCGCCTATCTGCCGGTCGAGCTGCCGCTCTGCGACCGCAAGGAGGTCGTCGTCTCGGCCGGGGCCAACCCCGCGGCCGACTTCTGGCTCTACACCCAGGTGCCGGTGGCCGCCCACGGCTTCGGCTTCATCCTCGACGACACCCAGAGCGAGTTCGATCCCAACTCGCCACAGTTCGGCGAGAAGTACGCGCCGCCGTTCCTGCCGATCACGGTCCGCGACTGGACCGGCCGGATCATCGGCCAGACGCTCTCCGACCAGTACGGGCGCTACAACTTCCTGGCGCCCTCCACGATCACCGCCCACCTGCCGTCGCCGAGCGGCATCTCGCCCAACATGCTGACCACCTGCATGAACGACCCGGGCGACGATCCGAACGCCCCGGACCCCAACTGGAACCAGCTCTACAGCACCTTCTGCTACACGTTCCAGTACATGCCGGGGGTGACCACCTACCTCGACACCCCGGTGGTGCCGGTGGCGGCCTTCACCGGCCCGGACCAGTTCCCCCTGGACTGCGAGGTGGCGGACGGCACGCCGCGGATCTACAGCGTCGACGTCCTGACCAACGGCGTCGGTGGCGGGCCCTACATCCCGGCGGTCGACCCCTCGGGGCCGGCGCCGCCGGTGGTGGTCGGCGATCACACGATCACGATCCACTCGATGGGCCTCTCCCAGGTCCAGAACCCCCGCTACTGCAACGCGGCGTCGGGCGCCTGCCCGCCGGGTGCGGACCTGGTGAACAAGGTCATCACCCGCGACTACGGCTTCGGCACGCCGGGCACGGTGACCCTGGGCGACCTGGGGACGCTCCCCTGCACCTGGGGTGAGCCGATCACCTGCACCGTGGCCGACGGCACGGTCCTCTCCGACTTCGGTGGGCGTCAGCTCACGGTGACCCGGGGCAACGGCCGCTCGACCGTCGCCGGTGTGACGGTGCAGATCGGTCTGCGCTCCGGGGCGAACGCGATCGTCGTCGGACCGCCCCCGGGCGGGCCTCTGGACCACACGATCCAGAACGCCATCGACGCGGCCCAGTCGAACGACCTCCTGCTGGTCAAGCCCGGGAACTACAACGAGCTGGTCGTGATGTGGAAGCCGGTCCAGCTCCAGGGCGCGGGCGAGGGCTCGACGGTGATCAACGCCGTCAAGGCGCCGGCCGACAAGCTCGAAGTCTGGCGCGGCCTGGTGGACGGCTTGATCGCCGGCGGCCAGGTCGACCTGCTGCCCGGCCAGGAGGCGGGTGGAGGGCCCCCTGAGCCGGTGACGCTCCAGACCGAAGAGGGGGCGGGGGTCCTGGTCCTCGCCAAGGCCGGCGGCGGCAACGCCTTCGACCAGCCCAAGAACCGGGGTGCGCGCATCGACGGCTTCACCATCAAGAGCGCGGACACCGGCGGCGGCATCGTGGTCAATGGCTACGGCCGGTACCTGGACATCTCCAACAACCGCGTCGCCAACAACAGCGGCTTCTTCAGCGGCGGCATCCGGGTCGGCCATCCCGAGCTGGTGGCCGAGGCGAACCTGATCCAGGGTGGCTGCCCGGACGGCGGCCCCATCTGCTATCCGGACGCCGAGAACGACCACGTGGAGGTGCACCACAACCAGGTGGTCTTCAACGGCGGCCTCGGCGGCGCGGGCGGCGGCATCTCCATGTGCACCGGCGCTGACTCCTACCGGGTGACCGACAACTGGGTGTGCGGCAACCTGTCGCTGCGCAACGGCGGCGGCATCGCCCACCTGGGGCTGAGCGACGGCGCCTGGGAGGTCCAGGGCGGAGGCCAGAACGCGCAATGGGTGCAGGTCGAGCCCTCGCCGCTCATCGCCGGGAACACCGTCCTCTTCAACGAGAGCTTCTTCCAGGGGCAGACGGTGTCGGGCGGCGGCATCTTCGTCGGCGGCGCCCAGCCCCTCGCTCCCGGCGGCCTCACCCCCGGCGCGGGCAACGTCCAGGTGATCGGCAACCTGGTCCAGGGCAACTCGGCCGGCGCCGGCGACGGTGGCGGCCTGCGCCTGGCCCTGGTCAACGGCCAGGAGGTGGCGGCGAACCCGACCAACACGATTCCCACCCAGGGCAACGATCCACCCCCCTGGTACGCGGTCGACGTCTTCGACAACATGATCGTCGACAACGCGGCGGCCCTGGCCGGTGGCGGCATCTCGCTCCAGGACGCCGCGGACGTGCGCCTGATCCACAACACGATCGCCAACAACGACAGCCTGGCGACCGCGGGCGAGGCGTTCGCGCCCGGCAGCCCCAACCAGTCGACGCCGCAGCCGGGCGCGGGGATCGTGAGCCGCGCCCACAGCGGTGCGCTGGCGGCGGCGTCGCCGAACGTCGGAACGTTCTCCGACCCCACCGCCTTCGACAACAACATCGTCTGGCAGAACCGCCAGTTCTTCTTCCTGGTGGGCGACGGCACCCCGGGCGACCCGGGGAGCCCCGGCATCTGGGGCCTGTGCCCGGACATCGGCGGGACGATCACCGGCCTGGTCTGCCCCGGCGGCAACGACCCGGTGTTCGACGACCTGGCGGTCCTCGGCACGGTGGGCACCCTCACCGGCAACGGCAACCTGCTCACCCCCAGCCCCTGGACCCCACCGGGGCCGGGCGACCCGAGCACGCTCTTCGTCGCCGAGTACTTCAACGGTGCCGCGGCGAGCGTCGTGCCGCTGGGGACCACCACCGCCATCCAGGCGCCTCCGGCGTTCGACGAGGGCGGCAACTTCATCCGGCCGCGCTTCGGCCCGCTGTCGCTCTACGACGATCCGACGTCCGGCGACGGCGCTCCGGGGACCCTCTTCGGCGACTACCACATCCTCGCCTCGTCGCTCGCGTTCGATGCGGGGATCGACATCACCGTCTGGCTCAACACCCCGGTCTGGGACGACGCCCTGTGGTGGGACTTCGACCTCGAGCCGCGGCCGGACGCCACGCTCTACGACATCGGCGCGGACGAGGTGCAGCCGTGAGACGCAACGTCATTCCATCCGCTGGAAAGGAGACACCCATGAGGGCGCAACGGTTCGTCGAAACCCCCTTCCTGGTGATCCTGGTGATCCTGGCGCTCTGCCTGGCGCTCCTCGGAGGGGTGCCGGCCGTCGCTCAGGTGTTGGTGCAATGCCCCGGCGATCTGAACGGGGACGCGATCCCCGATCCCTTCTTCTTCAAGAACAACGGTGACCCCAACCCCAACCAGCCGAACCCGGCCTACGACCCGAACGTCCAGTGCATCCACCTGTCGGGGGGCGACGGCTTCGTGGTCATGGCGGACGGCTACCTGCAGTACATCTTCGGCTTCGCCGACCTGACCGGCATCAAGGACGGGGACGTGGCGGCCAAGGACGGCGACATCTCGGACGACGTGATGGCGGCCGGGGCGCTGGCGGCGGCGTTTCCGGCGCCGGTGGTCGCCGGTGACCAGGGGCAGCAGCTCTATCTCAGCCTGACCAACGTCGGCATGGTGATCCGCCCCGACCTCTTCGACCCCCACACCGTCCACTTCCACGGCTTCCCCCAGTCGTCGACGGTGTTCGACGGGCTGCCCGAGTCGGGCATCGCGATCAACATGGGCGCCACCCTGACCTACTACTACAACCTGGTCGGGCCCGGCACCTTCATGTACCACTGCCACGTGGAGGCCACCGAGCACATGCAGATGGGCATGCTGGGGAGCCTCTACATCCGGCCGATTCAGAACCGGCTGCCGGACGGCACGGTGCTCGGCGCCCATGTCCACAGCAACCCGGACTACAACCCGGTGCTCGGCCTCGACGACCCCCTGGTGGGAGACAAGTACACCTACAACGACGGCGACGGCTCGACCCGCTACGACGTGGAGGTCCCGCTGCAACTGGGGGGCTTCGACCCCGCCTTCCACGACGCCAGCTACATGGTGCAGCCGCTGCCGTTCGCCATGATGCGGGACCGCTACCCGATGATCAACGGCCGCGGCTTCCCGGACACCATCGACCCGAACCCGCTGCCGGGGCCGCCCGAGAACGGCGGTATCCCGTCCCAGGTCGAGTCGTCGCTCATCACCGCGACCCAGGGCCAGCTCGTGCTGCTCCGGCTGTCGAACCTGAACATCACCGTCTCCCACACGCTCATCAGCCCGAGCATTCCGATGCGGGTGGTGGGGATCGACGCGCGGGAGCTGGTCGCCGACGACGGCACCAAGCTCCACTACACGACCAACTCGGTGACCCTGGGCGGCGGCATGTCGGCGGACGTGATCCTCGACACCGCGGGCGTCGCCCCCGGCGTCTACTCCCTGTACGCGGCCAACCTCCACTACCTGACCAACTTCGACTCGACGGCTCCGAGCGGCCTGGGCGGCATGATGACCCAGATCGTGATCAACCCGTAGGAGGATCGCAATGACCAGACAGACCAGACGGTTCGCCGCCTCCCGGGCCCTCGCGATCGGCGCGGCCACCGCGCTCGCCCTGCTGGCCGCGGGCGGCGTCCAGGCCCAGGCCCGGATCGACGGCATCAGCGGCACCAGCTTCGACTTCACGGCCAAGGCCGGCGAGATCAGCACCCCGGACGGCGGCTCCATGCACTTCTGGGGCTACCAGGAGGACTCGAACCTGGGCGGCCTGCCCTTGGGCGCGCTGCCCCAGTACCCCGGGCCCACCCTGATCCTCGATCAGAACGACGAGGTGACCATCCACTTCAAGAGCGACCTGCCCTTCGGCCAGTGCTCCTCGATGGTCTTCCCGGGCCACGCGGTGAGCGCCACGGGGGGCAGCCCGGGGCTCCTGACCCGGGAGAGCTGCGGGCCGGCGGACCTGGTGACCTACACCTTCACCGCCTCCGAGCCGGGTACCTACACCTACCACTCGGGCACCGCCATGGAGCTCCAGATCGAGCTGGGGCTCGTGGGGGCGATCATCGTGCGGCCGGCCCTGGGCGAGGGCTACGCCTACAACCGGGCGGACACGGCGTTCGACCACGAGGTGCTCTTTCTCCTCACCTCGATCGATCCGGTCATCCACCAGCTCGCCGAGCAGGGCCAGCTCGGGGCGATCGATATGAGCGCACGCTGGCCGGTCTACTGGCTGATCAACGGCCGCGCCGCGCCCGACGACCTGGTCGGCTCGTTCGTCGCCTGGCTGCCCCACCAGCCGTACAACTGCACGCCGCGCATGAGCCCGGGCCAGAGGCTCCTGGTGCGGATCATCGGCGGCGATCAGGACCAGCACCCGCTCCACCTCCACGGCAACCATTACCGTGAGATCGCCCGCGACGGCCGGCTGCTCGAGACCGCCGGCGGCGCGCTCGGCCCACGGTTCCGGTTCACCACCCTGTCGGTTCCGGGGCAGACGGTGGACGCGATCTTCGAGTGGACCGGCGAGAAGCTGGGCTGGGACATCTACGGCGACCCGACCGACCCGACCTACGCCCACGTCTGCGTCGACGGCGACAACGACGGCTTCGGGGACCTGGGCGCCGGCACCACCTGGGACCACGAGTACTGCCCCGACCACGGCAAGCAGCTCCCGGTGGTTCTGCCCGAGACCCAGAACCTGGCCTTCGGCGGCTGGTGGTCCGGCAGCCCCTTCATGGGCGACGTCGAGCCCCTGCCTCCGGGCGAGGGCGGCCTCAACCCCTTCGGCGGCTTCTTCTTCATGTGGCACTCCCACGCCGAGAAGGAGCTCACCAATTTCGACATCTTCCCCGGCGGCATGCTCAGCATGATGGTGGTCGAACCGCCCGGGACGCCCATTCCTTGACGAGAGGAGGGAACAGAGATGAACACCACGAAGCTCTCGCGGACGTCTCGGCTGGCGATCCTGGTGCTGGCGGTCCTCACCGCCGGGGTAGCGCCCTCCTTCGCGCAGACGACCTACGACCTGTGTGCCTCGGACGGCACCGTCATCATGCCGGACAGCGCGGTGGTCCCGATCTGGGGCTACGCCGACATCACGGGCGGCGGCCCGTGCGCCGCAGGCCTCGCGACCCTGCCCGGCCCCGAGCTCCGCGCCACGGCCGGCGACACGTTGACCATCAACCTGTCGAACGCGCTCGCGGTGCCGGTCTCCTTCTTCGTGCCCGGCTACCGGGCGACGGTCACCGGCGGCAGCCCCGGCATGATCACCCCCCAGGTGCCCGCGGGCGGCACGGCCACGTACACGCTGGCGCCGCTGCGCGCCGGGACCTTCCTCTACCAGAGCGCCACCGACCTCAGGACCCAGGTGCCCATGGGCCTCTACGGCGCCCTGGTGGTCGACGTGGCGCCCGGCCAGGCCTACGGCGACGTGACCTATGACCAGGACGAGGTGCTCGTGTTCAGCGAGATCGACCCGGCCCTGAACGCCGATCCCGCAGGCTTCGGCGGTGCGCGCATCAGCGCCTGGAGCCCCCGGTACTTCCTGATCGACGGCGCGGCCTTCCCGGCGACCGCCCCCCTGGTCGTCAACGTGGGGCAGGACGTGCTCTTGAGGCTCGTCAACGCCGGCCTCGAGACCGTCGTGCCGAGCCTCGAAGGGGGCCTCTACATGGACCTCGTGGCCGAGGACGGCTTCCGCTATCCCCAGCCGCTCCAGC
>Ga0210101_1000542_pt1 | contig 12346 bp, 12 predicted proteins | sample Muzzi_PWC_D1_FD_185534 | JGI IMG/M metagenome (GOLD analysis project Ga0210101, IMG submission 185534) | Wetland microbial communities from San Francisco Bay, California, USA, that impact long-term carbon sequestration - Muzzi_PWC_D1 (SPAdes) | ecosystem: Environmental > Aquatic > Marine >...
CCGCCTTTCCCGTGAAGGACATGAGGTCACCCTGGTCGACCAGGAGGAAGAAAAAATCCAGAGGGCTCAGGATCGGTTGAGCGTTCTTGGGGTAACCGGAAATGGCGCCAGCGCTGAAATCCTTGAACAAGCCGGCATCAAAGATACCGAGATTTTTATTGCCGTCACCAATATGGACGAGGTGAATATTCTCGCCTGCCTGCTGGCCCGCGAATATCAGGTAAAAATCATTGTCGCCAGAGCCAAAAGTATTGAATATACGGGAACCAAAGCCGTCCTTTCCAAAGAAAAGCTTGGTATCGACCTTCTGATCAACCCTGAAGACGCCGTTGCCGAAGAACTTTTCAAACTTGCCTGTAGCTCGAAAGCTTTTGACGTTGCAGAATTCGCTGAAGGGCAGATTATTTTTCAAGGCTTCAAAATAACCCCTGAAAGCCCTCTTTGTGACCTGACATTGGCAGAACTTGGCGAATTGCGCGGGATGTACCGCTTTGTGGTCGTTGCTATCAGCCGGGGCAGCAAAACCATCATCCCACGAGGAGACGATTCCATTCAATCCGGAGACAGGATCTACATTTTTGCTCATCAGAATGAGCTTCCTGCCATTAACTATTTGCTGCAAACGGAAAAAAGTAAAAATAAACCGACCAACAGGTGCTTTATCCTCGGCGGAAGCCACATAGGACTCCAGGTCGCTAAAAGCATGGAAGGTATGCATTTCAACACCAAATTAATTGAAAAAGACCGGGACCATTGTTACAAACTCGCCGAGCAACTCGACAAAACCGTCGTTATAAACGCCGAAGGCTTAGACGTGCAAACCTTGCTGGATGAGGGGTTGGAAAATTCAGACGTTTTCATTGCCGTCACGGAAAATGATGAAACCAATATCCTCACCTGCCTGCTCGCCAAGCAGCAGCGGGTAAACCGCGCTCTGGCCCTGGTCAGTCAGCCAGAACTGATCGGTCTGGCGTCAGATCTTGGAATTGATGCCTGTGTTTCGCCGCGCCTTGCTGCCGCGGCGACTATCTTAAAGTTTGTCAGGCGTGGCGAGATCATTTCATTGACGGCTGTTGAGGGAAGCAACTCCGAAGTTCTCGAATTTGAAATTCGCCCCGGCAGCAACCTTGTCTCTCGGCCGATCCGCGAATTGCATTTCCCGCGGGGGGCCATCATTGGTGCCATCGTCCATAAACAAAATTACGAAATCCCCACTGGAGACAGCGAAATACATGAAGGGGACCGGGTGGTTATATTTGCTCTTCCTGATTCGCTGCAAAAAGTGGAAAGGTTTTTTTCCTAAATGAATCTGCTGTTAACGCTGAGGATTTTAGGGGCGCTTCTGGTTTATCTTGCAGCGACTTTGTTGCTGCCTCTCCCGATTTCATTTTATTATAGCGATGGGGCCTGGCTTTCATTTATATTATCTGCTGTATGTTGTTTCATAGCGGGCGGTTGCCTTTTTTATTTTTGCAAAGAGACAAAAGAGCTATCCGTTCGAGACGGTTTCGCCATCGTCACCTTTGGCTGGGCTTTTTTCGCAGCTTTTGGTGCCTTGCCCTATCTGTTTTCCGGCGCCATTCCTGCTCCTCTGGATGCCATTTTCGAGACCATGAGCGGGTTCACCACCACCGGCTCAACGATCCTCACCGAAATTGAAAAAATTCCGCCAAGCTTGCTCTTCTGGCGAGCCCTGACGCATTGGCTCGGCGGCATGGGAATTATTGTTCTTTCTTTGGCGATTTTGCCAATGCTCGGTGTTGGCGGGATGCAGTTATTTAAGGCTGAGGTTCCGGGCCCAACCACAGATCGACTTAAACCGCGAATTCAGGATACAGCTAAACTGCTTTGGGGCGTATATGTCTTGCTGACAGCTCTCGAAACCCTCCTGTTGATGTTTGGGGGAATGAGCTTGTTTGATGCCGCCTGTCACTCTTTTGCAACAATGGCCACTGGCGGGTTTTCAACCCGTAATGCCTCGGTCGGGTCCTTCAACAGCAGCTATTTTGATGCGGTCATAACCCTGTTCATGGTTTTGGCCGGCATAAATTTTACCCTGCACTTTCAATTTCTCCGCGGGAGATTCCAAGATCTCCACCGAAATGAAGAATTGCGTTGCTACCTGGGAATTATTTTTTTTGCAACAATTGTCATCATGGCATTTAACTGGTCAGGTGGCGTTTATCTTCATCTTGGTGACAACTTACGTTTTTCTGCATTCCAGGTCTGCTCCATTATCACGACCACCGGTTTCGGAACAGCCGACTACGAAGGCTGGCCTATAATTTCTCAATATCTGCTGATAGGCTTGATGTTTGTGGGGGGGTGTGCCGGTTCAACCGGTGGCGGGATGAAAGTCGCACGCATTCTTTTGTTGTTCAAACACTCCAAGGTCCAGGTGTTCCGTTTGATCCATCCCCGCGCCATTCGCCTGGTTAAACTTGGGAATCGGCCGGTTGATGAAGGTGTTCTTCAGGCGATCCTCGGTTTTTTTGCTTTGTTTATCGGCACATTTGTCGCCGCGTCACTGCTGATGGCGGCATGCGGTATGGATTTGGTTTCAGGTGGCGCAGCGGTTGTGGCCTGTCTTTCTAATATCGGCCCCGGGCTTGGGACAGTCGGACCGGTCGATAATTTTTCACAGGTACCTGCATTCGGGAAAGCCGTCTTGATCGGTTGCATGTTGATGGGGCGATTGGAACTCTTTACCGTCCTGGTCTTTTTCTTCCCTTCCTTCTGGAAAAAATAGCGCGCAACCAGAAGCCCCCATCCTCTGTTAAGAAGATGGGGGCCTCCCCCCTCCGTAACCCGCTTGAAAGTTACGGATTCAAAATCTGGGTAAAATATAACCTCTGGCTCTGACAAATAACTGAACCGGCTGGAGGGGAAAGAATAAAAATCATTTCCCAGCAATTTTTCTTATGTTCTTGTCCCTTTTTTGTTACTTTTGTAACGTTTTTTCCTAAAAAAACGGTTCGCAAATCACGAACCGTTTTTCCAATCATCATATCAACATCAGGAAACCTATTTGTCGCCCTGTTTGCCCTTGATCGCGTCGAAAGGAAAAGAACAATTCCGGGTGGCAGCAGGTGCATTCCTTTGCCGTTTCAATGTTTTTTTCCTCCAACCCTGCTTCACGGAGCTGCAAGCGGCAACTTTTTGCAATGTCCAATTGCCAGTGTCCGAGTCTCGTTTCAGCAGAGATCTCGTTCCAAAAACCGCTCCCCTGACGAAAAGCATCTCGGACCGGACGGTCAATCTCATATTTATGAGCACCAATCCCCGGTCCAATGGCCGCCCTGACTTGGTTCGCGGAAACGGAAAAATTTTTTATCATAGCAGTCACGACCTTGCCGAGGATTCCTTTTGCAGCCCCCTGCCAACCGACATGTACCGTGGCAATCACTTTTTTGTCCGTATCCCAAAGCAAAACCGGAAAACAATCTGCGATCAAAACACCGATCATGATTCCTGGTTGGTTGGTCAGGATCGCGTCAACTTCAAGAGACAAAAAATGACTCAGATCCGCGTTATGTTCATCTATCAGAAGTAAGTCGTCGCCATGAACCTGCTTGACAGTCAGCAATTGCCCCGGCGACAAATCGAAGGTTCGAGCAAAGGACGACCGATTCCCCTCAACTTGAGCAATCTGGTCATCGGTATTCAGGCCGAGGTTGAGTGAATTAAAGGGTGGCCGGCTGACACCACCATTTCTGGTACTGAACCCAGCGACGATCCCTTGGGCAAGATTTTTGGGTTGTAAATAGGTTAATTTCCCTTTTCGTTCAAGCTTCATCCGGAACTCCTTCGATTCAACACTTTGACGTTTTTGCAAGAGAATATTTTTGCTGCAAATATTCCAGAATCGCTCTGAATGATTCCGGCAACTCGCTGGTAAATTCCATGTATTCACTGGTGGAGGGATGTTCAAACCCAAGAACAGCAGCATGCAAGGCCTGGCCCCCAAGGTCGGCAACCAGTTCTTTCAATCTCTTATCCTTTATCATCTTATTTCGACTGGGATTTCCGTAAACCGGGTCGCCCACCAACGGCAGGTTCATTTCGGAAAGATGAACTCTAATTTGGTGGGTACGACCAGTTTCTAAAGTCAATTCAAGCAGGGATATTTGATCCTTTTCAAACCCTTTTAGACGTTTCCAGTGAGTCACCGCAGGTTTCCCCAGACGGGCGACACTGCTCATCTTTTTGCGGTCAATCGGGTGTCGGCCAATAGGGCGATCGATGACCCCCCGTTGGCTCGGTACCATTCCGTGAACAAGTGCCAGGTAGCGCCTTTTCACACTGTGTTTTTTAAACTGCGCGGCGAGGTGCTGATGACACTGGTCATTCTTGGCTACCACCAGAACTCCTGAGGTATCTTTGTCGATCCGATGGACAATTCCCGGTCGCAACGCGCCACCAATTCCGGCCAGGTCTCCACAATGGTTAAGCAAAGCATTAACCAGGGTTCCGCTGGAATGGCCGGCGGCGGGGTGTACCACCATTCCGGCCTCCTTGTCAATAACGACGAGATCCGGATCTTCATAAAGAATTTTTATCGGAATATTTTCAGGAAGTGTTTCGACCGGCTCAGGGTCGGGAAGAACAACATCGATCAATTCACCACCCTTGAGATTTAGCCCTGGCTTTACCGGAAAACCATTAATCGATACTCGCTGGGTACTGATCAATTTTTTTAATTGTGATCGGCTTAGATCCGGCAGGCGTTCCGCCAAAAAGCAATCGAGTCGCTCAGCAGAGCGATCTTCAGGAAAGAGCAACTGTTGTTTTGACGCCATCTACCAGATAGGACTTTCTATTTTCCCGGCCTGTTTAATCATAACGTCAACAATCGCCCGCTCATACAAATGTTCCCGATTGGACATTGTTGGAGACACCCGGGAGAAAAAATGGGCACGCCCCTCCTCCAGTTCTTCCCCCATTAAATCAAAGATGCTGTCGTTCACGATCCCCTCAGCCACCTTGTCCTGATTATAAAGAGCAATATCAGACACGATCGCCCGTGCCAAACGGAACGCGAGATCAGGATTTTCCACCAGTCTTGCCATAGCCTCGGCCTCCAAACGGTTATTATTTATGACCTTAAGTCAAGAATGACATTCAAGTTTATTAATTTTCACCGCAGTTAGCAAGCTTTATTCAGTAATATTCTTGCAATTTGCCTCGGTAGCCGCTCGCATCAACTACTCGAAAACAACCTTTATTGCAAACATTCACGTAAAAAAAACTGCAGTGCCGAATGATCGCCCCGATTCTGGCAAGGCCAGGAAGATTCCTCTCGATCTATCAGCCAAGTGTCAACCAGGTAGGTTTCCATTCCAACTGCGGCCGCCGAGAGGTCGTGGCTGGTATCATTTCCGACCATCAAACAGTCTTGCGGCGAAACATTAAAAAGTGTGGCTATTTCCAAAAAGTAACCCGCCTGGGGCTTGCAGAAACAGCTGTTTTCAAAACTGGTCAGATGAGCAAACTGAAGATCATCAAGCTCCGCCCAGTGCAGCCGCGCTTTTATCATGAACTCAGGAAAGACCGGGTTGGTTGCCAGGACCAATGGAACCCCTTGCGCCAAACACTCCTCAACTATTTTTCTTGCTAACGGGATCGGTTTGACCAGACTTTTCAGATCGGCAAGACCACTCCGTTGAAAACCATCAAAACAATCCCTGACTACCATTTGCGGAACCGTCAATGCCTTTTGTAGATGGCTCACGAAACGCTGTTCGTTGGTCAGCGTCCCATTCCCATCACACAGGATCAGGGAGCGGATCGCCTCAAGCATGGCGGCTTCAAATTTTTTGGGTTTGGCGTACTCTTTACAATAAGTGGCGAGTCCGCACACATAACGGGAGATAAATTCCGTCATTTGGACTCGCAGCAAAGTCCCGTCCAAGTCGAAAAGAATGATTTTCGGTCTGCGCATTGCAATAACCCACTTTCGGAAAAACATAAACCGTAACGCGTTGTTAGGAAGGGTCGGAAGGTTGCCCACCTGCAGACACTCTTAGCATAGCAGGTGCATAGCTGCCAAGCGATCGGCGTACTCATTTACTTGACTATGGCGATAAACAAGGCTAAAAATTGTTTCAGTATAACAAACATGGGAAAGGTCAGTATGGACGAATTCAGAGCTGAAGTCAGAGAATTACAAATTGGACCGCAGATCAGACAACTGCGACAAGAACGTCGGATGACCCTACAGGATTTGTCCCAAGAAACTGAACTTTCCAAGCCATTATTATCTCAAATCGAAAACGATCAGGTTATTCCTCCTCTGGCAACCTTGCTACGCATTGCCAAAGCGTTGAAGGTCCCCTTGCAAACCTTTTTCGAAGAGGAAGACAATACCCAAAAATGTCTCGTCGTTCGCGCCGGAACGTCCAACCGCATTAACCGCCGACCTCGGCAGGGGGGCTCTCCCCAACCTTATTCTTATCACTCTCTCGCCTACGGGAAAAAGCATAAGCACATGGAACCTTTTCTGGTTGAGTTTGATCCGGCTCAGACTGACAAGGTCCAATCTGTTCAACACTCGGGCGAGGAATTTCTCTATGTTCTCGAAGGACAGATAGAACTTGTCCATAGCAATGAACGTTATATCCTCAACGCCGGCGATTCCGTTTACTGGGACTCCAACGAACCTCACAGTTTAAAAGCACTCGGGGACCAAATCGCCCTCGGAATCGCCGTACTCTACACCAGAAATTAATGCCCAACCCCTGACTTCAGCCTGAAAGCGGACATCGATCTGCTATCCTGATACTATGTCAACGGGAAGCCAATAACCCTTTTTCGCGAGGAGGTATTTCATGGCAAAAGTCGGTGTAATTCTCTCTGGCTGCGGCGTCTACGACGGCAGTGAAATTCATGAAGCCGTAATCACCCTATTGACTCTAGATCGTGCAGGTGTTGACACTCTTTGCATGGCCCCGAATATGGAACAAAAGGTGGTAAACCACCTGACAGGGGAACAAGCAGAAGGTGAAACCCGCAATGTTCTTGTTGAATCGGCAAGAATTTCTCGGGGCAATATTTCCGATATCTCGACGGTCAAGGCCAATGATATTGACGCACTCTTCCTTCCCGGGGGGTTCGGTGCCGCCAAGAATCTCTGCAATTTCGCCTCCAAAGGTACTGATTGCGAAGTTCATCCGGAAGTTGCCCGATTGGTCAAAGAGGTCGTTGCTGCCCATAAACCCTTGGCAGCTATTTGTATTGCTCCGGCGCTAATTTCAAAAGTTCTCGGCGATGAGAAACTAGCGCACAAGTTGACCATCGGCACCGACCCGGAGACAGCTCAGGCCCTCACAGCGATGGGTTCGGAACATGTTTCCTGTCCAGTGAGTTCCTTTGTCATCGACAAGCAGAATAAACTTGTCTCAAGCCCAGCCTACATGTTGGCCGGGAGGATCAGCGAAGCAGCAGAAGGAATCGAAAAAACGGTCAAGGAGGTCCTGGCCCTGATTTAACGGAAAGGTTGAAAGCTGGGAGAAGTTTATTTATTACCAGTATTGTCATACTTCTTCCTCTCTGCTAGACTCTGGCAAAATTTTCTCCAGGGAGGCTTCAATGGACAAATATCGCTGCATCATCTGTGACTATGTGTACGACCCCGCCGAAGGTGATCCAGGCAACGGCATCGCCCCAGGTACCAGCTTCGACGATCTTCCTGATGACTGGTGTTGCCCCCTTTGCGGGGTCGATAAATCAAATTTTGAACCGTGCTAGAAAATCGGCCATTCCGATTTTCACTCTCTGGGCCCAGGACTTCAACTGCTCCCGGGCCCTAAACTCCTTCTTGCAAATGTTCAACCTGTGCAAATCTAATGGGGGTAATTTACCGAGGAAAATGGGCAGATGAACAAACCGCACCAGCGCAAACCCGATTGGCTGAAAGTCCGGTTCCCGGCCGGTGCCAACTTCACCCGCATCGACAACTATCACCGGCAACAAGGACTTCACTCGGTCTGCCGCAGTGCCGCCTGCCCCAACCAGGGGGAATGTTGGAGCAAAGGGACTGCGACTTTTATGATCCTTGGGAACATCTGCAGTCGCCATTGCCAATTTTGTAACGTAGCCGGTGGCTCCTTGCTCCCCCCGGACGTAGAGGAACCGGGAAAAGTTGCTAAGGCGATTGCCGAACTTCAACTTAAGCATGCAGTGATCACCTCAGTAACTCGTGATGATTTGCCTGACGGCGGCGCCCAACAATTTGTCGAATTGATCAAAGAAATCCGCCGCCAAGCAACCGCTTGCCGAATTGAATTGCTCATCCCCGATTTGCAAGGCAACTCACAGGCACTTGCCAGGATAGTTTCTGCAGGACCCGATATTCTTGGCCACAATATCGAAACCGTTCCCAGACTCTATCCACAGGTTCGACCCGAAGCCGACTACCGGCGTTCCCTGACCCTGCTAGCGGAAATACGCCGACAGAATCCTTTACTCATCTCAAAATCCGGACTGATGCTGGGAATGGGGGAAACCCGGGATGAAATTCTTCAAGTTCTCCGCGACCTTCGAGAACAAGACTGCCAGATATTGACTCTTGGCCAATATCTGGCCCCATCAGCCAATCACTTTCCGGTCCAGCGCTATCTAAACCCAGATGAATTCAAAGAATTGGCGGATCAAGGACGCCGATTAGGGTTTCAACATGTTGAATCGGGTCCATTAGTCAGATCTTCTTATCATGCTGCAGAACAATACCAAGCCGGCTATGAGGGTCCTCAATGATAATCTGAGGGGGGGAATGGGAGCCTGCCTCTTCGCGAGCACCTCGTTAAAATTGCACTGGGATGCTTTCGGTTCTTTCAAATAAAAGCGGTTACCATGCCCCACAATTAGGACAACAATCGGCGCAAAAAAAACCTGCCAGCAAATGCTGGCAGGCGATTAGATAAGATAAAAGATTTGATTTCTAGCTATCTTTTCAGGCTTTGATATCGATATTCAACCCTTTTCCGGTCTGCTCAGCGACCTCCATGCGTTGATTTTCATTTTCCTGAGTCTGTTCGGTTTTTGCGAGACTCTTGGTCAGGACATCAAATCCAGCCTGGGCTTTATTATTTACCATTTCTTGAGCGGCAAGGCCCAAAGATCCAGAAATCTCCATGGTTCGCTCCTTTCCAAAAACCTTAATGTCCATCTCTGTAAGGGGTTTAACCCATATTTACCAGGTACTATTTTTAACATCAGAGCAAACTAAAGTCAATATTTTTTGGTGTTTTTTAATTATTAATTTCAAACATCCTAACTTTCCAATCATTCCAAGCTTTTATTGCGGGGAATGGTCTGCTGTTCTATACTCGATAAGTTGAAATCGTCCTGGTCTCCTGTCAACCCTCTTTTCAATGAATCATGGTGATTTTGAAATGACCTCTACTGACAATATCAGCCCACAATGGATTGAAGTTCAATACCAGCTCTACCAAGAAAACCCACTCCTGGTTGCCGAGGAGTGGCGTGGTTTTTTTCAAGGGTTTGAATTGGGCATGGAGACCTTTACCAGCACAAAACCTGACCACAAACCGGCCGCAGTACAATCTCTGATCCGACGATACCGCGAAATCGGTCATATTTATGCCTGTGTCGATCCCCTGACCCCGTGTGAGCTGAATCATCCCCGGCTACAATTGTCAGAATTCGGGCTGAACGACCAGGATTTATCTCGGCAATTTGCCACAAACAACTTTATTTTGCCAAATGCACCGCTAAAAGAAATCGTTGCCGTTCTGCAGCAAACCTATTGTCGATCTCTTGGCGTTGAATTCATGCATATTCCCATCCCAGAGGAACGTAGCTGGCTTCAGCAGCGCATGGAGGGCTCCCGCAATCAACCCAAATTGAATAAAGAAAAAAAACTATTCACCTACCGGATGCTGCAGCAAGCCACCAAGTTTGAAAATTTCCTCCATCGAAAATTCGTCGGGCAGAAACGATTTTCTCTGGAAGGAGCAGAATCGACTATTCCTTTACTCGATCACATCATTGAGAATTCAGCAAAATTATCACTCCAACATGCGATTATCGGCATGGCTCACCGCGGCCGCCTGAATATATTGGCCAACATTTTCCAAAAACCGCTGGAGAACATATTTTCCGAGTTCGCTGATAATGAGACTTTCAAAATCGTCGGCGAAGGGGATGTCAAATACCACCGAGGGTTTTCAACCGATCGCCAATTTGCAAATAAATCCATTCACATTTCCCTGGCCTCGAACCCGAGTCATCTGGAGGCCGTTAATCCGGTCGTCGAAGGCAAATCCAGGGCGCGCCAGGATCACCTTGCCGGAGATGGTGAAGATTTTGTCCTACCTCTGCTGATTCATGGCGATGCAGCTTTTGCTGGACAGGGGATCGTCGCCGAAACCCTCAATCTTTCACAACTTGAAGGGTATAGGACCGGGGGAACTCTGCATATCGTTATCAATAACCAGATCGGGTTTACCACCCTGCCGGTGGACGCTCGATCCACCTGTTATCCGACCGATATCGCGAAAATGCTCATGTCCCCCATTTTTCATGTCCATGGTGACGATCCGGAAGCATTGCTTCAGGCGGCCAGTCTCGCCCTTGAATTTCGCATGGAATTCAAAAAGGATGTGGTTATCGAACTTATCTGCTATCGCCGCCACGGGCATAATGAAGGGGATGAACCATTTTTTACTCAGCCATTGATGTACGAAAAAATCCGCAATCATCCACTGACTGCGGATCTCTACAAGGCCCAACTACTTGAGGAAGGCTTTTCAGAAGCGGAGCTGCTGAAAATTGAGCAGGAGATCGATGAAGCTCTAAACTTGGCAATGGACAGAAACCCCCTACAAATTGAAGAAGGTTTCCTGAAACACTGGTCCAAAGTTGTCAGGGAGTTCGCTTTTTCTCCGATCCCCACCGGTGTGGATAAACAGGTTTTGGACCAGTTGAGCCAATCATTTTCTAAACTTCCGGACCGTTTTGCTCCCCACCCGAAAATTACCACCTTGCTGAAAAAAAGGCGGGCTGCGGTCAGTGCCGGGGAAAAAATAGATTGGGGGACGGGTGAGGCCTTGGCTTTTGCCAGTCTAGTCAACGAAGGAACGTCAATTCGCCTGTCGGGACAGGACTGCAAACGCGGAACGTTTAACCACAGACACGCCACACTCAACGACATCAGCAGCGGCAAAGCCTTTACCCCCCTGAGCCGGGTTGCCGACCAGGCGAACAGTAAATTCAGCGTTTACAATAGTATGCTGTCTGAAGCTGCAGTCCTCGGCTTTGAATATGGATATTCTGTCGAGACCCCCCACGGACTGACCATCTGGGAGGCTCAGTTCGGCGATTTTGCGAACGGGGCGCAGGTTATTATCGACCAGTTTATCGCCAGCAGCATGACGAAATGGGATCGCTCCAGTGGTTTGGTCATGTTCCTCCCCCACGGGTATGAAGGGCAAGGTCCAGAACATTCCAGCGCCAGAATCGAACGCTATCTGCAGCTCTGCGCGGATAATAATATGCTGGTGGCCAACCCAAGCACTCCGGCTCAGCTCTTTCACTTATTGCGTCGCCAGATTCATGCCCCCTTTAGACGCCCCTTAATTGTCTTCACCCCCAAAGCGCTCTTACGCCATCCGCTTTGCACTTCAACCCTGGAAGAATTTTCCGGCGGCAGTTTCCGAGAAATCCTTCAGGATGAACAGACATTGAGCGACTGCCGTCGGGTTATTCTTTGCAGCGGCAAGATCTACTATGATCTGTTACAGCACCGACAGGAAATCAACTGCAACGATATCGCCTTAATTCGCCTTGAACAACTCTTTCCGCTGCACGGTGAACTTTTGCTCAAAATGGTAAAAAAACATGGTGAGGCTCTTGAGCTCTTCTGGGTCCAGGAGGAAATTGCCAATGGCGGCGGCTGGGATCATTTACGTCCCCAGTTACAAGAAATCTTTGCCAAGAACATCGTTTATGTTGGCCGGAAACGCTCCGCCAGTACCGCCGTAGGTTCTCACCGCCTCCACCAACTTGAACAGCAGAGAATCATCGAACAGGCATTTTCTGTTTCCTTAGAGAGGGTATGACAGATGGACATCATCGTTCCACAGATTGGTGAATCGATCGTCGAGGCCGAGATCGGCCAGTGGTATAAAAAAGATGGCGAGCAGGTGAAAAAGGACGAACCGCTTCTTGAGGTTGAAACCGAAAAAGTCAACGTTGAACTCAATGCAGATAGCTCGGGAATCCTGAAGATCCTGGCGCAAACCGGTGAAACAGTCAAAGTCGGTGCTATTATCGGCCGCATCGAACCAGGCGAGGCGACTGATCCTCCTTCGAAAACGCCGGAAAA
>Ga0210101_1000543_pt1 | contig 12346 bp, 10 predicted proteins | sample Muzzi_PWC_D1_FD_185534 | JGI IMG/M metagenome (GOLD analysis project Ga0210101, IMG submission 185534) | Wetland microbial communities from San Francisco Bay, California, USA, that impact long-term carbon sequestration - Muzzi_PWC_D1 (SPAdes) | ecosystem: Environmental > Aquatic > Marine >...
CGCAGAAAACCGCTGAAATGCCGGCGCCGATCCTCGCCAGCCTCGAAGCCGCGACGATCGCCGAGACCCCCGACTGGGTCGGCCGCCGTATCAGCCTTTCGGGGAAGTAACCGCTTCGAGGGGGACGTTCAGGAACACGCCGAACTCGCGGGCGAAATTGCAACTGACCCGGGCGTGCACCCTGCCCTGTATATCGCGGAACGACTGCGCGCCGCGGACCGGAAAGACACCGTCGTGCCAGATGCCCGGGTGAATGTAGAGACCCCGGCTGCCGTCGCAGTAAAGCGCGACGACGTCGCTCGGCGCCAGGTCGTCGCCCGGCAGGGCCACCGGGACCACGAAAGGCCTGCCGTCGAGCGGAAAGAACATTTGCCCGCCGTCCGGGTGATAATTCATGTGCCAGAGTAATATCCGCGCCGGCGCCTCGCTCGAGGCGGTTGCATCGGCGACGCCGGGGTTGGCGGACCAGCCGAGCACGTAATCGCCGCCCACCGCATCGTTTTGCGCGCGCAAAACCTGGCCGTTCCATGCACTGGTAAACACGCCCTCGACCGTGCCGCCCTCGTCGCCGGTCCCCGCATCGACCGGCCGCCAGCCCTGCGCCGGCCACTGCACGATCTCGATCTCGCAAGCGTCGGGATCGTCGACCAGGTGCCCGTAAGGCGCGACCGTTGCGTCGTCGGCGACAATCAGCGGCACGTCGTGCCACGGCAGTTCGGCGGGCACGTCGGGGGACAGGTAATCGATGGGCGCGTCGAAAGATTTCAATTCTTGGTTCCCGTTAGCACCGAAAATTTCCGGGCCGGGTTTAAAAATTCTCGACCCAGGGCCGCAGGTCGAGTTCGTGGGTCCAGGCCGAACGATGTTGTTTCAACACCGCCATGTAGGTTTGCGCGATGGCATTGGGATCGAGCAGCGAATCCTCCGCCGCATCGCTTGCAGGCTGCCTGCGCGGCGACGCGATACCACCGTCGATGATGAAATGCGCGACATGGATATTTTTAGGTCCGAGTTCGCGCGCCAGGCTCTGTGCCAGGCCGCGCAGTGCGAACTTGCCCATCGCGAACGGCGCGAAATTCGGGAAACCCTTGACGCTCGCCGTTGCGCCGGTAAAAAACAACGCACCCTGGCCAAGCTGCAGCATACCGGCGGCCGCCTGTTGCGCGACCAGGAAAGCGCCGTAGGCGGTTTGCATCAGCGAATCCAGCACCAGTTCCGGGTCGAGGCTGACGATCGAACCGGCGGTATAGGCGCTCGGATTGTAGAGTACGACTTCGGCGAGGCCGACGTCGCGCTGCATCGACTCGAACAGCGCGGCGACCTGCTCCGTCGAGGTTGCATCGCAGGCGATGGCGTGCGCGTCGATTTCGGCACACAGGTCGTCGAGCTTGTCGATATTGCGTGCCGCGAGCACGACCCGGTAGCCGTCGGCGGCCAGCGCGCGGGCAAAAGCGGCGCTATTGCCGCTGCCGACGCCGACTATCAGGGCTGTTTTCGTCATCTTTCCTCCGCGTATTCAGCTGATTCCGACCGTTAATTTAAACGCCTCGCCGGGCGATGTATAGGTCTATCGCAACCCGGCGGCCGGCCGGTGCCGGAGTTCCCGGTAACGTTTCCAGATCAGGCGCACCGCGAGGGTCAGGGAGGCATCCTCGTCGGCGACGCGGCGATCCATTTCCGCGGGCTCGAGCCAGCGCCCGTCGTCTATCTCCCCGGGGTGCAGTTCGAGCGGGCCGTCGTGGCAATAGCGGTAGACCATGCAATGTTCGAAGCCGGTTTGCTCGCTCGCCGGCAGCTTGAACAATTCCTCCAGCGGCGCCGCGGCGACAATACCGAGTTCTTCGTGGATTTCGCGCAACGCGCAGTCGAGATAAACCTCGCCGCTGTCGACGTGCCCGGCCGCCGAGGTATCCCATTTGCCGGGTTGCTCATCCTTTTGCAGCGAACGCTTTTGCACGAACAGCTGTCCACGGCTGTTGAACAACAGGATATGCACCGCGCGGTGCATCAGGCCGCGCCGGTGTATTTCGCCGCGGGTCTTCACCGCGACGATACGGTCGTTTTCATCGACGACGTCGAGTAATTCCTGGCTTACCGACACAACATGGATTTGCTTTGTAAGGATGCGCGCAGTCTAGTCATTTTTAGGGCCAAAATCGAATTGCGATCGGCCGGTCAATCGCCGATCATGCCGATAAATTCAGCGGAGCCGAACATCGAAACCCAATTATTCATATCCTTTATTCTGTTCGGGGTGATCGCCGCGATTACCCCGGGACCGAACAACGTCATGCTGACGACCACCGGGCTCAACTTCGGCATACGCCGCGGCATTCCCCATCTGCTCGGCATCTGCATCGGCTTTCCGGTCATGCTGGCGCTGATCGGTCTCGGCTTCGGCACCCTGTTCGAGCTCTATCCGCTGTTGCACGAAATTATCAAGGCCGTCGGCATCGTTTACCTGTTGTGGCTGGCCTGGAAAATCGCCACGACCCGCGCTGGCATGGAGCAGATCGAGCGCTCGAAACCGATCAATTTCTGGCAGGCCGCGGCATTTCAATGGGTCAACCCCAAGGCCTGGGTGATGGGCAGCAGTGCGCTCGCCGCCTATACCTCCATCGACAGTAATTTTTTCCTGCAGGTGGCGATCATCTGCGGCACTTTCTTTTTCATCACCCTGCCCTGCGCCGGTGTCTGGCTGGTATTCGGCGCCGGGCTGCAGCGTTTTTTGCGCGCAGACAGGCACTTGCGCTGGTTCAATATCGCCATGGCCCTGTTGCTGGTGGCTTCGATCCTGCCGGTAATCCGGCAAACCGTTAGATGACGGGCTTCGGCGGAAAGGTTTCGCGGCGTTTGCAAGGGTTGCCGATACGAGGACCGGGAAACAAGCGTGAGGCGTTGCGAGAAACGGGCCTTGATGGGGTACGGCCGGCGATTGCTCGCCGGCCGAAACAGGTGATAACGCCCTAGGGCTTGATGTAGGTATAACCCTCTTGCTGCAGCTTGGAGAGCTGGGCCACGCCGCTGGGGACGATATCTTTATCATCGACATCGTACAGATCGGTCATCTGCACCTTGCGCCCCTTGATCGTATTGTTGCAGATCGCAAAATTGACGCCCTGGTTCTTCAGGTTCGCGACCTTGGCGGTCATGTTCTGATCGCCGTTGGCGTGCTTGAACTTGGTCAGCCGCTCCAGCGAAGCCGGATCGAGCAGCAGAGACAGGCCGTTGCCGTGCAGCACGACGACGAGGTCGAGGTTCTCGGCGCCGACCGCGTTGATGTGGTTCTGAATGTTGCGCAGCGCGCCGGCCTGCTGCTTCGGATTGTCGTAGTTGATGTGGTAAACCACCTTCTGCTTTCCGTAATAGTCGTTGGCGGTGGCCTGTCCGGCAAATATCGAGCCGGCGATGATCAAGGCCGACAGAGCCAGTGTCTTGATAGCTTTCATGCTTCCTCCAGGTATTATATTGATTGGTACCCGCGGAAGCTTATGTCAGCAATTCGCAAAATATAATTAGGGAATTCCCTAATGCCGCGATTCAATCCGAATCCCGCAAATTCAGGCCGAGACGAACCAGCTCGGAAAAGGTGCGCGCGCCGGTTTTGCTCATCGCGCGGGAGCGATGAACTTCGACCGTCTTCTCCGAAATACCCAGCTCCGCGGCCGCTTCCTTGTTGGTCTTGCCATCGACCACCAGGCGCATGACCTGGCGTTCGCGTTCGGTGAGTTCGGCGAGCGCGCGCAGCGCATCGCCGCGCTCGAACTCGCTGCGGTCGAGTTCGCGTTCGTGGGCGAGCGCGTTGCGCACCGCGTTCAGCAACTCGTCGTCCGAGTAGGGTTTTTCGAGAAAATCGAATGCGCCGAGTTTCATCGCGCGTATCGCCACCGGCACATCGGCGTGACCGGTCAAAACGATCACCGGTATGCGGTTACCGCGCCGCGAGAGTTCCTGCTGGACCTGCAAACCGTTCATCTCCGGCATACGGATATCCAGCGTGATGCAGCCGCACCAGTCCGCCGACCAGGCCTCGAGGAATTCGCCGGCCGCGGCGAAAGCCCGGCTGGACAGTTTCTCGGTGCCGAGCAGCCAGCACAGCGAGTCCCGCGCCGAGGCATCGTCGTCGACCACGTAAACGGTCTGCTGGCGTTTCGATTCCGGCTCGTCGACTGTCATCTTAGCGGCAATGTAAAGCGAAACGCGGGTTGACCCCGGGCATTGAGCAGGTAACCGATTTCGCCGGCATGCGACTCGATGATCGAACGACTGATCGACAGGCCCAGCCCCAGACCGTCCCCCTTGGTCGTAAAGAACGGGTCGAACAGGTTGTCGACGATGCGGGGATCGATGGCCGGACTGGAACTGGCGATTTCGACGAACAGGCTGTCGGCGCCCGCGAAAACCCGAACATCGACGGTTTTTAGCGCGCCGTTCGACGACTGCAGGGCATCGATCGCGTTGAGCAGCAGGTTGACGAGAACCTGCTCGATCTGGATCCGGTCCGCCGATACCTCTGCCGACGCGGCTTCGAAATGCAGCGCGACCTCGATGTTCTGGCGCCGCAGCCGCGGTTGCAACAGCTCGACCGCGGATTCGATGCATTCGCGCAGCAGAAAACGTTCCTCGCGTAACTGGTTGCGCTTGATGAATTCCCGCAGCCGCCGAATGATTTCGGCTGCCCGGCGGGCATCCTGGCCCACTTTCTCGATGGCCGCGCCCAGTTCAGAGTCGATCTGGCCGTTTTGCTGCAACAGGCGCAGGCAACCATTACTGTAATTGAGGATCGCGGTCAGCGGCTGGTTCAACTCGTGGGCGATGCCGGTCGCCATTTCGCCCATCGTGTTCAATCGCGCGACGTGCGCCAGCTGCGCCTGGTGCTCCTGCGCGCGGCGTTCGGACTCGCGGCGCTCGATTTCCTCGCCGATCCATTGCGTCATCAACAGCAGGATATCGACTTCGACGTCCGAATATACCCGCGGCGCCGGCGCGGCGGCGCAAAACAGCAGGAATCCGGCAATTTCCTCGCGGACGCGAAACGGCGCCGCCACCGCGGAACCGGCCGCGGGACTGCCGGCGGGCGCGCCGTCGGCCGAAAAGTCGGTGACGATCAGGAAATCGGCGGTATCGTCGAATACATTCTGCAGCCAGGCGATGGCCCCTTCGCGTGATTCGAAGGCATCCCCGTCGATCAATTCGCAGTCGACTTCGAGATCCTCGGCTAATGGTTTCGCGGCAATGATCGCCGCGCATTCCATCGACAGGAATTCGCGACCCTGCTGCAGCAAGGCCATTAGCTTGACCGGCAATTCGCTGTCGGCCTCGGTGGTGATTTCGTGTATCGCGTGCAGGATCGCATCGCTGCGGCGCAGCGACGTGTTGGCCTCCGCCAGTTCGGCGGTACGTTCGCTGACCCGCAGTTCCAGGTTGCGCTTGTGCGCGGCGAGCGATTCCTGTGCCAGCCGCCGCTGCTCGGCCTCGTCCCGATAACGGCTCTCGGATAGCGAAATTCGCCGGTTGGCGCGCAGTATCCACAGCGAAAGGCCGGCCAGCAACAACATCAGCATCAGGCTGAAAACGATCCATTCGCGGTATTCGCGCCAGATCGAGGCCAGCGAGGGTTTACCGAGTTCCGCGTAGGGCCCGATACCGAGCTCACGAAACAGTTCGTGCACCGGGCCGTAGTCGAGCGGGATCGTCCAGCCGGCGGTATAGGCGCGCGTCGCGGCCTCGCTGTCGGGTTCCATTTGCAATAGCGCGATGGCCACCTTTTGCGCCAGTTCCGCCGGGGTCCGGCGCGCCTTGGCAAAGGGCCATTCGGGATACAGGCGAGTGCTGTGCAGAAACGGGAAGCCGTCCTGTTTGCGCGCGCCGAGCACCTTGATCGCGCCGATATCGATGATCCCTTCGAGCGCCATGCGCTCCAGCGTGCCGCTGCGTACCGTGCCCGCATCGACCTCGCCGGCCAGCACCGCGCGCACGATCGCATCCTGCGGAAAGCCGCTGAAGTCGAGCGCCGCCAGGTCGGCGAGCGGGTCGACGCCGGCGGCGAGCAATTCCCGCCACGCCATCTGGAATCCGCCGAAAGCATTGATACTGACCGCCATCATCGAATGGCCGGCGAGGTCCCGCAGCGAATTCAGATCGTCGCGTTCGCGGCGACAGAATACCACCGCGCCGAACTGGGTATAAGTCATGCCGCCGTGGGTCGCCTTCAGCGTGGCCAGCCGCGAAATACCATAGGCGTGTTCGAGTACCACGTAGTTGCCGGTATTGGTGAGGACGAAATCGAGGCGGTCGCCGGCGACCGCGTCGCGCATGCCGTCGAGGGTCAGCGGCACCAGCGTGAAGCGATATCCGTCGAGTCGCTGGCTGAGATACTCCGCGGTCGGCGACCAGCGCTGCAGCGCCGCCGGCTCGCCGCGAAACGCGAGCACGCCGAGCCTCAGCTCGGTATCGGCCGCGCTGCCGCCGGTCGGCCGGCAAAGCGCCAGCAACAGCAACAACCAGGGAGCGGCCCGCGTCATCGCGGCACGGCGGGGAAAAGCGCCCACCCCCGCGAATTCAGTCCGCTTTCGGAAAGGCTTCACCGTCGGCATACGGGAACCACCAGAAATCCTGCGTACCGCAGTTGGGATCCAGCCAGACGAGCTTGGTCTTGCGGAAAGTCTCCAGGCCTTCCGGTCCGAGCTGCCGGCCCATGCCACTCATCTTGGTGCCGCCGAAGGGGCCGGCGTCGTTGTCGAGCAGCGGCGCATTGATCCACACCATGCCGCCATCGAGTTCCTCGGCCGCGCGCAGGCTCTCGCCCATGTCCATCGTGTACAGGCAGGCGCCGAGTCCGTAATTGGAGTCGTTGGCGAAGGCAAGCGCCTGTTCGAAACTGTCGACCTTGCAGACCGGCGCCACCGGGCCGAAGCTTTCGCTGTTGAAGATTTCCATTTGCGGATTGCAATTCGTCAGGATGGTCGGCTCCACGAACCAGCCCTTGTCGAAACCCGCGGGACGGCCGCCGCCGAGCGCGACCTCGGCGCCCTGCTCGCGCGCGCGGGCGAGCACGCCCTCGTATCGTGTGCGCTCCTTTTCGGCCACCAGCGGGCCCATCTCGACGCGGTCGAGGCCGTTGCCGATGCGGATTTTTCGAGCCTCGGCGGCCAGCTTGTCGACGAACTCGTCGTAAACCGCTTCATGTACGAAAAAGCGCTCCGCCGAGACGCAGATCTGGCCGCAGTTCATGTAGGCGGCGAACGCCGCACCGCGGGCGACCACGTCCAGCGGCGCCGACGGCATGACGATGAACGGGTCGTTGCCCGAGGTTTCGATCAGCGACGGCTTCATCATTTCGCCGCACTTCGCGGCGATCGCCCTGCCGGTCGGCACGCTGCCGGTAAACGCGACCAGGTTGGTGCGCGGGTGTTCGACCAGTCGGCGCCCGGTCTCGCCGGCGCCGGTCAAAACCTGGAACAGGCCCGGCGGCAGGTGGCGGTTGAATGGCTCGGCGAACAGCAGCGTGGTCAGCGAGGTGTATTCCGACGGCTTGGCGATCACCGCGTTGCCGGCGGCCAGTGCCGCGGCGCCCTCCCAGGCGAGCAGCGTCATCGGGTAGTTGAACGGCTGGATCGAGACCACCACGCCGAGCGGCAGCTTGAGCGTGTAGTTCAGGTGCCCCTCGACCGCCGGCCCCATGACGCGGCCGATATCGGTGCGCCCGGTTTCCGCGTAGTAGCGGATTGCCGATACCGACCAGTCGACCTCGTCGGCCGATTCCTTGTAAGGCTTGCCCATTTCGCGGGTCAGCGCCTCGGCGAGCCGCGGCTTCATGGTCAGCAGCTCGTTGGCGATCTCGTGCATGATTTCCGAGCGCTCCAGGGCGCTCTTGCGCCACCAGGCTTTCTGCGCGGCATGGCCGGCATCGACCGCCGCGTCGATTTCGGCGGCGCTGGTTTCGGCGATCGTCGCGATCACGGCCTCGGTCGCCGGGTCGATGACCTGGTGGCTGTCGGCCGAATCGCTGCGCCGGTACTCCCCGGCGATCAATATGGTATGGCTTTTATTGTCGAATTCTTTCAGTACGCTCATGCCCGCCCCTCGCAAACGCCGGCCCCAGAGGCGGACATGCTACCATTTTCAGAAAACGAACTGGCGTAAAAATGCGCTGAAGAAATTACCGCCATCGAGGGCCGCCTTTTTATCCGTTTGCGGCGCTTCGCGACGCTGTTGCTTCGCGTCGCCGCGCGACGGGCGGTAGAGTTCATCGCTGACCAGTTGCTCGACGCCGCGGGCGAACATCAAACCGGGACTGGTGGAGACTTGTTGCGGGTTTCTGATCTTTCTCATTTCGGGTTCCTCGTCGGATATCTGCTTGCGTTGGAAGGCATTGTCGTCAGGCCCCGTTAATTCCCTTGCCGAAACGCGTTAAATCACCCAAAATAAACGTTAAATAATCATTAAATTTTATAAGCCTCTGATTCGTAGCAGTTTTCAAGCCCGGAATTCACAAAAACCGCTACTGGAAAACCGCATGTCTAAACTCGAGCTGATCTTGCTGGGCCGCTTCGAGTGCCTGCTGTCGACGGGTACTCGCGTCGCGCTGACGATGCGCAAGGCCGAGGTCCTGCTGGCTTTTCTCGCGCTCGCGCCGGGTTTGCGCCATCCTCGCGAACGCCTGATCAACCTGCTGTGGAGCGACCGCGGCGAGGAACAGGCGCGTAACTCGCTGCGCCAGTGCCTGTCCGCGATTCGCAAATCGCTCGGCGATGCCGCCGACATGGTGTTGCAGATCGATCGCACTTCCGTGTGCCTGAACGCCGAACTCGTCGATGTCGACGCGCACGAGTTCGAGCGCCTCGCCGCGGACGGCGGATACGAATCGCTGGTCACCGCCGCCGACCTGTACCAGGGCGAATTCCTCGAGGGTATTTCGATTCGCGACGCGGCGAGCCAGGAATGGCTCGACGGCGAGCGCGGCCGCTTCAAGCGCCAGTTCGTCGAAATCCTGCACGACCTGGCAGAGATCCAGCTCGTCAGCCACGATTATGGCAACGCGATCCGTTCCGCCGAGCGCCTGGTCGATCAGGACCCGCTCGGCGAGGCCGGCTGGCGGCTGCTGATGCAGGCTTACATGGAAAACGGCCAGCGCAGCCATGCGCTGCAGGCCTTCAAGCGTTGCCGGCAAATCCTGCACAGGGAACTCGAGGTCGATCCCGAGACCGCGACGATCGAATTGCGAGAACGGATCGCCAGCGGCGGTGCCGTTGCCCGACCGGCGACGTCGGCGCACCTGGCGGCGCAGCAAGCCAGCCCCCGGGCCGCGGATAACCTGCACTCCATCGTCGTGCTGCCGTTCGATAACCTGTCGGGTGACCCGCAGCAGGAATATTTCAGTGACGGCATCACCGAGAGCGTGATCCTGAACCTGGGCTCCATCAGCGACCTCCGGGTCAAGTCGCGGCACACCAGTTTCGCCTTCAAGCAAAGCGCCCTGCAGAGCGCGGATATCGCTGCCGAACTCGGCGTCGACTACGTCGTCGAGGGCAGCATTCGCAAAGCGGGTGAACGGATTCGCGTCACGGTACAGCTTTTCGAAGCCGCCAACGGCAACCAGCTCTGGGGCCGACGCTTCGATTCGGAACTCGACAAGCTGTTCGACCTCGAACAGGAACTAAGCCTGACCATCGCCGGCACTGTCGGCGGCCGCATAGAAAAGCATACGCGCCGGGACGCGCTGCGGAAACCGACGCAGGATTTACGCGCCTACGACTACTTCATGCGCGGGCGCTATCACGTCGAACACTTTACCGCCCAGGACATCGGAATCGCGATCGAGCAGCTCGAAAAATGCCTCGGCCTGGACGCCGACTACGCACCCGCGCACGCACTACTGGGCATGGCGCATCTGCTCGCGCTCTACGAAAATATCTGCGAGAACCGCGGGCAGGTGTCGGAACTGGCGCGGCGTCACCTGGAGCGGTCTCTGGAACTCGATCCCCATGATGCCACGGCGCAGGCTTACATGGCCGAGTACCTGATGGGCCGCAAGGAATTCGATCGCGCCCTCGTGCACGCGCGCAAATCGGTCGAGATCAATCCGACACTGGCCGACGGCTACTCGATGCTGGCCTGGCACGCGGGATCGACGCGCCGCTACGACAAGGCCGTCGAGTACGCCGCGATGAGCATGCAGATCGACCAGTTTCATCCCTACGCGGGCTGGAACGCGGGCGAGGTTTACCGGGCCAGGGGCGATTACCAGCGCGCCATCGACGCGTTCCGCTCGATGGCGCACGTCTCGGCCAGCGTGCATGCGCAGATCGCGGCCTGCCTGGCCGGGCTCGGGCGTCTCGACGAGGCGCGCGCGGAAATGCGGCGATTCCACGATCGGGCGCGCGAACAGATGGCCTCGCCGCCCGCGAATCGCGACGAGTGGTACGAATTCTGGGACGAGACCATGCCCTACCAGTACCGGGAAGACACCGACAAATTCTTCGAGCTGCTGCTGCAGGCGGGCCTGTGCGAGCCGGAATCGGTTTCGAACAGCGGTATGCCATCGATAGCGGTACTGCCGTTCGAGAACATGAGCGGAGATCCGGAGCAGGAACATTTCGCCGACGGTATCACCACGGATATCGTCGCGACGCTGGCCAAGTTCCGGCACCTGCGCACCGTGTCTCGATATTCGACGCTGCAGTACAAGCAGGACAAGCCGCCGATCGCCGACATCGCAACGCAACAAGGGGTGCGCTACGTGCTCGAAGGCAGCGTACGCAAGAGCGGTGAGCGGATTCGCGTCAGCGCAGAGCTGATCGACTCCGATAACGGGCAGATTCTCTGGAACGATCGCTACGACCGCGAACTCGACGACCTGTTCGCGGTACAGGATGAAATCACGCGCAATATCGCGCTGGCGATGAAGGTGCAGTTCGACGACGGCGCCAAGGCCGCCTCCCGATCGGCGGGCACGGCGGACATCCGTGCCTGGGAGTTGACGCTGATCGCGGCCGACCTGCAGGACACCTATATTCGCGGGAATATCCTGGAATCTCGCCGCCTGGCAGAGGAGGCGATTCGTCTGGACCCCGGTTACGCCTTCGCGCGGGTCATTCTCGCCTGGACCCATTTTCAGGATGCCTATGCCGGCTGGTGCCGATCCTTCGAAGATTCCATCGCCGAGGCGGACGCGGCCAACCGCATGGCGCTCGAGCTGGATCCGGATTATGCGGAGGCCTGGGGCCAGGCCGGCATCGTCGAACTGATGAAACACGACCCCGCAGCCGCAATCGAGGCCTGCGAGAAAGCGGTAAATCTCGAGCCCGGAAACGCCGAGCTGCACGCGCTACTTGCCTTTGCACTCGTCTTCGCCGAGGAATACGAGCGAACCCGGCAGCACAGCCGGGAGATTTCGAGGCTCTGTCCCGCCAGACCCAACTGGTACTACCTGCCCCAGGCACAGGCGGAAAAGCTGAGCGGCACCCCGCAAGTGGCGAGCGAGATCTATCGCCGGGCGCTAGACGTCGAGCCCGACTCGCCACTGTCACGGTTTTATCTGGTCAACCTGCACATGGACCAGGGGGACGAAGCGGCCGCGCGACGCTACGCCGAGGAAATCAGGTCCCTGGACAACAACGCCAGGGGCCGCGGGCTGGTGCATAGCTACTCGAAGAATCCCGATCTACGGGAACGTTTTCGCGCCAACCTCGAAAAATTCGATCTGTACTAGCCGCGATGTACGGGACCGAGCGGTTCGAGGCGCACGCCGGGGCGCAGGTTGCGGTATTTCATTTCGGTGAGCCGGCAATAGTTCGCGCCGGGCGCGATGGCGACCAGCGTCTCGGCCGCAATGGGGTCGAAGTCGGCGCGGAAATGCACCGTGCTCTTCACCGCGACGATACGCTGCGCCGTCGGCTCGATGCCGAGGTGGCGGATCATCGCCAGGTCCAGGCATTGCGAGCGCGCGCTGCCGACGATCACGCGCACCTCGGAATCCTCGTCGACGATACGCAGCAAGGCCATGTCGCCGAGCTCGGCGTGAGAATTCAGGTTCATCGCCCCGGTGAACACGAAGCGCCCGTCGCCGAGCGCCTCGACCTCGAAGCGGCCGGCGTATGGCTCGACCTCGGCAAACCCGGACTTCGCGCCCAGTTCCGTCTCCAGCAACGCACCGACACCCGCCGCGTGCGCCAGCGCCGCGACTTCCGGATCGTAGAGCACCGCCATCACCGCGCCGCGCGCGCCGCCCCGAACCAGCGCGGTGAGCAGGCCGGTGGTATCGGCAGTGCCGCCGGCGCCCGGGTTGTCCTGCGCATCGGCCAGCACCACCGGTTTGTCGGACCGGTTCTGCAGCGCGCGCGCG
>Ga0210101_1000544_pt1 | contig 12344 bp, 12 predicted proteins | sample Muzzi_PWC_D1_FD_185534 | JGI IMG/M metagenome (GOLD analysis project Ga0210101, IMG submission 185534) | Wetland microbial communities from San Francisco Bay, California, USA, that impact long-term carbon sequestration - Muzzi_PWC_D1 (SPAdes) | ecosystem: Environmental > Aquatic > Marine >...
GACGCAATCCTTGCGCAGGCAAGGATTGCCCCTGCCCGCGGAGGCGTTAGGCAGGGCGTTCTCGGAAATTCTGATCTGACCCCGATTTTCCGGTGTTGGAAAATCGCGGTTGCGGCCTACTCGTAGTTGTAATCGTCCCTGGCTTGCTGCTCGTCGATGTACTCGCGCGCGACATCCTGTTCGACCAGTACCCGGTCGCGCTTCGCCGGGTCGCCGTAACCGCCGCCGCCGGGCAGTTTCACCACCAGCCGCCGGCCGTCGGGCACCCATTGCTTGCCCTTCGAAGACAACTGGCTGCCGTCGTCGAGGCCGACCTCGCCGGCGCCGCCGGGCCGTCCTCCGTCGCGGCCGCGCGCCGGGTTCAGACAGCGGTCGAACATCGCATTGATATACATTTTATGCCCGGGATTGGCCGAGAATTCGATCACCTGGCCGAGGCCGCCGCGACGCTCGCCGGCGCCGCCCGAACCCTCGCGCAATTCCTTGCGCCAGATAGTGACCGGTCCGGCGTACTCCATGACCTCCGATGACATGCTATGCACCCCGGACGGAAACGCGGTCGCCGACAGGCCGTCCAGCCCCGGCCTCGCGCCGCTGCCGCCGGAATTGAACATCAGCAGCTGCGAGCTGCGTAACGACTCGCCCTCGGCCGGAGCGCCACCGGCGACCGGCGACGCACCGAGCTGCACGATCCACAACGCGCTGGAACCCTCGGCCGGCACCGTGCCGGGCACCATCTTGTGCAACGCGCCGAACACCACGTCGGGCAGGAATTGCCCCAGCATGTGGCGCGTCGAGACCGGCGCCGGATGCAGCGCGTTCAAGATGCAATTTTCCGGCGCGGTGACCCGAAACGGTGACAGCGACGCATGGTTGTTCGGAATTTGCGGCGCCAGCGCACATTTCAGCGCATAGCAGGTATATGCCGTGGTGTAGATCAACGGCACGTTGATGCCGCGCGCGCTCAGGCCGCTGGTGCCGCTGTAGTCGGCGAGCACGCCGTCGGCGCCGACCTGGAGTTTCAGCTTCAGGGTTACCGGCTCGTCGTAGCCGTCGACGATCATCTCGTTGTCGCAGGAACCCCCCGGCAGATCCTTCAGGTGTTCCAGAGTCGCGGCGAGGCTGTTGTCGAAAATAAAATCCCGCAGCGCCTGCAGGTCGTCGATCCCGAACTCGTCCATCATATCCATCAGGCGGCGATGGCCGGTGTCGTTGCAGGACGACAGCGAGTAGAGATCGCCGATAACCTGACCGGACTCGCGCACGTTGTTGCGAATCAGCTTCACCAGCCCGAGGTCGACTTCGCCGCGCTCGGCGAACTTCATGATCGGGATGCGAATGCCCTCCTCGTAAACCTCGGTCGCGTCGGGACCGAAGCCGCGGCCGCCGACGTCGACCACATGCGCGGTGCAGGCGAAGTATCCGACCAGCCTGCCATCGCGAAAGGACGGGTTGACGAAGGTGAAATCGTGCAGGTGGCCGGTGCCCTTCCAGGGATCGTTGGTGATATACGAATCGCCCTCGAAGATCCTGTCCTCGCCGATCTCGTCGATAAAATTACGCACCGCGGCAGCCATCGCATTGACGTGGCCGGGCGTCCCGGTCACGGCTTGCGCGATCATCAGGCCCTCGCGATCGAAAACCCCGGCCGAAACGTCGCCGGCCTCGCGCACCGAGGTCGAGAACGCGGTGCGCACCAGCGTCAGCGCCTGCTCTTCGACCACCGCGATAAGACGATTCCACATCACCTGCATGTGGACGTTGGAAATACCGTCGGACATGTTATTTCTCCTTGCGTTCGAGTAGCAGGCAACCGTCGGACTGCCTGACCACCCGGTAACGGCCGGTTACGATGGTAGTGGTTTCGCGTTCAACGATGACCGCGGGACCGTCTATGCAATCGCCGGTCTCGAGTGCCTCGCGGTGGTGGACCGCGGCGTCGGCGAAGCACTGTTCGCGCGCATCGTAGATGCGCCGGGTTTCGTCGCTGCTGCGGAGCTTTTTCGTGTCCGCCGGCGCGACCGGGCGCGGCGCGGGCAGCCGGCTGCGCACCTGCACCGACCAGGTCATGATTTCGATATCGAGCCCGTCCAGCGCGCGACCGAACAGCCGCCGGTACTCTTCTTCGAAGCGGCGGCGAATCTCGGCGGCGTCGCCGGCGCCGAAGTCGCGATCGGGCAGCGGCACGACGATTTCCCAGCCCTGCCCCTCGTAGCGCATGTAAGCCTTGATTTCGCGCTCCAGTTCGAGCCCCGCCCCGCCGGCCTGCGCGAAGCGCTGCGCCTCGGCGTCGAGCTCGCCGATCAGGCGATTGGTCCAGTCGGGGTCGAACTCGGAGAGACGCAGAAACGCGCCGCGCACGGCCTCGAAACCGAACGGTGCGCGCAAGAAACCGATCGCCGAACCCACGCCCGCACCGGGCGGGATCAGCAACCGATCGATATCGAGCTTTTCGCACAGCCGGCTGGCGTGCAGCGGCGCCGCGCCGCCAAAGGCGATCATCGTGAAATCGGCCAGTTCCTTGCCGTTTTCGACCGCATGCACACGCGCGGCGTTGGCCATGTTTTCGTCGACCACCTCGCAGATACCGATGGCAGCGACCTCGGCATCCATGTCCAGACGCTGCCCGATCTCGGCCTGCATCGCATCCACGGCGTTTTGCGTCTCGAGACGGATATCTCCGCCCGCGAAGTGCTCGGGGTCGAGCCGCCCCAGCAGCAGATCGGCATCGGTCACTGCCGGTTTCCGTCCGCCACGGCCGTAGCTGGCGGGCCCGGGCTCGGAGCCCGCGCTTTCGGGACCGACGCGAATCTGGTTCATTTCATCGACCCAGCCCAACGAGCCGCCGCCGGCGCCGATTTCGACCATTTCTATGACCGGGATGGATACGGGCATGCCGGAGCCCTTTTTGAAGCGCCAGGTGCGCGCGACCTCGAAGGTGCGCGCGGTCTTCGGTACGCGGTTTTCGATCATGCAGATCTTTGCGGTGGTACCGCCCATGTCGTAGGACAGCACCTTGTCGAGACCGTACCCGGCGGCATAGTCGGCGGCATAGATCGCGCCGCCCGCGGGCCCGGATTCGAGCAGCCGCACCGGGAATTCGATCGCGCTGTCGACCGAGATCAGACCGCCGCCCGAGTGCATCATGAAAACCGGGCACTGCCCGCCCTCGGCGCGGAAGCGCTCCACCAGACGTTCGAGATAGGAAGCCATCAAGGGCTTGATGAAGGCGTTCGCGCAAACCGTGTTGAAGCGCTCGAATTCGCGCATTTGCGGCGACACCTCGCTGGAAATCGAGATACTGACGCCGGGCGCCTCGGCGGCGATGATCTCACGGGCGCGGCGTTCGTGGGCGGCGTTGACATAGGCGTGGATGAAGCCTATCGCGACGCTGCGGTAGCCGCCGTCGCGAATGCGCGCGGCAACCGCGCGCAGGCCGTCCTCGTCGAGCGCAACCAGTTCCCGGCCGCTGGCCGCGATGCGACCGTCGACCGCGTAACGGTGTTCGCGCGATACCAGCGGCGGCGGCAATTGCAGGTTCAAGTCGTATTGTTCGAAGCGTCCCTCGGTGCGCATCTCGATGACGTCGCGAAATCCGCTGGTGGTCACGAACGCGGTACTCGCTCCACGACGTTCGATCAGCGCGTTGGTCGCCAGCGTGGTGCCGTGAATGAACTGGTCGATGGAATCGATGTCCACCCCGGCGATCCCGGTTACCTTGAGCAGGCCGTCGATGATCGCCTGCCCGGGCTCGGAGTAGTTGGTGAGCACCTTGGTGCTGAACTGTTCGCTGCCTGTTTCGAGCACCACATCGGTAAAGGTACCGCCGATGTCTGCGCCGACACGAACGCTTTGGTTGTTATGGCTCATGCATGTGTCCGTCTGGGTTGCCGATCGGCCGACTGTTGCCGACCGAGGCATTCTACCCAAATCCGGTTGTATTATCAGTCGTTGTCGAAGCGAATCCTGACTGCAAGTCCGCCGAGTTCGGATTCCGCGAGTTCCAGCCCGGCATCGTGGATGTCGGCAATGGTCTTGACGATAGACAGACCGAGACCGGCGCCGGCGGTGTTGGTATCGGCGGCGCGGTAAAAACGCTCCAGCGCCTGGGCGCGTTGTTCCGCGTCGAGACCCGCGCCCGAATCCTCGACTTCGAGTAATACTCCGTTCGCCTGCCTCTCGCAGCGAACCCGGATATGGACATCCGCGCCGCCGTACTTGGCGGCATTGTCGAGGAGGTTGGTCACCAGACTCGACAGCAGCGATTCATCGCCCCTGATATCACAGCCCTCGCTCGGCAGTAGCATCTCGATATCGTAGCCGCGCTGCGCGGATCGAGACTCGAAGGACTCGATCACCTGTCGGCAAACCCGGCACAGATCGACCTGCCCCAGGGTCCTGCTCGACAGCGGGTTTTCGAAATGGCTGAGCTCGAGCAATTGCGATACCAGGTGCGACAGGCGCCGGATGCTGGTCTTCATGCTTTCGAGCGACTCGCGCGCGCCTTCGTCTCTGCTCTCCTCGATGGCATTGTCGACGTTGATCAGCAGCGATGCCAGCGGGTTGCGCAATTCGTGGGAAGCGTCGCTGACGAAACGCCGTTCGCGTGCATAGGCGGCGTCGAGATTGACGATCATCCGGTTGAGCGCGTTGACCAGCGAGTCGATTTCGCGCGGCACCCCGTCGGCGGCTACGGTCTTGAGCTGCCTGAGATCCTGTTGCCGCACCTGCTCGGCGACATCCTCCAGGGGTTTCAATGCCACCCCGACAAGATGCCAGAGAATCCACAGGAAGAATGGCAGCAGCACGATTAGCGGCAGGAACAGACCCTTGCCGATATACTCGGTAATCTCGTCTCGATAATTGCTGCGTTCGCCGACCACGATCAGTAAATCGTCATGCCTGGACTGGAGCGCGTAAATGAACCATTTCTTGTGGTTGGAACTAAACTCGGAAAACCCCCTGGCGATGACCCTGTTCTTGATATTCGGCGCAGTACTCGAGCCCAGCAACATCTCGCCCTCGGGGTCGAACACGGCGAAAAACAAATTTCGTCCATAGTCCCTGAACTGGGGAGAACCTTCCATCGCCTGCTGTAACTGCTTCCGATTCGACTCGATCGAAGCGCGCGAAACCTGGCTGTCGAGAATCCGCGCGGTCTGTACCAGCGCCGAACCGAAAATCTCGTCGGCCTCGCCGCGAGTGCCCTTGTAGACCGCAAAACCGGAAATGGCGGTCATCAACACCAGGGTCACTATCACGTACCAGGTCAGCCGCCGGCGCAGCGACGCGCCGCTAGACATGATCGATATCCAGCTTGTAACCGATACCGCGTACCGTCTTGATCAGCTTGCTGTCGAGCTTTTTGCGCAGATGATGGATATGCACCTCGAGGGCGTTGCTTTCGACGCCGTCGGCCCAGCCGTAGAGGACGATTTCGAGATTCTCGCGGGCCAGAATCTGACCGGGCCGATTGGCGAACTCGCACAACACCACGAATTCCCGGCGGCTCAACTGGACTTCTTTGTCGCCATACCAGACTTGCTGGGTACGGCGGTCGATGCGCAGCTTGCCGAGAACGATTTCCTCGGCAGCGTTACCGTGGCTGCGCCGGCTCAACGCGCGAATGCGGGAACGCAGTTCCTTCAGCTCCACCGGCTTGACGACGTAATCGTCGGCGCCATTGTCGAGTCCGAGTACGCGTTCGTCGACCGTGTCGCGTGCAGTCATGATCAGCACCGGCGTGCTGTTTGCCTCACGGCGCAGGGTTCGCAATACCTCGATGCCGTCCTTGCCGGGCAATTGCAGGTCGAGTATGACCACTTCGAAACGCTCCGCGCGAATCGCATCGAGCGCTTGCGCGCCGTCGGTCAACCAGTCGACGTGGTCGCCGTCGCGCATCAGCGCTTTCTGGATTCCCCGGCCCAGTTCGAGGTCGTCTTCCACCAGCAATAGTCTCATTCGTATCTCCTTGCCCACGGAATCGCGGCTGACCGTACCGGGACCCGCATTGCCCGAACCGGGGATGCCGGGACATCCACAGCGAACGGGTAACAACGGTGATCGCCGGCGACCGGGATTCCGGCGACAGCGAAACGACTGCAATGCCCGGTAACGCCTGATACATGATACACCTCGCTTGTGATCGGCTCATTAGTCTCGTCTGTCGGCAACTCGACCGGGAGGTATAATGCCGGCCTGCGCGTGGGTTGCGCCGACTGCAGTCCTGGAGAGGGTGGGGGTGGACTGCAGCCGGGCTTCCCGGTACGACTTGAGTCGCGGCGCCGGCAACCCGAAAACAGGCAGCGAACTGACGGAGGAACATCCGTCCCCGGCACCGCCGATAAAAAAACCGTTCGCCATGCTTCGATTTCGGACCGACACAATTATCGGCATCGAAACTTAAGAAAGCCTTAACTAGAGGATTTTCGATAGCTCCAGCGACCAGGCCGGAATCCGGGTCGGCACTACGATCAGGTACCTGCGGCGAATGCCTCCAGCCGGTCGATGAGTTCCTGCGGCACCCTGACCCCGTCGGTTTCGACTTTCAGGCGGAACGCGTGGCGGCGCTCGCCTGGCAGCCTGACGCCGGGTTCGGCGGCCAGCGCGCCGAGCATCGTCTCCAGGCGCCGGGCGTAAGCCGCGTCCCCGCCCGGGGTAAACGCAGCCGGGGAAATGGCGATGAAAAATTGCCCTACTTTCGGTTCGCCGCCGCTATTGTTCTTGAACGGCGGTGCCTCGAAAGAGCAGTTCGGGCCGCTCAAAACGCCGGCCAGCAGGTCGACCAGCAAACCGAGCAGCATGCCCTTGTAACCGCCGGCAGGCGCCAGCGCACCGCCGTCGACGATCGCGGCCGCATCGGTGGTGTCATTGCCGTCGCGATCGTATCCCCAGCCGACCGGGATCGGGCGGTTCTCGGCCGCGGCTTGCTTGATCGTAACCAGCGCTACCTGGCTGGTCGCCATGTCGGCGATAATCGGCGCCTTGCCGGCGCGCGGCACCGCGAAGGCCATCGGATTGGTGCCGAAAAAAGCCTGCGCGCCCGGCGCCGGCGCCACCGCCGACGGCGAATTGGCGTAACCGAGACCGATCAGCCCGGCATCGGCGATGCGCTGCATGAACCAGCCGACGACGCCGGCGGAATAGGAATCGACGATCGACAGGGCGGCGATCCCCTGCTGCCGGGCGAGCGCGTAGAATGCTTCCTCGGCCTCGGCGTAGGCGGCGTGAGCGAAACCGCTGTCGGCATTCGAGCGCAGCGCGCCCGGCGCCAGCTGCAGATGCGAAGGGCTGGCGTCGCGGTTGATCTTGCCGACCTGCAGGTGACCGCAGTAGAGCGGCAGGTAACCGAGGCCGACGGTGCGAATGCCGTCGCACTCGGCGTCGACCACCGATTGCACCGCGAGTTCGAGTTGCCGGCCACGGGCGCCGCAAGCCTCGAGTGCGCGCCGCGCGAGATCCTCGATCTCCGACAGGGTCAGGGTCTTGTTCTGTGTGCTCATGACATCGCTCCGAGAGGTATTGTCGCCGCGTTGGCGCGGCCCGAGTTTTTGGTCAGATCTACAATTGACGGGGGCCGTCCGCAGTGACCGCGATCGGCGGAGATTTTGATCTGACCATAAACTCGGGGGGGAGGCGGTGACGGGTTCATGCCTTGAGTGCTGCGAGTGCCGCGCCGGCACCGGCGGTGACGAAGCCGGCATCGACGCCGACGCAGATCAGCCGGTAACCCCGCTCTATGTATGGCCGCACGCTGGCCGCATCGAGTCCGAAGTAACCGAGCCCAAGCTTATGCCGACGGCAGGCCTCGGCCACGCGCTCGATCGCCGCGACCACGTCGTCGGCCGCCACGTCGCCGGTCTTGCCCATGCTCGCCGACAGGTCGTAGGGCCCGATGAAAATCGCGTCGAGGCCTTCGACCCCGGCGATCTCGTCGATATTGTCGACCGCGTCGATATGCTCGGCCTGAATGATGACCGCGGTTTCGTCGTTGGCGGAGGCCATGTATTCGGCGAAATCGAGGCCGTAGCCCTGGGCGCGGGCGAGGCCGACACCGCGGCGGCCGCGCGGTGGATACTTGCTCCAGGCGACCACGCGGCGCGCCAGCTCGGCGTTATTGACCATCGGCACGATGATACCGTCGGCACCGATGTCGAGCGCCTTCTTGATATCGCGTTCGCTGGCCGAGGGCACCCGCAGAAGATTCGCGCAGCGGCCGCCGACCGCCTGCATCTGCCGCTGCCAGTCGAGGATCGACAGCGCACTGTGCTCGCCGTCCATGAACAGCCAGTCGAAGCCGCACCTGGAAATCATTTCCGCGACCTCGGGCGCGGGCAGGGTCAGCATCGTACCGAGCAATAATTCATTGTTGCGCAGGCGCTTGCAAAAACTCATAACTACCCCCTCGTCAGCAATCGGGCAGGCTCAGGAACCGAAGCCTTTCGCCATCAGCGATGCGCAAAGCAAAATCCCGGCGATCATCACCAGTTCCCAGTGTATGGCGCGTTTCAGACGTTTCACCGCGGCGCCGTCGAGGGCCGGGGCGACGCCACGACCGAGTTCGCCGCCCCAGCGAAAGAACTGCAGCGTCGGATAAATCGAGATCAACGCAGCGGCGACGAACAGGCCGAGCTTGATCAGAAACCAGGTATTGGAAAAATAATAGGCACTGCCCTTTTCGAAGTAGAACACGCGCAACAGCCCGAAAGCCAGCACCAGCAACGCTGCCAGGCCCGCGATACGATCGGCGCGCTGGATGCGCCGCGCGGTTTCGACACTGATAGATTCGGCGATCAACGCCAGTTCGAGCACCAGCGCGGCGGTGAGCGCGAAAAACGCCAGGAAGTGCCCGAAAGCGATGAGCGCCGCCGCCAGCATCAGGGTGCGAGACGCTTCAGTTCCCAGCCGCCGGCGAGCGGAGTGTAAATGATCCGATCGTGCAGCCGGTTGTCCTGCCCCTGCCAGAACTCGAAGTAATCGGCTTCGAGCCGGTAACCGACCCAGTCCTGCGGGCGCGGCACGTCGCCGTCGGGATATGCGGCGCGCAAGCGCAATACCTCGTCTTCGAGTTCGCCGCGGCTGCCGATTTCACTCGACTGCCGCGAGGCCGCCGCGCTGAATCGGCTACCCTCGGGACGCATCAAAAAGTATTTTTCGGCATCCTCGGAGGACAGCGGCCGGACCGCGCCGTGCACGCGCACCTGGCGGCTCAGATCGCGCCAGTGAAACAGCAGTGCGGCGCGCGGATTCAACGCCAGCTCCCGGCCCTTGCGGCTGCGCGCGTCGCTGTACCAGCAAAAACCGGCGGCATCGAAATGCTTGAGCAACACGATGCGCGCCGACGGCCGGCCGCTGTCGTCGGCGGTCGCCAGGGTCATCGCGGTAGCGTCGAGCAGCTCCAGGTCGCGGGCGCGCTGCAGCCATTGTCCGAACTGCACGAACGGATCCGGGTCCATGTCCTTGCGCGCGATGCCCTGAGACTCGTAGGCGCGGCGTACATCGGTCAGATCCATTTCGATGGACATTAAAATACCCGCTGAAACAGCGCCTGCAGCGCCTCCCAGGATTTTTCGTCGGCCTGTTTCTGATAGCCGACGGGAATGCCGTATTTGGCGCCGTTTTCGTCAGCCTCGGGACTGGTGAAACCGTGCATGGCGCCGTCCAGAACCAGCACTTCGTAGTCGGCCTGCGCGGCATTCATCTCCTGTTTGAAGGCTTCGAGATCATCCATCGAGACCATCGCATCGGCGCCGCCGTGGCAGACGAGTATCTTCGCCTTGATGCTGCCGGGATCGGCGGTATGGAAGGAGCCTAGCGCGCCGTGGAAACTCGCCACCGCGGACAGCGGCAGGCCGATACGCGCCATGTGCAACACCATCGCACCGCCGAAGCAATAACCGATCGCAGCGGTACGATCCCGGTCCACGCCGGGTTGATTGAGCAACAGGTCGTAGCCCGCTTTGAGCGCCGCGGTACCGGTTTCCATGTCACCCAGCACCCCGTTCATCAGCCCCATGGCCTCCTCGGGGTTGCTGGCGGTCTGACCGGCAAACATATCGATCGCCAATGCGGTATAGCCGAGCTCGGCGAGCATGTGCGCGCGGCGCCGGATGTAATCGTTGATCCCCCACCATTCGTGCACCACGGCGACCCCGGGACGCGGGCCGGTGATTTCGTCGTCGAAGGCCAGGTAGGCGTGGTGCGTGGCGTCGCCGACCGCGTACTCGATCTGATTGGTCAAAATATTCATCTGAGTCTCCCCCGGTTGTGTTCGAAACCGAAATTCTAACCCGTAATACTGTCAACAGGTAGCCGGCTGAATTACCATGCGCAAATGAACCGGCTCGATCACATCGTCATCGCCGCCGCATCGCTCGAACAGGGCGGCACATATCTGCGCGAACTGATTGGCGTCGAGCTCCCTGCCGGCGGCGTGCACGCCGCCATGGGAACCCACAACCTGGTCATGCAGCTTGGCGACGATCGTTACCTCGAGGTGATCGCGATCGATCCCGGGGGCAGGACTCCGGATCGCCCGCGCTGGTTCGATCTCGACCGGCAATCGATGCGCGCGCAGCTTGCGGAGCGGCCGCGGCTGATCACCTGGGTCGTGAATACCCCCGATATCGGTCGCCTGGCGACCCGGGCGGACTTCGATATCGGCGTCCCGACGGCGTTCAGCCGCAACGCTCTGCAGTGGGAAATCGGCTTGACCGACGATGGCCGCCTGCTGGCGGGCGGCCTGCTGCCCTACTGCATCCAGTGGCGCAGCCAGCCTCACCCGTCGCGGTTGATGGCCGACCTCGGATGCCGGCTGCAAAAACTGGTGATTCGTCACCACCGTCCGCAATGGATCGCCGCGCGTCTCGATTCGCTCGACGCGGCCCACCTGGTCGAAATCGAAGAAATTCCCGATTCGGAAAGCCCTCGACTAACCGCCAGTATCGAAACGCCGCGAGGCCTCGTTACCCTGGAGTGACCCGGGGGCTCCCGCTCCCGAGCTTGCCGGCGCCGGGAATCGCCTGGTCGACTGGCTTCGCAACTTCGGGAGGGTTGGGGACAGACCAAACGCCGCCGGTGTGTCGGCTCGGGAAGAGTGTCACCGGCGTTTGCTCTGTCCCCCCCGAAGAGAGCGAAGCATCTCGACGACTCCTCGATGCCGGCCGAAGGTCGCTCCGGGCCGATCCTCGCGGTTTTTGGGAACATCGCCGATTTTGGATAACTGTTCCAAAATCGGGAAAGCCCATCGGCAAAAGGATTTGCAATAACGGGAAAGCGGCAACTCAGGGCTCGTTCAACCATTCGTAGGGACCGAAGGTATTCGGCCTGAAGTAGACGATCATGCGGCCGTCCGCTCCGGCGTTGGCAGTTTCTTGCCAGGGGGCCATGCCGTGCAGGGACAGACGGTGGGCGAGGAAGGCTTCACCTGGCCGGGTATGGATCTCGATGCGACGGCAGCTTTCGAATACCCGTTCGCGCGCCGCGTGGTAAGTCTCGGTTACGTCCTCGTCGCTCCAGCGTTCCGTCGCGATGCCCTCGAAGCGCTGCCTAAAAGCGTCGCGGATGATTTCCTGCGAGCCTTCCCAGACCACGAAAGGCGAAGCGCCGGGATCGAACTCGACCATCGGGATGCCGAGGATGAAACCGTGAAACTCGCGCAGGAAGCGGCGTCTCGCGGGGCCCTCGCGCAACAGGCCGTCGACGTGCGCGGCATCGCGGTCGCGCCGGTAGCGCAGCAGCGCGTCACTTTCACCTGCCATCGGCCGCGGGTAGCCGGGGTAGCAAACCGATACCTGCGCCTGGTCCCAGGCGAAATCTTCGAGCCCGAGCTCGCGGGCAACGAAATCGACCGCATCGCCGCCGAGGGGTGCGCTGCCGCCGGCCGCGCCGCGCGCGTCGTTGGGCAGCACGTTGACGCCCGCGAACCAGGTTCCCTGGTAGCGCAGCCAGCGGGCATGACGCGGTTCGTCGACGCAGGCGCGTGCCGGAGGCAAGGCCGCCTCGACCCAGTGCAGCAGCGCCGCATCGCGGTCGAAGCGGCACCAACCGCGGCTAAAGAAATGACTGGCGAGATTGCGCATGGTGCTGCCGATGCTATCATGCCCCGATCAAAATCCGGAGCCGTCGAATTTTGGCCGAATCCATCGAGCAACGCATCGCCGGCCTGCCCTGCTGGCAAGGCGATATCAGCATCGAGCCGCTGGGAGGGGGCATGACCAATCTGAACTTCAAGGTGGTCGATGCCAGCGGGCCTTATGTCGTGCGCCTGGGCAGCGACGACCCGCAGCACCTGATCTCCCGCGCCAACGAAATCGCCGCGGCCGCGGCCGCGCACGCGATCGGCA
>Ga0210101_1000545_pt1 | contig 12331 bp, 10 predicted proteins | sample Muzzi_PWC_D1_FD_185534 | JGI IMG/M metagenome (GOLD analysis project Ga0210101, IMG submission 185534) | Wetland microbial communities from San Francisco Bay, California, USA, that impact long-term carbon sequestration - Muzzi_PWC_D1 (SPAdes) | ecosystem: Environmental > Aquatic > Marine >...
GGTTGCCTTCGGTATGGGGATCGATAAACCGAATGTCCGCTTCGTGGTCCATTATGACCTGCCAAAAAATATCGAAAGTTACTACCAGGAGACCGGCCGCGCCGGACGGGACGGGCTTTCGGCCGAGGCATTATTGTTGTTCGGCTATGGTGATATCGCTCTCAGTCGAGGGTTAATCGAAAAAGGGGGTAATCCTGAGCAGAACCGGATCGAGATCCACAAACTGAATGCTATGGTCGCTTATGCGGAATCGGGGACCTGCCGACGGCGGGCGCTGCTCGGCTATTTTGGGGAATCCCTGGAAGCGGATTGCGGCAACTGCGATATCTGTCTCGATCCACCGCAGCGCTATGATGCCACCGAAGATGCTCGCAAGGCGCTCTCTTGTGTCTTTCGAGTCGGCCAACGCTTCGGCCTCGGTCATGTCATCGAGGTGCTGCGCGGCGCAAAAACCCAGCGGATTTTCGATTTACAGCATGAGAAGCTCACCACCTACGGCATCGGCCACGACCGGAATCAGGACCATTGGCATCATCTGCTCCGGCAGTTGATCCACCACGGTTTCCTGGAGCAGGATATTGCCAATTACTCGGTGTTAAAATTGACCGAAGCGGCGCGCCCCTTGCTGCGCGGTGAGCTCAGCTTGCAGATAACCCGCCCACGCGTCAAGCCGGAGCGGAAGAAAAAACCGGAGCGCAGGGTTGTCGGCCTGGAGTATGACCAGGAGCTGTTCGATCGGCTACGGGCCAGGCGCAAACAACTGGCTGATGCCGCCGGGGTGCCTCCCTATGTGGTTTTTGGCGACGCCAGTCTCGCCGAAATGGCCGCCACCTTGCCGACTGACGAGGAGGCCATGTTGCAGGTTAACGGCGTCGGTCAGACCAAACTGAAACGTTATGGTGCAGAGTTTATCAATGAAATTGTCGGTTATCTCTGTCGCTGAGCAAGGAGTCATGCAGTGAAAATTGTATCTTTTAATGTCAATGGCATACGCGCCCGCTTCCATCAACTGGCCGCCCTGATCGACAAGCATCAGCCGGATATTATCGGCCTGCAGGAAACCAAGGTCCATGACAGCGAATTCCCGCGGGAAACGATTGCCGAGCTCGGTTACCAGGTCATCTATCATGGCCAGAAAACCCATTATGGTGTCGCGGTCCTCTCCAAGCTGGAACCACTCGAAATTGAAAAAGGTTTTCCAACTGAAGACCCTAACCATCAGCGCCGCTGCCTGATGGCCGGCTATCCGCTTGAGAATGGGCGGAATTTGCGTCTGATCAACGGCTATTTCCCACAGGGGGAGAGCCGCGACCACCCGGAAAAGTTTCCCAATAAAAGAGCCTTTTATGAAAATTTACAGAGTTGGCTGGAGACCCGGGCCGACCCGAATGACCTGCTGGTGGTCCTTGGTGATATGAATATTTCGCCAGAGGACAGTGACATAGGGATCGGCGAGGAAAACGCTCGGCGCTGGCTGCGAACCGGAAAATGCAGTTTCCTGCCCGAAGAGCGGGAGTGGTTGGCCAGGGTCAAAGCCTGGGGGTTGATCGACAGTTTCCGCCAGCAAAATCCAAAAGTGACTGATCGCTACAGCTGGTTCGATTACCGTTCGCGCGGCTTCGAGCAGGAGCCGAAACGGGGCTTGCGCATCGACCTGATCATGGCGACTGCTCCGTTGATGGATAAGTGCGTTGCAACAGGGATCGACTACGAGCTACGCGGTATGGAGAAACCATCGGACCATTGCCCGATCTGGGCGGAGTTTGATCTCAGCCATGGTTAAAAATCTGTTCAGTTGGGCGATTCGCGAAATTGCATTTTAGCCGGTTTTCTCCAGAATGATACAGGGCGGCTCTTCACAGTGGATCACTTCGATGGTGAGATGTTTTAGCTGTCTGAAACCCGCCAGTAATTGTCGATATTCCTCGTTCGGCCGGGGATAGTGAGTCACTAGGGTGACGATGGCGGCCAGCTGTCGGGGAGCAACCCGCCAGACATGTAGGTCGGTGACCCGGTTGTCGGCCGCGGATTCGATGGCCTGTTGAATCCCGTCCCGCAGCTCGCCGCCGACCCCGGCGTCGAGCAGAATCGCACTGCTCTCTTTGAGAAGATTCCAGGCCCAGCGCGTGATTACCAGCGCGCCGACGACCCCCATCAGCGGGTCGAGCAGCCACCAGTCAAACAGCCTCCCGAACAGCAGCGCCAGGATCGCCAGCACCGAGGTCAGGGCATCGGCCAGCACATGAAAGTAAGCCGCCTTGAGATTGTGGTCGTGGTGATGGTGGGCGCGGGCATGATCGTGGTCGTCGTACCCGTGGTGATGATGCTCGTGTCCTTGGCCGCCGTGCAGCAGGAAAGCGCTGAAAATATTGACCGCCAGGCCGATCCCGGCCACCAACAGCGACTGACCGTACTGGATCTCGACCGGGGAGAAGCACCGGCCGATCGATTCGATCGCCATGATCAGGGCCACGACCGCAAGGGCGACGGCGCTGGCGAAACCGCCGAGCACATTGATCTTGCCGGTGCCGAAACTAAAGTCGGGATTGTCGGCGTTGCGGCGCGAGTAGCGGTAGGCGAACAGGGTAATCAGAAAAGCCGTAACATGGGTTCCCATGTGCCAGCCGTCCGCCAGCAGCGCCATCGATCCGAAGGCGATCCCCGCCGCAATCTCGGCGACCATGGTCACCGCGGTCAGAATCATCACCCTTCGGGTGTTCTTTTCGTTCTCTTCCCGGTGGACGAAAAAGTTGTGTTCATGTTGCCATTTCCCGAGTTGATGAATGTGCATGATTTTATCCGTTGGGTTCCATTGAAAAGAAGAAAGTGGTCCGTTAACCCTCACAGGGTCAAACTGAAAAGTCGCCATTTTTTATATTGAAAATGATTATCATTTTTCTTGACACGAAACAAGCCTTCTTTTAAATTGACATCGATTTTCATTTTCGGCCTGATTCAGCACCCCCAATACAGAACATCACGGCAGAAGAATCCCGATAAAAACAAAAGTTAATCCGGCAAAGTTTCGCCGGACAATAATTCCAACCGGACAGGAGTGACTACTATGCCGTTTTCCCTGCGCACCCTCAAAGTAGATGAAAGAGCCCGCATCACCTCAATCATCGCCAATGGCGAGATCAGTCGCCGCCTGCGCGACATGGGGCTGGTCCCCGGCACCGAAGTCAAAGTCATCGGCCGTGCCCCCCTCAAGGACCCGGTTGCCCTGCGGCTGCGCGATTTCACGCTCACCCTGCGCAACAACGAAGCGGATTGCATCATGATCGAGAAAATGGAGGACACCAATGAGTAATGCGGCGACGATTGCCCTGGCGGGGAATCCCAATTCCGGCAAAACCACCTTGTTCAATGCCATCACTGGCGCCCGCCAGCGGGTCGGCAACTATCCCGGCATTACCGTGGAACGCAAAGAGGGGACGATCAACGTCGATGAAATGAAGGTCAACGTCATCGACCTGCCCGGTTGTTACTCCCTCTCCGCCTATTCGGAGGAGGAGCTGGTGGCACGCCGGGTGCTGGTCGACGAACGACCGGACATCGTCGTCGACATCGTCGATGCAACCCGACTGGAACGCCACCTCTACCTGGCGGTGCAGTTTTTCGAACTCGGCATCCCCGTGCTGCTCTCCCTCAACATGATGGACGAAGCAAAAAAGCAGGGGTTGCGCATCGATCGCGCCCGCCTGGCCGAACTGCTCGGTTGCCCGGTAGTGGAGACCGTCGCCCGTTCCGGTACGGGGAAAAAGGAGCTGGTCGAGACTGCCCTGAGGCATGCCCGCCTGCGGGGAGGGAAATGGGAGCCGTTGCAAATTTCCTACGGACCCGACCTCGATCCGGCCCTGGCGGAGATGGTTGAGAAAATCGAAGCGGCGAATTTCATGACCGAACGCTTTCCGGCCCGCTGGGTCGCACTCAAATATCTCGAAGCCGACGAGGAAGTGATGAAGGCGGGTAAGGCGGTCGGCGACCTGGCTGAGGAACTGGAGTCGATTGTCAGCCGGATCAGGGAGCATTGCCGCAAGACCCTCAACACTCTCCCCGATGCGATCATCGCCGACTATCGCTACGGCCTGATCAATTCGATCCTGCGGCAGGAGATCGTCGTTCACGAAAAGACCCAGCAGGAGCGCATCGATTTCAGCTCCCGTCTCGACAGCGTGCTTACCAACCGCGTGCTCGGGCCGGCGATCATGGTCGGCGTACTCTATGCCATGTTTCAGATCACCTTCACGGTCGGCGAGATTCCGATGGGTTGGCTGGAGAGTCTGTTCGGTTGGCTTGGCGAAACGGCGACGGCGATCATTCCCGCAGGGCTGCTGCAGTCGCTGGTCGTGTCAGGAATCATCGACGGCGTCGGCGGCGTGATGGGCTTCGTTCCGCTGATTGCCGTCATGTTCCTGATGATCTCTTTCCTGGAGGATTCCGGCTACATGGCGCGCGTCGCCTATATGCTCGATCGGGTGCTGCGGGTGTTTGGCCTGCACGGCTGCTCCGCCATGCCGTTCATCGTCTCCGGCGGGATCATGGGCGGCTGCGCCGTCCCCGGCCTGATGGCGACCCGCACCCTGCGCAGCCCCAAGGAGAAACTTGCGACCCTGCTGACCGCACCCTTCATGCCCTGTGGTGCCAAACTGCCGGTTTTTCTGCTGCTGGTTGCGGCGTTTTTCTCCGAGAACGAGGCGCAGATGATGTTCTCTATTACCCTGTTTGCCTGGGTCATGGCGCTGCTTGTTTCCAAGCTGGTGCGTTCGACCATCATCAAGGGGGAGCCGACTCCCTTCATCATGGAACTGCCCCCCTACCGGATGCCGACCCTGCGCGGGGTGCTGACCCACACCTGGGAGCGGGCCTGGCAGTACATCAAAAAGGCCGGAACGGTGATTCTGGCGGTCTCCATCCTGCTCTGGGCAGCCATGACTTTCCCCGGCCTGCCGGAAAATGAAACCACAGGTTTCGCCGCCGAGAGAGCGGCGGTCATGGCTACGGCGCGGGGTGAGGAACAGCAACAGGAGCTGCTGACCGGGATCGACAACCGGGAAGGGCAGGCCGCTCTGCGCTATTCGGTGGCCGGACGTATCGGCACCCTGTTCGAGCCGGTCAGCCAGCTGGCCGGATTCGACTGGCGCACCAACATCGCCCTGGTCGGCGGTTTCGCGGCCAAAGAGGTCATCGTCGCCACCTTCGGTACCGCCTACTCGCTGGGCGAGGTCGACCCCGAGGCGACAGATTCATTGTCCCGGCGGATCGCGGCCGATCCGACCTGGTCGAAATACACGGCCCTGGCCCTGATTGTTTTCGTGCTCCTCTACTCTCCATGCTTCGTCACCGTGGTGACGATGGCCAAAGAGTCGTCATGGCGCTGGGCGCTATTTGCCACCGGGTTCAATACGGTCCTCGGGTTCGTCTGGGCGGTCGCGATCTACCAGGTGGGCAGCCATTTTCTAAGCTGAAGTCTCATTCCCCATAACCATCAAAATCTGGAGGAAAATGTCATGATTCCCTGGGATACGATTATAACATTTACCATCATTGCTCTTGCAGCCTTGTATATCATCAGGAAATTCACCAAGGCGAAAAAAGCTGGGGGCGGTTGCGGCTGCTCCTCCGAAGTGGGCTGCTGCTCCAGTGGCGGCCATGGCGCGCCCGCCGGTTGCCAGGGAATGAACCACGACCGGCATTGATCCAATATCCTCGGAATCTGCCGGGATGGAAACGAAGGAGATAATTTAGAATGAAGTATGCAATCAAATTGTGCAAAGTTGCCACATTGCTGACCGTTCTGCTGCTGGCGCCGATTCTGGCTGCAGCGCATGGGCAGACCGACGAGGCAACGCTCGTAATTGGCAGCGAGCAGCACAGTCTGCAGGAGCGGGTCATGGCCTTGGAGGAACGGCAGACCGAAATTTACCACAGCCTGGCAGAGAAGAAAGCCGCCGGCCTGGGCAGCAAAATATCCGGGCGGATCAGCCTGTCGGGGCTGATTGAGCTGGAGGCCGCGGTGGGGAAAATTGAATACGCAGCTGGCGGTTCCAACTCATCGAGCGACCTGACGCTGGCGACGGTTCAAGTGGGTCTCGTGGCTCAAATGACCGAACAGATTCACGGCAATATTATTCTGCTTCATGAGGAGGACGGCGCCGATTTAGAAGTCGATGAAGCCGCTGTCGATCTGGATTTTGCGCCGCTGTTCGGTCGGATCGGCCGGATCTATCTTCCCTTCGGCGTGTTTTCCAGTCACTTTATTAATTCCCCGCTGACTCAGGAATTGGGAGAGACCCGAGAAACTGCGGCATTGGTAGGTTACGGGCAGAAACATTTTTCCCTGGCTGGCTATATTTTTAACGGAGATTCTGAAAAAGTCGGCGAGGAAGATCAAATTAGAGACTGGGGGCTCAGTTTTGTGCTGACCCCGGAAGAAGGAGTGGAATTTGGTTGCAGCTATTTGTCCGATCTTGCCGATAGTGATGCCGAATTGGTGACTGAATATCAAAGCCGAGTGGCAGGCTGGAGTGCCTATTTCGCTTTGGAACGAGGGGCTTTGGGGTTGAATGGGGAGGTTCTTGGTGCCGTCAAGTCATTTTCGGCGACCGATCTGGACGAAAACGGCGACGGGAAAGGCGACCAGCTACTGACCTGGAATATTGAGGCGTCCTGGGCGCTGGATCAGATCGAATTGGCTGCTCGAATTGAAGGCAGTGACGAATTCGCCGGCCAACCCGTGTGGCAATACGGGTTGGGTGCCAGCTGGAGCCCCTGGGAGCACAGCACTCTTTCCATGGAATATTTGCACGGTGAATTCAAATCGGGTTTCGATCGGGATGAGGATGGCAATCTTCTTGACCAGCGGGATTTGATTACTGCTCAATGGGCCTTTGAATTCTGACCACGAACAATATTCTTGATGTTTATTTAGGAACTGGCGGGCCAATCTCTCGAAGATGGCCCGCCAGTGTGTTTTTAGTGAATTGATTGGCTGTGGCCGATTCGGTGTGGCTGGTCAGCAGGGCATAGGTAAACTGGCCGGTCTGCACCTGGAAGATGATTGATAAAGGGGCAGAACCGCTCTCCCAAACATGCCGTTTCTAGTTGAAATCCAAGTTGTTAGAAACGCCTTAAGGGAGGTCTGAAATTTGTTTCTCCTTGAAAATATCCTGGGCTGCTAATAAGATAGCCCAACGAAAATCAACCCCTACTTTCCGGAGGGACTCATGGAAATTAACTCGGCACGCACATCCATTTTTTTTACCCTTCTCCTCACTCTTTTTGCTTGTTCCGTCCAACCTGTTTTCGCCGCAGACGAAGTCCGCTACACCAAAGTAAACATCCATACACAAAGCAAGAATGCGGGAACCGCCAGAGCGAGCTACGCCAATTATACCGACCCCGGTGCCGGCCATGTCATTGTCCCGGCCGGAACCAAGATTGTGGTGACCGATAAATCGCGGAAAAGCTTCACCTTTACCTATGAGGATGGCAAGAATGAAGTCCTCTTCGAATTCCATCAACCGCGCATGGGGATGAGTCTTGACGAATACCTGGACAAAATTACCTCAGCCGAGCCGGTTTCACTGAGTGGACTTTCCGAACTGGACCGCAAGGGGGTCGCTGAGGGGAAAGCGAAGATCGGCATGAGTCGTGACGGCGTCATGGCCGCCCTGGGCTATCCGGCCACCCACAAAACGCCTTCCCTGGAGTCGAAGACCTGGATTTACTGGACCAACCGTTTCCGGTCGATTGCGGTCGAATTTGATGATAAGGGTAAGGTGAAAGCGGTTCGCAACTGACCCCTGATCGGTCTTTACGGGTTATTCCGCGTTTGTTTTTTGAGCGGCGAAATGGATAAGCAATGATTGACCCCCAAATAGCTCTGGTCACCGGAGCAAGTAAAGGAATTGGCGCAGCGATCGCGCGCGAATTGGCAGCCGATGGGTTTCACATCTGGCTCAATTACCGGAGTGATCACCAGGCCGCTGAACAGGTTGCCGCCGAAATTGCCGCCGCCGGCGGGGGCTGCACCCTGGTTCCCTTCGATGTCGCCGATGCCGATGCAGTGACCGCCGCACTCGAACCTCTGCTCAATGCACAGGTTCCCTATGCTCTGGTGAACAATGCCGGGTTTGCCCGTGACGGTATCCTGGCGCTGATGAGTCAGCGAGAATGGGAGGATGTGCTGGCCGTCCATCTCAACGGGTTTTTTAACGTTACCCGGCTGGTTGTTGCCCGGATGCTAAAAAAGCGCCGGGGGCGCATCGTTAACATTGTTTCCACCTCCGGCGAATCAGGGGTGGCCGGGCAGGTCAATTATTCGACGGCAAAAGCCGGCCTGATCGGTGCGACCCGCTCACTCGCTCTCGAGGTTGCCAGGCGCAAAATCCTGGTCAACGCGGTATCACCAGGTTTCATCAGCACGGAAATGACTGAAGCTCTCCCGAAGGAACAGTTGCTGCCGATGATTCCTCTCGGCCGTTTCGGCGAAGTTGAAGAAGTTTCCGGGCTGGTCGGCTTCCTCTGTTCAGAACGCGCCAGCTATATCACCGGGCAAGTTTTTGCCGTGAATGGCGGCAGCTATTGTTGAAAAAGAGCGAGGGTGCCAGGTTTGCATAGAGTTGCCATAACTGGGATTGGAATCGTCTCCTGTCTGGGGCAGGACCTACAGACCGTCGGTGCTGCCCTGCGGGAGGGAAAATCGGGGATAATTGTCGATTCCCAACGCATTGATCTGGGGTTCCGCAGTCCTCTGACCGGCTGGATTCACGGTTTCGACCCGCAGATCCTTTCCCGCAAGCAGCGTAAAAGCATGCCGGATTTTGCCGTCTGGACCTACGCCACGGCCAGGGCTGCACTGGAAATGGCGGGATTGTCGGAACAGGAGATAGAAAACGATCAAACCGGATTGATTTACGGTTGTGATTCAAGCTGCATTGCCGCGGTCGAACAGGTTGATGCGTTGCGGGAAAAGGGGGAAACCAAGGCGATCGGCAGCGGGCAGGTGTTTCGTTCAATGACCTCCTCGGTCACCATGAACCTGAACACCCTGCTGAAAACCAAAGGGGCCTGCTGGACCCTGAGTTCCGCTTGCTCGAGCGGTGGCCATGCCGTCGGCCAGGCCGCCGATCTGATCCGTTTGGGGCGGCAGAAACGGGTGATCTGCGGCGGGGCCCAGGAGTTGAACTGGGAGTCGATGTGCAGCTTCGATGGCTTGGGCGCCTTTTCCGTGCGGGTTGCCGAACCGCAAGCGGCCTGCCGCCCGTTCGATGCTGAGCGGGACGGCTTGGTGCCGAGCGGTGGCGCTGCGAGCCTGGTGCTGGAACGACTGGATCTGGCGGAACAGCGCGGCGCAGTGATTCTCGGCGAACTGCTCGGCTACGGGTTCTCCTCGGATGGCGGGCAACTGGCGGTTCCCAGCGATGACGGTATCAGCCGCGCTATGGGTGCGGCGCTGGAACAGAGCGGCATGGGTGCCGGGGAGATCGATTATCTTTGTGCTCACGCCACTTCTACCCCGGCCGGGGATGCCGCGGAGGCAACCAACATCCGCAAGGTTTTCGGCGGCAAGACCCCCTGGATCTCCTCCCTGAAATCGATGACCGGTCACGAACTCTGGATGTCCGGGGCTTCCCAAGTGGTCTATTCAACGATTATGGCACAGCAGGGGTTCATCGCGCCGAACCTGAATTTTCACCGCGCTGACGAGGGGACGGCCGGTTTGCGCATCATTCGTGAGACCATCCCCCAAGCGCCCCGCAACGTCATGTGCAATTCCGCCGGATTCGGCGGCACCAACTCCTCTCTTGTGATCGTTTTTCGTTAATCGATGAAATATGATGCCATCATTATCGGTGCCGGTCTTTCGGGACTGACCTGTGCGCTGCTGCTGGCCCGGAGCGGACGGAAAGTCCTGGTATTGGAACAACATCCCCGACCGGCGCCGGTGGTGCGCGGCTTTCATCGCGCTGGACTTTATTTTGACAGCGGCTTTCATTATGCCGGCGGCCTCGGTGACGGTGGTCCGCTGCAACTGTTTTTCCGGCATCTCGGGGTAGCGGATCAGCTGGAGACTTTTCCCTTCGACGAGCAAGGGTTTGATGCTCTGCGGGTCAGGGCCAGCGGAGAGACTATCCCCTTGCCGGTCGGCTTTGAGCGGATCAAGGCATCCTTGACCGAACGTTTCCCGGCGGCGGCAACCGAGCTGTTAACCTATCTGGGCGAAATCGAGCGAAAGTGGCGGGATTTCCCCTATCTGAACCTGGAAGGACAACTGGTCGATTTTGGAATGGAAGTGGTCCATGGGGTTTCCCTGGCAGAACGGCTGGCGGTCTTCTCGGATTATCCGTTATTACAGAGCATTTTTTCTTTTCACAGCATGCTCTACGGCGTGCCGCCGGTTCATGCCCCGCTGTCTCTGAATACTCAGGTCACCGGATCCTATTTCCACTCGGTCCACGGCATCGTTGGCGGTGGCCAAAAACTCGTCGAGGTTCTGCTGGGGCTGCTGGCATCCGCCGGCGCAGAGGTTCGTTGCCAAAGCGAAGTTGTTGAGATCCTCTCAACCGAAGGCTCAGTATCCGGCGTGCGGTTGGTCGATGGTGAAGTATTTGCCGCAACGCGGGTAATTGCAACGCTCAATCCCGCATTGCTGCCGGCGTTGCTCCCCCAGGGGGGGCTGCGTCCTGCTTATCTGAAACGACTTAACAATTTACGGCAAAGCACTTCTGCCTATATAGTATTCGGACGCAGTGAGTCTTCCCTGGAATTTTTGCGCAGGAGAAACCTGTTTGTCCTGCAGCAACCGGGGATTTTACCCATGACCGCCGAACAGCCTCTGGAACAGCGCCCCTTTTATCTGGCCGGTGCCGATCAAGGCGGGAGCGGTCCAATCAATGGGGTGATCGCGATTTTTCCGGCACCGTTCGAGGAAATGAGCCGCTGGGAGGCTTTGGGCGGAAAACGGTCCGGGGACTACCGGCGTTGGAAAGAGCGGCTGAGTAACCGGCTGCTGGAGTTACTGACCCAGAGCTGTCCGGAACTCGCCGGGCTGACGGCGGTAGACGTCGCCACCCCGCTGACCCTGCGTGATTACTCGCAAGCTCCGCAGGGGGCGATCTATGGAGTGGGACGCTGGCTGGGGCAGTACAACCCGCATCCGGCGACCCGGCTGCCGGGGCTGTTTCTTTCCGGGCAAGCGGTGACCGCGCCCGGTCTGCTCGGAGCGATGGTTTCAAGCTATCTGACTTGTGGCATGATCCTTGGCCATGAGCATCTACGTGGAGACTTGAAGGCATGTCGTTAAAATCTGTCGTCGTCACCGGAGTCGGGGTGATCTCCCCTCTAGGCAACAGCTATCAGGAACTGCTGGAGTCCCTGGAAGCGGGGCGCAGCGGGGTTCGCTATTTGCCGGAACTGGAGCAGGTCGGCGGATTGCGCTCGCGACTGGGCGCCAAGGTGGCCGGCATCGACCCCAAACAGATTCCGCGGAAATTCCGCCGCTCCATGTCGGAGATGTCAATTTATGCCTATCTGGCCAGTTGCCAGGCGCTGGAAATGGCCGGCTTCCCCGAGGCGCAACTGGATCAGGGACGACTCGGAGTGATTATCGGATCAACCCTCGGCAGTACCGCGACCAGCGAAGCCTTTTTTGAGGATTATTTTCGCGACCACAGCCTGGAACGGATGAAATCCGGCCTCTTTTTTCAATTGATGGGGCACTCCTGCGCTGCCAACGTTGCCCAGTCGCTCGGCATTACCGGGCGGGTGATGGCCCCTTCGGCGGCCTGCGCCACTGGTTGTCAGGCGGTCGGCTATGGCTACGAGCAGATTGCTTTTGGGCGTCAGGACGCGATACTCTGCGGCGGAGCCGATGAGTTGCATCCGTTGACCGTGGCGACCTTTGATGTGATGCACGCTGCGTCGACCGCGTTCAACCAGCAGCCCCAGAACAGTCCGCGCCCCTTCGACAGCGGGCGCGACGGGGTGGTTTGCGGAGAGGGGAGCGGCATCCTGCTGCTGGAGAGGAAAAGCACCGCGCTGACCCGCGGGGCACAGATCCTGGCCGAGATCCTTGGCTTTGCCACGACCTCGGACACCGCGAGCATCGCCAATCCGGATGTCGGGGCGATGGTCCATTGCATGCAGCTGGCGCTGGATGAGGCCGGACTGCGGGCAGAGCAGATCGACTACATTAACGCCCATGCCACCGGAACTGAACAGGGGGATATCGCTGAGGCCGAAGCGATCGGCCGCCTTTTCGGCAGCCAGGCTCCGGTCAGCAGCCTTAAGGGGCATCTCGGCCACACCATGGCCGCCAGTGGTTCAA
>Ga0210101_1000546_pt1 | contig 12319 bp, 8 predicted proteins | sample Muzzi_PWC_D1_FD_185534 | JGI IMG/M metagenome (GOLD analysis project Ga0210101, IMG submission 185534) | Wetland microbial communities from San Francisco Bay, California, USA, that impact long-term carbon sequestration - Muzzi_PWC_D1 (SPAdes) | ecosystem: Environmental > Aquatic > Marine >...
CGTCTCGTGCGGAGAGTGCCGGCCGGCTCGTCTCCGGCATGGGGTAGAGCAGCCGCCGTGCCAGGGCTCCTCGGATGGTCGTAAGGTACTGACAAAAAAGATCTTGAAGGTCTGATCCCGGCTCTACGGTACGCCTCTCGGTCGCGAATCCGTAGCGCTTCCGCTCGACCTGTCTAGCGCTTCCGCTAGACTCCCCGCGAGCCCGCAACCCTTCACTTGCGCCGAGACACGAGACACCTTGGACGACGGACAGCAGCAGCCCAGGTGCATCGGCCCGTACCGCCTCCTCCGCCCCCTGGGGACCGGCGGCATGGGAGAGGTCTGGCTGGCGGAGGACGAGCGACTGGGCCGCCAGGTGGCGATCAAACGGGTGCGGAGCGACCACGGTCTGACGGAGATGGGGCCCGAGACCCGCCGCCGGCTGCGCCAGGAGGCCCGCTCGGCCGCCCGGCTCGCCCACCCGGCGGTGGCGCGCATCTACGATCTGATCGAGGACGACCCCGCCGCCGGGGGCGATGCCCTGGTGATGGAGCACGTGGAGGGGCCGACGCTGGCCGAGCTCCTCACCGATGGCCCGCTGCCGCTCTTCCGGGCCTGCCGGCTGGCCCGGCAGGTGGCCGAGGGCCTGGCCGCGGCCCACTCCCGCGGCCTGGTCCACCGGGACCTGAAGGCCGAGAACGTGATCGCCACACGGGACGAGACCGGTTCCGAGCAGGCCAAGATCCTCGACTTCGGCCTCGCCAAGAGCCTGTTGAGCGACGACGACGCCCAGTCGACGGCCGACGGCGCCGTGGTCGGCACCTACCGGTCGATGGCGCCGGAGCAGGCGCGGGGCCTCCCGATCGACCACCGGGTCGACCTCTTCGCCCTGGGCGTCCTGCTCTACGAGATGGTGACCGGCCGCTCGCCGTTCCGGGGTCGCACCCCCTACGAGACCCTCGACCGCGTGGTGCGCGAGGCACCGGAGCCGCCGGCCCATCTGCGGGCCGACCTGCCGCCTGCGCTCGCCACGCTGATCGAGTCGCTCCTCGCCAAGGAGCCGGAGCGCCGGCCGGCGGAGGCCGCGGCCGTGGCCGTGGCTCTCGAGCGGATTGGCGGCTTGCCCGACATGCGCTCCGGCGCCGAAGAGCTTCGACCGGTGTCGCCGAGACCTGCCTCTGCCGGCGCGTCGTCGTCCCCGGGGAGCGATGACCTGACGGCAATCACGATCTCGTCCGAGGCGTACGGCGCGGTGCGCTCGGAACCGCAGCGGCGCCCCGGACGAGCCGCCCTCTGGGGGATGATCGTGGTCGCTCTTTTGATCGCCACCGTCGCCGGCTGGTTCTGGCTTCGGCCGGCACCGGAGCCGCTTCGGGTGGCAGTGCTCCGGACGACGGTCGAGAGCGGCCCGGACGGGGAGCTCGCCAGCGCCGCGGCCGGTTTACAGACGACCGCGGCCGGTTTGCCGACGACCGCGGCCGGTTTGCCGACGACCGCGGCCGACCTGCAGATCGCGGCGGCAAACCTTCGCCTCTCCGTGGTCCGGGCCCTGGTCGGCCTCGACGGCATCGCGCCGGTCGACCCGGACACGATCGGCACCGCCGACACGGTCGGTGGCTCACCGCTCGAGATCGCCCGGGCGGTGGCCGCCGAGGAGGCGCTCACCTCGTCCGTCTCCCCGGCCGGCAGAAACCTCGCCCGGATCGAGCTGGCACGAGTGCGATCATCCGACGGGCAGGTGCTCTGGAGCGACGCCGTCGACGTGCCCACCGGGCCGCGGGACGCCCTGATCGCCTCGTCCGCGGTGGCCACCGCCCTTCGGAGGGGCTTCCCGGGCGCCCGGTACGTCCTGGGCCCGACAGAGCCTTCGGTCCGGCCTGAGGACTACGCGGAGTTTCTCGAGGTACGCCGGCGCCTCGACGGAGGGGCCGTGCAGTGGGCGCCCGAGCTCACCACCGTCGAGGGGGTGCTCGCAGGCTCTCCCAACTTCGTGGACGCCCACCTCCTGGCGGCCCGGCTCGCCAAGGCGCTCTACAGCGACACGCGGGACACCACCTTCCTCGACCGCGCCCAGGCGCACCTCGCAACGCTCCGCACCCTGGCGCCGGACGACCCGCGCCGGGCGTCCCTGGCGCTCGAGGTGGCCCTGGCGCGGGGCGACCGGACGGCGGCCGAGGAGGTGCTCGGCGAGATGGAACGACTCCAGCCAAGCGACCCGGCCGTCCTCGCCGGGCGCTCCCGGATCGCCGAGCAGGAGGGCGCCATCGACCGGGCGATCGAGCTCATGGAGCTGGTGGTCGAGCGCCGCGGCACCTGGTGGGACCTCCTCCGGCTGGCGGACCTCGAAGGGCGCCACGGGCGGGTCGAGGAGGCCCGGGGGCACCTGGAACAGCTCCTCGCCCTGGTCCCTGGCCACACCTGGGGGCGGGCGAAGCTCGCCGAGATCGAGCTCACCTACGGCGACCCGGAGCGTGCCGAGGCGCTCTACCTGGAGCTCGTGGCGAACGAGCCCCACCGGAGCGACTTCACCAACCTGGGCCTCGCCCGCCTGCTGATGGGCCGCTACGGCCAGGCGGCCGAGAGCTTCCGCGAAGCCCTGGCGATGGCCCCGGGCAACACCATCGCCACCCTCAACCTGGCCGACGCCGAGGATGCGCTGGGCAAGCGGGAGACCGCCCGGGAGCTCTACGGCCAGGTGCTCTCGGACCTCCGAACGGGCGCCGAGGAGCGCTCGCTGACGCCGGTCGAGGAGATGATCCGCGCCCAGTGCCTGGCCCGCCTCGGCAAGCCGGACGCCGCCGTGGAGCTGGCCCTCGCCACGCTCCAGCGCGCCCCGGAAGAGGCCGAGGTCGCCTACCAGGCGGCCCTGGTGTTCGTGCTGGCGGGAGAGGAGGCCTCGGCCCTGGCAAGCGCCAAGCGGGCCCTGGAGCTGGGGGTTGCACCGCGCTGGTTCAGCCTGCCCGCCTTCGCACCCCTGGCCGAGCGCGAGGAGCTCCAACGCCTCCTGGTGCGCTGAAGCGCACCAGACGGATCGCCCTCCAAACCCCATCTCGGTCCCCTTCCTCCCTCACACTTCGTCCCCTCGGGCTCTGTGATCCCCTGCCGGGACACGGTCGGAAGGCCGTTCGCTCCGCTCACACTTCGGCCGGCGCGGAGACCGGCCGCTTCGGGGCCCTCACCCCCCCGACGGATCGCCGCGCCGGTCGATCGCCGGGTCCGGGCTGCTGATCGAGATCACCCGGTCGTCGAACCGTCCGACCAGAACGCAAACGTAGTTGTAGACGCCGGAGGTCCGGGAGTTGCCCGCCGCGGTGACGGTGTCGCCCTCGTAGGTGAGGGTCGAGAACGGACCGAGGTGAAGGTTGGGGGGGTCCTCCGGGCCGTCGAAGCGAACGAAGTCGACCCGCGGGCTCCAGGAGCCCGACGCGATCTCGCCATCGAGGGACTTGAAGCTCCAGACCACCGAGTCGCCCGGCGAGATCTTGATCCACTGGGGCACCACCTCGAGCGAGCCCACCCCGCCATCCCCGCTGGGCCGGTAGCTCACCTCGACCTCGTGAAGCCGAGGCTGGACCTCGGTCTCGACCTCCAGGTATGCGATCGCGCTTCGCACCAGGGCACCGCCGGACGAATGGAGCAGACCCAGCCCCCGCTGGAGCCGTGCTCGATAGCCGAACCTGCCCTGATCGCCGCTCGCCGCGATCGTGCCCTGGACCGCCCAGGGGCTCTGACTCAAGCTCTCGAGGGGCACCGGGGCCGCCGGGCCCTCCACGTCGATCCAAGGGGTCCAGCCGCTGGGCACCCCTCGGAAGATCCACCAGACTCTGTCTCCGGGCCGAACGGTGAGCTCGGGCTCCTCGACGACCAGCCGGACGTCCACCGGATCGAACTGGACTTCCAGAAAGTGGCTCGTGGGCTCGGTGATCGGACTCGATCCTCCGATGGTGGCTTCTGCCATAGGGTTTCCCTCCTTCAGGCCTGCAGGCGACAACCCGCCGCCCCGTTCGATGTCGGATCCAATCTCGGCTCGGGAGCCGAGCCGTCCGGAGATCCCGGCACTCGTGCCACCTCTCCGTGACGCAGCGCTGGAATGTGTGCCGAAAGTGTAGGCTACAGTGCATTCCCGAACCCGTCGAACCATGGACTACCGATTGATCGCTCTCACCGGCCCGCCCGGCGGCCAAGTCTTCGAGATCCCGGAGGGCGAGCTCTCCATCGGCCGCCAGGCCGCCTGCGACCTGCGCCTCGCCGAGTCAACCGTCTCCCGGCGGCACGCGCTCGTGCGCCGCGAGGGCGATCGGGTGGAGCTGGTCGACCTCGACAGCCGGCACGGCACCTTCGTCAACGGCTTGCCGGTGGGCGAGCGCACCCTCGAAGATGGCGACCGGGTGGTGATCGGCGGCTCGACGTTCCTGGTGCGCCTGCAGCCGGACACGACAGCGGGAGCGGAATCGGCCTCCGCCATGGTCTCCGACACCGCCGGGCTGGCCGCCGATCTCGCCGAGACGGCGCTCTCCCTGCCGGTGGCATCCGCCCTCTTCCTCGACCGCGCGCGGCTCGACGGGGCACTCGCCGCGGACGACCGTGTTGCCCGCTCGCTCGCGGCGCTGCTCGGCATTACCACCGCCGTCCAGCGCCACCGGAGAGTCCGGCCGCTGGTCGACGAGCTGCTGGACCGTCTGCTCGAAGCGTTGCCGGCCCAGCGTGCCGCGGTGCTCCTCTCGGACGGTCCGTCTGAGGATGGGGACGCTGGGGGCGAGAGTTTCGCCACGGTCGCGGCCCGGCAGCCGAGCACGCCCGGGGAGCCCGAAGAGATCGCCCCGCACCCCTTCGAGATCAGCGGCACCGCCCTCGACCGGGTGATGCGGGAGCGGTCCGGCCTGCTCGCCGCCGACGTCCACGCCGAGCATGACCTGGCGGGCGCCGAGAGCGTCCACGTGGCCGGGGTGCGCTCGCTCCTCTGCGTCCCCCTGCTCGATCCGCTGGCCGGGCACGGGGAAAACGACCCCGGCCGGGGCGAAGAGCCCGCCCCCCTCGGCGTGATCTACCTGGACACGCTCCAGGGGAGCAACGCCCGGTTCGACGAGCAGCATCTCGAGCTCGCCACCGCCGTCGCCGTGCTGGTCGCCGGGCCGCTCGCCGCCGCCCGGCGCTGGGAGCGGCTGGAACGGGAGAACGAGCGGCTCCGGGAGGCGGCCCTCGGCAGCGGCCTGGTGGGTGAGAGCCCGGCGCTCGAACGGGTGGCGGAGATGATCGCCCGGGTCGCCCCGACCGACTCGACCGTCCTCTTGCGCGGCGAGAGCGGCACCGGCAAGGAGGTGACGGCCCGTGCCATCCACCGCTCGAGCCCGCGGCGCCGTGGCCCGTTCGTGGCGGTCAACTGCGCTTCGCTGGTCGACACACTGCTCGAGAGCGAGCTCTTCGGCCACGAGCGGGGCGCATTCACCGGTGCGGTCGGCCAGAAGGAGGGGCAGCTCGAGCTGGCCGACGGCGGCACCCTGTTCCTCGACGAGGTGGGCGAGATGCCCCTCGGCCAGCAGGCCAAGCTGCTCCGGGTGCTCGAGGAACGGACCGTCGTCCGGGTCGGTAGCACACGGCCCCGAAAGATCGATGTCCGGCTCATCGCCGCCACCAATCGGGACCTGGAGCGGGCGGTCGACGACGGGACCTTCCGCCGCGACCTCTACCACCGGCTGAACGTCATCGGCATCACCCTGCCGCCGCTTCGGGAGCGAGGGAGCGACGTGCTGCTCCTCGCCCGGCACTTCGCCGACCGCGTCGGCACCAAGGTGGGCCGGAGGGTGACCGGGTTCTCGGACGCGGCCCGGGCGCGCCTCCTCGCCCACGACTGGCCGGGCAACGTGCGCGAGCTCGCCAACGCCGTCGAACGGGCCGTGGTGCTGGGCAGCGACGACGTGGTGCGCGCCGAGGACCTGCCCGAGGCGCTGCTCGAGGCGCCGGCTCCCCGCGAGACAGAGGCGGACGCCTCCCAGACCTACCACGAGGCGCTCAACGGCCTGAAGCGCCGGCTGATCCTCGACGCGGTGGATGGCGCCGGCGGCAACATCACCCGCGCCGCCGAGCGCCTCGACCTCCACCCCAACCACCTGCACCGGCTGATCCGCAATCTTGGCCTGCGCGCAGAGCTCGACTCCCGGTAGACCTCTACAAAGAGCGACTTCGTGGCGACTGAGTCAAGTTTCTCTGAACCATCGGTGACGCCGCTCCGATCGACCTGGACGATCCTCTGGATCACCCCCCATCCCCTCGATCCCCTTCCCACCGGTTGACTGGAACGGTCGGCAGTTGCCGACCTGGGGGTGGGAAGGGGACGCCGATCCACTGGATCACCCCCCATCCCCTCGATCCCCTTCCCACCCTCGAGGTGGGAAGGGGACGCCCCCGCCCCACGCTTCGGAAGATCCTCGTCGGTTTGAGGCGAGGCTTCGCTGGAAGTCTCGCCGCTCAGCCAGGCCACAAGGTCAGGATCAGCACGCCGGCGGCCAACGCGATGCCGAACACCGCGGCGATCCGGCCGAACAGCCGCCGTTGCCCGAGAACGGCGACGATCCCCGCCTTGAACACCAGGTTCGACAACGAGGCCGCGAGGATCACCCGCCAGCCCTGGGTTGCGGCCACCCGGCCGTCCTCGACGAGCCGAGCGGTCGACAGGGTGATGGCGTCGACGTCGGTCAGTCCGGTGACCAGAGCGACGACGAACAGCCCTCCGGTCCCGAACCGCTCCTTGGCCCAGGCGGTGGCCAGCAGGACGACCGCGTAGATCAGGCCGAAGAACAGGGCGGGCCCGAGCTCCGACGGGTTACTCGGCGGACCCGCCTGGGGCTCCCCCTCTCTCCGCTCTCCGGCACGGAGCAACAGCGTCGCGGACAGCACTCCCAGCAGAGCGAGCATCACCACCAGGGGCCCCGCGGCCACCGGCAGGAATCGGGGCGCCGCGACCGCGATCTCGATCAGCAACCGCACGTAGACGACCGCCGCCGCCATCACGATCACCACCACCGCCACCGAGCGCGGGCCGAGCGCGCCACGGGAGCGGCGGGCATAGGCCGCGGTGGTCGCCGTCGACGAGACCAGGCCGCCCAGCAAGCCACCGACGAGAGCGCTCCGCCGCTCGCCCCACAGCCGATAGGCCACGTAGCCGACCAGGTTCATGCCCACGATGAGCACCACCATGAGCCAGATCTCGAACGGGTTGAGCACGCTGTACGGCCCGAACGCTCGGTTGGGCAGCACCGGGAGGATGACCAGCGAGAGCAGAATGAACCGGGCGATCGCCTGGAAGTCCCGCTCACCGATCCGCTGCGCCAGGCCGTGAAGCCGCTCCTTCATGTAGAGCAGCACCATCACCGCACCGCCCAGCGCCACCGCCACCCGCGCCTCCCCGACCACCAGATAGGCACCGAGGACGAACATCAGCAGCAACGCCATCTCGGTCGTCTGCCCGGGGTCGATATCGCCGCTACGGTACCGGCCCAGATTCCCCACCACCGTCGCCGCCGCCACCCCCACCAGACCGGCGGCCACCACCCAGCCGCCGAAGTCGAGGGCCAGGAGCGCGCAGACCGAGCCCAGCACGGTCACCAGGGGGAACGTCCGGAACCCGGCCAGCGGCGACTCCGAGCGCTCCCGCTCCAGACCCACGAGCAACCCCAGCCCCAGAGCGATGGCCAGAATGCGCACCACCTCGTCGACGGCCATGGCCCGATTCTAGTCGTCTACACGGTCCGACTTCGTGACGACTGAGTAGGGTGCGCTTCAGCGCACCAGGCCATGGTCCGGTGCGCTGAAGCACACCCTACCGATTTGGATTACCCCTCGATCCGGGGCGCGACGAGCTCGCCAAGGTGCGTTAGAGTTGAAACATCAGCCCTCAACCTTGCGGCCCGCACACGATGCGGGTCGTTCCCATCGAATAGGGACCGCCAGATCAAGCAGACAGAGAGGTATGGAAACGGGCGGGAGGTGCGGTGAGGGCCATTCCTCTCCAACGGATGACATAGGGAGAAACGAACTGATGAAGAAGACTCTGACGATGCTGGGCCTCCTCGCCCTGGTGTTGGTGGCCGCGGTTGCAGTGGTCCACGCCGTGGAGCCGCCGGAGACGGTGACGATCGACGAGGCCGCGAACAAGAAGACCCCCGTCACCTTCCCGCACGCCAAGCATGCCAAGGAGCTGGTCGACAGTTGCACGGCGTGCCACCACAAGGACGAGGGCCTCTCCCTCGAGGCGGACATGGAGGTGCGGCCCTGCTCCACCTGCCACCTCGACCCCGAGAGCGCCGACATGCCCGGCATGCGCGAGATGAGCCTCAAGAAGAACCCCTTCCACATGATCTGCATCGACTGTCACAAGGCAGAAGGGAAGGGGCCGAAGGTCTGTAACGACTGCCACGTGAAGTAGGCAGCGATTTCACCAAGCCCAGATCGAGACCCCGCCGGTGGACCGTCCGTCCGCCGGCGGGGTTTCTCGTTGGCGTCAGGGCGAGATGACCGGCATCAGGCACACACCCTTCATGGTGATCGAGTAGATCCCCTCGGCGCTCAGCTTCGCCGACACATGTCCGCCCAGCGGGTTGTTGAACCGCACCTTGATGAACCCGGCCACGGGGTGGTTGGGGTAGGGCAGGTCGGCCGTGTTGATCTTCAAGGCGAACAGGTTCGCCTCGAAGCGGGGCAGCACCGACCTCATGACGCCGTCCTCACCGTAGACCTCGATCCAGAACGCCGGCTGGCCCAGGGGCACCTGATCCGGATAGTGCACGATGAACAGGTCGGTTCCGCCCGTGAACGGCCCCCCTTCGACGAACCGCACCTCGGCCAGCTCGCAGAGCTCACCCGCCGGTCCCCGGTGGACCGCCCGGGCGCCCGAGGCGAACGCGTTCGAGTTGTCGATGAAGAAGTAGTCGCTCGTGAAGTTCATCCCCAACTGGGGAGCGATCGTGATCAGGCCGCGGCTGAACCCGTCCGGGTCGGTGTCCAGGTGCTGGACCACGTCCCGTACGTTCCTCGTGTAGACCTGCTCCGGAGCGAGGGTCACCACCTCGCTCCACCGGAACAGGCCGCGCTGGTTGAAGTAAGCGATGTTGACGCGGGCCGACTGGGCGGTCGAAGCGTTGCGGATCGAGAACAGGGTGGTCGGCCCCCCCGGATCCGGGCTCGCCTCGAACCAGGGGATCAGGAAGGTCAGGTCGGGTTGTTCGACGGTCGCCTCGAGCCCCGGCACGAACAGCACCGTGGCGGCGAGCACGAGAATGGCTCTGCGGTTCATGGTCTCCACCTCCTCCTGGCAGAATCCGCCGTCCAAAGAACCTCTCCGGGTCCTTCGGTAGCTCGGCGATCCCTGCCGCGATGATGGGAGGAGGGGTGGGGACCCGTGGCTTTGCGAGGCCCGCTGGCGCCGGCCGTGCCTTTCTCGGGACCTACCTCTGCTTACTGCAAGAACAGACGCCCGACAACACCCAAACGGGTGGTCATTCCTCCGTCACGGCCCGATTCGAGCAAGATTTCGATCAGTCCCCCGGGTCTTTGTCCTTTTTGAACGGATGATGAGTCTCGGGAGTGCCGTCGCCGACGATCTCGAGGCGGCCCGACTCCACCATCTGCTTGAACGGCAGATGATCGAGGGCGGTGGCCGGAACCTGCCCGGTATGGAGAGGCCCGAGGTGAAGCACCTTCCCCTGAGGCAGCGGCACACGGAGCGGCTCGTGGGTCGTGTTTCGGATCTCTTTCATGACTCCGAAGGCTACGCGTCTCCCGCCGATCAGGCAACACCTTCTGGGGCAGGACCTCGCCCATGATGGACCGGCTGGCCCGCCGCCTGCTAAAATGTCCCAACGTCCAGGTCCAGGCACCGTGCCCGGGCCACGAGAAGAGAATGGCACGCGGCCCAGATGTCGCGGCCAGCGCAGCGAGTCGGATGGTACGCATTTCACGACCCCGACACCGACCTGCAGAACCCCCGAGGAACAAAAGAAATGGCTACCACCGGCACCGTGAAGTGGTTCAATGACGACAAGGGCTTCGGCTTCATCACCCGTGACGACGGTGGGAAGGACTGCTTCGTGCACCACTCCGCCATCGAGGGCAGCGGCTTCAAGAGCCTGAGCGAGGGTGACAAGGTCGAGTTCGACGTGGTCGAGGGCCAGAAGGGCCCCGCCGCCGAGAACGTCCGCAAGATCGGCTGAGCGCAACCGACAGCTTACTCCCGAAAGGGCCGCTCCGAGGAATCGGGCGGCCCTTTCCCGTGTCTGGTAAGGGCGTCCGCACATTGCGCCAGGACGCCGATCAGCGCCCCAGCCCGTCCGCGGCCCTGGGCTCACCCCGCGCCCCGGCGAGCGCCCTGGCCCGGCGGGTGACCCGGTGGTGCCCCGCCGCCTCGGCGTCCCGCGCGACGGCCTCGAACGCCGCACCCGCACCCTCGGCCCCGGTCGCCGCCAGCGCCTCCGCCCGCGCCAGACGCGCCTCGAGCGTCAGGCCGCCCAGCCCTGCCGACTCCGCGTCGAGGCGTGCCTCGTCGAGGATGCCCGCGGCGTTCGCGGCATCCCCGGCGGCGAGCCCGATGCGGGCCTCCTCGATCTTCACCCGCAGCTTGACGCCCCGGCTCTCCCCTTCGTCGACCACCGCGCGCGCTTGGTCGATCACCGTGCGCGCCTCGTCGAGCCGGCCCAGGGTCCGGAGCGCGGCGGCCTCGGTCGCCAGAGCCGTCGCGCGGTCGTCCTCGAGCCCCTGGGCGGCGAGCTCCGCGACCGCCTCGCGGGCGAGCTCCGAGGCCTCCGCGGAGCGTCCGGACTCGAGAGCGATCCTGGCGAGGGCGACACGACTCTCGGCGGCGGCTCCTGGCTGCCCCATCTCCTCGCGGAGCTCGAGAGCCTGCCGCTGCCGCGTTTCGGCCTCCTCGAGCTCGTCACGCGCCAAGAGGACCTCTCCCAGGCCGGCCAGAGCCGCCGCCTCGAGGTCCGGCTGGCCGCCCTGCCGCGCGACCTCGAGGGCCTCCTCGAACCGTATCCGGGCCGCGGCCAGGTCTCCACGGTCGAGAGCGGCGCGGCCCAGGTTCTTGAGCGCGGTCGCCTCGCCCCGCCGCTGGCCGCTGCCCCGGCGCATGGCGAGCGCTTTGGTGTGCAAGCGGACCGCCTCGTCCAGGTCGCCCTGGAGCCGCGCGACGACGCCCAGGAGGTCGATGACCGTCGCCTCTCCGCCCCGGTCCCCGATCGAGCGGAAGATCTCCAGCGCTCCGTTGGCGAGCTCTTTCGAGCGGGCGAGCTTGCCCTGCTGCAGAAAGAGCGAGCACAGGTTGGCCGAGGCGTGGGCCTCGCCGGCCCGGTTGCCGATCTCCCGCGTGATGCCCAGAGCCTCCTCGTAAAGCGCCCGCGCCCTGTCGGGCTCGCCCTGGTTGCGCAGCACGACCGCCAGGTTGTTGAGCACTGCCGCCACCCCGCCCTGGTTCCCGGTCTCGCGGTTGAGCGCCAGAGCCTCCTCGAACCGCGAACGGGCGCCAGCCAGGTCTCCCTGCTCGTAGAGCACTCCGGCGATGCCGACCAGGGACGCCGACTCTCCCACCCGGTCCCCTCGATCGGCGAACAGCTCGAGGGCTCCCTGGCACGCCGAGTGGGCCTGGTTCGGGTGCCCGAGATTGCGCAGCGCCTGGCACGACAGCAAACGAGCCTGCGCCACCAGCACCTCGGTCTCCTGCGCGGCGGCGCGGGTCTCCGCCCGCTGGGCCGCGTCGAGCTGGCGGTCGAACGCCCCGACGACGCCGGCGGCCCGGGCTTCGACGAGGTCGATCCGCGGGTCCTCCGCCGCCGGTGGACCGAGCGTCCTCAAGGCCGCGACCGCGGTCAGCGCCTGGTCGATTCCGCCGGCGCGGAGCTGGCAGTCGGCGAGCCGCAGTCCGTACTCGACCTCGTCCGGATAGAGGGCCCACAGGTTGCGATAGGTCTCGGCGGCGCGGCCCCAACTGCCGTTGACCTGGTAGAACCGCGCTTCGATCGACAGCCGCGCCTCCCGGGGAAGCTGCTCCGAGAGCTCCATCGCCCGCCGCGCCGCCTGCCGGGCCCGCTCCTGGTAGCCGAGCTCGGTCCAGGCGAGCGAGAGGCCGGAGTGGATGAGCGGGTTCAGGGGCTCGATCTCGGCGGCCCGCTCCAGGAGATCCTTCGCCTCCAGCGGCTCGAAGTCCTGGAACCGAGCCAGGCTCTCCGCGTAGAGCTTCGCCGCCTCGGGGGTCGCGGGCAGCGCCCGCTGGGGGTCGCGCTCGGCCACGGCGCCGGCGGCCACACCGAGGGCCTGGCGAAGCGTCGATCCGGCCTTCACCACCAGGTCGAAC
>Ga0210101_1000547_pt1 | contig 12318 bp, 14 predicted proteins | sample Muzzi_PWC_D1_FD_185534 | JGI IMG/M metagenome (GOLD analysis project Ga0210101, IMG submission 185534) | Wetland microbial communities from San Francisco Bay, California, USA, that impact long-term carbon sequestration - Muzzi_PWC_D1 (SPAdes) | ecosystem: Environmental > Aquatic > Marine >...
CGTTTACTACCTCTGGCAAGCCGGCGATCTGCGGCAAACTTCGACCTTCGAGTAACCCGCGTGGCGCCCCCCGGCATCGTGCAACTCGAGGACCGCCCCGGACGCGGCGCAACCATCGAGCGTCGACACGTCTACCGCGTGCGCCTCAAAATGTGGTTGAATAAGGGCGAGCCGGTTTGCTGGGATCGCCCCTGGGGCCTGATCGATCGTGCCAGGCTCGAGGACGACGGCAGCACCCTGGTTACGGATTTACGCATCGACCGCGAAAACCTGATCGCCGGGCTGTTCCAGGGCATCGATGGCATGCGCATCGGTGGCCGGCGCAAGCTGAAGATCTCGCCCCACCTCGCCTACGGGGAACACGGGGTGCCGGGCAGGATTCCGCCCGCCGCGGCGATCCTGGCGGAGATCGAGTTTATCGAGGAGCGCAACATGCACCACGAAGAAAATGCCTGACATCGCCGACAGTATTCGAGTCATCGCCTTTGACGTGTTCGGCACGGTCGTCGACTGGCACGGCTCGGTCAAGCGGGAAGTCGAGGACCTGGTCCCGGGCGTCGACGGCGGCGCGTTCGCGCTCGCCTGGCGGGCCGGCTACCAGCCGGCGATGGCCGAGGTCATGGCGCAAGGCGAGTGGGTCATCCTCGACGTTTTGCACCGGCGCATCCTCGACCGCGTATTGCCCGAATTCGGTCTCGGCGGGCTGGACGAGGCGCAGCGCCGCCACCTGAATCGTGTCTGGCACCGGCTCGACCCCTGGCCCGAAAGCGTCGAGGGCCTGGCACGGCTGAAATCGAAATTCATGGTCAGCACCCTGTCGAACGGCAATATCGGCCTGCTCGCCGAGATGGGCAAGCGTGCCGGCCTGCCCTGGGACGTTATCCTGTGCGCGGAAACCTTCAACAAGTACAAGCCCCACCCGGATACCTATACCGGCGTCGCACGCACCTTCGACCTCGAGCCCGGCGAGGTCATGCTCGCCGCCGCGCACCACGACGATCTCGAGGCCGCGCGCAACTGCGGCCTGCGGACCGCCTACATCGAACGGCCCTGGGAATTCGGCCGCGACCAGCCGCAAGACATCACGCCGCGGGAGGCCAACTCGTTGCACGCCACGAGTATCGTCCACCTCGCCGAACAACTCGGCTGCTGACCTCGACGCATCGTGAGCCGCATCGCCGACACCCCCGAGCCTCCCTACTACGCGGTGATCTTTTCGTCGCTGCAGGGCAACGATCTCGACGACTATGCCGAGACCGCGGCGCGCATGGAGGAGCTTGCCGCGGCGCAACCCGGTTACCTGGGTCACGAGTCGGCGCGCGAGGATCTCGGCATCACGATTTCCTACTGGAAGGATCTGGAATCGATCAAGCGCTGGAAGGCGCAGGCCGAGCATCGCGAGGCGCAGCGCGCGGGGCGCGATAAATGGTACGCGAATTACCGGGTCCGCATAGCGCTCGTCGAGCGCGATTACGGCAAGCCTGAAGGCCCCACCGGTTAAAATTCCTGTTGACATTGGCGATTTTAAGTCTAAAGTTCGTCTCAGCTTGAAAACGGGCCTGGTTTTATTCCCTCACCTCGAAGCGTATTCGCGTTTTAATCGTTCTGTTGCCAATAAGTCATAGTTCCGGTTCGGGCTTTTTCACCTGTTACAGGTTTTTTTATTTACACAAGAGTACAAAGCAATGTCCGAAAAGACGACCGGCAAGGTAAAGTGGTTCAATGAAGCCAAGGGCTTCGGCTTCATCCAACAGGAATCGGGTCCCGATGTTTTCGCGCACTTCAGCGCGATCCAGGGCAGCGGTTTCAGAACCCTCAACGAAGGCCAGGAAGTAGAATTCCGCATTACCCAGGGGCAGAAAGGGCCGCAGGCGGAAGAAATCGTTCCGCTCTGACGCGCGGCGCCGCGATCGCGGCGAACAACCGTCTCCCGAAGCCAGGCCCCGGCCTGGCTTTTTTTATGCCGCGTTGCCGGTATCGCCCGCCAGCCGCAGCAGGCTATCGAGACCCTCGCCCGCCAGCGGCCGGCGCTTGCCGGTTTCGGTCAGCAGCGCGTGAATACCGCGCTCGAACCCGGTATAAGGTATCTCAAGGGCCTGCAGCACGCCGGCTTCGAAATGGCGCTCGATCAAGCCGCGCCAGCCGAGCGCCACGCCCTTGCCGGCGGCGGCGGCATCGAGCAGGTAGACGTAATTGTTGAAATAGACGAAGTTCGGCTTGTACCCGGACACTCCCTGGCGCGCGAACCATTCACTCCAGGTGGCCCAGCCGTAGTTGGGCCGCGACAGTTCCAGAAAGCTCAATCCACGCCAGTCTTCGGCACCGCGTTCGAGGCTGTCTCGATGCTGCTCGAAAAATGCCGGCGCGACTACCGGCACGACCGCCTCGCGGACTATCAGCGCAGCCTCCGCCGCCGCCACCCGCTCGACATCGTAACGCAGCAGGATATCGATATCGGGATCCAGCCGGCGTTCCATGGCTTCGTATTCGTAAGTCATCACGCGAATCCTGCGACGCGCGCCGAGCGCACGTTGCAGGGCGTCGAAGCGCGGCAACAGGAACAGGTGGGAAATTTCATGGGTACAGGCAATGGTCAGCTGGTCCTCGACCAGGGTACCCGCGATCGAATCCATGCAATTGCGAATCGTGTCGAGGCCCGCGACCACGGCATGGTAAAACTGATTTCCCTGGGCCGTCAGCAGCAGCTGTTTCTTGCGCTGGCGATTGAACAGCACGGTGTCGAGCTGCGACTCGAGGCTCGATACGTGGCGGCTGATCGCCGACTGCGAGGTATGCAACTCTTCGGCTGCGCGGCTGAAGTTACAGTGGCGGGCGGCCGCCTCGAAGGCTTGCAACGCACTCGCCGACGGCACGCGCTGGCGCTTGTTATTCATATCAGAATTGATATCGATTCGATGATTAATCGACAGTTTACACCCAGGTCGAAAATCCGTTCAAATAGGGGCTCGTGCAATGTTTCCGGGATTCGTGCACAGATGAAATCTGGATATCAAATCTTCAATCAGGCCGAGAGCGTAAACGATGAAGCCCGAACGTTGGAAGCAGGTCAAAAACAAATTGTTCACCCACCAGGTCGGGTTCACCGCGCCGCCGCACGATTTCGATGCCGCGCCGAGCGATTTCCTGCGCATCTGCGCGGACAATGTCGGTGTCCACGGGCGCATGCTGCACGTACCCGGCTATGCGCACGAATTGTCGCAGCGCGTCGACAACTTCCACCTGCTCGACGAATTCGTGCACTGCATGTCCAATAACGGCGCCGACGCCTGCGGACAGGTCGGTACCAACTGGGTGCACTGCCAGGGCACCACGCCCGACGAAATCGAGGCACTCTGCAAGCGTATCGGCGACAAGTACGAAACCCCGTTTCACATGGCCGGCTACTGCGTCGTCGAGGCACTGCGAGCGATGGGTGCCGAGCGAATCGCGTTGAACTCGGTTTACTACTGGCCCGACTGGCGCGACGGCTACGCGCGATTTCTGCGCGAGGCCGGTTTCGACCTCGTCTACGCCGGCAATTTCGTCGACCAGGGATTTTTCGCCACGCAGCAGGAGTGCAACGACTGCATCTGGATATTCGACGGCGAGCTGGCCGCGAAGTCGATGACCCGCGTCGCCGAGCTGGCGCCCGACGTCGATGCGATCGTCGCCAACGGCATGTGCAATTTCCGCCGCGCCGACGGGATGCCGCAACGCTTCGTATCGCTGAGCCGGCAACTCGAAACCGCCATCGGCAAACCGATCGTGGCCTCGGATACCGCGCTCTACTGGCGTATTTTCAAGACGCTCGGCATCGCACCGCTGGGCGAACAGGGCTCATTGCTGGCGTCGCTGCAATAAGGAACTCCTCGAATGCACAAGATACTCGCGCTCTGGGCCACGCCACGCTCCACCTCGACCGCCTTCGAGTGGATGATGCGCATGCGCGGCGACATGACCTGTTTTCACGAACCCTTTGGCGAAGCCTGGTACCAGGGCGAGGAGGCGCGCTGGCCGCGCATCAAGCCGGATTCGCCGCGCACGCCCGGGCTGACTTTCGACAGCGTCTGGCAAACACTGCGCGCGGCGGCGGCCGAGGGCGCGGTATTTTCCAAGGACTTCCCGCATTACGTCGAGCACCTGTGGAGCGACGACTTTCTCGCTCATTTCAAGCACAGCTTCCTGGTCCGCGACCCGGCCAAGGTCGCGACCTCGATGCACAGGCACTGGCCGGATTTCGTGCTCAAGGAAATCGCCTTTGTCGAGCAGCGCGAACTGTTCGACCGCATCTGCGATCGCGACGGCAAGGCGCCGCCGGTGATCGACAGTGACGACCTGCTGGAAAACCCCGCGGGTATCGTCGAGACCTATTGCGAAGCCGTCGGCATTCCCTTCATCGAGGCTGCGCTGTCCTGGGAGCCCGGCGAGCGCGACGAGGTTAGCTGGTACGACGGCGGCTCGTGGCACGCCAACCTGCGCGGCTCGGACGGCCTCAAGCCGCAACCGCGTAGTTACATCGATATTCGCGAGGCCCCGGACCGGGTCCGCGAAATCTACGATGCCGTGCTGCCGCACTACCGGCACCTTCACGAACACCGGCTGACGGCACCGAATGCCGTTCACACCGAATCCAGCCAGTAAAGTCACGGTCTCGAGACGGGTGCGCCGCTCATCGATCGGATCGTAGCGGCGATAAACCCCTGTTTTTGCCGGTCACCCGCACGCGCGGGAATTCCGCACTCGAAGCGCACAATACCTTATACTGTCGAACGACACCGGCTCGCGCCAATATAAAATCATGCAGGTGGACGCCTTTGACCAATGGAGCCGACAAAGGCGGTTCGAACTGTTAGTGGATAATTCACGCATGCAGGACCGGGCACATCCCGGTTCGCGGGAAGAGACAGGTGGAGCAACTGCAATTCGTCAATTACCGGATCGGCGACTGGCTGTTTCGCAGCGAACTGAATCAACTCGAACGCGATGGCGAAACCGTTCGCCTCGAGCCCAGGGTCGGTGAACTGCTCGCCTGCCTGGCAGGGTCCGCGAACCACGTGATCAGCCGGGCGCAGATCATGGAGGCGATCTGGCCGAACGTCGTCGTCGGCGACGAAGCGATCAACAATGCGATCAACAAGCTGCGCCGGGCGCTGGGCGACGACCGCCAGCAACCCGCCTACATCGAAACCCTGCCCAAACTCGGTTACCGCCTGATCGCGCCGGTAGAAGCCGTTTCACCCGCCGCGGACGTACCGCCCGAGGTCGCTGCGAACGCCGTGTCGCGCGCAAACGCCGGGCCGGAGCGCATCCTCGTCGGCGTGGCCGCGATCCTGATCCTCGGCATTCTGTCGTGGGTATATTTCCACGGCAACACCCCGCCGGCGGAAGCCGATGGCAAGTCCGCGTCCGATCAGCTGGCAAGTGTCGGCACACCGTCGATCCTGGTCATGCCGTTCAAGAATATCGGCAGCGATCCCGAGGACGATGTTTTCATCGACGGCGTCACGGCCGACATCATCACCGATCTGTCGAAGCTGTCGAACCTGCTGGTGATCGCCGACCAGACCGCGTTCAGTTTCAGCGACCGGCAAGTATCGCCCCGCGAGGCGGGCCGCGAACTCGACGTGAAATTCATTCTCGACGGCAACGTCCGGCGCAGCGGCGACGGCCTGAGAGTGAACGTACAATTGATCGAAACCGACACCGGTTACTCGCTGTGGGCCAACCGCTACGATCGGCAGTTGCAGAATATTTTCGAAATCCAGGACGAGATCACCGGAAGTATCGTCAAGGCGTTGTCGATCCGTTTGACGTCCCAGGAGAAAAACGCGATCAAGAGCATCGCGACGACGGACTTCCACGCTTACGAACTGTTTCTGAAGGGCCTGCAGAAATTCAATTCGCATATTCGCGAAGATTCCGAATCGGCGATCGCCGATTACCAGCGGGCGCTCGAGATAGATCCCGGTTTCGCCCGCGTCTATGGCGCGCTCGGTGTCATCCTGGCGCGCAATTACCGCCTCGGCTGGACCGATTCGCCGCAGGATACGATCGACCGCGCACTCGCCTACGCCAACAAGGCGGTCGAAATAGATGCCACGGTGCCGCAGGTTTACTGGGCGCTCGGTTACGTCCACCTGCATCGCAAGGAATTTACCGAGGCCACCGCCGCGGTCGAACAGGCGATCCGCCTGGCGCCCAACTACGCCGACGGTTTCGGCCTGCTGGCGCTGATTCAGAATGCGCAGGGTAACTGGCGGGAAGCGATCGAGAACGTGACTCGCGGCATGCAATTGAATCCCTACTACAGTTACGACTATCCCTACAACCTCGGCAGGGCCTATTACATCGGGGGCCGTTACAAAGAAGCGATCGACGCCCTCGCGCACGCCCTCGACAAGAACCCGATGGCGGAAATGCCACGCCTGTACACGATTGCGAGTTACGTCCGCGACGGAAACCTCGACGACGCCCGCTGGGAGGCCGAACAGCTGTCGATCCTGCGCCCCAACCTGACCCTGGCCGGCATGCGGCGCAGCCTGTCGCAGGACCCGGAATTGCTGCGCGCGCTGATCGAGGATCTCGAAAAGGCGGGGGTCCGCTGAAGCAATCGGCCAGCCGCCTGCGTAGCCGCCAGCCCGATCAGGCGTGATCGGCCATCACACGCCGGTACGCGTCGCGGTTTTCGACCGCCGCGCACATCGCGGCCAGTCGAGGATTGCGGTCGAACAGCGCGGCCCTGTCCGGATGCCATCCGGCGAGCATCGCGGCATAGATATCCAGCGCGCTAAAGCCGGACGCAAGGAAAAAGGGTTCGCCAACGATCGCCGAGTCCAGCAAGTCGAAAAAGGCGTTTATGTCGTCGAGCGCGGCGGCGCTGATGACGGGCTCTATCGCCTGCTGACCCAGCGTGAAGCGCTCCGGGTGCGCGTAGCGGCCAAACGTCATGTAGCCACTGGTGGCCAGGTACAGCAGCCAGTACAAAAAGACGGGCCGCTCGGGATCGCCGCTACGTGGCGCCGCCCGGTTCTCGTCGTCCTGTTCGACGAGGTGCAGCACGATGGCCGCCGACTCGCCGATGGTGCGCCCGCCGGGCAATTTCAGGGCCGGTACCAGGCCGGTTGGATTTTCCGCCAGGTAAGCTTCCTGCCGGTGCTCGCCCGCCTCCATGTCGACGTACTCCCGAACGTAGGGAATGCCCATTTCCTCGAGCACGGCCTGTACGACGATGGATCCCGATCCCTTTTCCCAGAAAAGCGTGTACATATTCATCACTCCTATAAAGACTATCTTTAGTGCTGTTTTCAAGAACACCAACAATAATCCATTTATATTTATAATTCAGCGCATATAATCTTCTCTGATATAAAGAAATTCTTTATAATTTCGTAATGAAGGTCAGCCATCTGAACAACCTCAGGGCGCTCGAGGCAACGCTGCGAACCGGCAGCTTTCGCGCCGCTGCCGCGGAACTGGGCGTGACGCCGGCCGCGGTCGGGCAACAGGTGCGCGGACTGGAAAACTACCTGGGCCGCAAACTGCTGTCGCGCAGCACGCGGGGCGTCGAGGCGACCGACAATGCGCGCCGGGTGGCGCACCGGCTGACCGCGAGCTTTCTCGCCATCGAAGAAATCATCGATCTGCTGAAAAACCGCCAGGCCGGTAACCGCGTTGCCATCACGCTGCCCTCGTCTTTCGCCGAAAACTGGTTTACCGGGCGGCTCGCGGATTTCTACCACGTCAACTCGCAGATCGATCTGCGGCTCGACGCCAGCAACCGCATGATGGACCTGGTCGCCGAGGATTTCGATTTCGCGCTACGCTACAGCGAACCGTCGGCGAGCGTTTACGATGAAACGGTGCTGTTCGGCGATTACGTGCTCCCGGTCTGCACGCCGGAATTCGCCGCGCGACACGGCTTGTCGAGGCAGTTGACATCGCTGCGCGGAATTCCGCTGGTCCATCTCGTCGGCAGAACCCCGGACCCCGACTGGGCAGACTGGGCGCGCTGGGGCGAGACATACGAATTCGACCGCGACGGCTTGCAGGACGGAATTCGCCTGTCCGAGTTCAACTCGGGACTGCAAACCGCGATCCGCGGACAGGGCCTGGTGCTGTGCGGCATCGTCGAGGCGTTCAATGCGCTCGGCGACGGCAGCCTGGTCGCCCCGTTTGGTGTTGAACGTGCCTGCCCTGGCGGTTACCAATACCGCCTGGTCGCGGTGCATGGCCGGGAATTGTCGCCCCTGCAAATCCAGTTCCGCGACTGGATCGTCGCTACCGCGAGCGAATTTCGCGGCCAGCTCGACAGTCTCGTTTCGGCTCGATCCAGCGCTGACTGACGTGTTATTTGCAGCGCAATTGATCCAAGTCGGTAACGTCGTGCCTGCACGGGTATATGTTGATCCTGGGTTTTTTAAATGGAGGATTCGATGATGCCCATACTCGTGCTGGTAGCCGACGGCAGCCGGGCGCGATTCCTGCGCGCGGAAGATGGTGGTTCGCCACTGGTGGAAACCGGGGATTTTGTACACCCCGAAAGTCGCCTGCGCCAGCAGGACCTGGTCAGTTCGGGTTCGGGCAGCGGCCGCGACTCGGGTGGATACGGCATGCATTCGATGGGACACGAAAACGCGGCCCATCGCCGCCAGCCGGAAGCTTTCGCGCGCGAACTCTGCGACGAAATCGATCGCCTGCGCGGCAAGGGCAGCCTGTATCGAATCTACCTGATCGCGCCGCCCGCATTCCTCGGTCACTTGCGCGCCGCACTTAACAAGCAGAGCGAGGACCTGGTCGCCGGCGCGATCGACAAGGAACTGGTCACCGCCAGCCTGGACGACATTCGTTCCCATTTGCCCAAGCGCCTGTAGCACGAAATCGAACCGATTGCGCGGCCGGGCACGCCGATAGTGGCCTGAGCGGACCACTGTTGATACATTTGCACGATGCAACGCTCCGCTCACATCCTGCCGGTGCTGATCTTTTCGCAGTTCGCCGGCACCTCGCTGTGGTTCTCGGGCAACGCGATACTGCGCGACCTGCAGCGCGACTGGAGCCTCGGAGCGCACGCCACCGGTTACACGACCTCGGCGGTGCAGCTCGGTTTCGTCTGCGGCACCTTGCTGTTCGCGTTTTTCATCATCGCCGACCGCTTTTCGCCGCGCCGCGTGTTCTTTTTCTGTTCGCTCGCCGGCGCGCTCGCCAACGCCGCGCTGCTGATCGTTCCCGAGGGCCTGTCGTGGTTGCTGCTGCTGCGTTTCGCCACCGGCTTCTTCCTCGCCGGCATTTACCCGGTCGGCATGAAGATCGCCGCCGGCTGGTACGCCGAGGGTCTCGGCCGCGCGCTCGGTTACCTGGTCGGGGCGTTGATTCTCGGCACCGCGTTTCCGCACCTGCTGCGGGCGAGCGGTACCGAGCTCCCGTGGCAACAGGTGGTCGGCTGGATTTCGCTGCTCGCCGCCGGCGGCGGCGTGGCGATGCTGCTGCTGGTCCCCGACGGCCCCCACCTGCCGCACGGCTCGCGTTTCGATTCGCGCGCGCTCGTGGTCATCTTCCGCTCGGCGAAGTTTCGCGCCTCGGCGTTCGGTTACTTCGGGCACATGTGGGAACTGTTCACCTTGTGGGCCTTCATCCCGGCCCTGCTGATCGCCTATACCGGCTCACGGGGTATCGAACTTAACGTGTCGCTGTGGAGCTTCGCGGCGATAGGGATCGGCGCGCTCGCCTGTGCCGCCGGTGGCATCCTGTCGACGCGAATCGGCAGCGCGCCGGTAGCCGCGGCGCTGCTGGCGATCTCCGGCCTGTGCTGCCTGCTGTCGCCGCTGATGTTCACCGCCGGCTCACCGTTGTTCCTGGCTTTTCTGCTTCTGTGGGGTTTGACGGTGTCCAGCGATTCACCGCAGTTTTCCGCGTTGAACGCCGCTCACGCGCCGCGCGAGTTCGTCGGCTCGGCGCTGACCATCGTCAATTCGATCGGTTTCCTGATTACCGTGGTCAGCATTCAGCTCGCCGACGCTTTACTGACGGTGCTCGGGCCGCGTTACCTGTTCTGGCTGCTGGTGCCGGGACCTGTTCTCGGGCTGTGGGCGTTCCGGCCGCTGCTGGCGCGCGATAAAAGTTAAGCCGCTGGCGAGCCCTGTGCTATCGTCGCGGCTGAAAACAATAATCCCTGCACACGGAAACCTCGCTTGACCGACAACCCCGCGAAAAACATCCCGCTCCCGCGAAACTGGATCGGCATCGGCTATATCCTGCTTTCGGGGATCGGCGTGGCCTGCCTGCCGACGACCGCGAGACTGGCCTATGAAAGCGGCAGCGACCCCTATACCGTAGCCTTTGCTCGAGGCGTGCTCGCGACCCTGATCCTCGCCGCTCTGGTGCCGCTGACCGGCCAGCACCTGCGCTTGCCGCGAGCACTGCTGCGTTACAGCCTGATCGCCGGCGTCGCCGGCGCGCTGTTCGTCTACGGCATTTACCTCGCGATCCGCACTACGCATATCAGCCTCGTACTGCTTATCGTTTACCTGTTCCCGATCGCGCTGGCGATTTACGAGCACTGGCACGGTGCGCGGCGGTTGGCGCCGGTCCAGTGGGCCTGGGCTACGCTCGCCTGTCTCGGCATGGCCTTCATCCTGGGTCTCAGGTTCGACCTCGTCGACCCGGTCGGAATCGGTTTCGCGGTCATGGCGATGATCTCGGTCATCGTCCTAACGCTGGTCAACGTCAGGGTCACCGCCACCACCGGTTCGCTGGTCTCGAATTTCTTCATGACCCTGTGGGGAGCGATCCTGTTCGGCGCCGTACTCCTCGCGCTGGGCGATTTCCGAGAGCCGCAAACCCCGCTCGGCTGGATCAGCCTGGCCGGCAACGGCATCGCTTACTGTGTCACCTGGGTGGCTTTCTTCGCCGGCGCGCGTATCCTCGGCGCCGGCCGCGCGAGCATGATCAGCCTGTCCGAACCCGCGCTGGCGGCGCTGTTCGCGTGGCTCGTGTTCGGCGAAAACTACAGCCTCGCGCAATGGTGCGGCTTCGCGCTGGTGCTGGCCTCGATCATGCTGTTCGAAAAACGGGCGCAACAGGCATCATGACCACGCGACAAAGCCTGGTGCACGGCATTCGTACGTCGGCGGATTACTTCCTGTCGACTTTCATCTTCGGCGTCATGTTCGGCATCGCCGCGCAGGCGGCCGGGCTCGAACACTGGCAGGCGCTGCTGATGTGCGCGTCGGTATTCACCGCTTCCGGCCAGTTCGCCGCGCTCGAATTCTGGCAGGCGCCGCTGCCGCTGGCCACCATCGCACTGTCGGTGTTCCTGGTCAGCACGCGCAATATTCTGCTCGGCATGGCGATGACCCATCATTTCGACGGTCACAGCCTCGGCCGGCGCATCACCTGGCTGTTCCTGCTCAACGACCCCGGCGTGGTCAACAGCTTTCTCCAGCCCGCCGAGGTCGACCGCCTCGGTTACGTCACCGGCTACGGCCTGTCGATGATGACCAGCTGGCTGCTATCGACGTTTATCGGTCTCAACGGTGCGCAGTTGTTCGCCGCGCTGGATCTCGGCGCGGTCAGCTTCGCCGGCCCGCTGGTGCTGGCGACGATGATGATGCTGTTCTTCAAGTCGTCGAAAACACCGCCGACGCCGTGGATCCTGTCCGGCGCGACGGCACTGGCGCTGGTCGAAATCGGCAGCCCCGATTACGCGGTCCTGCTCGGCTCGGTGCTGATCGGCATGGCCGCCGCGATCTGGCAGACGAGGCGCAGGTATGGCTGAGACACTGACCGCGATCGCGATGATGGCCGCGATCGTCTACCTGACCCGCGCCACCGGTTATTTCGTCGGCCTGCAGCTGCGCCATATTCGCGGCATTCAGCCGGTGCTCGAGGCCCTGCCCGGCTGCGCGTTCATGGCGATACTCGCGCCCGCGGTGCGCCACGGCAGCCCCAGCGAGATTCTCGCCATGGCCTGCGTGGTGCTGATCATGTGGCGCACCAACAACGTGGTGCTGTCGACCGTCGTCGGCATGCTCGTGCTGCTCCTCGGCGGACCCTACCTCGACTCCTGAAAGTCTGCCTCGGCACCCTGCCGGGCGACGAAGCGCCAGGCAAGCCAGTTACCCAGCGCGGCCAGCGGCACGAAGGCCGCGAACATCCAGAAGGCGATCGTCTTGAGCGCTTCGATCCCGGGTTGCTGGTTGGCGCCGAGGCTGTTGGCGATCAGGCCGGTGAGCGCGGCGCCGAGCGCGAACCCGGTTTGTTGCGTGATCGGCAGCAGCGACGCGGCGCGATCCTTTTCCGCGCGCGGCGCGGCGGCGATCA
>Ga0210101_1000548_pt1 | contig 12311 bp, 12 predicted proteins | sample Muzzi_PWC_D1_FD_185534 | JGI IMG/M metagenome (GOLD analysis project Ga0210101, IMG submission 185534) | Wetland microbial communities from San Francisco Bay, California, USA, that impact long-term carbon sequestration - Muzzi_PWC_D1 (SPAdes) | ecosystem: Environmental > Aquatic > Marine >...
GCCGGCCTGTGCGTCCAGAATGACGATTGCAATACACAGACGCGGCCTTGCTGAAAACACCCACGCAGGGCAGGGTTGCCGTTCCGGGGATATCTGTTTGCAGGTTTGATATAGGTCAAGTCTAAATAGCGGCTATAAATATAGTATCGGGTTCGGTTAAAGGCCTCGTCTATCGAGTGATAGTCGAGCGTTATCAACAGGAGTCAGCATCATGAACAAGCGATTACCGGGTTATCTGTCTGCAGCCGTCATCGGGCTGGTTTTTTCAACTGCCTCACAGGCCTGGCTGGAAGCCGGCGGGGAACGCGAAGAGGCGCTGGAGCTTACCCCCGATCTGGAGAACGGTATCGAGGTCTACGAGGTCTGCGCAGGCTGCCATCTCACCGAAGGCTGGGGTGAAACCAGCGGCACCTTTCCGCAGCTGGCCGGACAGCACAAGGAAGTCCTGATCAAGCAGCTGGCGGATATTCGCGAAGGCAACCGCGACAATCCCACCATGTACCCCTTTGCCCAGCCGAATGCCATCGGCGGTGCCCAGTCACTGGCGGATGTGGTGGCCTACATCCAGAAGCTGCCCATGAATCCCGCGAACGGCGAGGGTGAATGGGCGGAAGGTACCCCGGAATTCATGCAGGGCAAGCAGCTTTACGACGACAACTGCGTGAAATGCCACGGCGAAACGGGCGAAGGCAAGGCGGAAAAGTACTATCCGCGCATCCAGGGGCAGCATTATGCCTACATGATGCGCCAGTTCGAGTGGATCCGCGACGGCAAGCGCCGCAATGCGAACCCCGACATGGTGAAACAGATCAAGGGTTTCAGCGACAAGGACATGCAGATGGTGATCAACTACGTCTCGCGTATCCCGGTGCCGAAGGAAGACCTTGCGCCATCCGCAGACTGGCTCAATCCTGACTTCGATTGATTGACGGCCGGCAGCACGACCCGGACACCTGAGGCATAACCGGATCTTCCATCGGCAAGCAAACCGTTATGGACACTAAACGTACAGTCATAGCCAATCTGCTGGTGCTGGCGGCCATCGGTCTGCTGGCGGCGATCTACTATTCGCCCATCTGGTGGGTATCGCTGACGGCGCCAAATTACCCCGAGGAGGCATTCCCCGACGGCGTGCGCATCCACTTTCACATGAATGGTGTCTTTAACGGCTGCAAGAAGGTCGAAAAGGCAGAAATCCTGGAAGAAGAGGCGCTCGACTGCGTCCATGAAATGGACACCATCAATCACTATGTCGGCATGTATCCCATCGCCGCCGGCGGCGTGGTCGAGCGTGCCTTCTCGCCCTTCCTGGTGTCCATGCTGGGGGTGATGCTGCTGGGCTTCATGGTTAACCGGCCGCTTGTCCGCACGGCTGTTCTGGGTGTGGGGTTCGCCCTGATCGCGGGCTGGATGACGCTCACCTGGTATACCGGTAACGGCCTGCAGTACCAGAATGCCGGCTATGTTTCGGCCCTGGTTACTGCGCTGGACCAGGACACCTCGAAGGAAGAGGAAGACCTGTCCCCGGGGGCGGCGATCATCGCGCGCCTGAAGGCCTCGATGGAAGAGGGCGGGGGCAAGCCGGAACAGGGGAAAGCGGAGAGTGACAAGGCGGGGAACCTCGAGCACCTGCGCGTCACCTTCGAAAAGGACCAGGAACGCAAGGCGCCCGGGCAGGCACAGCCATGGAAAGGCAGTGGCGCCCAGATGCTGGCCTGGCATTACGGCAAGACGCTGGCGCGATATTTCAATGTCCCGGATGAGATCCGGCCCATGGTCGCCAACATGACGCTGGCCGCCAACGCGGTGTTCTGGGGCATCATCGCCGCCATGGTGCTGCTGCTGTTCGGCGCCCGCAGGACCGGGAGCCTGCTGTACTGGATGCTGCTGCTGCCCGCCCTGCTGCTGCCGCTGCTGTTCCTGGTCGATTACTCGGCCTGGCTGTGGTGGTACGGCCATCGCCTCAACGACATGGGTGCCTTTACCGTGAAACCGTTCATGCCGACCGTCTTCGGCGACGGCAAGGTGGCGCAGTTCACGACCCATTCCTATCCCTACATCGGGTTCGGCCTGATGCTGCTGATGTCGCTGCTACTGGGGATCGCGGCATTGCTCCGGCGCAAGCAACTCGCGGAACAGGACTGAAACGTCATGGCCCGGTGGCCTGCTGGATTGCTTGCCGTGATCTGCTGCCTGGCGGCCACCGCAATCGCGGCCGCGGACTATCCGCCGCTGCAACCCCTCATTGACGCGACTCCGGACGGGGAGACGCTGGTTCCCGCGCCGGGTGTTTACCTGGGCCCGGTGCGGATCACTCGGCCGATCGAGCTCGATGGCCAGGACCAGGTGACGATCGACAACGGCGGCAAGGGCAGCGTCGTGGTCCTGCAGACGGATGGCGCCACCGTGCGCAACCTGCATCTCACGAACTCTGGGGAATCCCACAACGACATCGATGCCGGCGTCCAGGTGCGCGGGAATTTCAATATCATTACCGACAATACCATCGACAACTGCCTGTTCGGCGTCGACCTGCAGCAGTCGGAAAACAATATCGTGCGCCGCAACCGGATCAGCTCCAAGCCGTTTGACCTGGGGCAGCGCGGCGATGCCATCCGCCTGTGGTACAGCTTTCACAACCGGATTATCGACAACGAGATCAGCAATGCGCGGGATACCGTGGTGTGGTATTCGGCGGACAATACCATCAGCGGCAACAGCGCCTCGAACAGCCGCTATTCCCTGCATTTCATGTATTCCCGCTACAACCTGGTGGAGGACAACCACTTTACCGGCAACACTGTCGGCATCTTCCTGATGTACAGTGACGGCGTGGTGCTGCGCAACAACTACATCGCCCATGCCTCCGGTCCCACAGGCGTGGGCATCGGGTTGAAGGAGACCTCCGAGCTGACAGTGGAGGGCAACGAGATCCTGTACTGCGCCAGCGGCCTGTATGTCGACGTCTCGCCGTTCCAGCCGGATACGGTCAACCGTTTCAGCGGCAACCTGCTTGCCTATAATGGCATTGGTATCCGCTTCCTGAACGACTGGACGGGCAATATCTTCCGGCAGAACCGGTTCGTGGACAACCTGACCCAGGTAGTGGTTTCCGGCGGCAAGACTGCGAACCGCAATACCTGGGAAGGCAACTACTGGAGCGACTATGAGGGGTTCGATCATGACGCGGACGGCAGCGGCGATACGCCCCACGAGCTGTATGCCTACGCCGACCGCCTCTGGCAGGACAAGCCCTATGCGCAGTTCTTCAAGGGTTCTCCGCTGCTGGAGGTGCTGGACTTCCTCGAGCGCCTCGCCCCGTTCTCCGAGCCGGCCATGCTGGTGCGCGACGAGTCTCCGGCAATGACCGCGGTCATGCAGTTCGCAGAAGCCCCCGGGGGCAACAAGGATTCGCTGCAGCTGCTGCGCGAGAGTCTGGGCAGATAGATGGAACGGCGCCGCAAACGTCCCGTGAAGCCGCAGGCGCGCCGCAAGTTCCTGCGCACCCTGGTCATGGGTGTCGGCCTGATCGGCGTCTCCCTGCTGGGTTACATCCCGGTGCTGGGCCGCTGGGTCACGCGCCTGCGGCCGCCCGGCGCGCTGCCGGAACAGCAGTTCCTGGCGTCCTGTATCAAGTGCGGGCAGTGTGTGCAGGTCTGCCCGGTGGAGGCGATCAGCCTGGCGGATCTCGACGAGGGCTTCGGGGTCGGCACGCCCTGCATCGATGCGCGGGCGCAGGCCTGCGACTTTTCCTGCGATGGCCTGCAGTGTGTGCTGGCCTGTCCGACCGGCGCGCTGACCCATGAGATCAACTACCCGCATGAAACCGACATGGGGATTGCCAGGGTGGTGCGTCCGGACCTTTGCCTGGCCGTGCAGGGCCGCGGCTTCAGCGGCCAGGCGCGTGGCGCCGCCTTCCGCGGCAAGCTGCGTTACGACGCGGTGGACCGCTGGAACCCGATACCCGTCAGCGAGCATCCCTACGAGCTGGAACTGTGCGACCTGTGCATGCGCCAGTGTCCGATCGAGATCCGGCTGGCGCAATGCGCGGCTGGCACACCGCCCTCCGGCGATGAGCGGCAATGCCCGCCGCAGCATGCCATCCGGCTGGAGTCGCTGGCCGCCGCCAACGGCGTCACCCGCATGCAGCCCGTGATCCTGGAGGGCTGCGTCGGTTGCGGCGTGTGCGAAATGATCTGCCCGGTGGAGCCCGCAGTGATCGTCATCGACGGCACGCAGAGCCGGGAGCTGGACGCATGAGCCGCCTGTTCGACTCCGTGGCCGAACTGCTGGGACGCGAGCCGCGCAAGCCGGCGGCGGACACGATCGACCCGCAAATCCGGGAGCTTCACGCCGGCAAGCGCAACGACAGGACGCGCATCGAGAAAATCAAGATCGAGCTGGCGCACAAGGCGGCACACAAGACGCCGGAGAAACTGCGCAGGAAACGCTGGGCGGTGCTGCTGCTGGTCAACCTGCTGTTCGTGCTTTCCTACCAGCTGGACATCCAGATGCTGGAGGGCTCGCTGACCGCCTCCCGCTTCGTCGGTTTTCACATGGCCGACCTGAATTCCGCGCTGCAGGTGATGCTGGCCTACAAACATGTGCTGATCAACCTGCTCATCGGCACGGTCACGGTGTTCATCGGCTGGTGGCTGCTGGGCGGACGCACCTTCTGCTCCTGGGTCTGCCCCTACCACCTGCTGGCAGAGTGGGCCGAGATCCTGCACGTGAAGCTGGTGGAGAAGAAACTCGTCAAGGATCACCCCTTCGACCGGCGTGCCCGCACCGCCTTCTGGGTGATCTTCGCCGTGCTGGCAGTAGTCACCGGCTATACCGTCTACGAAACGATTTCACCCACCGGCATCCTCAGCCGGGCGCTGATCTATGGCCCGGGTCTGGCGCTGCTCTGGGTGGCGCTGCTGCTGCTGTTCGAGATCTTCTATTCACGCCGTGCCTGGTGCCGTTATGCCTGTCCCATCGGACTGACCTATGGCCTGGTCGGGGCGACCTCGCCACTGCGGGTACAGTACCACCTGGAGAGCTGTTTCCATGAAGGGGAGTGCCGCAAGGTCTGCCTGGTGCCGCACGTCCTGAATACGGTCATCAAGGGGCGCGCCACGGGCAGGGACGTGGATATCGGCGCCGACTGCACCCGCTGCGGACGCTGCGTGGAGGCCTGTCCGACCAGCTCGCTGACCTTCAGGTTCAAGGGGCTGGGTGGCCTGCTGTGATGATCCGTTTCCGGGAGGTATCCAAGCGGTTCCAGCGCACCCGGGTGCTGGACGGCATCGATCTGGACATCGACCGCGGCGACCGGATCGCCCTGGTGGGCTCCAACGGCGCCGGCAAGACCACGCTGATCCGCTGCCTGCTGGGCGAGTACCAGTGCGACGGCCAGGTCTCCGTCAACGGGATGGACCCGCGCCGGCAGCGCACCGAGGTGCTCGCCTCCGCAGGCTTTGTCCCGCAGATTTCACCGCCGTTGCGGATGCCGGTGGGACAGCTGATCCACTTCGCGGCCGGTGTCAGCGACAGCGACCCGGCACGCATGTTCGGGGTGGCGGAACAGCTGGGTCTCGATGCCCGCGTGATCCGGCACCGGCCCTTCAACAAGCTCTCCGGGGGGCAGAAACAGAAACTGCTCATCAGCGTGGCGCTGGGGCGCGATTGCGACCTGCTGGTGCTGGACGAGCCGGCGGCGAATCTCGATCCGGAGGCACGCCACGCCTTTTTCGGACTGCTGGCGGAGCGCCAGGCGCACGTGGCCATGCTGATTTCCAGCCACCGGCTCGACGAGGTCGCTGCACTGGTCAACCGCGTGGTGGAACTGGACCGGGGGCGGATCGTGCTGAACGATCACGTGGCGGACCAGATCGACATGAACAGCCTGCTGGACTGCCGCCTGACCCTGAGCCGTGCCGACAGCGCCTTCGCCGCGACCGTGCGCGAGTGGGGCTTCAGGGACGCGGGGGGAGGGCTCGTCTGGCACGGGCAGGTCGCGGGACCGGACCGGCTCAGGTTTCTCGGGGTACTGTCGCGTTATGCCGCCCTGCTGCAGGGTATCCAGTTGCAGGAATCCCGTGCAGCGAACGAGGAAACAGTCCATGCGCGTCTTGTCTAGGCAAACCCGGCTGACTTCGTCATTGCGAAGATTCGGGGAGGAGCCGAGCCCGGGGCTGGCCTGGGCCATGCACGACTGCAGGGAGCCGGTGAGACCGGGAGCCGGTCGAAGGACCGGCCTGGGCCATGCAGGAGGCAGGGCAGCAAAAGCAGGCGCCTTGGGCGACGCAGGACGCGGTTGCCGGGGAGGTAGGTAACACATGGAGCAGTTATCGAGGCACGAAGTCACGCAGCAATCGCCAGGTGGCGGCTCCGCATCGGGAGATTGCCGCGCTTGTCGCTCCCGGCGTCCCGCCTCCTGCGGCACTTGCACCTCCCTGTGTATCGCGCACGCAATGACCGGGAATTATTCCATTTATCAGGGCTTCCTCACGCTGCTGCTGGCCTGCCTGCTGTGCGGGTGTTCCACCGGGGACGCCACCGGGCCCGGCGAAGTCCGCTGGGACCGGGAGACCTGCACCCGTTGCGGCATGGCCATCGGCGACCGGTACGGCGCTGCCCAGGTGCGCGGCGGGCCGGCCGGTGAGCTAACCCGGCTCTACCGGTTCGATGACATCGGTTGCGCCGTGGTCTGGCTGGACGACCAGCCCTGGGCGGACGATCCGCGCACCGGGATCTGGGTGACGGATCACCGCGACGGTCGCTGGATCGACGCCCGCCAGGCCAGCTACGTCACGGGCATCCGGACCTCCATGGGCTACGGTCTGGGCGCGCAGCGGGTTGCTGCCGTCAACGGCATGGACTTTGCCAGCGCCCGCTATTACATCCACGGCATCGAGCAGCGCGAGCATATCCACGGCGGCGGGTTTCGCCATCCGCATGCCGCGGAGAGGATGCCGCCATGAAACATCTGCTGCTCACCGCTGCGGCCGACATCAGTGAATCGCTGCGCTCGCGCTGGTTCCTGATATACACGCTGGTATTCGGCGGCGTGGTCGCGGCCCTGTTCGTCTCGGGCCTGACCGAGTCCCGTATCATGGGCTTTACCGGCCTGTCGCGGATGCTCGTCACCTACCTGCAGATCACCATGGCCATCCTGCCGGTGTTCGTGCTGATCACCACGGTGCGCTCTGTGGCCGGCGACCGGGAGGCGGGGATCTTCGAATACATGCTGTCGCTGCCGGTCAGTCTCGCGGCGTGGTTCTGGGGCAAACTGCTCGGGCGTTTCCTGGTGGTGTTCCTGCCGGTGTTTCTTGCCATGCTCGCAGCGGTGGCCTGGGGCATGTTCAGGGGAGTGGAGATACCCTGGACGCAGGTGGCCTACTACACCGGTTTCCTGCTGTCCCTCGCCCTGTGCTTTCTCGGCATCGGTATGCTGATCTCGACGCTGGCGCGTTCCTCCGACGTGGCCACGGGAGCGGCCTTCCTCATCTGGCTGGGGCTGCTGCTGTTCATGGATCTGATCCTGCTCGGGCTGCTGATCCGGCAGGGCATGCCCCCGGAGGGCGTCATCGCCGTCGCGCTGGTCAATCCCCTGCAGGTATTCCGCACCGCCGCCATGCTGTTGTTCGATCCACAGCTGGTGCTGCTGGGCCCCTCCGCCTATGTCATCCTCGACAACTTCGGGGCACAGGGATACATCGCCTGGGCGCTGTTTTATCCCGGTGCGCTGGGGCTGCTGTGTGCCTGGATCGGCTACCGGGTGTTCTGCCGCGGCGATCTGCCCTGACGGCGTGCGTCGCCACCCGGCGTTGCTGCTGCTCAGGAGGCCGGCTGCAGGCCGGATATATCAATGAAAACCAGGTATTCACTGACCAGCTGCGCTTCCCGTTTCAGGATGATCGCAAACGGCACCGTGAGTTGCGAGCCGTCGTGCCGGGTGTAGCAGACCGAGCCGTGGCTGATGCTGCTGCCGGCGGTGTGCCAGGCATCCGCCGGGCTGTGTGCAATTGACTGCAGCGAGTCGAAGAACCCGGCGACTGCAGCCCCGATGGCTTCCCGTCCCGTCACGGCGGGCAGGTTGCCGAGGCGGAAGCTGCAATCCGGCGCCAGAAACTGCATAAAAGCAGCGCTGTCCTTGCTGTCGATGCTGTGAAACAGGGATTGCAGGAACTCGTTGTCAGGCATGTGAATGGTCCTCGTGGTTGTCAAGATGATTGCACCCGTTACAGGCAGCGATTGCGCGCAGCAGCCCTGGCCGGGCGGGTGCTTTTCTAGTGGATAATGACGGATATTATGGCCAAGGAATCCACGGAAGAACACGGAAAAAGAATTATCAAGGATGCTCTGATGAATTAGGTAAGCTCTGATTATTTAGTCATTGCGACGACTGCAGGGAGAAGGTGAGGCCGGGTACCGGTCTAGAGGCTGGCCTGGGCCATGCAGGATGCAGGGTAGTGCAGGAGCAAGTTACCGCGGAACGGAGTGACGAAGCAATCTGTAAGTCGTTGATTCACTGGTTATGAGATTGCCGCGCTGGCCGTTTCGGACATCCTGTCCTCCCACGGCACTTGCACCTCACTGTGCCTCGCGCTCGCAGTGACGTCATGCATGCATTAATCAGGGTTTCCTTGAGTGCTTTTTATCTTTCCGTGTTCTTCCGTGGATTCCGTGGCCATCGAGAAAGGTTCGCACCCGGCTAAACTTCAAAGTATCTGCTATTCTGCTGCTGGCAGAATCCCGGGGCGGAAATGACGGTTGCCTGGCCCGCGGCAGCATAACATCTCCGGGCAGAGTTCCCACTGCTGCAGCGTGAGGCTTTTGTGAACATTCAGGCGCTATGCTGGGCACACGAATTTCTGGCACCGGAGGACGCAGCATGCCACGCCGCGTTTTGGTCATCGAGGACAATCACGATATCGCGGAACTTGTGAAGCTGCATTTGCGTGATTGCGAAGCCGAAGCCGATGTTGAATACAGCGGCACGGCCGGGCTGGCTCGGGCGCGCAGCCGTACCTACGATCTGGTCATCCTCGACCTGATGCTGCCCGGGCTGGACGGCCTGGAAATCTGCCGCCGGCTGCGCGAGCGCCGCTCCTATGTCCCCATCCTGATGTTGACCGCGAAATCCAGCGAACTCGACCGGGTGCTGGGTCTGGAACTGGGCGCCGATGACTACCTGAGCAAACCCTTTTCCATCCGCGAGCTGATTGCGCGGGTGCGCGCCATTTTCCGGCGCGTGGACGCGTTCGGCGCCGCCGCACCCGAGTCCGGTCACCGGCTGGAGCACGGTGACCTGCAAATGGACAGGGAACGACACACGGCCTCGCTGCATGGCGAACACCTGGAACTGACTGCCCGGGAATTCGAGCTGCTGTGGCACTTCGCCAGTCATCCCGGGCGCGTCTACCGCCGCGAGCAGCTGCTCGACCAGGTCTGGGGCGCAGGCTACGAGGGCTACGAACACACGGTTAATTCCCACATCAATCGCCTGCGCGTGAAAATCGAGGCCGATCCGGCCAGGCCGCAATATATCCTTACCGTGTGGGGCGTCGGCTATAAATTCGCCGATGCGGCGCAGCCCGCCTGACCCGATCCGGATTTCCCGCCGGACGACGGGGTCTGACGTTATGCAGATGAAGGAAACAAATCGTGTCTGATATCTTGAAAACAGCGTGTTTGCCTGTGTTACCTTTCCCGGCCCTGGCGGGTTCTTGCGCACCGGAACCTGCGATGTTCAGGGAAGGACAGGTGCCGCGGGAGGCAGGAGAAGGCGGGGCCGCACAGTGGCCGCGAGGCTGGCCCTGGCCAGGCCGGGGGCGGCCTGTTATCCGGCGCATTCCCGTGACAAGCCAGGGCTAGCCCGCGATGCGTTCTCTCTACACCAAGCTGGCCGTCATTCTCACCCTGCTGTTCGGTGTGGTGGCGCTGCTGTTCGTGTTGCTGCTGAGTCAGGCCACCGAGCACTACCAGCAGGAGGTGGCACAGAAGCTCAATGCCACACTGGCCGGGAATATCGTCGCCGAACACCTGTTGTACCGGGATGGAGAGATCGACCAGGCAGCGCTGGAGCAGCTCTTCCATGTCATGATGGTGATCAATCCCAGGGTCGAGCTCTACCTGCTCGATACCGCCGGTCGCATCCTGGCCTTCTCGGCGCCACCGGGCAAGGTGCAGCGGGAGTCCGTCGACCTGGCACCCGTGCGGGCCTTCCTGAACGACGCTTACACGCCCCCGTTGGGCGGCGATGACCCGCGCAGCCTGGGGCGGCGCAAGGTGTTCTCCGTCGCGCCGATCGACGTGGGCGGCAGGCGGACCGGCTATCTCTACGTGATTCTCGGCGGCGAGCAGTATGACAGCGTGGCACAGATGCTGGCGGGCAGTTACGTCATCAAGCGCAACATACTGCTGTCCCTGGTCGTGGTGGTGTTCGCCCTGCTGGCCGGGCTGCTGCTGTTCTCCCTGCTGACCCGGCGGTTGCGCCGGCTCACGCGTGCAGTGGAGGATTTCCAGCTCGCCGGTTTCAGCGGTGCGCTGCCGCCGGGCGGGAGCAGCGGCGACGAGATCGAGCGGCTGACCTGCAGCATCAATGCCATGGCGGAGCGTATCGCCGGGCAGGTGCAGCGCCTGCAGGAAACCGACAGCCAGCGCCGCGAGCTGGTGGCCAACGTATCGCACGACCTGCGCACGCCGCTTGCCTCGTTGCAGGGCTACCTGGAGACCCTGCGTCTCAAGGGCGAGGAGCTGGGCCGGGAGGAACAGCTGCACTACCTCGAGGTCGCACACCGGCACTGCCGGCATCTCGGTCGCCTGGTCGATGAGCTGTTCGACCTCGCCAGGCTGGACGCCAACGAGGTACAGCCGGCGCTGGAGCCGTTCTCACTGCCGGAACTGGTGCAGGACGTCGTGCACAAGTTCGAGCTGCGTGCCGGGCAGCGCGAGGTCATCCTGCAGGCAGACTACGACGCGGACCTGCCGTTCGTGGTGGGCGACATCGCCCTGATCGAGCGGGTCCTGGACAACCTGATAGAAAACGCCCTGCGCCACACCCCGGCGGGCGGCATGGTGACGGTCGCGGTGCAGCCCGTCGGCGAGGCACTCGCGGTGCAGGTCATTGATACCGGCTCCGGCATACCGGCTGAAGACCTGCCCTATATTTTCGATCGGTTCTACCAGTCCGACAAGATGCGCACGCGGGGCGGGGCAGGCCTCGGACTGGCAATTGCCAGGCGTATTGTGGAGCTGCATGGCCGGACGATCCGCGCCGCCAGCAGCAGGGGCAGTGGTACAACGTTCGCGTTCGACCTTCCCGTACAGTTGGCCGGCTGAATGCGGCAGCTGTACCCAACTTTGCGGCATCGGTCTACGGCGACGGCGATGCCCGGGGTATCAGGGGAACCACCGCGCGGCCGGCACCCGGCGAGTACAATCGCCAGTCATTCGATGCCCTGTATGTGATTAGCAACTCCAGCAACCCGCAGGGCCGGCTGTCTGTCTCCGGGGCGGCGCCGGGCAACCCGGCATACAACGGCATGCGCTGGTTCACCCGCACCGTGGTGAGGACCGCGCAAGGGTTCATGGCGCATTGTGGCATCGTGCCGGTGCTGGCGGGGGAATCGTCCGGTTATACGCAGGCTTCGCGGACGGGCAGGCGCTGCAGGCCGCCGTCATGCAACCCCGGTTTAGTCGTCCCGCAGGTCACCCCGGTGTCAGTGTCGCATGGTCGCCCAGCGCCTCCTGCATTTCCTGCAGCGTGGGGTAGCGGGCATAGAAGGCGAAGTTGTAGGCACCGCCACAGCTCAGCGTCGGCGCCTCCACTTGCTGCTCGTTCAGCAGCTGCATCCGGTAGCTGTACATGAACCACTCGTTGGACGTGTCATCCGCGAGCCGGAACGTCTCGCCGGCAGCTGCCAGCATGACGCTGCCGGGGTGGCGATCGACGTAGTGATGCATGCCGACAACCTTTCCGATCCGGTAGCTGCCGGCGGGAATGATCTGCGGTTGTTCCAGGATGTCTCTCACTTCGAGTTCGCAGCGGGGTTCATACTCACTTGCGCCGTAACTCGCAATTCCGCCCTGGAAGATGACGCGCACGTGGCCTGGGGCGAGCGTGATGTCCCGGTGCAGTGTGAATTGACCTCCGCTGAGCTGCTCGAACATGGTGCCTTCCGAACGCGTGAAGGTGCCGGACTGGCATGCGGTCAGTAGCAGCAACACGGGCAGCAATCCCAGGATCGAATGCAGCATGCCGTGCTTCGCGGCCATGACATTTCCCGGGTGGCATGTTCGGACAGGAGAGGGGCTTGTAT
>Ga0210101_1000549_pt1 | contig 12309 bp, 13 predicted proteins | sample Muzzi_PWC_D1_FD_185534 | JGI IMG/M metagenome (GOLD analysis project Ga0210101, IMG submission 185534) | Wetland microbial communities from San Francisco Bay, California, USA, that impact long-term carbon sequestration - Muzzi_PWC_D1 (SPAdes) | ecosystem: Environmental > Aquatic > Marine >...
AACTGAAGCTGATCGCCGACGTCGGCCTGCTCGGCATGCCCAATGCCGGCAAGTCGACGCTGATTCGTGCGGTCTCCGCGGCGCGCCCGCGGGTCGCCGATTACCCGTTCACGACGCTGCACCCGAACCTCGGCGTGGTCAGTGTCGACCGGCACCGCAGCTTCGTGATCGCCGACATTCCCGGGCTGATCGAGGGCGCCGCCGACGGCGTCGGTCTCGGCATTCGCTTTCTCAAACATTTACAGCGCACCCGCCTGCTACTGCATATAATCGATGTGATGCCGGGCCAAGGCGAGGATTCCGCGGTCGATTCGGCGCACAAGATTCTGCGCGAGCTGCGGCGCTACGACGAAACGCTGTACGCGAAGCCGCGCTGGCTGGTGCTCAACAAGCTCGACCTGGTGCCCGCCGAGGAGCGCGAGGCGCTGCGCGCGGAAATCGTCGCCGGCCTCGACTGGCAGGGGCCGGTTTACGCGATCAGCGCGCTCAATCGCGACGGCGTCGACGAACTGTGCCGCGCTATCATGAAACACCTGGAAGACGATGAATCGGTATAAAAAAGTCGTGGTCAAGATCGGCTCGTCGCTGATCACCGCCGGCGGCAAGGGCCTCGACCGCGTGGCGATTACCGGCTGGGCCGAGCAGATGGCGAAGCTGCGCGCCGAAGGCGTCGACGTGGTGCTGGTCTCGTCGGGGTCGATCGCCGAGGGCATCACGCGCCTCGGCCTGAAGTCGCGGCCGACGACGATCTCCGAGCTGCAGGCGACCGCCGCGGTCGGCCAGATGGGCCTGGTGCAGGCCTACGAGGCCTGTTTCCAGGCGCACGGCATTCACAGCGCGCAAATCCTGCTCACCCATGCCGACCTGTCCAATCGCCGCCGCTACCTGAACGCGCGCACCACGCTGCGCGCACTGCTCGGATACGGCACGGTGCCGGTGGTCAACGAAAACGACGCGATTTCCAACGACGAAATCCGCTTCGGCGAGAACGATACGCTGGGCGCGATGGTCGCCAACCTGATCGAGGCCGACCTGCTGATTATCCTCACCGATCAACCGGGGCTGTTCGATGCCGATCCGGGCGACAATCCACAGGCGCGGCTGATCGAGCGCGCCATCGCCGGCGACCCCGTGCTCAACGAATATGCCGCCGACAGCCGAGGACAGGTGGGGCGCGGCGGTATGCGCACCAAGGTCAGCGCGGCGCAACTCGCGGCGCGCTCGGGAACCCACACGGTAATCGCCTCCGGCAAGGAACCGGACATCATCCTGCGCGTGGTGCGCGGCGAGGCGGTCGGCAGTTTTATCGAGGCGACCGAGGGGCACCTCGCAGCGCGCAAGCAATGGCTCGCCGGTCACATGCGCTGCGCCGGCGAGCTGACCCTCGACGCGGGCGCGGTCGACGTACTGGTGAACCGCAACGCGAGCCTGCTGCCGATCGGCGTCAAGGCGGTCAAGGGGGTGTTCAACCGCGGCGAGGTGGTCGCCTGCCTGTCGCCCGACGGCAGCGAGATCGCGCGTGGCCTGGTCAATTACCCGTCGGACGAATGCAAGCAGATCATTGGCAAGTCGAGTCGGCAGATTCCGGAAATCCTCGGTTACCAGGACGACCCGGAATTGATCAACCGCGAAAACCTGATACTGATGGAGAATTGATTTATGCCCAAACGAGTCATCGCCTTTGCCGCGAGCAGCAGCAGCCGCTCGATCAACAAAAAACTGGTGACCTGGGCCAGCCGCCTGCTCGACGATGCCGAGGTGGAAATCCTGGATCTCAACGATTACGAGATGCCGCTGTTCTCCGTCGACCGCGAGGAGGAGCTGGGCCAGCCGGAGCCGGCGCGGGCTTTCCTCGACAAGATCACCGCCAGCGATGGCATCATTATTTCCTTTGCCGAGCACAATGGCGCCTACAGCACCGCCTACAAGAATCTCTACGACTGGGTGTCGCGCATTCAGCCGAAGGTTTACCGCGACAAGCCGATGGTGCTGCTGTCGACGTCGCCGGGTGGACGCGGCGCCAGGTCGGTGATGGAACTCGCGCTCAGCCAGATTCCGCGCTTCGGCGGCGATATCAAGGCCAGCGTGTCGGTGCCGTCGTTCGGCGATAATTTCGATACCGAGGTGGGCCGGGTAAGCAATCCGCAGCTCGCCGCCGAGGTCGAGGCGGCAGTCAGAATGCTGTTCGCCGCATGAGCGAGCGGGCTACGATTCTCTATTTTCCGCACGGCGGCGGTCCCCTGCCGTTGCTCGGCGAGCCGCGCCACGCGGCCATGGTCGACTTTCTGCGCGGAGTCCCGCAAACCCTCGACAAGCCCGAGGCGATCGTCGTCGTCAGCGCGCACTGGGAAGAGACGCTGGTATCGGTAACCGCGGGCACGTCGCCGCCGATGATTTTCGACTATTACGGATTTCCCGACGAGACCTACGAGTACAGCTACCCGGCCCCCGGTCACCCCGAACTCGCCTCGCGCGTACATCGCCTGCTCGGCGGGGCCGGCATCGAGTCGCGACTCGACGTCGAGCGCGGTTTCGACCACGGCCTGTTCGTGCCGCTGATGCTGATGTATCCGGCGGCCGACATTCCCTGCATCCAGTTATCGCTGCACGCGAGTCTCGACGCCGCGCTGCATATTCGCATCGGCAAGGCGCTCGCCGCGCTGCGCGACGAAAAGCTGCTGGTGCTCGGCTCGGGTTTTTCGTTCCACAACCTGCGCGAACTGACCTCGAAACGCGATGCCGTCGTCGATACGCGCAACCTCGCCTTCGAGGACTGGCTCGCGCAAACCCTCACCGACGCAAAGCTGAAGGAAAGCGAGCGCGAGCGGCGGCTGGCCACGTGGACCGAGGCGCCCGACGCGCGCTTTTGTCATCCACGCGAGGAGCACTTGCTGCCGCTGCAAGTCTGTTACGGCATCGCCGGCGGGCCGGCCGCGCTGGTGTTTCGCGAACCGGTGGTGGGCTTTACCGCCAGCGCCTTCCGCTGGGACTAGCCGGGCTAACTTTCCAGTTCCGTGTCGGGCTCGTGCTGCGGCAGGTGCGCGGCCTGCACCGGCACCAGCGCGGTTTCTTCGCGCGCGATCTGGCGCTCGCGGTACCAGATATACAGGCTGCTGGAAACCAGTATGACGACGCCAATAATCGTCGTCGGCCCCGGCACTTCCTCCCAGAACAGGTAGCCGAAAGCCACCGCCCAGAGGATATAGGTGAATTCGAACGGCGCGATTGCGCTCGCTTCGGAGGAGCAGTAAGCCCGCGACAGGCAGTAAAAGCCGATCGCGGCGATAAAACCGATCGCGATCATCAGCACCCAATCGATCTGGGCCGGTAATTGCCAGGCGCGGCCGAAGAAGGCCAGCGACGGATGCACCGAATCGACCGCGATCAGGCCGCCGGCCATCAGTAGCCCGAGCAGCCCGCTGGCCACGGTGAAGATCACGATCGCGTTGAAGGCGATGGTCATCGGGTGGTCGTGGGCGCCGAGGAATCGGGTCAGCACGGTTTGCGAGGCATAGGTCAGCGCCGCGCCCAGCGCGAACACCGCCGCCAACGGATTGAAGTCGCCGGTAGGTGACAGAATGATCAGTACGCCAATGAAACCCACCGCCACCGCGCCCCAGCGGCGCGGACCGACTTTTTCGCCGAGCAGCAGCGCCGACATCGCGGTGACGATCAGCGGCATGGTGAAAGTAATCGACACTACCTCGGCCAGCGGCATCGCCGCGACCGCGAGATAAAAGGTCGTATAAGACGAGAAGCCCAGCAAGCCCCGCGCCAGCATCAGCAGCGGCCGGCGCGATATCAGCGGCACCGTCTGGTGCGACAGGCGAATAAACAGCAGCATCAGGCAGATCGCGACCAGGCCGCGCACGAAAACGATTTGCAGCACCGAATAGTGGCCGCTGAAATGCTTGATGATGATGTCCTGGATGGAGAACAGGAAGAGCCCGAAAATCAGGATGATCGCGGCATTCGCGGCGTCGGGTACTGCGGTGATCGTGGCGGTGCGCATGCACGGGCTCCGGGGGAAAACAGGTAGCAGTCTAGTAGATGCCGAGTATTTGAAAAGTGAAATTAAATGGTTAGTATTATCGAGAAATTCGATTAACCATTTGCCGAGGACGCGCGTGAAAATCGACCATATCCGCACCTTCCTGGAGATTTCCAATTGCGGTAATTTCAACCGCGCCGCCGAAACTCTCAACGTCACCCAGTCGACCGTCAGTGCGCGGGTCAAGGCGATGGAAGACCGTTTCGGCCGGGAACTGTTCAAGCGTGGTCACTCGGGCGTCGAACTGACTTCCGCGGGCCATCATTTTCGCCAGTACGCGCTCAACATTCAGCGCCTCTGGCAGCAGGCCCAGCAGCGCATTTCGCTGCCCGAAAGTTTCAGCCACGGCATCGGCCTCGGCTCGCAGGTCAGCCTGTGGGACAGCCTGATCCTCGAATGGATACCGTGGATGCGCCGGCACGCACCGGCGGTCGCGGTGCATGTCGAGGCGGATTATTCGCCGAGCCTGATGCGGCAATTGTCGGACGGGCTGCTGGATATCGGCGTGATGTACAATCCGCGGCAGACGCCCGGGCTGATCATCGAGGACTTGCTGCACGAAACCCTGGTGCTGGTCGCCACCGACCGTCGCGAGCTGAAAGAGGGCTGGGTCGGCGACTACGTTTACGTCGACTGGGGCGCGGAGTTTCGCCGCCGCCACGGCGAGGCGTTTCCGAACATGGATACGCCGGCGATCTCCGTCGGCCTCGGCCCGCTCGGGCTCGAGTACATTCTGCAAAACGGCGGCTCCGGGTATTTTCCGCTGCGCGTGGTGCAGCCTTTCATCGAGCGCGGCGAGTTGTTCCACGTCGACGGCGCGCCGCAAATGAAACGCCCGGCCTATGTCGTCTACCCCGAGTTCGCGCGCCAGCAGGAAACGCTGGACCTGGCGCTGGACGGCCTGCGCGAAATCTCCCGCCAATGGGAGTCCCCCTGAATTTGGGTCAGATCTAAATTATTCCAGCGTCTTTAATTTGGGTCAGATCTAAATTAGCGTGTCTGCCTTAATTTAGATCTGACCCAAATTAAGTGGGGCGATTTGATTTAGATCTGACCCGCGGTCAGATTTCAATCATTTCGAAGTCGTCCTTGTTCATGCCGCAGTCCGGGCACATCCAGTCGTCGGGGACGTCTTCCCAGCGCGTGCCGGGCGCGATGCCGTCCTCGGGCCAGCCCTCGCGCTCGTCGTAGATGAAGCCGCAGACGATACATTCCCAGCGTTTCATCGCTTCACGCCCGGTAATGCTCGATCATCTGCACGTAGTGCCGCGCGACGTAACTGAAATACTCGAACTCGCGTTCGCTCAATGCGCGTTTTTGTTGCACCGGGTTACCGAGGTAGAGGTAGCCCGATTCGAGACGCTTGCCGGGCGGCACCAGCGAGCCCGAGCCGATAATCACGCGGTCCTCGACGATCGCGTTGTCGGTGACGATCGAGCCCATGCCGATCAGGCACTGGTTGCCGATTCGGCAACCGTGCAGCAGGGCCTTGTGGCCGATGGTGACTTCGTCGCCGATGATCAACTCGGCGCCGTCGGGGCTGAATTCGCCGCGGTGGGTCACGTGCAGCACGCTGCCGTCCTGGATGTTGGTATTGTCGCCGACGCGAATGCGATTGATGTCGCCGCGAACCACGGTCAGCGGCCAGACAGAGCAATTTTCACCGAGCACCACGTCGCCGATGACGACCGCGGATTCGTCGATATAACTGCCCTTGCCGATGCTCGGGGTCTTGTCGCGGTAACTGCGAATCATGGTTTCTTCCTGGCGCGAGAAACGCGTATAGTAACGATTTTTTCACGCGGCGCACCGGTTTTGGCAAATCTTTCGACCTCGACAAAGTCAAGCTCGCCATCGTCTCTGCGCTCGCGGCTGTGGCTGTACGCGCAACTGATTCGCTTCGAAAAACCGATCGGTTTCTACCTGCTGTTGTGGCCGACGCTGTGGGCGCTGGCGATCGCCGGCCACGGCGCGCCCGACCCGTGGGTGCTGTTCGTGTTCGTCGCCGGCAGCTACCTGATGCGCGCTGCGGGTTGCGCGATCAACGATTACGCCGACCGCGATCTCGACCTCCACGTCGCACGCACCCGCGACCGGCCGCTGACCAGCGGCAAGATCAGTTCGCGCGAGGCGCTCGCGGTGTTCGCGGTGTTGAGCCTGGTTGCTTTCGGGCTAGTGCTGACGCTGGATCGCTTCACCATCGAGCTGTCGTTCATCGGTATCGCGCTCGCCGCGACCTACCCGTTCATGAAGCGCTTTCACTACCTGCCGCAGGTGCACCTCGGCGCCGCCTTCGGCTGGGCGGTGCCGATGGCCTTCGCCGCCGAGGCCGGCGGGCTGCCGAAACAGGCCTGGCTGCTCTACGTGGCGACCATCATCTGGGCGGTCGCCTACGACACCATGTACAGCATGGTCGACCGCGACGACGACCTCGAGATGGGCATGAAATCCACCGCCATCCTGTTCGGCGACTACGATCGCCTGATGGTCGGCCTGTTCCAGGCCCTGTTCCTGGTCGCGCTGTTGCTGGTCGGTCTCGATCTCGGTATGTCGCTGCCGTACTACCTCGGCCTCGGCGCCGGTGCGCTGTTACTCGGCTACCAGCAATTCCTGATCGCGGACCGTGTCCCGGCGCACTGCTTCCTGGCTTTTTTGAACAACCACTGGGTCGGCGCGCTGGTGTTCGCCGGCATCATCGTCCACTACTACCTGCTCTAGCGCCGGGCGACGGGATCGGCAGGTCGACGAGACCGCGTGCGTGCGGCGCTCACTCCCCGCCCGCGAATTGTTGCAGCAGCCAGTCGCGAAAGCGCATCACGGCCTCGTCGTCTTCCAGTTGCGGGCGATAAATCAGGTAATAACCGAACTCGGTGACCAGCGAATGCTCGACCGGTCGCAGCAGGCGGCCCGCGGCGAGCAGGTCGTCGACCAGGTAGCGCCAGCCGAGCGCCACCCCCTGGCCGGCGCAGGCCGCGTCGATAACCAGCGGGTAGCTGTTGATCTGCAGCCGGCGGTGGGCGAGCGGCGCGTCGATCTGGTTGCCGGCAAGCCACAGCCGCCAGTTCATCCAGTTCCAGTGGCTGTCGGCGAGATCGATCAGGTCCGCCTGTAACAGCCAGCCGGACCAGTCGTCGGCCGCGCCATGGCGATCGTATGCCGGGCTGCAAACCGGAAAGACTTCCTCGTCGAACAGGCGCAGCGTGCTGTAACCCGGCCAGTTGCCGTCGCCGTGCAGCACCGCGACCTGCACCTCGGCGCCCAGGCTCTCGCCGTAGTCGTCGGAAGCGACGATGCGCAGGCCGACGTCGGGCATCGCCGCGCGCAAAAGCGCGAGCCGCGGGCACAGCCACTGCGTCGCGAACGACTGGTCGCAGCCGACGACGAGGAAGCGGGTGATCTCCAGGTTGCGAATGTCCATGGTGGCGCCGGCGAGTTGCTTGAGTATCGCGCTGACGGTGTGCTGGTAGTCGCGCCCCTCGCTGGTCAGTTGCACGGCGCGGTGCGAGCGCGTGAACAGCCGGACCTGCAGGTTGTCCTCGAGGCTACGAATCTGCTGGCTGATCGCGGCCTGCGAGAGGTGCAATTCCTCGGCGGCGCGCGTGAAGCTCAAATGGCGCGCCGCGGCCTCGAAGGCGATCAGCGGATCGAGTGGCGGCAGGCGATTTTTCAGCATCTATCAATAAGAACTAGTTATCCAATCGGATAAATAATAAGCGTTTGAGCCGCAAGATGCATTAGATTAGATTAATCGTCATCAAAATAACCAGTAACACGAGGAACCGACCATGCCTGCCGCAGCCCTGCAAAAACGCGCCGGCGACGCGCCTTTCGACCGCAATCCGGAGCGCTCCTACACGATTCCGGCGCGCTATTACCTCGACGGGGAAATCCTCGAACAGGAAAAAGAGGCCGTGTTTTACCGCAACTGGTGGTACGCCGGGCACCAGAGCCAGTTGCTCGACCCGGGCTGCTACCTGACGGTGCAGGTCTGCGACCAGAACATCATCGTGATCCGCAACCGCGACGGCTTGCTCAAGGCTTATTACAACGTTTGCCAGCATCGCGGTCACGAGTTGCTGTTCGGCAGCGGGCGCGTGCGCACCATCACCTGTCCCTATCATGCCTGGTCCTACGGTTTCGACGGCGAATTGAAAGCCGCGCGCAATACCGACCGCATGGCCGGTTTCGACAAGTGCGAGTTTTCGCTCAAGCCGGTGCAGGTGGAAGTCTTTTGCGGGCTGGTGTTTGTCAACCTCGATGCCGATGCCGCGCCGCTCGCCGAGCAGGCCGCCGGCCTCGAACGCGAAATTCGCGACTTTTGCCCGCGGGTCGACGAGGTGGTGTTCGCGCAGCGCGACGATTACGACGTCGCCTGCAACTGGAAGGTAATGGTGGATAACTTCCTCGAATGCTATCACTGCCACCCGGCGCACAAGGACTTCGTCAGCCTCGTCGACATGGACAGCTACCGCATCGCGACCCACGAAATCTATTCCAGCCACGTTTCCAACGCGGCCAGGTCGACCGACAACAATGCCTACCGGTTCGAAAAGGGCGAGGTCGATTTCGGTTTCGCGGGCTGGTTTCTGTGGCCGAACCTGACCATCTGGATCTACCCGGGGGAGCCCAATATCTCTACCCTGCAAATCATTCCGGCCGGGGCCGGGCGCACCATCGAGCACCAGGACTGGTACCTGCCGAATCCTGAGCCGAGCCAGCAGCAACGCGACGCGATGGTTTACCAGCGCGATGTGCTGCAGCCCGAGGACGTGGGCTTGTGCGAAAGCGTGTTCCGCGGCCTGCAATCCAGGGGTTACAACCAGGGGCGCTTCGTCGTCGACGCCGAGCGCAGCGAACTGTCCGAGCACGGCGTGCACCACTTCCAGCAACTCTACGTCGACGCCATGGGCTGCGATATCTAGAACCATCGGGGTCAGATCAAAATTTCCGAGAACACCTTCGACTAATGCCTTTGCCAGCCGACGTAATCCTTGCCTGCGCAAGGATTGCGTCACGCTTCGATCGAGGCGATGCCGACCGGGGAATTTTTGCTCTGACCCCCTCGATAGCGGTTCCAACCAAATCGAAGCTCCCGATGCGAGCCCGTTCTAACGGGCTCGCCGAAGCCGCCAGTTACTCGAATAGTCAAATCCTGAACCATGTCTCGCGCGAGCCAGAACGAAAATCCGAATTTTAGATCTGACCCAAATTAACGGACTAATGCCTGCGCAAGGATTGCGTCACGCTTCGATCGAGGCGATGCCGACCGGGGAATTTTTGCTCTGACCCCCTCAACAGCGGTATCGACCAGGTCGATGCTCCCGATGCGAGCCCGTTCTAACGGGCTCGCCGAAGCCGCCAGTTGCCCGAGCACTCAAACCCCGAACAATGTTTCGCGCCAGCCAGAATTCAGATCTCGGATGCTGGCTAACCAAACTGGAGTTTGCTGCGAATTTGCATAACCCCCGCGCCGGCGTAAACTCGACATTTACGATGAACATGCGTCGTTACATCCCCGACCACGCGGCCACCACGGTGCCGATCCTGGCGCTGCTGTTCGCGGCGCATTATTTCTTCTCGCGCGGCGAACCGTTGCACAAGGGTATCGAACCCGTCGACAGCGCCCCGGCGTTCTACGAACACTGGCAGATGCCCCGCGAGCAAGAGCCGTTGGATATCGATGCCGGACTGCAGCGCCTCGAACTCGACGATGCCGCCCGCGACCGCGTGATTCGCCGCCTGTTCGACGAGGGCCGCTTCCAGCAGGCCCGCACCGAGTTGCTGCAGGTCGCTGCCCTCGCGGTGCGCCGCGAGGACGAGGCGCGGCTCGGCGATACGCTGGCGCTGCTCGGCGAAGTAGCCATCGAACAGCAGGAATTGTCGGCCGCGGAAATCTACCTGCAGGAAGCGCTCTACCTGTCGATGGAACGCGACGACCCGCTGGCGACCGCGCGCGCCTACCGCCTGCTCGGCAAACTGAATATTCGCTCGCGCGAACTGGCGCGGCGCGCATCGAACAGCTACGACGAACTCTGGCAGGCGCGCAACTCGATCGCTCGCGGTTACCTGCGCGGCGTCGACGACAAGCTCGAACGGGTGATTCGTGAAGACCTCGAGATTCGCCGTTACGGCGCGGCCGCCGATGCCTGGGAAGCAAAGGCGTCCTACTACGACAAGCTGCACGACGACTACCAGGCGCAGCTGGCGCGCGTCGAGGCCGCCAGGCTGTTCGCGTCGACCGGGCAGACGGCCCATGTCGAGCGGCTGTTGAACAGTATCGACCGCGGCGTGCTCGGCGATAACGGCTATGCCGAGATCGAAGCCGAGATTCGCGGCCTCGTCGACCAGTACCGGCAGGACGAGATCAAGTCGTCGCAGGCGCGCGACTACCAGATGCTCTACCGCCATTACCTGCGCCTCGGCGAGGTCGAGCGCGCCTGGCAATTCCGCATCAAGTCCAGCGAAACCCTGGCCAGCGCCAGCGAGCGGCTGCTCTACCAGCGCCAGGCGAGTGTCATCGCGGTGCTGTTCAATTCCAATTTCGCGATGGAAAGGGCGCGCAAGTACCTCGACCGGGCCGGCATGCTCTACGACGAAAACGGTATGTCCGAGCAACTTTCCGAAACCCGCGAGATGGAAGCTCGCATCTTCTGATTCTCCGCGTCCGCGGGGCATGCAACCGTCGCTATCCAGTACTGTTGCAGAGGCCTTGAAAACCGCGATATATCAACGATATCGCCCGATTGGCGGGTGTCGCGTTAAGGCAATGGTGAGTCGCTGCAGCGCCAGACCGCAAAGCGCTTAAAACCTATTCTGCGCGTCTATGGCCGTCTTTTGGCGGCTGCCGACTGCGCGAGGACCCCCTGCAAATGGCCGATTACGAAGACGACGACGAATACGAAGACGACCTGGATCTGCGGACGTTGCCGGACGACGAACTCGTCGAGCAAATGCACGACGACCTCTACAACGGTCTCAAGGAGGAAGTCGCGGAAGGCACCGAAATCCTGCTGGAACGTGGCTGGGACGCCAACAAGGTGCTCAACGAGGCGCTGGTCGCCGGCATGACCATCGTCGGCATCGATTTCCGCGACGGCATCCTGTTCGTGCCCGAGGTATTGATGTCGGCCAACGCGATGAAAGCGGGTATGGCGATCCTCAAGCCGTTGCTGTCTCAGTCAGACGAACCCACCGCCGGCAAGATGGTGATCGGCACCGTGAAGGGCGATATCCACGACATCGGCAAGAACCTGGTGTGCATGATGATGGAAGGCGCGGGCTTCGAGGTCGTCGATCTCGGCATCAATACCCCGGTCGAAGAATACCTGGCCGCGCTCGAAGAGCACAAGCCGGAGATCCTCGGCATGTCGGCGCTGTTGACCACCACCATGCCCTACATGAAAGTCGTCATCGACACCATGAAAGAGCAGGGCATTCGCGACAATTACATCATCCTCGTCGGCGGCGCGCCGCTGAACCAGGAATTCGGCGAAGCCATCGGCGCCGATGCCTACTGCCGCGATGCCGCGGTTGCCGCGGATACCGCCAAGAAACTGGTCGCCGAAAGGCGCGCCGGCTGAGCGTAGCGTCGCGAGCGACGCCGAGTGTCGAAGCGACATGCCGGATTCAGCCCCGATACTGGTGATCACCTGCGCCGCGATTGCCCGCGAAGTCAATGAAATAAAAAAACTCGGCCAGTGGCAGCAAATGGACCTGCAGGCAATCACCGCCGACCTGCACTCGCGCCCGGAGAAAATTCCTGCCGCGGTAGCCGAGCGCATCGACCGCGCGCGCGATCGTTACCAGCACATCTTCGTCGCCTACGGGGATTGCGGCACCAGCGGCGCGCTCGACCGCTTGCTCGAGGAGCGCGGCGTCAAACGCCTGCCGGGTGCGCATTGTTACGATTTCCTCGCCGGCCGGGACATTTACCGGCAAATGCAGGACGACGAACCGGGTACTTTTTACCTGACCGATTTCCTCGCGCAGCATTTTCAACGCCTGGTGATCGAGATCCTCGGCATCGACCGCCACCCCGAACTGAAGCAAATCTACTTCGGCAATTACACCCGCCTGGTGTACCTGGCGCAGACCGATTCCGACGAGCTGACCGGGCTCGCGCGTGCGGCGGCCGACGAACTGGGGCTGCGTTTCGAGCGCGTATTTACCGGTATGGGCGAAATGGTGCCGGCGCTGGACGCCGCGATGCAGGAGGCGATGTGCCGCAGCTGAAAGTCGTCTACTGGCGGGATATTCCC
>Ga0210101_1000550_pt1 | contig 12288 bp, 6 predicted proteins | sample Muzzi_PWC_D1_FD_185534 | JGI IMG/M metagenome (GOLD analysis project Ga0210101, IMG submission 185534) | Wetland microbial communities from San Francisco Bay, California, USA, that impact long-term carbon sequestration - Muzzi_PWC_D1 (SPAdes) | ecosystem: Environmental > Aquatic > Marine >...
TCAACTCCATGTCGTCGTCCGAGAGTCCCTCCGAGGACTTGCACATGTTGGAGGTTTCGCCTTTGTGTGCCCCGGCCGGATACTTGACCTCTTCGCACGGCCAGGTCTTGTCACGAAACGCCTCCAGAGCGTAAACGAGTAACTCGGATGAATTTCCGGCAATGGTCGGTATCGTCGGCTCCTGGCTGACACCATCCTTGCCGTGGCAGTCCTCGCATGGCTGTATGAGTGTCGTGATGTCCGCCGCTGTGGCGTCGGTGACGAGCGGACCGTAAATCAGGGCCACTGCGCCGAGAAATGCCAGAATGCGAGAGTTGCTTTTCATTCTATTTCCCCTCCTTGTGTGTTTGATACTGCTTCAGTCAAGTTATCGACCAGGCCGGTTGCGCGGCCTGGCGTCATTCCCGGGTTGGCCGTATGGCCCCGGCGGCACCCGGGCGAGGACATCTCGTGGATGCCTTCGTACACTAATACGACATGATAAGTGATAAGTGATAGGCACTGGATGACATAGGTAATTGATGCAACATTCTATACATTATCGCGTAGTTATGCGAATCTACAGCGAGTTCCAGGGGAGCCGCTCGACCGGACCGGAATGATGACCATACCGAGCAGAACAAACGTGGACGGAAGAATTTAGGCCGTCCAGGGTGTATACACAATGATTGGGGAGAAATCTTTGGGCCTGTGGTGCCGTCGATTGCTGGGGGTTTCCGTCGTGTTGCTGGTCGTGACGGCATGCGGCGGGGGTGGGGGCGGTAATGGGGGTCAGGGGTCGTCAACGACCCCGCCCGGAACCTCTTTGACAGCGACCGAGCTGAATATCACCGTCGACAGCGTCACGATTTCCAGTCCCCCGGTCGTTCAGTTCACCGTGACCAATGAGGATGGCCTCGGGTTCCCTGGCCTCACCGGCGACGACCTGCGTTTCAATATCGCCAAGTTGATCCCGGGTATTCCCACCCAGTGGCAGGATTACATCGTCCGCGCCAGTGGGGGAGGCATGCAGGGTACGCAGGAACGCCTGCGCAGCGGCTATCCCTGGGGAAAGCTCACTAACCAAGGGGACGGCACCTACACCTACACTTTTGCTACCGACATCACCAACGCCCCCTGCCCGGCGCCGTGTACGGACGCCGATGGGAACCCGTTGAATCTCTCCTATCAGCCGGGTCAGACGCACCGGGTCAGCATTCAGCAGAGTAACCGTGAGATCCCGCTGGCCAATGCCGTGTACGATTTCGTGCCGGGCGGAGGACCCGTGACCAGTCGCCGCGAGATCGTCAAGACGGCGAACTGCAACGTGTGCCACGACAAGATCACGGCGCACGGTACCCGCTTCGAGATGAAGTTATGCGTGACCTGCCATAACCCGGGCTCCTGGGTCTCCAGCGGCAACACGACGGTCGACTTCAAGGTCATGATTCACAAAATCCACCGGGGCGAGAATCTGCCTAGCGTGGAGGCGGGTGGCAGTTATGCGGTAGGCGATCATGATTTTTCGGATGTCGCCTTCCCGCAGGACATACGCAACTGCACGAAATGTCATGACGGTGACGATCCGGAGACACCGCAGGGCAACAACTGGCAGCTCGTCGCCAGCATGGAGGCATGCGGCTCCTGTCACGACGACATCGACTTCTCCAGGGACGGTTCAGGTAATCCCCAGGCAGAACCGGGCGGACACTCGGGCGGCATTGTAGACAGCAACAGCCAGTGCACCGTCTGCCATAGGGAAGGTGGTATCGCCGGCAGCGTGGCGGAATCACACACGATTCCCGGCAAGGCCGAACGTGCCTTCTTCCAGTTCAACATCCTGACCATCTGCGGCACGCCGGTCGGTTCCGATCCGATGTGCGCCGAGGGTACGAGTCCCGCGGTCACGTTCTCCGTGGAAGACCCCTCGGGTAATGGCGGTCACGAGTACGGCAATTTCTACAACATCGTGCAGGCAAGCACCACGGACCCGGAATATGCTACGGCTACGGCGGGTTCGAGTGCGCGGCTTACCATGGATTTCGCCTGGAAAGGCGTGGGTGAAAACGACTACACCAACGATGCCAATCCCGGTGATGTGTTTGGCGAGCGCCCGTCGCGCGCGTTGCAGGTAAACCTGCTGACCTCGCCTGGAGTGTCATACCTGGGTAACGGCGAGTACCTTTATAATGCCGCCAACGATTCAACGCCCTGGATCATCCCGGTGCTTACATCTCCGCACACCCCGATCGGCACCGTTGCGGTCGCGCTGGAAGGCCGCGGTACGGCCGATGACGGTACAGGTAGCTATAGTGTGCGCGTGCCGGTCAAGGCCCCGGTGGCGTATGCCGCGATCAACGACATGAGCCCGCAGCCGCGGCGCCAGGTGGTGGATGCCACGACCAAGTGCGACCGTTGTCACGACGTGCTGAGTCTGCACGGCGGTAGCCGCAACGACAACGGCCAGATGTGTGTGTTCTGCCACAATCCGAATATGACCGATGTCAACGACCGGCCGAAGGCCGCCAATGGCCTGCCGGATGCCTCGCAGACGGTTGACAACAAGACCGAGGAGTCTGTCGACTTCAAACGCATGATCCACGGTATCCATGCCGCCTCGGTCAGCAGCGCGACGCCCGGGTTCCGCGAGAAGGGCCTGAATATCGGTGGCGGCCCTCAGCACGATTACAGTAACCTGCGTTTTCCCGGTGTGCTGTCCAGGTGCGACTCCTGTCATCTGGAGAAGGGTGAGCTTGGCGGGGCGGCGAAGTACGACACCTACGTGCTGGAAGACCACAGCGCAGACGGCGGCGTCAACTGGGAACTGCCGGCGATGAACGGCATTCGCGGTAGTACGGTACATTCGTACCCGTCGGCCGATCCGGACGCTATAGACTTCATCAACGGTACGACTTTTGACGACGCACTGCTCAATCAGGCGGATGACTACAAGTACTCACCGATAGCCTCGGTGTGCTCCTCCTGTCACGACGGAATCCTGGCGAGGTTGCACATGCAGGACTTGGGAAGTGCCATTTTCGGCGGTCCCGGTTCCGAACAGGCGGTGCAGGAAAATAATCCTGAAACCTGTCCGGATTGCCACGGCCCCGATCAGTTAGCGGATGTGGAAAAGGAGCATGAGAAGGCCACCGCCAAAGCGCTTGGGGAATTTATTCCGTAGCCGGGGGCGAGCAAAGCCTGACGCCAGGGGCCGGGTGGCGCGTCAACACCAGCGAAATAGTGATGCGGCGGTTGTCGGCACCTTCGCGAATACGAAGGTTCGAGCCGAGGGTTAACTCGCTCCAGAATGTGTTCGAGTTCAGGCGGATGGCGCTTACTTAAGCTCAAGGCTTGGTAAATCGCCACGGAAGCAAACGGAATGCACGGAAATCAAGTTGCATGTTCTGTTTTTTTCGTGTGCTTCCGTGGCCATTTGGACGTTAGTCGGGATAACACGCGTTCGGTTAAGTTCCATTGGGTTTAGTCACGGTCGGCAGATTTACCAGATCAGGGGGCTCGAGAGGTTGATGTGTATCATTTTGAATTGCATAAGCGGCTGCGATACGTCGATAATACTCGATCGGCCTAACCTCACGTGTGGGTGCTTATGAAAAAAACCGGACGCATGCCGTTGTTGCCCTTGCCGTTGCAGCTGTGGTGCGTTTTCGCCATTGTCATCAGTTTTGCCGGGCAGTCTGCCCAGGCGGGCGAGTCCCCGGGTGGCCGAAGCAATGACCCGCAGTCCGCGTCGTCCTCTGTCAGCGCCGTCGAATACTCGAAGAAGGGCGCCGACACCTGCATCAAGTGCCATGACGAGGACTCGGAATACCCGGTCTTCGATATCTTCAAGACCAAGCATGGCATGAAGGCCGATTCGCGCACGCCATTCGCAGGCCTGCAATGCGAGGCCTGTCACGGACCCGGCGTCAAGGGTATGGCGTTCATGGAGGCAGCCAAGCAGGCAGGCGCTCACGTCGGCAGGGTGAAACCTGGAGAAAAGCGTCCGCCTATTCTGAATTTCGGCGACAAATCGGACGAATCGGTGGAAACGCAGAATCGCATGTGTCTCGAATGCCATGAGGATGACAACCACATTGGGTGGAAGGGAAGTCCACACCAGACCGGCGAGGTCGCCTGCGCCAATTGCCACACCATCCATACGGCACATGATCCCGTGCTCGACCGGGTGACCCAGCCGGAAGTATGTTTCAAGTGTCACCTCAAGGAACGCGCCGACTTTTTCAAACCCTCGAATCATCCGGTGCGGTTCGGTCAGCTGGATTGCAGCGACTGTCATGAGACCCATGGGGCCGGCACTTCTACACTGCTGAAGCGCCCGACGTTGAATGAAACCTGCTACACCTGCCACGCCGAAAAGCGCGGCCCGTTTCTGTGGGAGCACGCCCCCGTGCCCGAGGATTGCGACCTGTGCCATACGCCGCACGGGTCGATACACCCGGCGCTGCTGACCAAGCGACCGCCCCTGCTGTGCCAGCAGTGCCATTCCCAGTTCGGGCATCCTAGCGTGGCGCAAACCACGCAGGGTCTGCCTGGTGGAAGCCCCTCGGGGTTCCTGCTCGCCGGGTCGTGCACGAACTGCCATTCACAGGTGCATGGGTCGAACAGTCCATCCGGGGTCAAGTTGATGCGCTAGCGTAACGGGTGGCAACGGTTGCTCGCACGCGGTGAACGGGGGAGACCATGAAGAAGCGCGACATGAACGTGACTAACTGCAGTGGCCGATGGCTGCTGGCTGCACTTTGCCTGCCATTGTCGATGCATGCGATTGCTGATACCACACAGGCGCAGATCCCGGAAGGCGTCGATATTTCCGATTGGGTCTGCAAGTACTGTGTCCTCGAGGAGGGCTGGAGCGGTGAGGTGGAGGGCGGCGCCGGGTATGTATCGGATGATTCCTACAAATTTGGCGAGTACAACGGCCTCCAGGACAAGGGCGCTTACCCGGTCGCCAACGGCTGGGCGCGTTACCGGGACGAAAAGGCCGATTATTTCAATGTGCGGGCCCGGGATCTGGGACTCGATACCCGGTCGATCAACATGGAGGGCGGACGGCAAGGGACCTACAAGCTATTCCTGGATTACCACGAGATCCCGCACTACATATCCGACAGCGCGAGAACACCTTACCGGGGCAACGGCAACGAGTCCCTGCGGTTACCGTCGAACTGGGTTCCAGCCGGTTCGACCGCCGGCATGACGCAACTGAATGCCGATCTGGAGGGTGTCGATCTGGAAACCAAGCGCAAGCGCCTGGGCGTGGGCTTTGCCATCATACCGGCCAGGAAATGGGAAACCGCCGTCAATGTTCGTCACGAGGTCAAGGACGGGCAACAGGCGACCGCCGGGTCATTTTTCTTCAATGCCGCCCAGTTGGTCGAACCGATAGACTATGTCACCGACGAGGTGGACGTGTCCGCCACCTATACCACGCGGAAATGGCAGACCAAACTGGCCTATTATGGTTCCTTTTTCAGCAATCGTAACGATTCCCTGAAATGGCAGAATGCCTACAATCCAATCGTCCCCGGGCAGAATGCCGGCCAGCTTGCCCTGCCGCCCGACAACCATTTCAACCAGGTTCTGTTGTCCACCGGTTACCAGCTTAGCGAACGCACCCGGGTCAACGGCGACATCGCCCTGGGTCGCATGGAGCAGAACGAGGACCTGCTGAAAGCTACGCTTAATCCGAATCTCTCGGTGGCGCTGCCCGAATCATCGGCGCATGCGAAGGTGAACACGCTGACCGCCAACCTCAAGGTCGACTCCGCGGTAACCGACAAGCTGCGCCTGAACGCGGCCTATCGTTACAACGACCGGGACAACAAAACGCCAAGCGAAAAATGGGACTGGGTGTCGAATGACGCCGTTGTCTCGACGGCGCGCAAGAACCTGCCGTACAGTTTTACCAACAACACGGTCAACCTGGGGGCCAATTACCGTGTCGACAAGGTGACAAAACTCGGTGCCGGTTACGATTATGAGATCAAGGACCGCACCCACCAGGAGGTCAACCGGACGAAGGAAAAGACCATCTGGGGCAAGGTCGGCGTGCGTGCCCGCGACAACATCGATTTCTCGTTCAAGGCAGCCCACGCAAACCGCAGCAATTCCGACTACCATGCGGTTGACGACACACAGCCTCCGGAAAATCCCCTGTTGAGAAAATACAACCTGGCGGACCGCAAGCGGGACAGCGCCAGCCTCAATGCCGGAATCATTCTGCGCGAACGTGTCAATCTGGGAATGGGCATTGATGTTGCCCAGGACGACTATTCGAATTCGGATTTGGGCCTGAAAAAGAGTCGTGAAGTCTCGTTTAACACGGATGCTTCGGTTATTGTTACGGACGCGACCAGCCTGCATGTCTTCGCCAGCTGGCAGCGGATCAAATCCAGGCAGGCCGGCAGCGAGGCCTACTCGACGCCGGACTGGTCCGCGAAGAACAACGATTCCTTTGACAGCTACGGCGTCGGCGTAAAGCACCGGTTGATCAAGGACAAGCTGGATGTCGGCGCCGATTACGTGCTGTCACGCTCGACCGGCAAGGTCAATGTCGACAACGGCGCCCCCGGGGGAGACTTCCCCGATCTGAAAACGGATCTCGACACGGTGAAGCTGTACGCCGACTATCACCTGAAGGAAAATCTGACGCTGCATGCGGCGTACTGGTTCGAACACTACAATTCCAAGGACTGGACGCTCGATGGCGTCAATCCCGATACCATTCCCAACGTCATCAGCTTCGGCGAGGACTCTCCCAGCTATAACGTCCATGCGGTGATGATGTCGGCACGTTACCGATTCTGACCGGGTTCCCGGGACGGGCGAATCCGGGCATTGGGAACTGGTGGTTAATCTATTAGAAAAACCCTGGGCGAAGAAACTGTAATAATACGAGATCACTAAATAGCCACTAAATAGCCTTTAAATAGATGCTTTTCGTCCAGATGTCGCCCGGGGGTTCGCCCGGGTTTACGGATCGAGGGATGCTGACCCAGTTCCAGTCCTCGTTCCTGTCCTCGAAAAGCGATCGTTAAACCCGTCCATCCACAGTAGATGGACGAAAAGGAGGGAGAAGAGATGAAAATGAAAACCCGCTGGCTGTCTCACTTTTGGCTGGTGCTGCTACTGATCCCCATGTCGGTCCTGGTCGGCTGTGGGGGTGGGAGCGACGGCAACAACGGCAAACCCGGCGCGGACGGCCAGAGTGCCTACGAGATCGCGGTCGACAACGGTTTCACCGGCACCGAGCAGGAGTGGCTGATGGGCGAACTAGGCGTCGGGCCGGAGGTCTGCGTCTACTGTCACAACGGTGATGTGGCAAGAAATGGCTCGACTCACCAGGAGGAGTACGACCAGCTGTTCCAGCAGGACGTCATCGAGATTTCGAACGTGGCGTACAGCAATGACGGCGCCGACGACACCGTGACGTTCAATATGACCAAGAACGGCGCCGCCTTCGACTGCACCACGCTCAACAGCGCAAACCCGGACGGCAGCACAAACAGCCTGAACATCTACTACAGCCAGTACACGGACACGAGCCCGTCGCGGCGCTGGGGGGCTGACCTCGACGGTGACGGTGTCGGTGATCGAATCAGCCTGAAGGATGCCGTCACCTACAACGCCGGCACCAACACCTGCAAGAACGTGAAGGCCCAGACGACCCTCGGCAATCTTGCCGCGACCAACGGCATCGTTGTGGTGTATGGCGAGAATGAGATTCTCGACAGACCCGCCAACACATATATCAGCCTCGGCCGATACCCGTTTTCCGGCTATGAAGAACTGGGCACCGTTGATTACGTCTCGGCCGCAAACACCACCGGTTGCGAGAACTGCCACACGACGCCGTACTACAAACACGGTTACATCCGCGGCGATATCAGCGGGGGAGGCGGTAAGGACTTCTACGCTTGTAAGGTCTGCCACCTCGACAACGGCAACGGTAGCCATATCGACTGGCAGATTGCAGTGGATAATCCGCAACGCTGGGCTGAAATCTGGAACGGCTCCGCCACAACGGATGCAGAGAAGACCCAGTACGCCTACAAGACGCGGCTGATGAACGACGTGCACATGTCGCACTCCATGGAATTCCCCTATCCGCAGCCGATCAGTACCTGCGCCAACTGTCACGCCGGCAAGCTGGAGCGGACCCTGTCCGATGACAACTTCGTCCTCGAGACCTGCCTGAGCTGCCACCCGGTGACCGGTGGAACCGATACCGCGGATAGCGAAGGCAATTTTGCGGTCGACACGCGACCCATGGCGCTGAAGACCATCTGGGAGAACGCGGGCGCCACGTTATTCCATCTTAAGAACGACGGCAGCGTTACGAGTACGTCGTGTAACAGCTGCCACACTAGTGATCCCAATTCTCCCTATTTTGGCATTGCCCCTGTGTTCAGTGCCCTCCACAACGGCTACGAGCCTCGGATCTACTACAAGGATGCGGGTGGCAACTACCAGCACTATCGTGACGCCATCACTGCCTCCATCGACTCGGTCACGGTCGACGGAACCGTTCTGGACATCCAGTTCAGTGCGAGCGGAACGGCCGGTGCGCATTCTTCCGACGAGATCGTCCCCACTGTCCAGGTCTCCTTCTACGGCTATGACACCAAGGATTTCATCCTGAGTAATCATACGAGGAATGCCAATGGTGACCGGATGGAGAAGACCATGGGCACGGACAACGCCCTGTTCACGGAAGTCACCAACGATCCCAGCAACTGGGAAGTGACCATGGACATGGCAGCTTATGCTGCGGGTCCGGCTGATCGGGACATCGTTGCTGATATCGCTGCCGGTGTCATCAAGAAAGCGGAAGTGATCGTCCGGCCGAGCCTCGGGGATCCGGCATTAGGACTGGATAGTCGCGGCAATCCCCTTACGCTTGGCCTCAATGCGGTGTCCAAGACCATCGATGTCACGGTTGACGCCACCAACCCGTTCGTTGCTGACTACTTTCAGGGCAAGAGCGCTCTGGTGAAGGTCGATGACGGCTGCAACCGCTGCCACGACCAGCTCGCCGTTACCTTCCACTCCGGTGACCGCGGCGGCAATATCGTGGTCTGCAGGAGCTGCCACGTGGTGACCTCCGGCGGCTCGCACCTCGAGGGCCAGTCGCGGTCCATCGACTCCTATGTCCACGCGATCCACCGCTTCCAGGCATTCGACGTCGATGAGGTCGACTTCAACGACCCAGTCGAGAAGGCGAAGTACGAAGAACACACCGAGTTCCTGTTCCCGGACTTCGCGGCGATCAACTGCGAGCGCTGCCACACCGACGAACGAGCCGTCGACAACGGGTCAAGGGGGACATTCGACATTCCGGATCAGTCCAAATCAATGCCGGGTCTCCTCTCGGCGACCGATGAGAGCCCGGGCATCAGCAGCACCCCCGAGGTGGTCGTCGGCCCGGCCGCCCGGGCGTGTGGTGGCTGCCACCGCGCCGCGTTCATCAATGAGGGCGATGCAGGCGGGTATGTCACGTTCAACGAGCACACCAAGCGCTTTGGTTACCGCGTTGAAAACGACGACAATGACAACGTGCTGTACACGATCATCAGTTACATCATGGGGTTGTTTCAGTAACTGAGGGATGCGAGGCGGGTTCGGCCCGCCTCGTCAGTGCAGGCAGTGAGACAAGGGGGAAGGGACTCAGTCCTTCCCCCTCTATTTTTGCCTCCCTGCCCGGCCAAATGATCGGGGAAGAAATTTCGGGAAGGCGTCTCCGCGCCTGTTTGTCAGCAGGATCAAACTGACCGGCAAACAGGTTGAAATCAATGGCAGCTAGAATGGCGCTTAGTTAAGCCTAATCACATTACTATGGCCACGGAAGCAGATGGAAAAGCACGGAATACAGGCTCTTCTTTCCGTGTCTTCCGCGTGATTCCGTGGCTATTTGTCGGGCTTGGGCCTTAACTAAGCGCCATTCAATTGCCACGTCCAGGTGCAGGATGCCCGGACTCCGGTTAACCTGAACCGTGACCGTTGCTTCACCAGGGGCATGATCACGGGTACCATCCTCCCGGAGACTCATCGCGGGAATACACCATGCGTATCGCCATCATCGGGGCCGGCATCAGCGGCCTGTCAACCGCCTTCTACCTGCAACGGGGACGTCCCGATTGCGAACTGCTGATTTTCGACGCCAATCCGGCGCCGGGCGGAACCATGTGCACAGTCGAATGCGAGGGTTTCCGTTTCGAGGCCGGCGGCAATGGTTTTCTCACCAACAAGCCGGACAGCCTGCAGCTGGTGAAAGATGCCGGAGCCGGGCATCTGCAGCTTCCGAGTTCAGAACTGGCGCGCAAACGCTACATCTTCACCGACCGGCTGCATCGACTGCCGGAAACCCCACCGGCCTTTCTTGTCTCGCGTTTGCTCAGTCTGCCCCAGAAACTGCGGGTGGCCGCCGAGGTGTTTATTCCGCCAAAGCGGGACGACAGTGACGAGACCCTGCAGAGCTTCGGATACCGGCGGGTGGGCAAGGCGTTCACCGACGTGTTCCTCGACGCCATGACTGCCGGTATCTATGCCACCACGCCCGGGCGGGTGTCGGTGAATGCCGCCTTCCCGCTGGTGGTGCAGCTGGAACGCGAATACGGCGGGCTGTTCCGCGGCATGCTTGCGCGACGCAAACGCCAGGCTGGCCCCGGCGGCATTCTGATGAGTTTCCAGGGCGGGGTAGGGCGCTTCATCGACCATTTGCAGTCGATACTGCGCGCCGACTGGCGCCTGGGCACTGCGGTTAGCGGGATCCTGCGCGATGCCGGCGGCTATCGGGTGCTATCGGCGGCGGGGGAGGAGTATGTCGATCAGGTGGTGGTATCAGCCACCGCCCCCGCGGCCGCCGCCATGCTGCGAGGGCTGGACGCGGACATCGCCTCGCGGCTTGCGGCCATCGAGTATTCACCCCTCGCCGTGGTGGGATTCGGATATCGCCATCTTGACCATCCCCTGGACGGTTTCGGGCTGCTCACCACCACGGCCGCCGGGCTGCCCATCCTCGGTGTGCTCTGGGACAGCAGCATCTTTCCCGACCGCGCTCCTGCCGGCAGCAAGTGCCTGAGGGTGATGATCGGCGGACAGCGCAATCCGGAACAAATGCTCCTGGGCGACGCGGGGCTGCTGGACGCCGCGCGCGCCGGTATCCGTATGACCATGGGCGTGGATACCGAGCCGGACGTGAGTTTCGTGAGGCGCTGGGCACAGGGCATCCCGAATTACCCGGTAGGTCATCTGCGAGCCATGGACGCGCTGTTTGATCAGGTGGCGCGCTATCCCGGCCTGCATCTGAACTGCAATGCCTATCGCGGTATTGCCATGAACGACTGCGTGCGCAACAGCCGTGAACTGGCGCAGCGGATCTCTGGCGGATAAGCGCACGTGAGCGGCGAATCGACACTGCCGGAACGTCGCGCCAGGGAACTGCTGGCCCGTATCTGCGAGATTCGCGGCAATCCCTCAGCGCATGATTTCGATGAGCTGTTTGCACTGCATGCCGAACTGGAGCGTGTCTGGATCAGGCACCGGGATATTGACGATCTGATCGAGCGGGTTGCCGAACTGGAATGCCGCGGGCAGTTCGAGCAGGCCTATGTGCTGATCGATGAGATCGATATCCGGCTGAGGGAGGTCATCGACCTCCGGGATGACGACATGCCGCTGCCGGAGATTGACGACCTGTTCGGGGATGCCTGAGAACGCATCGACGGGGCGTTGCAGGGTTGAACCGTGCCGCTGTGGCTACAATCCTGCAGCGCAGTCTGGCGCCGCGGTTGGTTAGCCGGGCCGGGTAATTATGCGGCTACTGCGGCCGCGGGAAATCGGTCCATCTTCATCCAGCGATCGCAATGGTCCCCGATTTCCCGCTTTCCTCGCCAGGCCCGGCTTACTAGGACTGGCTCCCGGGCGCGAGCCCGGGATTGTCGCCGACGTTCTTGAGCTTCGGCTCGTTAAGCGCGATATGGCTGATGGTCTTTTTGGCGCGCAGGTATTCGGTGACCACATCCCACACCGGCACACCATCCGGCTGCTCCTGCACGCTCGCCCAGCCGGCGACAGCATATTCCTTGTCAGGTTCCAGCGGCTCGCCGTCCAGTTCCATGTCCGAGATCCGGCTGCCCATGTCCGCGCCCGGATCGATGGCGTACTTCAGTCCACCGACCCGCACCATGTCGCCGCCCTGCTGGTAATAGGGATCCTTGTTGAACAGGTTGTCCGCGACATCCTCGAGAATCTCCTTGATGCGGGTGCCGCTCATGTTGCTGAGAGTGG
>Ga0210101_1000551_pt1 | contig 12284 bp, 8 predicted proteins | sample Muzzi_PWC_D1_FD_185534 | JGI IMG/M metagenome (GOLD analysis project Ga0210101, IMG submission 185534) | Wetland microbial communities from San Francisco Bay, California, USA, that impact long-term carbon sequestration - Muzzi_PWC_D1 (SPAdes) | ecosystem: Environmental > Aquatic > Marine >...
GTGGTGTAGGCGAAGCGCACGTGCCGTTCGGGCCGGTGGTCACCGAAATCGATCCCCGGGGTGATCGCCACGCCGGCCTCTTCCAGCAGGCGCACCGAGAAGCCGTAGCTGTCATCGGTGAAGCGGCTGCAGTCGGCATAGAGATAAAAGGCACCTTCCGGCGTACCTGCGATTTCGAAGCCGAGGTCGCGCAAGGCCGGCAGCAGGTAGTCGCGCCGTGTGCGGAACTCCAGCCGGCGCGCCTCCAGGATGGCGATATTTTCGGGGTCGAACGCCGAGAGCGCGGCGTACTGGGCCAGCGTCGGCGCCGCAAGATAGAGGTTCTGCGCCAGCTTGTCGATGCCGGCGATGGCCTCCCGCGGCGCCACCAGCCAGCCCAGGCGCCAGCCCGTCATGCCGAAGTACTTGGAGAAGCTGTTGATGACGAAAATGTCATCGGAAACCGCAAGTGCGGTACTCGCCGCCTCGCCGTAGGTGAGCCCGTGATAGATCTCGTCCACCACCAGGCGGCCGCCGTGCGACTGCGTCACCGCGAACAGCGCGCGGATATCCGCATCGCTCAGGAGCGTACCGGTCGGGTTGGAGGGCGAGGCCACCAGCAACGCGGCCACTGAACCGGTCCAGGCGGCGTCAACGCTTGCGGCGTCCGGCTGGTAATTCGTGGCGGCATCGACCGGCAGGCCGACCGGCACGCCGTTCAGCAGATGCACGAAATTGCGGTTGCACGGGTAGCCGGGATCGGCCATCAAGACCCGGTCACCCGGATCGACCAGCGTCGCCAGTACCAGCTGCAGGGCGGCCGAGGCGCCGGGCGTGATCACGAAGCGTTCCACTTCGATCTCGACGCCGTAACGCTCGTGGTAAAACCCTGACAGGCGCTGGCGCAAGGCCGTCAGACCCAACGCCGGTGTGTAATGCGTCCGGCCCTCCTGGAGCGCGCGGATGCCGGCATCGATCACCGGCTGTGGCGTCATGAAGTCCGGTTCGCCGATTTCCATATGAATGATTGAACGCCCGCCGGCTTCCAGCTCCCGCGCGCGCGCCAGCAGCGCCATCACGTGGAAGGGCTGAATGTGCGCCATCCGGCGGGCGGACCTGGACATTATTCGGACGCCGCGGAATCAGGGGCTGCGCGACGCGCCTTCCAGGCGGCGGCGTGTACGCGCCGCAGGTAGGCGCTGTCGACCATCCCGCCGGGGTCGGGCTCGCCGGCGATCCGGTGACAGGGACTGTCTGGGTCGCCGAGCCCGTCGAGCACCACCGCGGCGTTGCTGAAATCCTGGTCACGGGTATAACCGTTGACAGTGATCAGCACCTCCACGCCCGCCTGCCGCGCAGCGATCAGGCCATTGGCCGAATCCTCGATGGCGAGGCAACGCTCGGCCGGCAGGCCCAGGCGTTCGAGCGCGTGATGGTAGACATCCGGGGCGGGTTTCTTGTTGGGTGCGGCATCGGCGGCCGCGACCAGCTCGAACCAGCCCGTGGCATCCGTGCTGAAACTGTGTTCGAGCAGACTGTACACATTCTCCGGCGTGGTAGTGGTCGCGATGGCCAGTCGCAGACCCTGCTCCCGCGCCTCCCGTATCAGCCGCTCGACACCCGCACGCAACGGGACGTCACCCTTCGAGAGCGTCTCTACATAAATGCGGGTCTTGTCACGGTGCAATCCGGCGATATAGGTATCGAGATCACCTGCTGGCCGGAACGACGGCGCATGACGGTCGATAAAGAAGCGAATGCGTTCCCGTCCGCCGGTGACCAGCAGCAACTTCTCATAGAGCGCTTCGTCCCAGTACCAGTCCAGACCGGCGCCGGAGAATGCCGCATTGAACGCAAGGCGGTGGGTTTCCTCGGTATCCGCGAGCGTGCCGTCGACATCGAACAGCAGGGCTTCCAGCGTGGGTACTGCCAATTCATCGTGATACATAATCAGGGTATTTAAAGGGTTGGCCGGCGCCGCCGGGTTGTGCCCGTCGGGGCTGTTCTACTCCGCACCACCGTTCTTGACTAATGGCGAAAGAGGCGTATAAATAACGCCCCTGTGACGTAATGGCCGCCAATAACCGGCATTTTTACAATGACTTGAAACGTTAATTACTTCAATGTGAAACAGTTGGCCGAGGCGGCTGTTTCAGGAGATAGTTTACATGGCTGTCAAAAAGAAAACAGCGAAACCCAAGGCTACGGCAAAGAAGAAGACTACCGTAAAAAAGCCCGTGGCAAAGAAGACAGCCAGCCGAAGCGCTGCGGCTAAAAAAACCAGCAGCAGCAAATCAGCCAGCGGCAGTAAAACCGCAAAAAAGGCGGCTCCGGTAAAAAAGGCGGCTCCGGTAAAAAAGGCGGCTCCGGTAAAAAAGGCGACGACCGCTAGCAAATCCGCCGCGAAGAAAAAGACCGCGCCGGCGAAAACCGTGAAGGCAGCGTCAGTCAAGCGCAAGCCGGCACCGCGCAAAACCAAGGCAATCACCGGCAGGGGCAAGGTGGGACCGGTGCCGGGCATTGAGGCCTATCCTGAAACCAGGGGCGAGGAATACATGAATGAGGCCCAGGTCGCACACTTCAAAAACATTCTGCTGACCTGGAAAAAGGAACTGATGGAAGAGGTGGACCGCACGGTACACCACATGCAGGATGACGCGGCGAATTTCCCCGACCCGAACGACCGGGCGACGCAGGAATCGGAATTCAGCATGGAACTGCGCGCCCGCGACCGGGAGCGCAAGCTGATCAAGAAAATCGACGAGGCGCTAGGTCACCTCGACGACGACGAATACGGCTACTGCGAAGCCTGTGGCGTCGAAATCGGCGTGAGGCGTCTGGAAGCCCGCCCGACCGCCACCCTGTGCATCGATTGCAAGATACTCGACGAGATCCGGGAAAAACAGATGGGATAACCCTCCCGTTAGCAGCAATCATCCACGTTAAAGCCGGCTCATGCCGGCTTTAACATTTTCGGACCGACCAGCAGGGCGCTTGCATAAGTCTGTCGTACGAACTGACTTCCATGATAGCCGCAGAAAAATATGGAATCGTTATTAAAATCTATTTCAAAATTCCGGATCGGATGCCAGGAACAGGCGCAGGACATGCGAGGACGGGTAGGACCGGCGCCCCGCCGGGAAAGAACAGGGCCTCCGGCCTGATTCCCGGCCAAACGGCTTCCCCGCGGGGCGCGGGTCCTACCTAAACAGAACGTATATCAAGGGAATCGAATTTTTGAGACAGGTGCTAACAGTCACCATGGCTTCCGTGGCAATTTACCCGGGTCAAGGTTTAAGTTAAGGTCACGTCGAAAAATCGGGATTTCTCCTGGATTCAGTTCGATTTTTACGGTGTTCAACGTCCGTCAGGCAATGCACGGTTCCGTCACATACTGCACACCCTACCGCGGCCGCTTCGCACCCTCGCCGACCGGTCCGCTGCATTTCGGCTCGCTGGTGGCTGCGGTCGGCAGCTACCTCGATGCGCGCCATCATCACGGCGAGTGGCGATTGCGCATCGAGGACATCGACCCGCCGCGCGAAGTGCCCGGCGCTGCCGACGACATCCTGAGGACACTCGATGCGTTCGGCCTGGAATGGGATGGCCCGGTGACCTATCAGAGCCGTCGTGCAGACCGGTATGAGGCGTCGCTCGAACGACTGGAGCGGCTCGGATTTCTTTTCGGCTGTGCCTGCACGCGCAAGGAGATACCTGACAACGGCGTGCCTGGCGCCGGCGGCGCCGTGTATCCGGGCACCTGCCGCAGGGGACTGCCGCCGGGACGCACGGCGCGTTCGCTGCGCGTACGCGTCGATAACAGCACCATCGGCTTGCAGGACCGTCTGCAGGGATTCACCCGCCAGTCGCTGCCAGGGGAGGTGGGTGATTTTGTCGTGCGCCGCGCGGACGGCTTCATCGCCTATCAGCTTGCCGTCGTGGTCGACGATGGGGAGCAGCAGATAAGCCATATCGTGCGCGGCGCCGACCTGCTCGATTCAACGCCGCGGCAGATCTACCTGCAGCGCCTGCTGGGATTGCCTGAACCCGATTACCTGCACCTGCCGGTAGCCGTGAACGGAGACGGCGAGAAACTCGCCAAACAGACACACGCCCGCGAGGTCAGTCCCGAGCATGCCGGCCGCATCCTGCGGGACGTGCTGCGCTTCCTGCACCAGGAGCTTCCCGAATCGGCCGACGATGCCACGCCGCAGGAACTTCTGCGCTGGGCAAGCGCGCGCTGGAATGTCCAGTCCCTGCCTCCCGGTCGCATCCGGCCCTCACCCGTGCAATACAGCGACTAGCGCAAATCCTCGCTGGCGTCAGCATTTCACGTATATATAATGGCTGACCCTGGCGTTTATCCCGCGCTGGCAACCCATTCAACCGGAGAAAGCTGCATGACCGACACCAAAACCTACGACATCCCGGCATCCTTCGCCAAGAATGCGCATATCGACGAGAAGCAGTACCTGTCGATGTACCAGCGATCCGTCGAGGATCCCTCGGCATTCTGGGCGGAACAGGCGGAAGCCTTCCTGAGCTGGGACAAGCGCTGGGATACGGTGCTCGACTGGGATTTCCACAAGGGTCACATCCGCTGGTTCGAAGGCGGAAAACTCAACGCCTGCTACAACTGCGTGGACCGGCACCTCGAAACCCGCGGCGACCAGACCGCGCTGATCTGGGAAGGCGACGATCCGGCGAAGGATGCAAAAATCACCTACCGGGAACTGCATGAGCATGTCTGCAGGCTGGCCAATGTCCTCAAGTCGCGTGGCGTAAAGAAAGGCGACCGCGTCTGCATCTACATGCCCATGATCCCGGAAGCGGCCTACGCCATGCTGGCGTGCGCGCGCATCGGCGCGGTCCACTCGGTGGTGTTCGGCGGCTTCTCGCCGGAGTCCATCAAGGACCGCATCCTGGACTCCGACTGCCACACGGTCATCACGGCCGACGAGGGTCTGCGCGGCAGCAAGCATGTCCCGCTGAAAGCCAATGTGGATACCGCGCTGAAATCCTGTCCCAACGTCAGCACCGTGGTCACGGTCAAAGTGACCGGTGCCAACGTCAACTGGGTCGAGGGGCGTGACATCTGGTATCAGGAAGAAGCAGCGAAGGTATCGAGCGAGTGTCCCGTGGAGTCCATGGACGCCGAGGACCCGCTGTTCATCCTCTACACCTCCGGTTCCACCGGCAAGCCCAAGGGTGTGCTGCACACCACCGGCGGCTACCTGCTGTACGCCGCGATCACCCACAAGTACGTCTTCGACTATCACGAGGGCGAAGTCTACTGGTGCACGGCCGATGTCGGCTGGATCACCGGACATTCCTACATCGTCTACGGTCCGCTCGCCAACGGCGCCATCTCGCTGATGTTCGAGGGTGTCCCGACCTACCCGGACGCTTCCCGCCTGTGGCAGGTCTGTGACAAGCACCAGGTCAACATCTTCTACACCGCGCCCACGGCGCTGCGCGCCCTGATGCGAGAGGGCGAGGAGCCTGTCAGGAAGACCTCGCGCCAGAGCCTGCGCCTGCTCGCCACCGTGGGCGAACCGATCAATCCCGAGGCCTGGGAATGGTACTACCACGTAGTGGGTGACGACCGCTGCCCGATCGTCGACACCTGGTGGCAAACCGAGACCGGCGGCCACATGATCACGCCGCTGCCCGGGGCAACCCTCATGAAGCCGGGATCGGCCACCCGCCCGTTCTTCGGCGTGCGCCCCGCCCTGGTGAACCCCGAAGGCCAGATCATGGAAGGCCCGGCCGAAGGCAGCCTGGTTATCACCCATCCCTGGCCGGGGATGATGCGCAGCGTCTACGGCGACCACCAGCGTTTCATCGACACCTATTTCAGGACCTACCCGGACATGTACTTCTCCGGCGACGGCGCGCGCCGCGACGAAGACGGCTTTTACTGGATCACCGGGCGCGTGGACGACGTGCTCAACGTTTCCGGTCACCGTCTTGGCACCGCGGAACTGGAAAGCGCGCTGGTGCTGCACGATGCCGTGGCCGAGGCCGCGGTGGTCGGCTATCCGCACGACATCAAGGGTCAGGGCATCTACGCCTACGTCACCCTGATCAAGGGGGTGGAACCGAGCGATGAACTGCGCAAGGAACTGGTCAAGCTGGTGCGCACCGAGATCGGACCGATCGCGACACCCGATGTCATCCAGTGGGCGCCGGGGCTGCCGAAGACCCGTTCCGGCAAGATCATGCGTCGCATCCTGCGCAAGATTGCCGCCAAGGACATGGACAATCTGGGGGACACCACCACGCTCGCCGATCCTTCCGTGGTCAATGACCTGATCAGCAATCGCGGTTAATGCATCAAGGAGCCCGGCCGGGCGCGCGCGGGGTGATCACAAGCAGCGCGTTCCGCCCGGCCTGGTGGCTGCCGGGCCCGCACCTGCAGACGATCTATCCGAGCCTGTTGCGACCCCGCCGACATCCCGAACTGAAACGCGAACGGCTGGAACTCCCGGACGGGGATTTCGTCGACCTCGACTGGACACAGAACGACGGTCGGGCGCTTGTGCTGGTCCTGCACGGGCTGGAAGGCTCGCTCGAATCCCACTACACGGGCGGCATCCTCAAGGCGCTGGTCGCGACGGGCTATCGGGCGGTGCTGATGTACTTCCGCGGCTGCAGCGGGGAGCCCAACCGCCTTGCACGCAGTTACCACTCCGGGGATACCGCGGACCTGCAGACGGTTCTTGCCCATCTCGCCATGCGCATCGGCCCGAAACCGCTCGCGGTCATCGGCTACTCGCTGGGCGGCAATGTGCTGCTGAAAGCCCTGGGTGAAGGCGCGGGCATGGACGTTGTCGGTACGGCCGTCGCCGTGTCCGTGCCGTTCGATCTGGATCGCGCCGCCTGGCGCCTCCAGCAGGGCTTTTCACGCATCTACCAGCGTTACCTGCTGGACAAGCTGCGCCGATCCTACCGGGCGAAGTTGCCCGCCCACACCATGCCGGTCAGTTCCGAGCGCCTCGACGCGCTCGACAGCTTCCGACTGTTCGACAACGAGGTCACGGCGCCATTGCACGGGTTCCGCGATGTGGACGATTACTACGGCCGTTCGAGCAGCCGGCAGTATCTGCAGGCGATCACCACGCCGACGCTTGTTCTGCACGCCGCGGACGATCCCTTCGTCCCCGGGGACGCGATCCCCGTGGACAGCGAACTCGGTTCCGGCGTCACACTGGAACTGTCACGTCACGGCGGCCACGTCGGTTTCGTCGAGGGCGGTGCGCCCTTCCGGGCGCACTACTGGCTGGAGACGCGTATCTGCGCGCATCTGCGCGAATACCTCTGAGTCATCGCCGGCGACGGGCAACCGGTACCGGGGACGCCATCAGATAATGCCGTTGTCATGGCTTTTGCAATGTTTGATCAGTGTCTGGCTATTGTAATGTGATGATGCCGCAGGCTGCCCTGGCCCCACCGGCACACCCCGTCACGGCGCCCTCGGGACAATAGGTATCAGGATTGGTGTGTATGATGATCGCGCTGCCATCCGCATCGAACAGGCTCAGCGGACCGGGGGACAGGGTCACACGGGTTGTGACCGTGTGCAAAGCACCGGCGCCGGAGTCGTTAACCTTGATGTTAACGAGGTCTCCCGTATGAAATGGATGGTTGCCGTCGGGCGAGGTGAAGCCATGGGGGCCTGGATCAAAATGCCCTTTGGCTTCACTGCAGGGCGTACAGTTTCCGGTCTCGTGAATATGGACCGCATGCATGCCGGGATTCAAGCCACGCACATTGATAGAGACATCGACGATCTTTACGCCTTCCTTGCTCTTACGCTCGATTAATTTTGCGGAACCTTCAACGTGGTCATCATTACAGCCAGAAATGACCGCTACAGCATGGACTGGACCGGCGGCTGACGCACCCGCGCCAACAGTAAAGGCCACAACACCCAATAAGTATATTATTACGCGTCTCTGTATGTTCATAAGCATGCTTTCCACTCCCCTGTTATGAAATGAAACGATTTATTCATGTAGACAGCCCAGACATTGTGGTTCTATTTGTCATGAATATAGACCATGGCATGCATCGACGCACAACCGCTGATGAAGATGAGACGCGGCCTGACCGTCCTTACCAGATATATCCGTGAGGTTCATGTCCCACAATCGGTGTCCTGGCCTGACAGCCTGGAGACGTGTACCTGCGCAGATTTGGCGAACATTTCCGCGCTGTCGCCTGCGCCGCGCACGGGCACCGTGGCACCCTAGTTTTTTATTCCAATTGATGAATAGGAATCGCACAGAAGCTTGAAGGCCTTGTTATAATTTTGATTATTGAGTTTATTTAGCGACTTGGTCATTAGAGCGTCTGACTTATTGTGAGAAACTCCTGCTTCATCAGCCATTTCAAACCTTCTATTTACGAGTGCGTAATATTCACCCTGGGCGGTTTGATTGATCGCAAATTCAGGGTAATAAGCACAGGATGAAAGGCGGCCTTCAATTTCTGAAAATCGCGCCTTACACAACCCGATATTTTTATGATAGACATCAATAGCTTTTAAAATCGAATCCATGGCCAACGGAACGGCTTTGAAAACATAGTCCCACAGGGCACTTGGTATACCAAGTGTTGCGCCTTCTCCCAGGATTGCTGCGCCGATGTCAATATCATCAGGGACCAGACCCAGCATCCACTTAAACACGTCTGAATAAAGCGTGACCACAAGAATGATGCGATTAACCCTGACCTGATCCCAGCCATCACGATTCCCATTGAGACCGCGCCCGACACCGTCAAACTTGTCTGCACGTCGGGCGCAAAATCTTTGTGTCTTTGTTGAATCACTAATGGCCGGGACATTTGACGCGCTCGTACTTGCAAGCAGACTTGCATTTACAGCTGCGCTGTCATTATCAACCAAATCGATTGAAAATATTTCCGGGTCATCCAGTTCGTCAAATATATCATTCAGATCAGAAGGCAGTTTTTTCCAGACAGGCTGCCTGTTCATAACCTTATACATGCCAAAAAGTATTATCGGCGGGGTCTCGTATATGGCTTTCTGGGCGATGGCAACATCTGCCAGGCCGGCCTTTTCAAAAACAGGAAATTTCGACTTTAGTTCATTTAATCCTGAAAATAATTCAACAAGATCCTTTCGAAAAGCGTAGCAGTCTGAACGATAGTTGCATTTATCGGGGGAGCCGACACTATCGGCATCTATAAAATCCAGGAATTCACTACGCAATGCAGGCAACGAGTCCAGGATGTCCTGTATGCCATCCGCTAACAGTGGCGTGTTTGCCTTGTAAGGGAGCCAGGCTTTTCGTTGCTGGGTAAAATCGTACAGAACCGTATCCTTTATCTTTCCTGTCAAATTGTCATTAACCGTGCCGACATCCGAAAAGATGTCGGCAATGTTGTAATCATCAACGCCCGTCCAGCCGGCAGACACCTGGGATGTGGCAAACAACAAGAGCATCATAATATAGATCTTTTTATTTGTAGAAATCATGATGTATCTCCTTAATTTATTGGTATTGGACAAAATACTCACTGACACCCATTATTTATTCACATAAAGGAAGGCTGAAGCCAAACACTGCGCCGTCACGTTGCTGTCCGTCCGCCCATATTTTGCCCCCATGGGCCTCGACGATCGAACGGCTGATGGATAAACCCATCCCCATCCCCGATGCCTTGGTAGTCTGGAACGAATTGAACATTTTTTCAAACATGTCGGGATCAATACCTGGCCCATCGTCCGTCACGGTCACTTCAACAGAATCATCCTCCAGCAGGCGGGTTCTCAACACAACCTTCCCGCCGGTTTTTCGTGCGTCCTGTATGGCCTCGACACTGTTAATGACCATGTTGACGAGCACCTGCTCGACCTGCACCTTGTTTGCCATCACCTTGCGGCCCCGGCTTCCAAGCTGCTGCTCCAGCACAACCTTTGCAGTTTTCAGCTCCGCACCGAGAAGAACACTGAGAGCCTCGATGACCCGGTCGAGATCCAGTGCACGAACAGCGTCTTTTCCCTTGCCGACAAATTCACGAAGATGCCGGATAATGTCGCCGGCACGATGCGCCTGTTCCGTGGCGCGCTCGAGAATGTCAAAAAGTCCTTGCGGCGGTTCAGGAAGTGCCCTGGCCAGCGTCATTGCAGCATCGCAGTAACTCGCCAGTGCAGCTAATGGCTGGTTTAGTTCGTGCGCCATATTTGAGGCAACCTCCCCCATGGTGCCAAGCCTGATGACATGGGCGATTTCCTGCCGGTGTCGTTGCCGTTCCTCCTCCGCCCGCTTTCTATCGCTGATATCCCTGCCTTCGGGAATGATGAAGACCACCTCGCCCTGCTGATTTTTAACGGGATTGAGCGTGAATTCGATCGTCCTGATGACATTATTTGCACCAAGTACATTCTCTTCATACCCGACTGAGGTTCCTTGCGATGCCTCCATCACGGCGGCTTTCAGTCGATTCCGGACTTCGGTCGAATAGCGCCACCAGTAGGTGTCCCAGAACGGGAGTCCGATAACGTCCTCTTTCCTGAGTCCGCCAAGGTCAAGCGCTGTTTGATTGGCCTTGACCAATGTGCCATCCGGCTCGAGGAGGCCAATCAGCTGATAACTGGAATCGAAGATCGCGCGAAATCGCCGCTCGCTGTCGGCAAGTGCGTTTTCGGCCTTTTTACGCTCGGTTACATCCCGCTGAATGATCAGAAAGGTCGTGAATTTGCCATGTTCATTGGGCACCCCGGTAGCCGAGCATTCCATCTGCAGAACACGGCCATCCTTGCACACAAACTCGATGTCAGCCCGGTTGTAGCCCCGTTCTCTGAGTCCGGGAAAATTACGATCAGAGATATTCCGTGATTCTTCAGTAAAGAATTCCTTGATATTTTTCCCGATGACCTCACCGGCATCATAGCCCGAGTGTTCGCAAGCATAACGGTTTGCACTGATAATCCTGCCCTGGGGATCGATAACGAAGATATGTTCGGCTGCAGAGTCGAAGAGTGTTTGCAGTCGGGCCTCGCTTTTCCTCAGGGTGGTTTCCGCCTGCTTGCGCCTGGTTATATCCATATAGATACCGAGCAGGCCGATCACACGGCCCTGTTCATCACGGAGCGGAACCTTGTTTGTGAGAAGCTCGACCTTCTCGCCATTACCCTTTCGCTGTGATTCCTCGATGTTCAGCATCGCATCGCCGGTCTCCATCACCGTGCGATCACATGCCCTGTAGAAATCCGCCTGCTCCCGTGTCCAGGCCAGGTCATAATCTGTTTTCCCGACGATTTCCTCCGTACCGTCAAGACCTGCGTCCTGAATAAACCGTTCGTTCACCCCAAGATAGACCGAGTCCCTGTCCTTCCAGAAGATCGAAGCGGGCACATTGGACAAGACGCTGTCGAACAGGTCGCGCTGTGCAGCCAGTTCCTGCTGCATGGCTTTTTGCCCGGTGATGTCCCGCGCGACGGCATATTCGTAGCCTTCCTCGACATCCGGTACACTGGTCCAGGCAAGCCACCTGTATGAACCATCATTGCAGCGATAGCGGTTCTCGAAATGCCTTACCGACACCCCCTCTTCCAGTTGCTGCATCGCCGCCAGGGTTGCATCCCTGTCGTCCGGATGCACGAACTCGATAAACGGTGTCTCGAGCAGCACCTGTCTGGAATGACCCAGGATGTTCTCAAAGGCTTTATTGACCATCCGGAAATAGCCGTCAAAACCCGCCACACAAAGCATATCCAGAGAAAGGTTGAAGAGTTTTCCGACATCCATTCCCTGATCGCGTCCTGCATGGGCTGCGTGCAGCTCCCGTTCGCCTTGCTCCACTTCCTCACCTCCCTGTTTTCCGGCCATCACGGCCATCCAAGTCAGGTATTCCACTTATCTATACCGTAGTTGTAAATAGTCAGTCTGGCAAACATACGCAATCAGTGAATATTCTCAAGGGCAGGCCCATGCCGGTTAAACGAATTTCCTGTAGAATATCAGCACATTGATACCGGCACAGCCGCAGGCACTCGGGCTGCGTCAGTCAATACCGGTCCGGGATTATCAATGACCACGCCCGGAAGAGATCTGCCCTGAGCCTCTTTATATGATTCGACATGATAGATATTGAAACAGACCTGAAACCATTCCCGGTGGTGTCCCTGACGGCTGGGCAATATCTGATGTCCCAGGGAGAAATGACGGACAGTATCTACTTCCTGCTCGAAGGAGCCGTCAGGGTCACCAAGGACGGCTACGACGTGGCCGTCATAACGGACAAGGGCGCCGTGTTCGGCGAAATGTCCATTC
>Ga0210101_1000552_pt1 | contig 12283 bp, 9 predicted proteins | sample Muzzi_PWC_D1_FD_185534 | JGI IMG/M metagenome (GOLD analysis project Ga0210101, IMG submission 185534) | Wetland microbial communities from San Francisco Bay, California, USA, that impact long-term carbon sequestration - Muzzi_PWC_D1 (SPAdes) | ecosystem: Environmental > Aquatic > Marine >...
ACCACCCGCACGGCGACTCGGCGATCTACGACACCCTCGTCCGCATGGCGCAGGACTTCTCGCTGCGCTACGCCCTGGTCGACGGCCAGGGCAACTTCGGCTCGATCGACGACGACCCGGCAGCGGCGATGAGGTACTGCGTCAGCGGCGACACCCGGATCGCGACGACGAAAGGCACGATCCGCATCGACGAGCTCGTTCCGGGGGCCGAGGCGAATTCCGACAACGATGTCGAGATAGAGGTTCTGGACCGGCTCGGCCGCCCCGTGGGCGCATCGAAGCTCTTTCACTCGGGCGATCACCCCACGCTTCGCGTGCGCACCGCTCAGGGCCACGAGCTGACCGGCACCCACAACCACCCGCTGCTCTGTCTAGTCGACATGGAGGGGGTGCCGCTGCTTCTCTGGAAGCTGCTCGAGGAGATCCAACCCGGCGATCGCGTGTTGATCTCGCGCACTCCCCAAGATCTCGAAGCGAGCTCGCTTACGCCGGCTGACCAGGACGCCCAGTTGGCGCTGCTGGCCGGCGCCTTCGTCTCGGAGGGCTGGATCGGCTCCGGGCGCGCAGGGTTCAACAACGTCGACAGGGAGTTCTTCGAGGCGGTCCTTGCCGCCTACGACTCCCTCGTCGGCGGCAAGCGGTATGTGTCGTCGCGGCGCATCGCATCGGGCAGCCTGCTCTACGAGCTCGATATCCAGAGCCTCGCCGCCCTGAATGCAAGCCCGCTGAGCGCGATTACGGGCAAGGCGGCGGACAAGCGGGTGCCCGAGTTCGTGTGGCGGTCGGGCGGTGCCTTCAAGCGCGCCTTCCTCCGTGCGCTCTTCACTGGCGATGGCTCGTCGTCGTTGCTTCCGCGTAGCTCGATTCAGGTCTCTTACTCGACCTACAGCGAACGGCTGGCGCGAGATGTCCAGCTGCTTCTCCTGGAGAGCGGAGTCGTCTCGCGCATTTGCCGCTACGCGAAGGGCGAGTTCAAGGTGGTGATCAGCAATCGGCGCGATGCCCGCCTGTTTGCGGCCAACGTCGGCTTTCTGGGGGCCAAGCAGGAAAAGCTCGAGCGCGATCTCGGGACTCTTCCCGAGACGAGCAGGTCGCTCAGCCACGACCACGTTCCGTACGTGGCCGACTACATCCGCTCGGACTGCGGCTCAGCGCGCCCCGAGCGTGACTGGCTTCGTCGGCACAACGTCGATCGGATCGAGCGGTGGGAGCAGGGCGGTGCGGCGATCATGGAGCGGATCGAGTCAGCCGAGGTTCGCGATGTGGTCGAGCCTCTCGTCACCGGGGATTACTTCTACGCCGAGGTCGAGTCGGTCGAGGACGCCGGGATCCAACCCGTGTTCTCGGTGCGAGTCGACAGCGAAGACCACTCCTTCCTGACCAACGGCTTCGTCAGCCACAACACCGAGGCGCGGCTCGGGCGGTTGGCGACGGAGCTGCTGCGCGACATCGACGCGGACACGGTCGAGTTCGGGCCCAACTACGACGAATCGACGCAGGAGCCGCTGATCCTGCCCTCGCGCTTCCCGAACCTGCTGGTCAACGGCAGCTCGGGGATCGCGGTGGGGATGGCGACCAACATCCCGCCGCACAACCTGCGCGAGGTCGCCGCCGCGGTCGCCGCCTACATCGACGAGCCCGCGATCGACCTCGCCGGCCTGATGGAGCACGTCAAGGGCCCCGACTTCCCCGGCGGCGGGATCATGAGCCTCGAGGGGATCCGCGACGCCTACGCCTCCGGCCGCGGCTCGGTCAAGGTCCGCGCCCGCGCCCACGTCGAGCCGCTCAAGGGCGGCAAGGACGCGATCGTCGTCACCGAGCTGCCCTTCACGGTCAAGAAGGGCGGCGAAAACGGGCTGATCGCGAAGATCGCCGACCTCGTCCGCGACAAGAAGCTGGAGGGGATCTCCGACCTGCGCGACGAGTCCGACCGCTCCGGGATGCGGCTCGTGATCGAGCTCAAGCGCGGCGGCCAGCCGGCCAAGGTCGTGCTCAACAACCTCTACAAGAAAACCGCGATGCAGACCAGCTTCGGGATCAACATGGTCGCGCTGGTCGACGGGGTTCCGCGGACGCTGAGCCTGCTCGAGCTGGTCAAGTACTACGTCGAACATCAGCGCGAGGTCGTCACCCGCCGCACCCAGTACGAACTGCGCCGCGCCGAGGCCCGTGCCCACATCCTCGAGGGACTGCTGATCGCGCTCGACAACCTCGACGCGGTGATCAAACTGATCCGCGGCTCGTCGGACCCCGACACCGCCCGCGACGGCCTGATCGAGAAGTTCGAGCTCTCCCGCGAGCAGGCGCAGGCGATCCTCGACATGCGCCTGCAGCGGCTCACCGCGCTGGAGTCCGACAAAGTCCGCGCCGAGCACGCCGATCTGGTCGAGCGGATCGGCGAGCTGCGCGCGATCCTCGGCGACGAGGCGAGGGTGCTCGGCCTGGTCAAGGAGGAGCTGGCCGAGATCGTCGAGTCCTACGGAGACGAGCGGCGCACCGAAATCGCCCACTTCGAGGGCGACGTCGGGATCGAGGACATGATCGCCGACCAGCAGATGGTGATCTCGCTGACCGCCTCCGGCTACGTCAAGCGGCTGCCGCTGGCGACCTACCGCCAGCAGCGCCGCGGCGGCGTCGGCGTGATGGGGATGAACCTCAAAGAGGACGACTACATCGCCCACCTGCACATCTGCTCGAGCCACGACTACCTGCTCTTCTTCACCAACCAGGGGAAGGTCTACCGGCTCAAGGTCTACGAGCTGCCGGAGGGCTCGCGCACGGCGAAAGGCAGCGCCCTGGTCAACCTGCTGCCGCTGCGCGAAGGCGAGCGGGTGATGGCGGTGATCCCGACCCGCGACTTCAAAGAGAACGAGTACCTCGCCTTCGCCACCGCCAAGGGGCAGTTCAAGAAGACCGAGTTCCTCGCCTACAACACGCCGATCCGCGCCGACGGGATCATCGCGATCAAGGTCCGCCCGGGCGACGAGCTCGTTCAGGTTCGCCTCACCTCGGGCGAGGACGACATCCTGATGGTCTCTAAGTCCGGCCACGCCTCGCGCTTCGCCGAGGGCGCGGTGCGGCCGACTGGCCGCGATACCTCCGGCGTCAAAGGGATGAACGTCTCCTCGAAGGTCAACGGCGAGGAGAACCGGGTGCTGGCGATGGACGTGGCCCGCGACGACGCCGAGCTCTTCGTCGTCACCGAGAACGGCTACGGCAAGCGCACCTCGATCGCCGAGTATCCGGTCAAGGGCCGCGGCACCAAAGGCGTGCTGACCGCGAAGCTGACTGAGAAGAAGGGCGGCCTCGCCGGCGCCCTGATCGTCCGCGAGCACCAAGACCTGCTGTTCATCTCCCACCAGGGCATGGTCCAGCGCACCGAAGCCGGTGGCATCTCGCTGATGGGCCGCCCGACCCAGGGCGTGCGGGTGATGAACATCAAGGACGACGATCGCGTCAGCGCCGTCGCCCTCGTCGTCGAGTCCAGCGACGAGTCCGCCGCCGAGCCCCAAGAGGAGCTCGGCTCAGCTACTTAGTGCCTCAGGACACCAGGCTGCTTGGTTTGGTGTCGAGTGGTCAGTTGACCCCCGCATACGGGGGCAAATCGACCAGCCAGCGCTGCAGCGGCGGTCGGAGGGATCCGCCCATCGCGGTCGCAGTCGCGGAACCAGTCCGGTTGGGTGCCCAGGTCCGCAGGTGGCACCGGGTCGAGTTCAGCGTGTCCGCTCGGCAATCTCGTCCTGGGAGAGTGCCCAGCGTGCGTGGTCCGCTATCTGCTCTTGCCGGCTGGTCATCTCGGATACGAAGGCGGGAGTCGCGTCGACGTTCACCTTGATGACGCGGCGGTCGCTGATGTTGGCCGGTATCGGGTCCTTGTCCCGGGAAATGAGGACGATCGGCCGCTTGTGCCCATGCCGCATGCCCACCTCGTAGAAGACATTCGGATTGTGGAACGAGAGATCCGCGATCAAGAGTCGACTGTTCACCACATGTTCGACCACGCTTGCGGTGATCGAACTCGACGGCAGTTCATCCGAGCGTACGACGGTCATCCGTGGGTCAACCGCCGCGATTGCGGGCTTCACCAGCGACTCCTGCAGCATGTCGGCATGCGCTCGGCGATCCGAGCCCGCCGGCCCAATCGGCGACGAGTAGAAGCAGACGGACTGCCAATGCGCGTTCCGCAACTCGGCCACGTCCCCACCTCGGGAGCCGCCAAATCGCTTGAGGCCCGCAGTCGAACTGTGCCCGTGGGGCCGGTGCAGGGCATCGCCCTTGTGGGCCTCAGCCGACACGGGAGCCCCCGGTGCGGGCCGAGCCATTGGTGCCTGCACCGCGAGTTTCAGCGGCGAGCAATTTCCAGTAGGGACCTTCGACTCGCTGGAACATTCGTGCCGAATTTGGCTGCGAGTCGCGAGGAAGCTCCAGCAGCGCACCGATTTCGGCCAGCCGGACCAATGCCTCAATGACGCGCGGCCGCTCCGCGCGGCCGCCAAGCCCAAGCATCGCTTCCGAGACAGTGACTACCTTAACGCCGTTTTCATCGATCCAGGCAGCGACAGGCATGACGTACCTATGCCCATGGAACGTCCGTGACCTGGCGGCGAGTGAGTCGAAGTCAGCAATTTTCACGGGACTGGGGCGTCTCCCTTTTATGCATTCGGTAGACGTGCAGCCGTCAACCGTCTTACGTGATCCATCCTACGAGATCCGTATCGTACTGCGGCTGTTTCCAGATCGCAACTGCGCCTGCCGCGTTGGGCTAGGCGGGGGCGGGTAAATACTGCTGCCAGGTCGGCGGGACCTTCGGGCTTGCGACCTGGATGAAGATGCCGGGGCCCGGAGCCTTCGGCGAGTTCTTCGGGTGCATCTGGATCTCGTGGGGGAGGCGGTTGCCCTTGCGCCGGTTGCAGCTCGCGCAGGCGGCGACGATGTTGCCCCAGACCGATTTGCCGCCGCGGCTGCGCGGGATCACGTGATCGACGGTCAGGCCCGACTTGGTTGAGCCGCAGTACTGGCAGGTCCAGCTGTCGCGGGCGAGCACCGCTCGCCGGGTGATCTTGCGCCGGTGCGCCTCGCGCGGCACCCGCACGTAGCTGACCAGGCGGATCACATCGGGCCGCTCCATCGTCATGTGCTCGGAGTGGATCGCGCCCTCGCGCCGCTCCAGCAGCTCCGCCTTCTCCTTCAGCAAGAGCACAGCAGCCCGTCTCAACGTGCAGACGTTGATCGGCTCATACGTCGCGTTGAGCACCAGCACACGTGCCATCGTGCTCGGAAATTCTACGCATGCCGTGGGAAGGGAGGAGAGGGTGTCCCTCGAACCGGCGGATACTCAGAGCGGGCGAAGCCCGCGAGTCGGGGCGAGGGACACCCTCTCCTCCCTTCAACCGATGGGGTAAGAGCCGAGGATGCGGACGCTTTCGGCCTTCTCGCGCAGCGACGCAAGAGCCTCAGAGATAGCTGGGTCGCTCGTTGCCCCTTCCAAATCGCAGAAGAACATGTAGCGGCCGAGGCCCTGGCGCAGCGGGCGTGACTCGATGCGGCTGAGGTTGACGCCACGGGCGGAGAACTCCTGCAGCGCCTCGACCAGGGCGCCAGGATGGTCGGCGCCGAGCTCGGAGAAGACCAGCGAGGTGCGGTGCGGCCCGCCGCCCTCCGGCACCGCATCGGCCGGCGCGATCCAGACGAAGCGGGTGACGTTGTCGGCGCTGTCCTCGATTCCCTCGCGGAGAATCGTGCAGCCGTAGCGCTGCGCGGCCGCGCGGGCGCCGATCGCCGCCCAGGGCCGTACCGACTCGCCGACCATGCGCACCGCCTCGGCGGTGCTGCTGACGCTGCGCCGTTCGACCCCCGGCAGGCTCTCGCGCAGGAAGCCGGCGCACTGGGCGAGCGGCTGCGGGTGCGAGAGGATCGCCGCGACCTGCTCCAGCTCGACCCCCTCGCGGGCGATCAGGTGCGCGTGGACGCGGAAGTCGTGCTCGCCGACGATCGTCACCGCCTCGGTGTCGAAGGCGAGCGTGTCGAGGGTGCTCCGCACCGATCCCTCGATCGAGTTCTCGAACGGGACCAGGGCGCGATCGGCCTCGCCCCGCTCAACCGCGACGATCGCGTCGTGGATCGTCGCGGTCCGCAGCGGCTCGACCTCGACCCCATCGGGGGTCGCCTCGCCGAGCGCGTCTTCGGTGAACGTGCCGGCCGGACCGAGGAAGGCGATCCGCATCGCGCTATTCGAAGACGACGGTGTAGGTGGCTTCGTTGTTTTCGGCCACTTCCTCACCCGGCACCGGCTCGGCCACGACTTCCAGCGTCGCTTCGCCTTTCGGCGTCGAGGGCAGCGCGATCGTCGTCGTTTCGGTCGCGCCGGCTTCGATGCTGCTGATGTCGCCCTGCAGGGTTTTCCCGTTCAGCGTCACCGAGACGGTGATGCCGTTCTCGGTCGATTCGCCCTGATTCTGCACTTCCACTTCGACTTCGGCCGTTTCTTCCACGATCACCCCGGTGCTGCCTTCCGGCGTGAGTTCGGTGCCGTTGATGCTGGTGCCCAAGAGGCCGAGGCCATGCACGCCGGGAGTCGACGCCGAGCTGGCGCCGCTGACCGAGCCGAGTGCGCCGGAGACCGCGCTTTCGTCGAGCCACTTGGTCCCGTCGGGGACGAAGACGCTCTTCGGCACGTCGTCGCCTTCGATCCCGTTGTCGGCCAGCACGCCGTCGATCTCGGGGCGCACGATCGTCTCGTAGAGCACGTCGCTCGCCAGCAGCTTCGTGATCTGGGCGGCGATCGCCGCCGTCGCCTTCTTCGCCCCGGCTTCGCCCAGCGCGGTGCTCATCTTTTCCGCGATCGTCGTCATCGCGCTGCTGCGCAGTTCGTAGACCAGCTCGAGGTCCTGTTGTGCGTCGCTCATGTCTCCCGGAGTGTCGAGCGCGTCGACCCGCGCCGCGTAGTTGTCCATCGCGCTGCGGTCGGCGTTGACCTGGTCGACGAAGTCGGTGACCGAGATCTCGCCGGGGTTGGAGAGCTTTTCGAAGAACGATTTGCTCGTCTGGTCGGTCTCTTCGACGATCTGGGTGACGTTGCCGGCGTAGTCGCTCAGCGCCCGCTCCTTGCGTGCGTTGAGGCAGCCGCGCACGCCGAGCACGAGCAGGATCAGGACGAGCAGCCCGGCGCCGAGCGCAAGGCCGCGGCGCAGCAGGATCTGCTGCCGTTCGGGACGGCGTGGGGGTCGCGCGCGGCGCCCCTGCCCGGATGCCAGGGAATCCTCCAAGTAGCAGGGAGTATGTCGCAGGAGGGAGCGGAATTGCGGCGAAGTCGAACCCTGCATTGATCGGTTCCCTCGTCCTCAACCGTTTTCTGATCGAGCGCCGCCTCGGCAGCGGCGGCTTCGGCGTCGTCTACGAGGCCTGGGACGGGCGGCTCGAGCGCACGGTCGCCGTCAAGGCGATCGAGTCCTCGGGGGAGGCCGGGCGGCGGGTCCTGCGCGAGGCACAGGCCGCGGCGAGGCTCAACCACCCGGGCATCGTCACCCTCTACGAGATGGGCGAGGAGGACGGCAGGGCCCTGCTGGTGACCGAGCTGGTCGACGGCGCGACCCTCGACCGCCTCAACGGGGAGGGCTCGCTCAGCGACCGCGAGGTCGGCGAGATCGGCGCCGACCTCTGCGAGGCGCTCGACCACGCCCACTCGCGCGGCGTCGTCCACCGCGACATCAAGCCGCAGAACGTCCTCGTCGCCCCCGAGGGCGAGTTCCGCGCCCGGCTGATGGACTTCGGCATCGCCCGCCTCGCCGGCGGCTCCTCGCTGACCGCGCCGGGAGAGGTCGTCGGCACCCTCGCCTACATGGCCCCCGAGCAGGCCGAAGGCCGCGCCGCCGGGCCCGAGGCCGACGTCTACTCGCTGGCCCTCACCCTCTATGAGAGCTGGAGCGGCGAGAACCCGAACCGGCGCGCCTCCCCGGCCGCGACCGCGCGCGCGATCGGCACCCGCCCGCGCCCGCTGCGACGCCTCCGCCCCGACCTGCCGCGCGAGCTCAGCGCCGCGATCGACGCGGCGCTGCTGGCCCGTCCCGCCCGCCGGCCGCAGCTCGAGCAGCTCGGCGCCGCGATCGAGGACTCGCTCGACCTGCTCGCCGAGGACCTGCCCCCCGCGCGGACGTCGGTCGGCCTGCGCGCCGGAGCGCTCGCCGCCGCCACGGCGCTCGGCGCCTGGCTCGCCGTCGGCCACGGCGCCTTCGTCCCCTAGCCACCGACCTCTAGGATTTCCCGATCGGCGTCCTGCGCAACCTCGAGAGTCGCATCGAAGGCCTCGTCGAGGGCGTCTTCAGCCGCGCCTTCAGCTCGGAGGTGCAACCGGTCGAGCTCGCCCGCAAGCTGGCCAAGGAGATGGACTCGCACAAGAGCGCCGGCGTCGCCCGCGTCTACGTGCCCAACGAGTACACGGTCTACCTCTCGGCCAAGGACCGCGGCCGGCTCGAGGGCTACGAGCGCTCGCTCGAGCAGGAGCTCTCCGGCTATCTGCTCGAGCACGCCCGCCGCCGCAGCTACGACCTGCTGACCCGCCCGACCGTCTCCTTCGAGACCGACGAGCGCCTGCGCCTCGGCGAGTTCGGAATCCAGCCGCGCATGGTCAAGCCGCCCGCCAGGGAGGGCGAGGCCCCGCGCCAGGGGGAGGAGGGGCACACGATGGTCTACTCGGCGATCCGCGACGCCCCGCCGCGCGAGCAGGCCCCGCCTCCCTCGAGCCGGGCCAGGCCGCAGCCGCGCGGCGTCGTCGTGGTCGATGACCGCCGCTTCGTCCTCGACGCCGAGCGCTCGACCGTCGGCCGCGCCCGCGATGCCGACTGCGTGCTGCGCGACCCCAACGTCTCCCGCCACCACGCCGAGCTGCGCCGCTCGCCGGACGGGGCCTGGACGATCGCCGACCTCGGCTCGACCAACGGGATCAAGGTCAACGGCCGCCGCGTCGGCTCGACCCGGCTCAGGGCAGGTGACGAGGTCACCCTGGGCACGACGACTTTCCGCTTCGAGATCGAGCAGTGAACGAAGCGCGCAGCAGCGATATTCGCCTCACTTGGCTCTAGGGTGCCGGGGGTGGATTACGACCCGATCTCAGTCGCGCTCAAGTTCGGATTCCTCGCCGTGCTCTACCTCTTCCTGCTCTGGATCGCGCGCAGCGCGCTGAAGGATCTGCGGGGGACGGTCGCGCCGGCGCCCGACGCGACCGGTTTCCACCCCGTGCCCTCCTACGAGGCGGCCGCGGGAGGCGACGCATGGCTGGTCGCGATGCGTGGCGGCGGTCTCTCCGCAGGCGAGCGCTTCGACCTGATCGGCGGCCTCTCGATCGGCCGTTCCGGGGAGGCCGACGTGCGCATCGACGACCGCTACGCCTCCGGCCTGCACGCCCGGATCTTCTCGCGCGAAGGGCGCGCCTACGTCGAAGACATGAGCTCCACCAACGGGACGCTGCTCAACGCTTCGCCGTTGCACGGCGAAGCGGAGCTGATCGACGGCGACGTGGTCCGGATCGGCGACACCGAGTTCAGGTTCGAGGCCGGCGGGTAGGCGATGCTGCGCATCGACGACCAGGCCTTCCGCACCGACACCGGGCGGCAGCGCAGCGAGAACGAGGACTCGCTCTTCGTGCGGGCGCCGATCTTCGTCGTCGCCGACGGGATGGGCGGCGCGCAGGCCGGTGAGGTCGCCTCGAAGACCGCCGCGGACGCCTTCGACCGCGACCTGCCCGAGATCCCGCCGGAGCAGTTCCTGCGCGAGACGATCGAAGGCGCCAACCGCAGCATCCACGAGCTCGCCCGCTCCGACCCTGCCAAGGCGGGGATGGGGACGACGATCACGGCGGCGATCGTCGCGGCGCAGAAGGAAGAGGTCGGGATCGGCCATGTCGGCGACAGCCGCGCCTACCGGTTGCGCCGCGGCAAGCTCGAACGGCTGACCCGCGACCACTCGCTGGTCGAGGAGATGCGCCGCAAGGGCCAGATCACCGACGCCCAGGCCGAGGATCACCCGCAGCGCTCGATCATCACCCGCGCGCTCGGCCCCGAGCCGGAGGTCGAGGTCGACCTGCAGACGGTGCCCGCCGCCCCCGGCGACGTCTTCCTGCTCTGCTCCGACGGCCTGACGACGATGGTCGGCGAGGAGCGGATCGCCGCGGTGCTCTCCGCGACGACCTCGATGCGCGAGGCGGTGCGCACGCTCGTCGACGAGGCCAACGCGGCGGGCGGGCGCGACAACATCACGGCGCTCGCCTTCCGTCTCGGCGACGCCGCGACGCCGCGCGGCGAGCGGCCCGAGGACGCCACCCTGGTCGGCGCCGCGGCCGAGGAGGCGGGCCTGAGCGCGACCGAGGTGCGCCGCCGCGCCGCCGCCGAGGCCGCGCGCGAGCGCCGCGAGCAGCTCGCCGCCAAGCCGCGCCGCGGCCGCTCGCGCACGGTCGCGAAGGCGCTCGCCGCGCTCGCGATCGTCGCCCTGCTCGGGTTCGGCGCCTGGTACGGCAACCGCCAGGTCTGGTTCCTCGGCAGCGACGCGAGCGGGCGCGTCTCGCTCTACCGCGGCCTGCCCTACGAGCTGCCCTTCGGGATCGAGCTCTTCAGCGAGCGCTACGCCAGCCCGGTGCAGGCGGACGCGCTCTCGCGCCGGCGCCGCGAAGCCGCCACCGACCACCAGCTGCGCTCGCGCAGCGACGCCATCTCGCTGATCGAAGCGATCGAACGCAGCCAGGGGATTCCTTGAGGAGCGCCCGCAACCGCGAGCTCGTCGCACTCGTCCCGGTGGCGCTCCTGCTCAGCGCCGGCTTCGCCGCCGTCTTCGCCCAGGAGAACGCCCAGCTCGGCGACGCCGGCCTGATCTACGGCGCCTACTTCCTGGCGATCTGCCTCGCCACCCACGTCTACCTGCGCCTGCGCCTGCCCGACGCCGACCCGTACCTGTTCCCGCTGGTCGCGCTGCTGACCGCGTTCGGGCTGGTGATGATCTACCGCATCGACGAGGGGCTCGCCCGCGACCAGGCCAACTGGTTCGTGCTCGGCCTCGTCCTCTTCGCCGCGACGATCCACTTCCTGCGCGAGTACGACGTGCTCGAGCGCTACCGCTACACGATCGCCGGCGCCGGCCTGCTGCTGCTGCTCGCGCCGCGCCTTCCCGGCATCGGCCAGCAGGTCAACGGCGCCTACCTCGGCGTCAAGCTCGGCCCGCTCGCTTTCCAGCCGGCCGAGTTCGCGAAGATCTGCATCGTCGTCTTCCTCGCCAGCTACCTGCGCGAGCACCGCGAGGTGCTGATCGTCGGCGCGCGGCGGATCCTCGGCGTAACCCTGCCGCCGCTCAAGCACCTCGGGCCGTTGCTGGTCGTCTGGGGGGCGTCGATGTTCATGCTCGTCTTCATCCGCGACCTGGGCAGCTCGCTGATGTTCTTCGCCGCCGTCCTCGCGCTGCTCTACGTCGCGACCGGCCGCCTCTCCTTCGTCGTGATCGGGATGGCGATGTTCCTCGTCGGCGCCTGGTTCTTCGCCTCGACCGTTCCGCACGTGCACGACCGGGTCGAGATCTGGCTCAACCCCTACAACGACCCGGGCGAAACCGGCTACCAGATCCTCCAGTCGATCTTCGCCCAGGCCGACGGGGGCCTCTTCGGCACCGGCTTCGGACAGGCGCTGATCACGATCCCCGGCACGAACAACGCGCTGCTGCCGGCGGCGCAGACCGACACGATCTACGCCCTGATCGTCAACGAGGTCGGCCTCTTCGGCGCCAGCGCGGTGGTGCTGATCTACCTGCTGATCGCGGCGCGCGGGTTCAAGATCGCGCTGCTCGCCGACGACGGCTTCTCGAAGCTGCTGGCGACCGGCTTGACCGCCGTCTTCGCCTTCCAGGCCTTCGTGATCATCGGCGGCGTCACCCGGGTGATCCCGCTGACCGGGGTCACCCTGCCCTTCATCAGCTACGGCGGCAGCTCGATCGTCGCCAACTTCGTCCTGCTGGCGCTGCTGCTGCTGATCTCCGACCGCGCCCGGCGCGAGGCGAGGGCGCCGCGCGGGGCCCTCGCGCTCGGGGGGGCGTGAGCCGGTGAACCGCCAGATCGTCAAGCTCTTCGGCCTGACCGTGGTCCTCTTCGCGGTCCTGATCGCCTTCACCTCGTGGTGGTCGGTCTTCGACGCCGAGGCGCTCAAGGACAAGTCGGTGAACGCGCGGCCGCTGCTCGAGCAGCAGCAGATCAGGCGCGGCCGGATCCTCGCCTCCGACGGCACCGTGCTCGCCCGCTCGGTCGCGAAGGGGC
>Ga0210101_1000553_pt1 | contig 12256 bp, 11 predicted proteins | sample Muzzi_PWC_D1_FD_185534 | JGI IMG/M metagenome (GOLD analysis project Ga0210101, IMG submission 185534) | Wetland microbial communities from San Francisco Bay, California, USA, that impact long-term carbon sequestration - Muzzi_PWC_D1 (SPAdes) | ecosystem: Environmental > Aquatic > Marine >...
CGCGGCAGTGACGCTGCACCACCGATCGCGGCCTGTCGAAAAACGCAGCCGGCCTTCCAGGGACACGCCGCCGGCGGGCAATAGCGGCATGCCGAGATGAACCACCAGGCCAGCGAGACTCCCGTCGTGTTCGTACTGTTCGGGGCTGCCGGTGATCTGTCACATCGGCTCATTCTGCCTGCGCTCCATGCATTGCACCTGCACGACCAGCTGCCGCGACATTTTTGCCTGATCGGCGTCGACCGTGCCGGGTTGACCGCGCAGCAGCTTGCAGCGCAATACCGGCAGTCGCTTGTGCGCAGCGCGGCCCCGCTCCGGGAAGAGCGCTGGCAGGAACTGGCAGCACGCATCCGCTATGTGCCGGGCGACCTGAATGACAGCGCGCTCTACACCCGGATCAGTGACAGCATCCGCCGCGCTGAATCGGACTGGCATGCAAGGGCCGATCGTGTTTTCTACCTTGCCGTGCCGCCCGTGATATTCAGCACGATCGCCACCGGGCTGGCGGCGGCCGGTCTGCAGCGTGACCGGGATCGCGGCCGCATCGTGGTGGAGAAGCCGCTGGGCAATGACCTTGCATCGTTCCTGCAGATCAACGGGGTATTGACCCGGCATTTCCATGAAAACCAGATCTATCGAATCGATCATTTTCTCGGCAAGGAGACCGTCCAGAATATCCTGGCGTTGCGCTTCGCCAACCCGATCTTCGAACCGGTGTGGAACCGCAACTATATCGATCACATCGTGATTACCGTTGCCGAGTCGCTCGGTGTGGAGCACCGGGCCGGCTACTACGAGCACGCAGGCGCACTGCGCGACATGGTGCAGAACCATCTGTTGCAATTGCTCTGTCTGGTGGCGATGGAACCGCCGGCGACCTACGAGGCCGATGACATCCGTAACCGCAAGATGGACGTCATGCACGCGCTGCGACCCATACCGGTTCAGGATATCAGCCGGCATGTCGCGCGGGGCCAGTATGCGTCAGGCTGGATCGGCGGGCGGAATACGCCTGCCTACCGCGAGGAAGCCGGCGTGCAACCCGACTCGACGACGGAGACATTCGCTGCCCTCAAGCTGTACGTGGACAACTGGCGCTGGCAGGACGTGCCCATCTACCTGCGCACGGGGAAACGCATGGCAGCAGCGGTCTCGGAAATCTCGATCCGTTTCCGCCCGGTACCGCACCGGGCGCTCCCGAACACCGTTGCGGACAGTGCCCGACCGGTCAGCCTCATTCTGCGGCTGCAGCCGGACGAAGGCATTCGCTGGCGCATCTACGTCAAGGAACCGGGGACACAGCTGCGCCTGCGGACGGTGAACATGGACTTCAGCTACCGGGACGCATTCCACATCCGCACGCCATCGGCCTATGAAACCCTGCTGAAGGAGCTCATGGTAAGCGATGCCAGCCTGTTCATGCGCGCCGACCAGGTCGAGACGGCCTGGCGATTGCTGACCCCGGTACTGGAAGCGTGGGCCGCCAATCCGCCCGGCGACTTTCCCAATTACGCCGCAGGCACCTGGGGACCGGAAAGCGCCGAGGCACTGATCGCCGCCGACGGTTTTGCCTGGTACGCCCCGGAGCCCGGGAGGCATGACGATGAATGACCGGCCTGCCGCGCCTGCCCCCGGTGCACCGGGGGTCAACCCCACCTGGACAAGCAGCGACAAGGACCTCGTCGGCTGCGCGCTTGGGCCACCCCGACTCTGGTTCACCATTGGCCACGGCATCATCAACGAGGTGTACTATCCGCGCATCGATATCCCGCAGATCCGTGACCTCGGCTTCATCGTCGGCGATGGTCAGGACTTCTGGATGGAGGTCAAGCGCCTCGACACCCGCCGGGTGCAACTCGCCGCACCCGGTGTGCCGGCAATCGAGATCACCCACAGCCACCCACGCTTCCAGCTGCAGCTGCGCGTCTGTCCCGATCCGCTGCGCGACGTGCTGCTGATCGAGATGCGCCTTGAGGGAGATGCGGAACTGCGCCCCTATGTCCTGCTTGCCCCGCACCTGGGAGGCACCGGGCGCAACAACACGGCCTGGGCAAGCCGGCACCGCGGCCGCTGCGTCCTGTGGGCCGAACAGGGTCCTTTCGGGCTCGCCCTGCTGGCACGCGATGCCGCACAGCAGGACGCATTCGAACGTACCAGCGCCGGCCATGTCGGCAGCAGTGACGGCTGGCAGGATTTCATGCACAACGGCGCGATGCTGTGGCGCTACGGTTCAGCCGGTCCCGGCAATGTCGCCCTGACCGGGCAACTGTCGAACGAGGCCGTACTCGCACTGGGCCTGGCGAGCAGCAAGGAAGCGGCGGCGACCCTTGCCCGGTCGGCACTGCAACAATCGTTTGCTGATGCCTGGCAGGTGCACTGCCGCGCCTGGAAGACCTGGTGGCAGGAATGCCGGAGCCACAGTCAGGGGGAGTTCACGCTGCCCGGTGATCTCGACGCACAGTTCCACACCTCTGCCATGGTGCTCCGCAGTCACATGGACTGGACCTTCTCCGGTGCCATGGTTGCCAGCCTGAGCATACCCTGGGGCAACCAGGGAGAGGAGCGCGGCGGCTATCACCTGGTCTGGCCGCGCGACCTGGTCGAGTGCGCGGGCGCCCTGCTGGCACTCGGTGCACAGGAGGATGCGCGCAATGTGCTGCGCTACCTGATTGCGACCCAGCTCGAGGATGGCCACTGGTTCCAGAACCAGTGGCTGGGCGGGAAGCCCTACTGGGGGGGCATTCAGCTCGATGAGGCTGCCTTTCCGGTATTGCTTGCGGTACTGCTTGCCGAACACCATGCGCTTGATCACATCGACGTCCGTGACATGGTGTGCCGGGCGCTCGGCTTCATCGCACGCACCGGCCCGGCAAGCGACCAGGACCGCTGGGAAGAGGACGCCGGCGTCAATACCTTCACGCTGGCCGCGTGCATCGCCGCCCTGGTGGGCGGTGCACGTTTTCTGGATGAGCCTGACCGGTCACTTGCATTACGGCTTGCCGACTACTGGAACGTAAATATCGAACACTGGACCGTTGCCTGTGATACGCGGCTGGCACAGGAACACGACGTTGATGGCTACTACGTGCGCGTCAGCCCGGTGCAGACATTGCAGGATTCCCGTGCCCTGGCCCGTGTTCTGCAGATCAAGAACCAGGCGACGGGCAGCGGCCTGCCTGCCACCGAGCAGGTCGGCGTCGACTTCCTGCAACTGGTGCGCTTCGGGCTGCGCCGCGCAGACGACCCGCTGATTCTGGCGACCCTGAAGGTCGCCGATGCCCTGCTGCAAGTCGAGACGCCCGCGGGACCGGCATGGCATCGCTACAACGGGGACGGTTACGGCGAGCAGGACGATGGCAGCGCCTATAACGGGACCGGCACGGGGCGCGCCTGGCCCTTGCTGACCGGCGAACGCGGGCACTTCGAACTCGCAGCAGGCAACGACCCACTCCCCCTGCTGCGCGCCATGGCTGAAATGGCCGGCGGTTTTGGCATGCTGCCCGAGCAGGTGTGGGACGCAGCGTCGATACCGTCACGGGGGCTGCATCCCGGACGGCCGACAGGATCTGCCATGCCGCTGGCATGGGCGCACGCCGAGTTCATCAAGCTTGCAGTCTCGCGCCACGGCAAGCGGATCTTTGACCGGCCGGATGCCGTATGGCAGCGCTATCACGGACACAAACCGGATGCCCGCCATGCCTGCTGGACGCCCGGGGCACCGCTGGCAGTGATGGCGCGGCACCAGACCCTGGTCATCATCCTGCCGGAGCCTGCCAGCGTGCATGTCGGCACCAATGGCTGGCAAGGGGTGCAGGATGTGCCGACCATACCCGGCGCCCTGGATGTCCACTGGATCGAGATCGATCCCGCACGCCATGACAATATCCGGTCTGTCGAATTCACCTGGCGGCAGCCCGGGGGAGCGTGGTGCGGGCGCGATTTCAGCATTGCCGTACGCAGCACCACTCAAGACGATATGCCTGCCGGCGCTGCACACAGCCCGGGTGACAACGCCCGCCCTGCGGCTGCGGGCACGGACGCAAGTGCCTGAGCATTTTTCTCCGGCCGGGCCGGTCCTGGCTGGAACATGACGGCTACACCGCTTTGCTAGGCCAGCATCCGGAGCCCGCTCCCGGTTTCGTACACCACTGTGGCCCGTGGCTGTTTGCCGGCATCGCCTTGCCCTTGCTCATGAATCGTGTTCCGGCGCGTCAGGAATGCTCATGCGCGCCGGCATACCGGCTCACCGGGATAACCATGCGGGTCAATTCCCCCGGCAAGCCTGAATCCTGCATGGCGGTAACCCGGTTTGCGGGCATCATGCGAGGGGTTGATGCTGTCGGCTCCCGGCGTTCTGCTATATTATTCACTACGGGAGTTCTGGTTAATTCATGTTTCCCGTCATTGCGAGCACGCTGCACAGGGAGGCAGGTGAGGGGCGAGAGCAGGACGCGAAAGCTTCGTCACTTCGTACCCCGCAATGACGAATTAACCAGAGCTTCCCTGACAATTGGCCAATACGGCATTACCACTTACGAGAGGGCAGCAGCATGATTTCACACCCAAGGATGCACGGATATCTGGCAGCGGTTCTCCTGTGCCTGACCGGCTTCGTTTCGTTTCCCGCCCTGAGTGAAGAAGCTGCCGTCGATGAAGTGATTGCAAGCAAGCCGGGCATCATTCCACTTCTCGGCCGTATCCTGGATGACCCGCACCGGGATTATGACAGGGTCCGTGGCCCGGATGACTGCCGCAGCGAGGACGTGTATCAAGCTACCGAGAAAACACTGAAAGAGTATGTTGCCACTCCGGCTGAAAAGCAGGCGGAACTCCGGGATTACATTCTTTCCGGTGAGGCGGCGTGCAACTGCACCCGGGCCATCGTCGGCAAGGAAATTAACAACCTGGTCAATGAGGTGGGTATGAATATGGACGATTTGCCGTGCCTCTGACGCGACCGGCCCGCAGGTGAGGGTCAGGCCGGCGCTGCAACAGGCACGGCGTCCGCTGCCGGGCACTCGGCGAACAAGCGCGCGGTGCAATTCTGGCACCTGGCGCGATCCAGCCTTGCAACGACGGCAGCCAGCCCCGTGCCCTTGGATTCGAACACGTTGTCACGGCCGATCTCGTCCAGATAGCCGCCGCGTTCGAGGAATTTCTTCACCCTGGGCTTGATCCTGAACAGGTAGAGACTGCGACCGTCCTTGCGCAGGCGCTGCGCTTCCTGCACAAGAAGTTCCGCACCCGCCACATCGATAATGTTCATGCTGCTCCCGATCAGCGCAAGGTTGCGCCGGACCCTGTCCTTGCGTTCCATCGCGCGCAACCGCTCCGATACATGGCTCACGGCACCGAAAAAGAGGGAGCCGTCGATGCGGACCATGCGCAGCTGCGGGCACTGAGGCAGATGGCCCGCATCGTTGAAGCGGCGCTTCGGCAGAGACGGGTCCGGCACCCGCTCCTTCAGGACGGGACGAGATGTGCGGTTCAGATAGGCCATCAGCGAGAGCCCGACGCCGAGCAGGATGGCAAACTCCAGGTCGAGTAACAGCGCCGAGAGGAATGTGACTGACATCACCATTGCCTCGGTACGGCTCGCCCGCAGGATCTTCCTGATGTGATGGAAGTCGACCAGGCCCCATGCGACCAGTAGCAACACGCCCGCCATGGCGGCATTCGGCAGATAGGCGGCTAGTGGTGCCACCAGCAGGACGATGCCCATCAGCAGCACGCCGGCCATGACGGCGGCCAGCGGCGTCTTTGCGCCGGCCTCATAATTCAGTCCGCTGCGGTTGAACGAACCGGTCGCCACATAGCCGGAGAAGAATCCCCCGACGATGTTCGACAGCCCCTGGCCGATAAACTCCTGGTTGCCATCGATATGCTGGCCGGCCCGGATGGCAATGGAGCGTGCAATGGAGACCGCTTCGGTCAGGGCAAACAGCGTCACCGCCAGTGCGGCAGGCGCCAGACTGCGAATGGTGGCGAGATCGAAATCCGGCATGGAGAGCGGCGGCAGCTGGCTGGGCAGGGCGCCAACCGTTGCGATAGCGTGCTCGTCAGCACCGAGCAGCACCGAGATCAGGCTGCCGACAAGCATCGCCCCGATCATGTAGGGGAAACGCGGCAGAAACCGCTTCAGGGCAATACCCGTCGCCAGGGTGGCCGCCCCCACCGTCAGCACATAGGGGTTGATGGCATCGGCATGAACGTACAGGGCATGCAGGGTTTCGACCGGCCCGATCCCCCGCGGCAGCGCCACGCCAAAGAAATTCTTCAACTGGCTGGCGGCGATCAGCACGGCGGCGCCGGCGGTGAATCCCACCACCACCGAATGGGAGATAAAGTTCACCAGGGTGCCCAGGCGGGCCAGCCCCATGAACAGCTGGATGGCACCCACCATCAGTGTCAGGGTCAGTGCAAGCTGTACGTACTGGACGCTGCCGGGTTCGGCCAGTACGCTCAGGGAAGAAAACAGCACGATCGAGGCGGCCGTGGTGGGGCCGGAGACGAGATGCCAGGAGGAGCCGAACAGGGCTGCAACGATCGCCGGGACCATGCCGGCATAGAGCCCGTACTCGGGCGGCATGCCGGCGATGGTGGCGAAGGCGACGCCCTGCGGCAGGACCACGATGGCACCGGTCAGCGCGGCCACCAGGTCGTCCCTCAGGGAGGTACGATTGACGCGTGGCAGCCAGCGGAGGAAGGGCAGCAGCCGGCGCATTGCCGCTGCACCGCCCTGATCGAAGAAGGGAAGCGAAAGTCCTGGGTTGTGATGATTCATAGGGTTACCGGGTGACAAGCTGGTGAAAATTTACGGGTGCGGGTCCTGCCTCAGGGGCAAGGGTGCTAGAGGCTGCCGCCGTCAAGCACGCGGGGCGCTTCGGGTTCCTCATGCTCCTTCTCCGGTTCGGCACCGGGGAAGCTGCCACCATCGCCCAGCAGCCGGGAATCGGAGACCTGTGGATTCAGATGCGTCACGCCCTGGAACTTTTTTATCCGTTCGGCCAGTGCAAGGACCATGACAAAAGCGATGACCAGTACAATGAGGAGGCCGGGGCTGTGCTCGAAGACCGCGATGAGGCCGGCGGCCGCCAGGGAAAGATACTTTACGGTTCGCCACACGGTGCTGTGACCTTCAAAAGGCAGGGTTGGCGTATGGATGTGTTGCATGGTTAGCTCCAGATGAATAACTTGAATTCAGGGATTCCTGAAGCATAGCGAAGTACCCGTCAAGGGAACGCAAAGCAAACGTTAAGCAAACGTTAAATGTCTTTTGGGTCAATAGACTGGACGCGTTTACTCCAGCCTTGCAGAGGCAATTGACATCGGGTCGTCCGGGCGGGCCGTGCGCTTGCAGGGGGAAGGTGAGACCGGGAACCGGTCGAAAAACCGGCCGGTGCCATGCATGACTGCAGGGATGCAGGAGTTAGGGCACCAAAAGCAGGCGCCTTCAGGCGATGCAGGACGCAGTTGCCGAGGCGACAGGGCAATACGGCAGCAATCGCCGGGTGGGATCCGGGAAGATGCTGTTTTCCCCGGGCCGGCACCGGCAACCCGGGGCACGGCATCGCTCCGGGGAAGGCTCAAGAGAAACCGCGATTCAAATCCCGTCCTGCAACCCCCCGGCATTCCCGGGGGAACCGGAAAATGTCAGGCGGGCGACGGTGCCGCCGCCCGGCCGGTTGGCGAGCGTTATCTGCCAGCCCTGACGCTGGCACAATCGCTGCACCAGGGACAGGCCCAGCCCGGCGCCCTTGCTGTCGCCGCCGCGCACATAGGGACGGAAGAGTTGCTGGATTTCGGGGGCCTGCAGTCCCTGCCCCGTATCTTCCACCTGGACGGCGCCGGACTCGAGCGTGATGCGAACCTCGCCGGAATCGGTAAACGTCAGGGCATTGCGCAGGAGATTGCCAATGGTCATGGCAAGCACCGCGTGATCCGCGGCCACTTTTGGTGGCTCGATCACACTCACGTTCAATGTCACCGGTTTGTCGTGCAACAGCTGGCGATGCCGTGACACCAGCTCATCCACCACCGCCACAACATCACAGTCCCCCATATCCGCCGCAGGGGCTTCCTGCTCTCTGGCCAGCGCGAGCAGCGCCCCGGAGATCTCTCCCATCTCTGCCACGGCACGGTCGATACGGGCAATTCGCTGCCGGTTCTTCCGGTCAATGTCGGGGTCGGCCATCAGCAGGTCCGTCGCGCCCTGGATGACGGCCAGCGGGGTGCGCAGTTCATGGCTGACATCGCCCGTAAAGAGGCGCTCGCGCTCGATGAAGTCGTGCAGCCGCAGCAGGTAGTTGTCGAAATCCGCGGCTAGCCGCTGCACCTCGTGCCAGGGGAACTGCTCCGCGAGGGGGGGCGGTGCATCTTCCTCGGGCTGCCGCTCCGACACCCGCCGTATCAGTTCCGTGACGGGCGCAATGGTGCGACTCGCCAGCCAGCGGCCGGCGAATGCCGAGATCACCGTGATCATCAGCACACTGACCGCCAGCATCAGCAGAAATCCCTGTTCCCGCCTTCTCAGGGCAGAGACATCGTAGAGCACGGCAAAACGCTGCTGCCCGACGCTGCGCACGGCAGCCCGGTAGGGAATGCCGTCCAGTACCAGGCGGTGGCGTCCGGGGGTGAGCCCGGTCACCGCTTTCGGCACCTGCGTGCTGTTGCCGTCCGGCGTGATCACGAAGGCCCTGATGGTGGCAGTCCGCTCCGGCAGGGAGTGGGGGTTGCGTTCGCGGCGCACCACGTAGTCGTCAAGCTCTGCAGTCAGGGTGTCGTCGATCAGCCGTCTCTCCAGGTCCTGCGAGGCAAGGTAGATAATGGCAGCCAGGGTCAGACTCACCACGCCGCCGAACACGGCCAGGGTGACCGCAACACGGTTGCGCAGGCTGCGCCTAACCTGCACGCCTCTCCCTCCTGCCGGGGCGGCCGGCAAGCCGCCGGCGGCTGCCCGTATGCCGGTCAGCGGTCATCCGGACCCGCCAGCTGATAGCCGATGCCGCGCAGCGTATGCACCAGAGGCACGCTGCTGTCCCGATCCACCGCACTGCGCAGTGCGTGTATATGTGCGCGCAGCGCATCGCTGTCCGGCGGATTGTTGCCCCACACAGCATGCTCCAGCTCCTCACGGCGCACCACGGCAGGTGAGCGACGCATCAGCAGTTCCAGGATGCGCAACGGGATCGGGCCGAGGTCGATGCGGCGGCCGGCGCGCTCAACTCTGAGGCGGTCCAGATCGAAGCTGAGGTCCTGTACGGTCAACTGCACCCGCGCGGCCTGGCCCCGGCCACGCCGTAACAGTGCCATGATTCGGGCTTCCAGCTCAGGCAGGGCGAAGGGCTTCACGAGGTAGTCGTCTGCACCGCATTCGAAGCCCGTCAGCTTGTCGCCGAGGGTGTCTCTTGCGGTGAGCATCAGGATCGGGGTATCACATTCCGCGCTGCGCAGCCTGGCGCAGACTTCCAGGCCATCCATGCCGGGCAGCATCAGATCCAGGATGATGACGTCGTAACGGTTCTCCCGGGCGAAGCGCAGTCCGGTCAGGCCGTTGTAGGCGAGGTCCACCGCGTGGCCGCGGGCCTCGAAGAAATCGCTCAGGTTCTCGAGCAGGTCAGGATTGTCTTCGACGATGAGCAGGTGCATGCGTGAAAAGGTCGTGTCTCAATCCGGAGCAGCCGGATACCGGGGCCTGGGACCATTCTATGCTTTTTCCGGCAACCGGCCCAGCGCAACGCCGGCAGGGCCGCTTGCGAGGACGGCATCGATCCCGGGGTGCATTACGGGTAGCGAGCCATGCGGCCCGGCATGATTATCATTATCGGGGCATAGCGGCCGGCGAGGCATTGCTGCGGCACCTGCCATTCAGTTTCGACAGGCACTCTCACAGCTGGCGCTGCGATGCGCAGCCGCCCCGGGCCGGATAACGGGAAATACGTTCATACTGATATACTCACCGGAGTTTCACGAGAAAAACACATGTCCCGGGATATTGAGCCATCTGCCGTTGCCGCTCAGGCGCTGGATCCATCACGCTGGCTGGATGAGTACGGCGACTTCCTGTACCGCTACGCCCTGCGGCGGTTGCGTAACCGGGCACGCGCAGAAGACATGGTCCAGGAAACCCTGCTGGCCGCGCTGGAGACACGCGGCACCTATGCCGGCCGCGCCGCGGAGAAAACCTGGCTTGCCGGCATTCTCAAGCACAAGATCATCGACTTCATCCGCAAGCAGGTTCGCGAGTCCACCGTGGACGATATCAACAGATTGTCCGACGCCGCCGTTGAACAGGAGACCGACGTCCTGTTCGATGCGCGCGGGCACTGGATTCGCCCGCCGCAGGACTGGGGCAATCCGGACAGGACACTGGAGAACAGCGAGTTTCTCGAGGCCTTCAGGCTCTGCCTGGAGCGCCTGAAACCTGCGCAGGCACAGATTTTCTCGCTAAAGGAACTTGTCGGCCAGTCCATTGAGGATATCTGCAGCGAACTCGGCATCACTGCGAGCAACTGCAGCGTGATTCTCTACCGCACCCGCATGGCATTGAGACGCTGCCTCGAGATCCACTGGGGTGGCAACACGGAGGAAGCGCGTTAATGCTGTCCTGCAAGGACGTCACCGCCCGCGTGTCGGCATCTCTGGACCGGGAGCTTTCCCTGCGCGAGCGCCTCGCCGTGAATTTGCACCTGGTCATTTGTACCGCCTGCCGGCGCATGGTCCGGCAGATGGAGTTGCTGCGCCTTGTATCCCGTCGCCTTGCCAGTGAAGATGCCGAAAAGGACATGGAAATGAAGACGCTCTCGCAGGAGGCAAGGCAGCGCATCCGGCAAAGGTTGAAAGACCGTTAAGCACTCCGGTTGCCCCGGGCGGAAAGCCGGTACACTCGCGCTCTCCATGACGCACCAGGTCTGTTGAGCCGGGCCGCCTTCAGCACGGCAAATGCGCAGCGGCATCGTACCCGGGACGCGGCAGGTGGTGCTGGACCGATGCTGGGTCAGGCGCTAGTTGTTTTTTGCTCCCTGATCGACCCACAGACGCAGAATCCCGATTTCCTGCTCCGTGAGCGGGTGATCCCTGTTGCGCGGCATGCGCATGGATGCGTCGGCCCGCCCTTCCACCAGCATGTTGAGGATGCTGTGCCGGCTGTTACCCGGCTTGATTACAGGACCGTATACCGATCCCTGCATCATGGATTCATAGCCTGTCAGGTCGAGGCCGGTCTTCAGGTAACCGGCGCCTTGCGGCGGTGAATGGCAGACAAGGCAGTTATGCTGAAGCAGCGGATAGACATCCTGCCGGTAACTGACTTGCGGTGCTGTGTGACAGCCGGACACGACGCCGGCCAGCAGTAACACATACCGGCAGGATCGGGGACTCATTTCAGGCAACCCGGGTTGCTGTCGTCGCATTGACCGGCGCAGGCAACGGCAGGGATCCCGTCAGCGGCGACCTGCCGATATGGCTGTCTGTCGAGCTGTGCCCGGGCCCGGGCGACACATTCAAGCCGCCGGAAACTGCTCATGACTTCCTTGCCGATATTCCGCTTGACGAAAAAGCTGCCGATGATCGGTGGAATAAAAAAATCCGGCTGCATGGATCCTTCATAGGTAACCCGGGAGATTTTTCCCATCTGCTGTATTACCCATTTCGCATGACCCGAGCGGAAATTGCTGAGTGCCGGGACAACATCTGCCTGAAGATCCCCGCTTTTGAGTTCGCGGACATCCTCAACGCGCTCGATATCCTTGCAGAAAAACAGGACACACCCCTGCATCAGGGTTCTGACCCGGGCGACCCCGGGCTGCGGAGACGGAAGTATCCCGCTTTCCGTTATTGACGGATTCAGCCTGTAGATATGTGTGTAATCCGTCAGCACGGCACGCACGTAGCGTGCAGGGGCATACACCGCCATCACCACTCTGACAGAATACTCTCCCCCGTTATCGCTTAACTGAAAATCAATCAGATCACCCGCACCGGAACGGGGGGATAACGCAGACAATATCAGCCAAATCAGCGTACAAGTGACCGTCTTTCCTGGCAGTTTCGCATTGTGATGCGCTTGCGTCTTTAACATATGTGCCACCCTGGCTGACGGGACTCATCCACTGCTGAAACGCAGCTGGCACATCAGTAGACAAGTTAATTCCGGATTATGTTTCCGTCCCCTACCCGCCTCCCGTTGATTCACCCACACAGTTTGGTCGATCTCGGGGAGAATCCATTACACATATTTTGCGTATCCCGTGCAGCC